>JAABUJ010001163.1_pt1 | contig 40584 bp, 25 predicted proteins | sample 5559131 | NCBI WGS metagenome assembly JAABUJ01 (sample SAMN10711875, study PRJNA513366) | rock metagenome | isolation source: Antarctica rocks | place: Antarctica: Victoria Land, Mt New Zealand nord | collected 2016-01-07 | reverse complement strand
GGGGTCAGGTCGAGAGAGATTCGTGGCATGAGCCGGCCTTCCATGAAGAAACGGTTAAGAGATTTGGGCGACGTATCGACAGCCTCCGTTGTACGAAATTTTCCACCTACAATCGAGACGCCCACCCGAGTCTCCCCGAGATTGGAGTCCGAAAGAATTCCCTTGCAGGAGGGGGCGCTTGCCGACTACAACTGTGGCACCCCCCGAACCGGAACCGTGAGAGCGGGTCGAGGGTGCCAGACGCAAGGCGGGCAAAATCCTGACCAGCAGGCGGCGACGAGGGTGGAGGTCGATCGTTGTCTTCCCATCGGAGCGATGAGATCTTGATGCGTCTCGCGATCCTGGCGCTGCTGTTCTCACCGGCCTTCGCCCTGGCACAGGCCGTCGAGGGGGAGCCCGAGAAGGTCTCGAACGACCAACCCAGCCGCCCGCTGCAAATGCCCGCGGCGTCGAGCGAGGCCAAGGAGGCGTTCGACGACTTCGAGAGGTTCAAGCGGCGCGGGGCGTGGGAACGGGCGGCGAAGTCGCTCTACGCCATCCCCGAGGCCCAGGAGAGCCGGTTCGTCGACGGGCAGGACGGCTTCATCATCCCGGTCGCCCGCAAGCGACGCGGGGTGCTCTCCGGGCTGACGCCCGAAGGTCTGGCGGCGTACCGCCTGTTTTACGATGCCGAGGCGAAGAAGCGGCTCGACCAGGCCGAAGGGCCGACGGAGCAGGCGACGCTCGAAAATCTCTACTCGGCCTATTTTCTCACCTCGATCGGCGACAACGCGGCCGATCGTCTCGGCGATCTCTACTTCGAGCAAGGGCGGTTCGACCGGGCCGCCGACTGCTGGCTGGCGGTGTTCCGGGAAAGACCCGATTCCGAACTCTCCCCCGCCCTGATGGCCGTCAAGGCCGCCCTGGCGCTGGCGAGGGCCGGGCGACGGGCGGAGAGCAACGCGATCCGCGACGAACTGGCGGACCGCTACGCCGACGAGGTCGTGACCATCGGGAGCCGGAAGGCGAAGGTGGCCGAGCATCTCCGGAATGTCCCGGCCCCTGCCGATTCGACCAAGGGCCCCGACTCCTCCGGGGTGGCGAGCGATGGCCCACCGCCCGCCCTTTCCGACGCGGTCGGAGCCGCCTGGCAAGTCCGGTTTGGTGCCTCGGTGACGGCGGGAATGACGCCTCCCGAGGCGACCCAGTGGGAAGCCAACAGCTTGAGCGGCGCCGTGCCCCGGGTGGCGATCGAGGGGCCGACGTTGTTCGCGAACTACCTGGGCCACGTCTTCGCCCTGGACCTCGCCAGTGGCAAGATGCTCTGGCGATCATCGTCGTTCCACAACCTCGAAGTGATCGCGATGCAGGACCAGGCCCGGATGGTCGACCCGAGCCGGTATGCCATCCTCGCGGCGCCGGGCTATGTGTGGAGCCTGGGCCGCGACTTGAAGGGCATGAACTATCAGGCGACGTCCCACCTCATCTGCCGTCGGGCCGAGACCGGCGAGGTCGTCTGGCAATCCACCGACCTGCCCGACTACGCCGGGATGGACCTGGTGGGCCTGCCGATCCTGGCCCGAGACGCCTTGCTCCTGGCCGGCAAGTCGGCGGCGAACAACGGGAACGGGCAGGACAATTCACCCCGACAATTCGTCCTGGCGATCCGACCCCACGACGGCAAGCTGCTCTGGAAGACCGAGGTGGGCACCTTCCGGGAATCGCAGCGCTATTATTACTCCGGGATGAGGGACGCGACGCCCCAGCCGCGACTGGCCTACCGCGCGGGCTCGGTCTACCTCGACACCCACGCCGGGGTCCTGGCCCGCCTCGACGTCGAGTCCGGTAGCCTGGAGTGGGGCTATGGCTACCCGACCGAGCCGGTCCAGGGACAGAGCCGGTTCTTCTTCTTCGGGTCGATGCAAAACCAGGCCCCGACGCCGACCGGCGCCCCCCCGCTCTCGACCGGCGACGCCCTCCTGGTCAAGGGGGCCAAGGGCGATCGGATCTGCGCCGTCGACCCCGACCGGATGAAAGTCTTGTGGGACCGCCCGATCGCCAAGGCGGCCCGCCTGCTCGGGGTCGACGATCGGGCCGTGTACCTCGGTGGCCCCGATCTGGGCGCCCTGGACCTCAAGACCCGGGGCCTGCAATGGGCGACCCCCATGCCCGGCGGCTCCGATGACGGCCAGGTGCTCGTGCGATCCGACGGATTGTGGCAGCTCACGCCCCGAGGGATTTTCGAGGTCGACCCGAAATCGGGCCGGGTCCGGCGAATCTTCCGGGGCGAGGACGTCGGCGCGTCGGGCGGGGACCTGGTCCTCACCGACCGCTGGCTCCTGGCGATCAGCAACCGGACCATCTCGGCCTACCCGCGTGGGGGGGCCGGGGCCGGGCGGGCCGCCGGCGAGGGCGCCGCGGCATCCAAGGCGAGGGGGTCGGATGAGTAGGTCGAACTTCGCGGTCATCGTCCTGGCGGCGCTGGCCTTGACCGGCGTCACGGACCTGGCCCGGGCCCAGCCTCCCGGGTCCGGCGCGGGCGCGGCGAATCCGAATCTCGAAGGGTTCACCGTCGCGGGCAAGGGGGCGGCCGGCGCCAGGCCCAACCGGCTGGAGATCGACCTGGAGGTCTCGGCCGCCTCGGAGATGACCGCCGACGTGATCGTCAAGTACCGCGACGCCAAGAAACGCATCCAGGAGGCGTTCACCGCGCTGAAGCTCGGCAACGTTACGGTCGAGGAGCGGGCACTGGCCGTCGACCAGAAGGGCCAAGCCTTCAACCCCTATATGATGGACATGCCGGCCGCCCGTCGCGGCAAGGTCGAGGTCCAGCTCACCCGGAAGCTCGTGATCCACTGCGCTAACATCCGCGAGATGGACGAGGAGGCGCTGTTGCAACTCGTCGCCAGGCTCCTGGACGTTGCCCAGGACGCGGGCGCGAAGGTCGGCGGCTCGACGGAATTTAACCCCTACGCCTATCGGTACGGCAGCCAGAATCACGGCCTGGTCCGCTTCATCCTTGACGATTTCGACGCGCTCCAGGAGAAAGCTTACCAGGCCGCGATCGACGATTCCCGGGCGCGGGCCGGGCGGCTCGCCAAGCTCAGCGGGGTCGAGCTGGGCCCGGTCGCCGGGGTCCGTGAGGTCTTGGTCCCCGGCGAGAAGCCCCAGCAGGCCCCGTCGATGTCCTTCTATGGGTCGCCCGCCACGGAGGAAGACGAGATGCCCCGCAAGCGGATCGAATCAGCGCGATTCCAGGAGATCCCGATCCGGGTCGAGCTCCAGGTCCGGTTCGCCGCCGCGTCCCCCAAGGCCCAGGGCCGGGACGGGGGCCGATGAGTACCGGCGGAACCTCGGGATCGAGATCGGGGGCGACCGGGCCGGGCCGCCGCGCGTTCCTGCGACGGTGCGGCCTCGGCCTCGCCGGCACGGGCTGGCTCGGGCTCGGGCCCGGCCGTCGAGCGGCGGGCCAGGAGAAGGAAGTCCTGCCCAAGCACGTGACGCCCGAAGCCCTCCGGGCCGTCATCAAGGGGCTGGACCACCTCGCGGCGACGCAGGCCGACGACGGGTCGTGGATCACCGGGGGCGGCCAGGCGTACCCGGTCGCCATGACCGGGCTGGCCGGCACGGCGTTTCTGGCTCACGGCAATTCGCCCACGCGGGGCCGCTACGCCAAGGCCGTCCAGGGGGCCGTGGAATACCTGGTCCGTTGCACCACCCCGTCGGGGCTGATCACCGGCGCCGGCCAGGACAGCGGGATGCCGATGCATGGGCACGGCTTCGCGCTGATGTTCCTGGCCTCGGTCTACGGGATGATTACCAAGGAATCCCTCCGCCGCCAGGTCGGCGACGCGGTCCGGAGGGCGGTGACCCTGACCAGCCAGGGCCAGAGCGGGGCCGGGGGCTGGACCTACACCCCCGGGACCGGCGATGAGGGGTCCGTCACCGTCACCCAGGTCCAGGCGCTCCGAGCGGCGCAGAACGCGGGATTCCTGGTCCCCAAGGCGGTGATCGACGAGGCCGCGGGCTATCTGGAGAAGTGCCGGACCCGCGAAGGTGGGATCCAATATTCCCTCTCGTCCGGCGGCGGGCCCCGGCTCCCAATCTCGGCGGCGGCCGTGGCCACGCTCTACAACGCCGGCCAGTTCGAGAACCCGATCGCCACCGACTGCCTGAAGTACGTCTGGGACCAGTTCCGCGCCAGCGACGAGTGGAATAAGGGGGGCGGCCACGCCTTCTATACCCACCTCTACGCCTCGCAGGGCTTCTACATGGCCGGCGACGCCTACTGGGACGTGTACTTCCCCCGGACCCGCGACCAGCTCATCGCCATGCAGGGCGGCGACGGATCGTGGAACGGCGACGGGATCGGCCAGGTGTTCGGCACCTCGATCGCCGTCATCATCCTCCAGCTTCCCTACAAATACCTCCCCGTCTTCCAGCGGTAATCCATCCAGAAGGGGACGCCTTGTCGACCACCACGACCGCGGAGCCCGACCTGGCCGAGCTCGACGAGCTCCGGGCGGCCCACCAGCAGATCCGCGACCAGATCGCCCGGCAGATCATCGGCCAGGACGAGGTCGTCGACCAACTCCTGATCGCCGTCTTCGCCCGGGGGCATTGCATCCTGGAAGGGGTCCCCGGCCTGGCCAAGACGCTGATGGTCCATTCGCTGGCGCAGTCGCTGTCGCTGGAATTCAACCGGATCCAGTTCACGCCCGACCTGATGCCCTCGGACATCACCGGGACCGAGGTGCTCTACGAGGACCGGACCACCGGCGCCCGCGAACTCCGGTTCGTCCGCGGGCCGTTGTTCGCCAACCTGGTCCTGGCCGACGAGATCAACCGGACCCCGCCCAAGACCCAGGCCGCGCTCCTGGAGGCGATGCAGGAACGGCAGGTCACCGCCGGCGGCCATCGCCACCGGCTCCCCGACCCGTTCTTCGTGCTCGCCACCCAGAACCCGATCGAGCAGGAAGGGACCTACCCGCTCCCCGAGGCCCAGCTCGACCGGTTCCTGTTCAAGATTTTCATCAGCTACCCGACCCCGGACGAGGAGCGGAAGATCTACCGCCTGACCACCGGCGCCGACCCGCAGGAGATCACCCCGCTGATCACGGGCGAACGGATCGCCGCCTTGCAGAAGATGGTCCGGCGGGTTCCGGTCTCGGACTACTGCATCGACTACGCGATGGACCTGGTCCGGGCGACCCGGGGGACCGACGCCGGCGGGCCCAAGTACATCGGCGAATGGGTCGCCTGGGGCGCGGGGCCCCGCGCCGGGCAAGCCCTGATCCTCGCCTCCAAGGCCCGGGCCGCCCTGGCGGGCCGCCCCAGCGTGGGGATCGAGGACATCCGGGCCGTGGTCCGGCCGGTCCTCCGGCACCGAATCGTGCTCAACTACAACGCCCAGGCCGCCGGCGAGTCCAGCGACTCGATCATCGGGCGGCTGATGGACGACATCCCGGTGAGGAAGGGAGCCGCCGATGCCACCGTCGCGGGCGTATTCCGACCCTGACGCCATCGCCCAGATCGCCGACCTGACGCTCCGGTCGCGCCGGCTCGCCGAGGGGGCCATCAGCGGCCAGCATCGGAGCCCGTTCCACGGGTTCAACATCGAGTTCGCCGCCCACCGCGACTACACGCCGGGCGACGACCTCCGCCGGCTCGACTGGCGGGTCTACGCCCGGTCCGATCGCCACTACATCAAGCAGTACGAGGAAGAAAGCAACGTCCGCGTCACCTTCGTCGTCGATGCCAGCGCGTCGATGAATTACCGGGGCTCGCGCGCCGCCCTGAGCAAGTTCGACTACGCGGCCACCCTGGTCGTCTCGCTGGCGATGCTCCTGGCCCGCCAGCAAGACCCGGTGGGCCTGGTCCTCTTCGACGAGCAGGCCGGGACGATCCTGCCGCCCACCGCCACCCCGTCGCAGGTCACGGTGATCTCGGGCCTGCTCGGAGCGTGCACCCCGGCCCGGAAGACCGAGCTGGGCGGCCTGCTCCGGACGCTCACCGACCGGGTCCGCCGCCGGGGCCTCCTGGTGATCGTCTCCGACCTGTTCACCGACCTCGGAGCCGTCTACGACGGCCTGAACCGGCTCCGCTTCCTCGGCCACGAGGTTCTTGTGCTCCAGGTTCTCGACCGCGACGAACTGGACCTCCCCTTCGACGGCCCGACCGTCTTCCGGGACATCGAGGGGGACGAGGAACTGTTCGCCGAGCCCGGCGCCTTCCGCAAGGCGTATCAAGGGGCGATGCGCGATTTCCTCGACGGGATCCAGCGCGAGTGCGGCGGCCGGGGCTACGACCACGTCCACTTCTGCACCGACGACCCCCTGGGCGCCTCGCTTGGCCTCTTCCTCCGATCCCGCGAGGAATCGGCCCGCTCGGGCGGGCGGACCTGAATCATGTTCAACTTCCTGAGCCCACTGCTGATCTGGGGGGCCCTCCTGGGCATCATCCCCTTCATCATCCACCTGCTGAACCGTCGCCGGTTCCGCCGGGTGGAGTGGGCCCCGATGCGCCACCTCAAGCTGACCATCCGGCGCAACCGGAGGCGGATCCAGGTCGAGCAGCTCCTGCTCCTTTTCCTCCGGATTGCCCTGCCCGTGCTCCTGTTCCTGTTCCTGGCCCGGCCGGTGCTCAACCCGACGGGCCTGGAGCGGTGGATCGTCGGCGGCGGGCGGTCGAGCCAGGTCGTCCTGATCGACGACTCCCTGAGCATGGGATACGCCTCGGGGGGGCCGCCCGCGTTCCACCGGGCCCGCGAGGTTGCCGGGGCCATCCTGGCGGCGGCCCAGCCGCAGGACCGCTGCACCCTGGTCGCCGCCTCGGCGCCGCGGACGCCGGTCTTCCACGAGGTCGAGGGGGGACGCCGCGAGGAGATCTCGGGCGACGCCCTGGCGCTGCCGATCTCCGACTGCCACGCCGCCTGGCCGACCGTCCTCGAAGCCGTTGACGAGGTGGTCCGGTCCTGCACCTATCCCACGCGAAGCCTGACGATCATCACCGACCTCCGGAAGTCTGGCTGGGACGCCGGGGTCGGGCCCGTGGCCCGCCGATGGAGCGAGCAGGGCGTCCGGGTCCGGGTGGTCGACGTCGGCTCCGACGAGTTCGCCAACGTCGCCATCGAGGCCCTGGTGCCGCTCGACCGGACGATCCTCGCCGCGGCCCAGACCCACTGGGAGGCGGTGGTCCGGAACGACTCGCCCCGGGTCCTCAGCCGGGCCAAGGCGGTCCTCCGGGTGGACGACCGGCCGACCGAGGTGATCCTGCCCGAGATCCCCCCGCGTCAGGTGGCGCGGGTCCCGCTGACCGTCCGCTTCCCGTCGCAGGGGATGCACGACCTGTCGCTCCAACTGTCCGAGGACGAACTCGCCGGCGACAACCAGCACTGGGCGGCGGTCCCGGTCAAGGACACCCTGTTGATCCGCCTGGTCGACGGCGAGCCGTCCTCGGAGCCGTTCGGCTCGGAGGTCGATTACCTGGCCGCGCCGCTGTCGGTCGGCGTCGGCGACGCGGAGGCCTGGCGGGTCGAGGTGGTCCAGGAGGAGAACTTCCTGGCCCCCCGGCTCGAACCCGCCGACGTCCTGGTCCTGGCCAACGTCGCGGCGCCGACGCCCGAGCAGGCCCTGAAGCTGGCCCAGATCGTCCGGGGCGGGACGGGCTTGCTGATCTTCACCGGGGGGAAGCTCGACACCGGCCTGTACAACGAACGGCTCTACCGCTCGGGCGAGCCGCTCCTGCCCGTCCTCCTCAAGGCTCAGGTCGACGAGGCGATCGGTGGCCTGGTGGTCGACCCGGTCCGGCCGTCGCCGATCGAGAAGCTGATGGAGCTGAAGCCATCGGCGCTGGGGCGGGTGGCGGTCCGCCAGTTCATGGCGGTGGAGGAGCCGGCCGGCGCCGGGGGGGCGGTCCGGGTCCTGGCCCGCTGGAACGATCCGGCGCGGTCCCCGGCGATCATCGAGCGGGTCGTCGGCGAGGGGCGGGTCCTGCTCTGGACGACCACGGCCGACCGCGCGGGCAACGACTGGCCGGTCGAGCCGAGCTTCGTCCTGGCGGTCCGGGAGGCGGTCCGGGGGACGTCGCGGCCGACTTCGTTCGCCCACACCGTCACCGCCGGCGACCGGCCGAGGCGGGTGGTCCACTCCAGCCAGCAACTCGCCAACATCCGGCTCACCCCGCCGGGCGGGGCCGAGCCCAGGGCCCTGGCGGCGGTCAGGCTCGACGACCGGGGCTCGGGCGACCCGACCCCCGCCTCGGCGATCGACCTGCCCGACACGCGCCGGGCGGGGCTCTACCGGCTCGCCTGGGACGAGGGCTCGCTGGGGACCCAGCAGGACCTCTTCGCGAGCAACCCCGACCCCCGCGAGAGCGGGCTCGAACGGATCGCGGCGGCCGACCTCAAGGGGCTGCTCGCCCCCCTGGACGTCGGGGTCACCGTGGCGAAGGGCGACGGGACCGACGCTTCCTCGGAAACCGGCCGCGAAGTCTGGCATGAACTGGCCTGGGGGCTCCTGGGCCTCCTGATCCTCGAACCGATTCTGGCGTCGTGGGTGGGTCGCTCGCGATGACCCCCGAGTCGCCCCGTCCCCCTGGCGGAAGCTCATGAGCCGGATCTGGCAAATACTCCTGGGCATCGACCACCGGTCGCCGGGCACCGTCCCGGCGGGTCAGAGCACCCGCCTGCAACTGACGGCGGTGCCGGGCAACGGCACGGCCCTCGCCCTGGCTGCGCTGGTTGTCGCGGCCCTGGTCCTGCTCTGGTGGCTCCCCCGCCGCGAGAAACGCGAGCTGTCGGGGCCCCGGCGGGCGCTGCTCGTCGGGCTCCGGGCGATGGTCCTGCTGGCGGTCGCCGTCATGCTGGTCGAGCCGGTCCTGGTCTCGTCCCATCGCGAGACGATCCGGTCGCACCTGGCAGTGATCGTGGATGATTCCGAGAGCATGAGGTTCGCCGACCCGTACACCGACGATACCAAGGCGGCGGAGTTCGCCGCCGGCCTGAAACTCAAGTCCGAGAACGGCCGATCGCCCGTGGACCGGCTCCGGGGGTCGCCCCGGATCGACCTGGTCAAGGCGGCGCTCGCCCCGCACCTGGAGGCCCTGGGCATCGGCCGGGAGGTCTTCCTGTACGACCTGGAGTCGGCCGCGAGGACCGGGACCGCCGGCCCGGCCCGGACCCGCCGGCTCGACCAGATCGAGCCGAAGCGGTCCGTCTCGCCCCTGGGCGACGCCCTCCGGGGCGTCCTCGCGGCCCACCGAGGCCGGCCGGTCGCTGGCGTGGTCCTGGTGACCGACGGCCGGAGCAACGCCGGGGAAGACCCGATCCGGGTCGCCGAGGCGGCGGTCCGGCTGGGGATTCCCATCTTCCCCGTCGCCGCCGGGGCCGAGGAAGGCCCACGCAACGTCCGGCTCGCCGAGATCGAGGCCAGCCCGGTCGTCTTCGCCCGCGACCCGATGACCCTGGCCGTCGTCGTCGAGGCCCGGGGCCTCCGCGACGCCGAGGCGACCCTGATCCTGGAGCATCGCGTCAATGCCGGCGACTGGGAGCCGCTGGCCAACCAGCGGATCGCGCTCGGGGAAGACGGGATCCTGAAGCGGACCACGTTCCGGGTCGTCCCCAAGGTGGTCGGCCAGTCCGAGTATCGTGCCCGGATCGAGGACGCCGGCCCGGAGCTGACCCGCGACGACAACACGGCCACCGCCGGGGTCCGGGTCGTCCGCCAGCAGATCCGCGTCCTGATGATCGCCGGGGCCCCGTCGCCGGAGGTCCAGTTCCTCCGGAACGCCCTCCAGCGCGACCAGCACGTCGAGTTCGCCGCCTGGCTCCAGCACGCCGACCCCGGCTATCGCCAGGCCGGCGACCGCCCGATCACGCGGCTCCCCAACGACGCCGAGGAACTCGGCCGGTACGACGCCCTGGTCCTGATCGACCCCGACATGCGGGCGCTCGGCCCGGAGTGGCCCGACCTGATCGCCAACTTCGTGGGCAAGGACGGCGGCGGCCTGATCTTCATCCCCGGCGAACTCCACTCCCAGCAGCTCTTCGAGGCCGACGCCGGCGACGGGTCGACCGGGGGCCGCTGGACCCGGATCCTCCCCGTTGTCCGCGAGCCCGGCCTGTTCCGGACCGAGGCGGAGGTCCGCCTGACCACCCAGTCGACCTTCGTCCTGGACCTGACCCCCGAGGGACGCGGCGACCCGATCTTCGAGTTCCACCCCGACCCGATCCGGAACCGGGCGACCCTGGCCAGCCTCCCCGGGATGTACTGGAGCTTCCCGGTGACCCGGGCCCGCCCGGGCGCCACGGTCCTCGCCCGCCACGGCGACCCCCGGATGCAGAACCAGTATGGCCGGCACGTCCTGCTCGCCTCGCAGCTCTACGGGCCGGGGCGGACCGTCTTCATCGGGTTCGACAGCACCTATCGCTGGCGCTACCTGGCCGAAGATTATTTCGATGGCTTCTGGGCCCGCCTGATCGACCGGGTCGGGCGGAACAAGGCCCTGGGCGGCCGGTTCCCGTTCCAGGTCCACCTGGGCAAGTCGGCGTACCGGGTGGGCGACCGGGTCACCGTCGGGGTCCGGTTCACCGAGGCCGCCGCGGTGGCCGAGGCGTCGGGGCTGGCGGCGGAGCTGGAGGTCGAGGGCCAGCCCCCCGACCCCCTCGCCTTCGAGCGGGCGGCCGACGACCCGGCCCTGCTCACGGCGACCTTCCCGGCCGAACGGGCCGGCGGCTACACCCTCCGGATCACCCCGGCCACCGGGGTCGACGCCGGCGCGACGACCCGGGTCTCGTCCACCACCTTCCGCGTCGAGCCGCCCAGGCGCGAGGTCGACGAGCCGTCGTTGAACCGGCCCCTGCTGGCCGACCTCGCCCGGATGACCGAGGGCCGAGTCTTCGAGGTCCCCGAGGTCGGCCGGCTCGACGAGGCGATCCCGATCCGCGAGGTGACGCGGACCCTGGAGAACCGCGACGAACTCTGGGACGCCCCCCTGCTCTCCGCGATCATCATCCTGGGCCTGACAGCCGAATGGATCTTGCGCAAGCTGTTCCGCATGGTTTGAAGGCCGATCGTCCGGCCCGGACCCACCCCGACGCCCCGCGAGACCGACCGTGACCCGAGCGACCGCGATCGACATCCCCGACCTCGGCTCGCTCCACGAGGAGCAGGCGCTCCTCCGGGCCCGGCTCGCGCGGTCGCGCCGCTCGCTCCGGCTCCAGATGGCGCTGGAGTTCGGGCTCGACGCCGTGGCTGGCGCGGTCCTGGCGGGGACGGCCCTGGTCGCGCTCGACGCCTGGCTCCGGCTCGGCCTCTCGGCCCGCCAGGTCTTGCTAGGGGTGGGCCTGATCGGGCTGGTCGCGGCCCTGGCGATCCGATCCACGCCCCGGATCCACGCCGCGAGGCTCGACGACCTGGGTCTGGCGATGACGCTCGACCGCTTCCGGCCGGGGACGGCGCAGCAGGTCGCCGACGTCCTCCAGCTTCCCGAGCAGCTTGGCGAGGCGCGGTCGACGGCCTCGCCGGCGCTGGTCCGCCTGGCCGTCCGCCGCGCCAGCGAGTCGCTGGCCGAGGCTGACTGGCGGGCACACTGGAACCGGGGGAGGACGGCATCAAGGGCCCTGGCCCTGCTCGGGGCGATCCTGGTCCCGGTCGCCTTCGCCCGCCTGGCGCCGGCGGCGGCCCGGCTCAGCCTGGCCCGATGGCTGCTGGGCTCGACCGAACGCTGGCCGCAGAAGACCTATTTAACCGTGACCGGCCTGGGCGACCGCGACCGGATCCTGGCCCCGCGCGACGAGCCGTTCGCGCTGGAGGTCCGGGCCGACCTGCCGGCCGTCGAGGCCCGAGGGTTCGGCTGGTCCCTGCCGGGCCGGGGCGAGCCGCTGGCGATCCGGCATCGGCCCGAGACGCCCGCGATCCCCGAAGCGGTCCGGCTCCGCGAGCGGACCGCCGAGGGCGGCATTCGCGACGCGGTGATGACGGCTATCGGCCCGGGGCGGTTCCGCCACGAGTTGCCGCCCTCGGCCACCTCCTCGGAGTTCGACCTGGTCGGCGGCGACGACTGGCTCGGGCCGATCCGGGTGGAGCGGGTCGACCGGCCCTCGCTGGAGGCGATCAAGCTCCGGGTCCGCGACCCGGGCGCTCCCGGGAACGCCTTCCGGGCCATCGAGGACACCCGCCAGCACCTGATCTTCCTGCCCGATACCGAGGTCGAGCTCACGCTGGTCGGGACCGAGCCGATCGCCCGGACCCGACTCGACGTCCATCCCGGCTCGCCACCCGGGCTGGCCCGGGTCGACCCCCGGACCTTCGCCGCCCGCTGGACCCTCCGCGAGGCGACGACCCTGGAGATCCAGCTCACCTCGGACGGGACGGGCCTGGCCTCCAAGCCCACGTTCCTCTCGCTGGGCCTGCTCAAGGACCGCGAGCCGCGCGTCACCCTCCGCGCCCAGGGGGTCGGAGTCCACGTCACGCCGGTCGCCACGATCCCGCTGACCCTGGCCGCGACCGATGACCTGGGGCTGGCGAGCCTCCGGCTCCGGTTCGATCGGACGGCCCAGGGCGGCGAGAAGGCCGAGCCCGTCACGGACCGGCGGACGGTCCCGATCCCCCTGGCCGCCGACGGCGGCCGGGCGATCCTCGACCACCAGGCCCGGCATGACGTCGACCTCGGCCTCGCCCCCCCGCCGATCGGCGCCGTGCTCCGGTTCCAGGCCGAGGCCGAGGACCGCTGCGCCCGGGGCCCCCAGGTCGGTCGGTCGGGGGTCCTCCAGATGCAGGTGGTCTCCCCCGACGAGCTGTTCTACGAGATCCTGATCCGCCAGCGCGCCGAGCGGGCCAAGTTCGTCGCGGCCCTGGACGCCGCCGAGAAGCAGGGGCTGACCCTGGCCGGCACGCCGTCGGCCGACGACTACACCAATGCCTCCCGGTCGCTGCACACCGTCACCCGGCAGCTCGACCAGATCGCCGCGCGGATCGCCGACTCGCTCGGGGAAATGAAGCTCAATCAGGTCGGTTCGCCCAAGTCGCATCGCCTGTTGCAGGACGGGGTCATCGACCCCATCCGCGCCCTCAACGCCGGCCCCGTTGGCGAGTTCCGCGGCGTCCTCCAGTCGCTCGCCGGTGGCGGCGGGCCCAGAACACCCGCCGACGCGGAGAAGGCCCGCCGCCTGCATGGCGAGGTCGTGGCGCGGATGAAGACGATCCTGGATCAGATGTCGCAGTGGGAAAGTTTCGTCGACGTCGTGAATCAGGTCGCCGAAGTCATCAAGATCCAGCAGAATGTCCTCAAGGCCACCGAGAAGGCCCGGGAATCGCGCACCCAGGAGGTTTTCGATGACAAGCCCTAGCCCGGATCACCGGCCGAGAGCGGTCGGCCTCGTCGCGCTGGTCGTGGTCCTGGCCGTCGCCCCTCCGCCCCGGGCGTCCCGGGCCCAGGCGCCGGCACCGGCCCCCGCCCCCGCCCCCAAGGCCGACAAGGCGGCGGGCCTCTTCGACGACGACAAGGCGGCCTCCAAGGACCCGGGCAAGGGCCCGGCCAGGCCGGCGGCGGGAGGGGCCGCCGACCGCGACGCCATCGGCTTCACCCAGGAGAACGCCGCGTCCCAGATGACCGAGCTGGAGGAGCGGATGTTTCGGCTCTCCGAGGCCCTCCGTGGCCTCGAACCCGAGAATGCGTCGCGGCTCCGTCTGGCCCTCAAGTTCTCCCGCGAAGAGCTGATCCTGGAGCAGATGCGCGAGACGCACAAGATGCTCAAGGACACCCAGTTGACCCGGGCCGAGACCGAGGTCCGCGAGCTCTTGGCCAAGCTGGAACACCTCCGGAACGTCCTCCTGGCCGAAGACCTCGACTTCCAGCTCAAGATCGCCCGGCTCCGCCAGATCCGGGAGACGACCGGCCAGCTCGACCGGATCGTCAAGGAAGAACGGCGCGAGCTGGGCTGGTCGCGGTTCGCCATCGATCAACGCAAGGCCCGGGAGAAGCTCGCCGCCCGGCGTCCCGACCTCGAAGCGATCGGCCGCGACCAGAAGGCCGTGGTCGCCGACACCAGGGCCATCCCCCCGGGTGGCGACGCCGCCGACCGCAAGACGGCGCGGGCGGCCCTCCGCGATCGAGAGGTCGCGCTGGGCAAGGCCGCCGCGGCCCTCGCCACCAACCCGCTCTTCGCCGACTTTCAACCCTCGGAACTCGTCAAGGTCGACGCCCACCTCACCGACGCGGCCGCCCGGCTCGACGGCGACGACCTCGCCGCGGCCCTCGCCGTCGAGGAGAAGGCCGACGCCGTGCTCCGGGAGGAGCTGCGCGGGCTCGACGCCCGGATCGCGGAGGCCGACCGCGACGTCGCCGAGGCCGAGTTCCGCCGCCATGAGGCCGACCAGCTCAAGAATCGCCGGGCCGCCGAGGCCCTGGGAGCAGGCTCGGCCCGCCTGGGCGACTCCGGAGTGGCCCTTCAGAAAGACCTGATCCGGGCCGGCAGCTCGATGCAGGCCGCCGAGAAGGCCCTGGCCCGCGCCGCGGCCGACCCCGCGGCCACCGACCAATCGGCGGCCCTGGACATCCTCACCCGATCCTCCGAAGACCTGGCCAGGGCCGCCGAGAAGCTGCTCGTCGAGCTCCGGACCGAACTCCAGGCCCGACTCGTCACCGAGCTGACCGAGATGCACGAGCTCCAGGCCTCAATCCGCGAGACGACCGAGGCGCAGGCCCCACGCCTGGCCCAGAAGTCGCGATCGGCGGCGATCGCGGTGGCCGGCCTGTCGCAGAAGGAGGCCGATCTGGCCGGGCGGACCGAGCAGCTCCTGGCTCTGGTCGAGGAGACCGAGTTCGGCATCGCCCTGCCCACGACGCTCCGCGTCCTGGCCCGCGAGATGCGCGGGATCGAAGGCCGGCTCAAGGCCGGCGACGCCTCGCCGCCAACCGTCGCGATCGAGCGGCGCGTCGAGGAGGACCTGCTCGGCCTGCTCCAGGCGGTCCGCCGACTCCCGCCCACGACCCCGCCGTCCCCCGGCTCGCCGCTCCCCTCGGACCTCCGAGATCGCGAACGCGAGCTGAACCGCCTCGTCGCCGAGCTGAAGATGATCCGGCTCCTCCAGGCCCGGCTCAACGACGACACCACCGGGGTCGACAAGACCCGCCCCGGCCCCTCGGACCTCCCTCCCGCGCTCCGCCGCGAGGTCGAGGCCCTGGAGGCCGGCCAGGACGAGATCCGCGACTCCCTCTCCAAGATCGCCGAACGGATCGAGCAACCCTGAAACCCCGACCGAAGTGGCCGAGTTCCGAACCTTCCCACGAACCGACGAGCCCATCATGAAACCAGACCGACGGACTTATGGCGTCGCGGCCCTGCTGGCGGGCCTGCTCTCCGCCCCCCTCGCGGTCGCCGCCGACACCCCGGCCGGCGACATCGCCACCAAGATGACCGGCGTTGTCGACAACCTGGGCCGCAAGCAGACCGGCGAGCCGGTCCAGGGCGAGCAGAAGGTGATCGTCCGCGAGCTGGACGAGCTGATCGCCTCGCTCGAAAAGCAGTGCCTCGCCTGCCGAGGCGGGATCAAACGGAACAACCCCAACCGGGGCATGGACGATTCGATGATCCGCTCCGGGACCGGGGGGATCGGCCCGCTGACCAACCCCGACGAGGGGGGCAAGGACTGGGGCAAGCTCTCGGATCGCGAGCGGGACCGGATCCTCCAGTCGATGACCGAGGGCTTCCCGCCCGAATACCGCACGGTCCTCGAACGCTACTATCGCCGGCTCGCCGAGGAGAAGTCGGCCAAGGCCCCGGGCGACCCGGCCCGGGCGAAGGATCCGGCCGGGCCGTCGAGCCCCGTCAAGCCCTGACCGGTCCGATCCGTCATCCGCTCCGGACCTCGCCGCGAGGTCCGGATTTCACCCGGCCCCCGCTCGGCGGCGACCCCCTGAGGAGATCCGATGCTCGGTGCAGCGATCCTGTGGATCGGCCTGGGGACCGTCGGCGCGGGCGACTACCTCCGGCCCTTCGGGGCCAAGGCGTTCGACCAGGCCACGCTCGACGCCGAGGGCTTCGGCGACAAGAAGGCGCTGAAGCGCGAGGACGACGGCCTCCGGGTGACGCTCGCCCCGGGCGACCCCGAGGCCGGCTGGAAAACCCCGGCCGCGCTCCGGATCGGCGGTGATTGCACGATCACGGCCACCTTGATCCTCCGGAAGCTCCCCAAGCCCGGCCAGGAAGATGGCGCCGCCATCGGCCTTGCGGTCGCCACCCAGAACGTCGACCAGCCCCAGGCGACGCTCCTCCGCGAGGTCGAGCCCGACGGCAAGGACGTCTACCGCCCCATCGACAAGGGGGCCGCCGCCGGCCCCCAGCAGCAGATGATGATGATGAACCGGGGGATGTTCAACCCTTTCGGCGGCCAGGAGCCGGCCAAGCCCGCCAAGCCGGTCCGGCATACCTTCCCGGCCCGGGGCAACACGATCCGCCTGGAGTTCCGCCGCCAGGGCCCGACCCTCCGCTACCAGGTCTTCGATGACCTCGCGACCCAGCCCCGCGAGGTCGGCCAGTTCAAACTCGGCCCCGGCGACATCGCGGGGGTCAAGCTGTTCGCCTCGAACCGCAATGGCGCCGAGGCCGTCGACGTCCTCTTCCGCGACCTGGCGATCCATGCCGACCGGATCAGCGGCCAGGGCACGGCGGTCCGGACCATCACCGGGACGGTCCTGCACGGCGACCCGACCGCCCTCGACGCCGGGACCCTGGTCGTCGGCGGCCCGCCCCCCGCCCCGGTGCCCGCCCCGGGCCCCGCGACCGGGCCGGCCCCGCAACCGAACCCACCCTCGAAGCCAGGCGAACCGGCCGCCGCCGGACCGGCCAAGGCCGTCGTCGCGACGCCCGCGCCAGCCCCGGGACCGAATCCCGCCGGGCCGTTCGGATCCGACGGGGCTAAGGCGGCCATCGCGACGGCCACCTTCGCCCCGGCCTCGGCCCCGGCGGCCCCGGTTCCGGCCCCGAAGCCCAAGGGCCGGATCCCGCTCGACGAGGTGGAGAGCATCACCTTCGAGCGGGCGTCGACCCTGGCCGCCCGCTTCCTCGGCCAGCCCCAGGTCGACGCGACCATGCCAGGGGGGGCACCGGTCAAGGATCCCAAGGATCCCAAGGAACCCAAGAAGGCCGCCACCGGCGACGACCTGGCGGCCCCTCCGCCGGGGACGGCGGCCGTGGTCAAGATCCCCAAGGTCGATCCCAAGCCCAACGGGATCCGCGACCTCCACCTGTCCCTCTCCGGCCTCCGGGAAGCGGCCATCCAGCAGGTCATGATCCAGTGCCCGACCGACAAGGGCCCGGCCTCCTGGCGGCTCGACACCTCCGGCTCGCAGGACTGGCCCCTGAGCCTCCGCCGGGCCGGCCTCGAAACCTGGGCCGACCTGTTCCTGGAGCCACCGGCCGGCGACTCCCTCAACAAGGAATTCACGATCGCCGTGACCTACGCCGACGGCCAGAACGCCAACGCCAAGGTCAAGGCGACCGGGCACACCGACCCCAAGCTCGCCTTCGACCCCAAGCTTGCCTTCGATCCCGAGGCGACGACCCCTGCGCTCGACGCCCGGATCTACCTCGCGGGCGACGAGCAACTCTTCGGCAAGCTCGAAGCGATCAGCGAGGACGCGCTGAGCCTGACGACCCCCTGGGGCGACCGCCTCGACGTGCCGATGGCCCGCGTCGTCGGCGTCTACATGGGGATGCCCGACCACAAGGAGACGCCCGAGGCGTTCGTCAAACGCCTGAAGGCGCCGGGGAGCGAGGATCTGCTCCTGGCCCGGTCCAAGGACGGCGAGGTCGTGGCCATCGCCGGGATCGTCGAGGGGGTCAAGGCCAACAAGCTCACGTTCCTCTACCAGGGCAAGGGCCGGAGTCTCCCCCTGAAGCAGGTCGAGGGCCTGATCCTGGCATCCCGGCCGGGGCCGAAGCCGCCCACCGAGGTCCGGCCAACCTTCGCGATGGCCGGCGGGATCGTCGTCTCGGGCCGCTGGGCCACGATCGGGGCCGCCGCGTGGGAGGTCGAGACCCCCTGGGGCCAGATCCTCAAGCTCCCCGCGGCCGAGGTCCGCCACGTCCGGTTCCGCGGGGGCCAGATGACTTATCTGTCGGACCTCGAACCGAGCCGGGTCGACGAGACGCCCTACTTCGGCCGCCGGTCGCCGTATCGCAAGGACCTCAACCTCGCCGGCGCGCCGCTCAGGCTCGATGGCCGGGCCATCGAGAAGGGCCTGGCCGTCCACTCCCGGTCGGCCCTGACCTACGACCTCGACCGCCGGTACGCGAGGTTCGAGGCCCTGGTCGGGTTCGACGACGCGGGCCGGAAGAAGGGGCGGGTCGATTGCCGGGTCTTCGCCGACGGCAAGGAGCTTTACGCCAACCCCGACCTCCGCGCCGACGCCCCGCCGGTCCGCCTGAGCTTGCCCGTCGCCGGGGCCGAACAGCTCAAGCTCGTCGTCGACTTCGGCCCCGACGAAGATACGGGCGACCGCGTGATCTGGGCGGACGCCCGCCTCTACCGCCGCCCCCCGGAGGCCGGTCCGTCCGGGACCTCGGCGGGCTCGCCTCCCCCGGCCACCCCACCCACCACCCCACCCGCGAGCGCCCCATGAGTCGATCCCCGCGCCTCCGCCTGGCTCGGATCCTCCGCCTCCCCCTGGCGTTCGGACTGGCACTCGCGGCCGACGTCCGGGGCGCCGAGGACCGGCCGCAGCCGCCGATCGAGGTCTACGAATGGTCGGTCTGGGTCGGGAGCCCGGCCCAGAACTCCTTGAACGCCCCCCAGGTCTACCGGAACGCGATGCCCGGGTCGGTCGGGACCAGTCGGCCGAAGTCCGAGGAGCCGGAGCTTTCCCGCAAGTTCGCGGTCGCGCCGGTCTCGGTCGTGCAGGTGTTCGGCGAGCCGACCCAGGACATCGACGTCGACCTCCGCGTCAAGAAAGGGACCGTCCTGGCCCACTGGCCCCAGGGGACCGAGCGGAGCGGCGGGATCCGCTGGTTCAAGTCGAACCTCCTGGCGGCCCCCCCGGCGGGGATCACTCCGGGCAACATCCCCGAGGGCCACTGGTTCGGCAAGCTCCGGCGGGCCGGTCCCGCGTTGTTCCTCAAGCACGAGACCCGGGTCGAGCGGTTCCTGGCCTACGACACCGAGCTGGCGATCCCGATCCCGGTCAAGATCCGGGGCGGCCCGGACGAGTATACGCTCCAGAACCTGACCGGCCACAAGCTCCTGGATGTCGCGGTCATCGCCCCCGTCGCCGGCGGCGGCTATCGCGTGGGCTGGCTCGACGCCCTCCCCACCGCGGTCCCCAAGGACCCGGCCGCCGAGGAGCTTGCCAAGGCCAAGGACAAGGAGAAGGAGAAAACCAAGGACCAGCCCGAGGCCAAGGCCAAGGCGGCCGAGGCGGTCTTCGAAGCGGCCGATGCGGAGGCCAGGCCGAAGGACAAAGACAAGCCGAAGGACGAACCCAAACCCTTGCCGGCCGAGGGGGACGCGGACATCCGGGCGCGGGTGGACCAGGCCCTGAACCGGCCCGTGACCGTGAACGTCGAGCAGGCCCCGCGCAAGGATGTCCTGGCCCTGGTCACCGGCCAGGCCCGGCTCCGGTACGAGGTGGACGCTCCGACGCTCGCCAAGGCCGACGTCGACCTCGGCCGACCGATGAGCCTGAAGGCGGGCAGCCTCGCCGCCCGCGACGCCCTGGCCGAAGTGCTGGGCTCGGTCGGCCTGAGCTACCGGGTTGCCGAAGATGGCACGCTCTTCATCACCACGGCCGCCCGGCTCGCCTCCGAGACCGGCAAGAAGGCCGTGATCGAGGGCCCCCCGGTCAAGCTGACCCTGGGGCAGCCGATGAAGCCGGCGGACCCGTCCTACCGCGAGGTGACCCGCGACGCCTACGCCCGCCGCCTGGCCGCGCAAGGGATCCGGGCGGAAGTGGTCCAGACCTACCTCGACGAGTATGGACCGGCCCTGTTCGAACCGAAGGGCCTGATCGTGCTCGCCCACCTGTCCCGGGAGGCGATCGACGAGGTGGTGCTCCTCGACGTGTTCCCGGCTCCCAGGAAGCTCGTCCGGACGGCGGCGGTGGTCGCGCACGGGGTCGACCCCCGCTTGCAGGACCAGGCCCGCGTCCTGATCCGGCAACTGGGTGACACCGTCCCCAAGGCCCGCGAGGCGGCGGAGACGCAGCTCTTCGAGATGGGGCCCGTCGCCGTCCCGGTGCTGGAGGACGCCCTGCGGGAGAAGGACGTCGAGGTCGTCTTCCGGGCCGAACGGATCCTGATGCGGCTCAACCGCCCGGTGCCTTGATGGGCCGGGCGGCCTCGGCTTCGTCGGGCCCGAGGAGGCCGTCGCGGTCGCGGTCGAGGCGGTCGAACTGGTCGCGGGTCCCGAGGAACTCGCGCCGCGACACGTCGCCGTCGCGGTTCCGGTCCATCCGGCGGAACCAGGCTGGGCCGGCGGCGGGTCTCGCGGGTCTCGGGGCGATGCTTGGGCCGGGGATGGCGGCGGGGGTGTTCGCGGGCGCCGCCAGGAGCGAGGAAAGGTCGCCGCGAGCCAGCGTGAGCTGGATGTGGTGCGGGATCTCCTCGGGGGAGATCCGGCCGTCCCGGTCGCGGTCGCACGCCGAGACCCGGGCGAAGGTGTCGAGGACCTCGCGGGCGCCGAGCTGGCCGTCGCGGTCCAGGTCGAGCAGGCCGAAGAGAGCCCGGCCCTCGTCCGAGGCCGTCAGGGTCAGGCGGCCCCGCGCCGCGGCGGCCTGCCGCGTCACGTGGTCGTCGAGTTCGCGCGGAGTGAGCTTGCCGTCGGCATCGCGGTCGAGGGGGCGGAAGAGGCCGGCCAGGGGCGAGGGCTGGCCGTCCTCCAGGGTCATCTCGGACGCTTCGAGGTAGCCGTCCTGGTTGGCGTCGGCGGCCTCGAACCGGGTCCGGAATGCCCGGCGGGCCGCGTCGGCGGCGCCCGCGCCGTCGTCGACGTGGATGTCGAGCCGGAGGGATCCGGAGTCGATCTCGACCACACCCTCGGCGAGCTGCCGGACCGCGATTCCCTCGGGCGGGCCCCCCTCGCCGCCCCGGACCCGGACCGAGGCCCGCCCCGTCGCGTCGGGCGAGAGGGCCACGTCGAGGATCGCGTCACGCGGAGCTTGCGCGAGATACCCGCGGATCTCCTCGGCGTTGAGCGTGCCGTCGCCGTTGGCGTCGGCCCCGGCGAAGGCTCTGGCCGGGACGGCGAATTCCTCGGGCGAGAGCCGGGAGTCGAGCTTGCCGGGGCCTCGGCTCGACCCGGTGTCGTATTTCTTGAGCAGGAGCCGGACCAACCGCAAGGGCGATTCCCCGGCGACCAGCTCGACCACCGGCGGCAGGGCGGGGGCAAGGGCGGGTCGGTCCGCCATCGAGGCGGCGGCGGGCGAGGCCCCGGCGGACGCGACCTCGTCGGTCCCGATCAACTCGTTGGCGTCGCGGTCGAGCCGGCGGAGTGAGCCGACGATGGCCGCCAGTTCGGGCCGGGTGAGGTGGCCATCCTTGTCGCGGTCGAGGTGATCGAAGAGGGCGTCGGTCCGCCGAGCCGCCAGCCCGCCGCCCTGGATCCGGAACGGCCCGGACCCCGCGCGGAGCGATTCGGCCAGCTCGTCGACCGAGATCAGGCCATCCTTGGGGTTCACGTCCAGCTCGGACCGGGCCCGGGCCGCGCCCGTCGTCCCGGTCGCCGCGACCGGCGTGGCCGGGACGCCGGCCTCGGCCTCCTCGACCGTGAGCCGGCCGTCGCCGTCGCGGTCGAGCTGGGCGTGGAGGACGCGGGTCGCCTCGGCCCAGGCCGAGCGGAACGGGCGGTCGCCGATCATGACCCGGAGGCGGACGATCATCGGGCGGGCCTCGCCCAGGATCACCAGGTCCTCCGCCGCGTCGGCCCCCAGGGCGGCGAACGCCGCGGCCGATGGCATCGCCGTGGGGGGGACGTCGGCCGGGATCAGGACCAGGCAGGCCAGGGCGGCGGGCGTCATCCGAAGACTCCGGCGATCGGCCTGGCCTTGGGGTCGACCAGCCGGATCGGCCGGCCGTTGTCGGCGACGTTCTGCGCCATCGGGTCGAGCCCCAGGCCCTGGACGACCGTGGCGAGCAGGTCAGGTACCGACACGGGCCGGTCGCGGACCTCCATCCCGTCGGCGCCGGTGTCGCCGATCACCTGGCCGCCCTTGAGGCCGCCGCCGGCCAGGACCGTGGACCAGGCGTTGGGGAAGTGGTCGCGGCCGGCGGACTCGTTGATCTTGGGCGTCCGGCCGAATTCCCCCATCCAGACGATCAAGGTGCTGTCCAGCAGCCCGCGCGACCGGAGGTCGGTCATCAGGGTGGCCCAGCCGGCGTCGAGCACGAGGCTGAGCTGCTTCACGGCGTCGAAGTTCTGGGCGTGGGTGTCCCAGCCCAGGAGGTTGTTCCGGCCATCGACGCCGGAGAGCGTGACTTCGACGAACGGGACGCCCCGCTCGATCAGCCGGCGGGCGAGCAGGCACCCCTGGCCGAACGGGCTCCGGCCGTAGGCGTCGCGGACCGCGGCGGGCTCCTCGTCGAGCTCGAACGCCTTGGCGGCCGGCGAGCGCATCATCCGGACGGCCCGCCGGTAGGCGTCCTGGTGGCTCGCGGTCGTGACCCCCGGGCGGGTCGCCTCGAAGTCGTCCCCGAGCGCATGCATCAGGCCGAGCCGGTCGTCGGCCCGATCGCCGCCAATCCCGGCCGGGAGGTCGAGGTCGTCCACCCGGAACGCCCGACGGCCGGCGCCGGTGGCCCGTTCGCCGACGATCAGAGGGGCGTACCTTGGGCCCAGGAACCCCGAACTATAGGCCGCCGGGCTGAAGGCCCGGGCGGGCGCGATGCTCACGAACCCCGGCAGCTCGGCCGACTCGTCCTCCCGCTCCTTGGCCACCAACGAGCCGAGCGTGGGGTAGCGGACCGGCCCCTGGGGCGGATACCCCGTCCGGAGGTTGTAAGTGGCCCGGCCGTGGTCCCCTTCCTTGGTGCTCATCCCCCGGATGATCGCCAGGTCCTTGACCTCCCCGGCGACCCGGGGCAGGTGCTCGCCCAGAAGGATCCCCGGGACGCCCGTCTGGATCGGCTTGGTGGGGCCGCCGTTGGCGTGGCCGGGCTTGGGGTCGAAGGTGTCGATCTGGCTCGGTCCGCCCGACATCCAGAGCAGGATGCACGCCTTGCGACGCCTGGGGTCGGTGGCGGCTCCGGCCGCCAGGGTCTGGAGCCAGCCCGAGGCGGAACCGCCCAGGGCGCCGGCGGAAGCCAGGCGGAACGCCTGCCGACGAGTCAGGCCCGGCAACGTCGATGGCGAGTGGTCCATGGCGGTTCCTCTTCGATTCCCTGGAAGCAGCCCAGCGACGCGGGCCGACTCACGCCGGCTAGTGGTTGACGCGGAACTCGGGCCCGTTCAGCAGGGCCCAGAAGGCGTCGGACAGCGCCCGGGCGCGGTCGGCCTCCCCCCCGCGACGGTCGACGTAGCGGACCGCCAGGGCCGATTCCTCGGGCCTCGGCCGGCGGGTCAGGGCGGCCAGGTAGAGGATCTCGACCCGGCCGGCGGTGTCGAGGTAAGGCGCCTCGGCGACCGCCCCGAGGACGTCGCCGGCCTCCGGGCTGGTGGCGGCGGTGAGGAATGCGCCGTTCATCAAGGTCAGGGCCTGGAGGATCGAGGTCTGCGACTCCGTCGGCGGTTCGTCGCGGTCGGCGAACAGCTCCAGGAAGCGAGCCCGGGTCTCGCCCACGTCGGCCCCGGTCGCCTGGGCGAGGCTGTCGACGAACTGGCCGGGGGAGAGGCCCCGGACCGGCATCCGGGCGAAGAACGGCGGGGGCGTCGACTCGGCGGGGGCGACCGCGCTGGAGAGGTTGTAGGCCCGGGTCGCCATCAAGGCGCGGATCAGGTACTTCAGGTCGTAGCCGTGATCCCGGAACTCTCCGGCGACCTCTTCGAGGAGCCCGGCCAGCGCCGGTTCCCCCTTGGCGTCGAGGTCGTCGACCGGGTCGATCAGGCCATTGCCGAGGAAGCGGGCCCAGTTCCGGTTGACGGCCGCGCGGGCGAAATAGGGGTTGCCGGGCGCGGTGACCCACTCGGCCAGCACCTCGCGGGTGTCGGCGCGGGGCCGCCAGGCGGGCGGGGAGTGGTCGAGGTGAGCGGCCTTGACCACAGTCGAGGTCCCCGGGATGGTCAGCTCACGCCGGCCGGCGTCCTCGCGGGGCGTCCGGACCACGGCGACGGCGACGCCGTCGTCCGCCGGCCGGGGGACCCCGGCGAAGAAGGCGGCGAAGCCCCAGAACTCCTCCCGCCTCCACCTGGCGAACGGGTGGTGGTGGCACTGGGCGCATTCGAGGCGGATGCCGAGAAAGGCCCGGGCCGAGTCGGCGGCGAGGGTCTCGGGCTTCCCCCCCTTGGCCGCGTAGTAGGCGGCCGGTGACGGCTCGGTCCGGGCCGTGGCCATCGGGTCGCCGTCGCGCCCGGCGAGCTTGGCCGAGAGGATCTCGCGGACGATCCGGTCGTAGCCCGCCTCCTCGCCGACCTTCTTGCCGAGCCAGGCTTCGAAGCCGCCCGGGGCAACCCGCCCCTGGTCTCCGGTCTCTGGCAAAAGGAGCTGGCGCCAGAGCATGGCCGCCCGCGCGGCGTAGGCCGGGCTGTCGAGCAGCCGATCCACCAGGGATTCCCGCTTCCCCGGATCCGGGTCGTCGAGGAAGTCGCGGGCCTCGGCGGCCGTGGGGATCCTGCCGACCAGGTCGAGCGAGGCTCGGCGGAGGAACTCGCCGTCGCCGGCCCTTGCCACCGGTCGGACGTTCGCCTCGGCCCAGATGGCGGCAAGGCGGGTGTCGATCCGGGCGGCGAGGGCCCGGGCATCCCGGCCGTCGACCGGGCGGTCCGGCCGCCCTCGGTCCGTCTCGCCCGCGACGGCCCCCCGGGTCAGGAGGGCGGCGACGATCCAGGCTCCCAGCACTCGCATCGTGGAATCCTCCCGAAAACGCGGGGGGTGGCCCCGGCCGATCGAGCCCGCGGGTGAGGCGAGCTTCATCCTAATCCGCCCGATGACGGTTGTCCAACCCCGAAAACCAATCGCGAAGGATTGCACGGTTTCTTTCGTGCCCGAGGAGGAGTCGTCCGACTTGCCGCGGCAAGAACCAGTCGGAGGGAGATCGACGGCGCGGGCCTCGCGAAAAAGAATGGCACCGGGCCCCGGCGTCTGGGATCATGGATCAATGCCCGGGGGTTCGGGCACGCCAACACGACCGGCCCGCGAAGGCATCGACTCGACCGATGCTCGGCCTCGATCTGGATCCACCGACCCGTCGGATCGGAATCATTCCCATGCCCAAGTCCGCATCCCGGGGGCCCGGTGCCCTGGTCGAATTCTTGCGGCCCCTGTTCCGCCTGTTCGGCTTCGACCCCCGAAGGGCCGAGGAGCTTGGATGGCTGCGGAAGATCGCCTGGGCTCCTGAAGACCGGCCGCTCCGCATGGCCTACGCGGATTGGCTGGCCGCCCGGAGTGAGCCGCTCGGGGAGTTCATCCGGATCGACGACGAACTTGAAGGCATGGGCCCCGACGACGAGCGACGCAAGCCGCTCGACGACCGGTGGGCCCGGCTCGTCGAGGAGCACGGTGGGCGGTGGCTGGAGCCGCTGGGTCGGCTGGGCCTGGTCCCGCTGGTCGCCTGGCGCTTCTATCCCCACATCTGGATGCACCACGGGATCGTCGACGAGGTCTCGATCGACCTCCCGGGGATCCTCCCCGAGCAGGCCGACCGACTTTTCGACGCCGCGCCGGCCCTGCGGAAGATCGCCCTCCAGAGCACCCGGGTCGTTCCCACCCCGAACGGGACCGAGTTCATCGAGTTCTACCCCGACTTCCCCGCCATCGCGGGGCTGCCGCACCTCCAACAGATCACGGGCCTCGACCTGACCTCGCAGCACTCGCTGACGGTCGAGGATGTCCGGTCGCTGGCGTCGTCGCCCTACCTCGGGCGTCTGACCGAGCTGGACCTGGGCTACAACCAGGATCTCGGGCCGGAGGCCATCCGCGCCCTGGCCGGGTCGATGACCCTGGCTGGCCTGGAAATCCTCGGCGTCCGGAGTTGCACGCTGGGCGAGGCCGGGGCCAGGCTCCTCGCCGACTCGCCCAACTTCGCCCGCCTCTCCCAGTTGAAGGCGGGCGGGAACGCGATCGGCGCCGGGGGGATGCAGGCGCTCGCGGCCTCCCCGCACCTGAAAGGGCTCCGCGAGCTCGACGCCGCCGAGAACGAGGTCGGCCCGGAGGGGGCCCGGGCCCTGGCGGGCTCGCCCAACTTCGCCGCGTTGACGACCCTGGACTTCGGCGAGAACGCGATCGGCCCGGAGGGGATCCGGGCCCTGTCCGCCTCTCCCAACCTGGCGAACCTGACCGCGCTGCGGCTTCCGAAGAACGACCTCGGTTCGGAAGGGGCCGGGCTCCTGGCGGGATCCGCCGGATTGGACCGGCTGACCCTGCTCGAACTGGGCGGCAACGGGATCGAGGCCGAGGGGGCGGCGGCCCTGGCGGCCTCCGAGCACCTCCGACGGCTGACCGAACTGGATCTCTCCGACAACCCGATCGGGGATGCCGGGGCCCGGGCCCTGGCGGCCTCGCCGATCCTGGCCGGTCTGACCCAGTTGAACTTGAGTCGATGCGCCATCGGGGCCGAAGGGATCGCGGCGCTGGCCGCCTCCCCGGGCCTCTCCAACCTCACCGTGTTGAACCTCGGGGACAACCCGCTGGGCCCGGAAGGGGCCCGGGCCCTGGCCGGCTCGCCCCACCTGGCGCGGCTGGACCTGCTGTTCGTGGACGACGCGAAGTTCGGCGAAGAAGGCGAGTCCATCCTCCGGGCGCGGTTCGGCAGCGTCGCCTCCTTCAGGTGAGTCAATCACGGGATATCATGCCGGGATGGACCTGCCCCGCGTGCGGGGCCGCGACGAATCCGGAATCACGCGGGCCGGGCGACTGGCCCGTTTGCCCGGCCTGCGGGCAGCCCCGGGCGGCCTCGGCGGTCGCCCCCGGTGCCCCGGCCGTTCCCCGGCCTCCGCTCTCGGCCGCCGTCATTGAGCTCACCAGGAGCCACCGGGCCGCCGGGATGGCGCCCCCGCAACGGATCATTTTCGCCCTCCTGGTCCGGACCTTGCAGGGCTACCGGAGCGACCGATTCCTGGTCATTTTCGGCTTCGTCATGATGCCCTTCTTCGCCGTCGCCGGCTTCCTCGGCGGGCTCCTCGCGATGACGGCCGCCCACGTCCTCCTGTCCTCGCTGGGACGACTGGCCGACGCCGAGCTGGGATACGCCCTCTACGCGATCCCGCCGGTCGTCCTCGCCTTCGCCCTCTGGAACAAGTCGATGGAGCACGACCGGAAGATCGTCTTCCGCTACGAGCGCGGGCGGGTCGACGGGCTGGAACTGGGGCGGCTCCACGAGATCTTCGAGACCTCCGAGCCGAGCACCATGGGCCTCTTCCTCGGCGTCTGCTTCGGCGCCCAGATGGGTTTGCTCCAATTCGCCCCCGATCACGCCGGACTGCCGATCGCCGGCGGATGGGCGGAGTCCGCCCTGTTGACGCTCGACAACGCCTGCCACGGGATCTTCCTGGACACGTTCGAGTTGTACGACCTCCATTGGGGGGAAAAGCTCGGGCACACCTTCTGGTCGGCGACGATCTTCTATGCCTTCCGCCTGGCCTTCGACGCCTTCGCCTTCCTCTACATCTTCGGTGCCTACCGCCGCTATCGGCTCCGGCACCTCTTCCGGGGATTCCCGAACGACCCCCGGCGCGTCGCCGACCTCCTGGACTGGATCGAGGCGAGGTCCGGGGACGAGCACCGATGGCCGAGGCACTATTTCGATGAGTTCCTGTTCCTGATGCTGGTCAAGGAATACCTCCGAGGCCACCTGGCCCTGGTCCGACAGGTGAGCCTTCAGTTCCCCAGGCTCGCCGTCGCCGAGGACGTCCGCTCCGCGTTCGTCGGTCCGGATGGGGATGTGATCTTCCGGGGGATCCGGGCGTCGGGGGGCCGGCCCGCCTCGACGACCAAGGGCGTTCGAAATCCCCTCGACTGAGAGGGAGGCTATCCGGAAACATCTCCTTGAGCTGGCAACGATTGATGACCAATGGACGATGGTTGATGGGAGAGAAATTCAGGACGATATCCCCCGGAGCCGGCATTGTATGTCGCCCCGCTTATCGACTATCACTCATTGGCCATCAACCATTTTTGATCCCGGATAGCCTCTGACCCGAAGATCCGGTCGAGTTCGGGGACCTGGCCGGGTCTATCGGATGACCGGGACCGTGGCCGATCCTCCCGCGGGATGGGACGGGCCGGCCCTTGATGATGGACGAGATCCGGAGCCGGAGTGGGCGACATGGCGAGGAAGAGGAATGGTCCGGATCGTCCCGGGCCCGGTCCGGACGCGAATCCAACCCCGGTCAGCTTGCTGGAGCGTCTGCGCGGGCCCGCCGAGCCGGATGCCTGGAGACGGTGCGCGGAACTCTTCACCCCGCTCCTCTATCATTGGGCGCACCGCGCGGGCCTGTCGGCCCCGGATGCGGCGGACCTGGTGCAGGAAGTCTTCCTGGTCCTCGTCCAGAAGTTGCCGGAATTCCGGTACGACCGGCGGGGGACTTTCCGGGGCTGGCTCCGGACGGTCACGCTCAACAAGTGGCGAGAGATGCACCGGCGGAGGCAATTGCCGGCCCGGGACGAGGATGATCCCCGACTGGACGAGCTGGTCGCCCCCGATGATTCGGAGGACTATGGCGAGGTCGAGTTTCGCCGGCATCTGGTCGACCGCGCCCTGAGGCTCATGAAATCGGAGTTCCAGCCGACGACCTGGAAAGCCTGCTGGGAGCATGTCGTCTCGGGGCGGTCCGCCGCCGACGTGGCGCGCGAGCTGGGAGTCTCCGTCGACGCCGTCTACACCGCGAAGTCGCGGGTCCTCCGCCGGCTCAGGGCGGAGCTGGACGGATTGCTGGACTGATCGAGCCCGGCCCTGTCAGGTTCTCCCCGCCGGGCGCATAGTCTTCCGGGGAGGCGGCCCGTCCCGCCCGATCGGCCGCGACGAGGCCAAGATCCCCCGAGCGACGGGATCGCCCCGAGGCCCATGATGACCGCGAATCGCAGATGCCTTGACGACGAGGGATTGGGCCGCTTCCTCCTGGGGCGGTTGCCCGAGAACGAGGCGGCGGAGGTGAGTCGGCACCTGGCGGGTTGTCGCCGATGCCTCGGAGCCGCCGGGCAGGTCGCGGCCGTCGACCCGCTGGTCGAGGCGATGCGAGCCCAGTCCGTCCCCACCGATGGCCCGGATGACGAGCGGGTCGAGCCGCTCGTCGGGCGGATCCGCGACCTGCTCGGGTCGCTCCCGACCGGAGGGGCCTCGCCCGCCACCACCGGCGGAGTCGCGACCTCGGCGATCGAAGTCCCCGACCCCGGGCTCGGCGCCGATCGCGACGACTTCCTGGCCGCGCCGGAGTCTCCCGACGAGATTGGCCGGCTCGGCCCCTATCGGGTCCTGGGCCGGATCGGTTCGGGGGGGATGGGGATCGTCTACCGCGCCGAGGAAGTGGCATTGAATCGACTCGTGGCGTTGAAAGTGATGCGGCCCTCCCTGGCATCGGGCGATTCGGCCCGGCGGCGATTCCTCCGCGAGGCCCAGGCCGCCGCCTCCGTCCGGAGTGACCATGTCGTCGCGATCCACCGGGTGGGCGAGGACCGGGGGCTCCCCTACCTGGCCATGCCCCTGCTCCGCGGCGAATCGCTCGAAGCCCGGCTGAGGCGCGACGGGGCGCTGCCGCCGGCCGAGGTCGCGAGGATCGGCCGCGAGGTTGCCGAGGGGCTGGACGCCGCCCATGCCGTCGGCCTGATCCACCGGGACCTCAAGCCCGACAATATCTGGCTGGAGGGGGAGCGGGGCCGGGTCGTCGTCCTCGACTTCGGCCTGGCCCGGCCGATCGGTGACGACTCGGGCCTGACCCGCGAGGGGGCGATCGTTGGCACCCCATCCTTCATGGCGCCCGAACAGGCCGACGGAGGGCCGCTGGACCACCGCTGCGACCTCTTCAGCCTGGGCAGCGTGCTCTATGCCATGAGCACCGGCGTGGCCCCATTCCGGGGCCGAACCGACCTCGCCACCGTCCGGCTGGTCTCCGAGCGGCCCGCCCCGCCCATCACCGCGACCCATCCCCTGGTCCCCGAAGGTCTGGTCCGCCTGATCGAGTCGTTGCACGCCAAGGACCCCGCCGACCGCCCCCCGACCGCGGCCGGGGTCGCCGAGGAACTCGGCCGCTGGGAGGCCCGGTTGCGGCAACCGGCGCCTTACCCGGTCCGGAGGCGTGGCCGGTGGCCGGCGATCGCGGCGGGCGTGCTCCTGCTCCTGGCGACCTCGCTGGGACTGGGCGAGGCCCGGGGCGTGACCCACCTGACGGACCTCGTCTCCACCGTGTTCCGGATCCGGACCCCCGAGGGAACCCTGGAAGTTCAGGTCGACGACCCCCGGGTCGGGGTGACGGTCGACGCCGAGGGGCAAGGGATCACGATCCGGGGACCGGGCCTGCACCGGGTCCAGCTCCGACCCGGCCGGCACGAGCTGAGAATCGTCGAGCCGGGGAATCCGACCCGTTCCGCGTCGATCACGATCGAGCAAGGGAGGCGGCAGGTCGTCAAGGTCAGCCGGTTGATCCCCCCCGCGCCGACGGAGGTCACGAAGCCGGTCGAGCCCGGCGGCCCCATCCCGCCCGGGGCGGGGGCGATCGCGGGGGTCTATCCCGCCGCGATCCTCCCCTTCGAGGAGCGTGGGGCCGGGGTCAAGCCGCTCGGTCTGCAGGCGAGCGACATCCTATTCGCCCGGCTCGCGGCCGACCCCAACCTCCTGCTGGTGGACCGAGCCGACCTGGCCCGAACCCTCCAGGAGCAGGAACTGAACCTCTCGGGGATGGTCAAGTCGGGCGAGGCGACGAGGGTCGGCCAGCTCACCGGCGCGAAGATCCTGATCACCGGCTCGGTGCTCCAGGTCGACAAGTCGATCTACCTCGTCGCCAGGATCGTCGGGACCGAGACCGGGCGGAACCTGGGGGCCTCGGTCCAGGGCAAGTCGAGCGACGACTTCGCCCCGCTGGTCGAGAAGCTCTCGGAGAAGGTCGCCGAGGCGGTGACGAAGGAGGGGCACAAGATCGTCGCCAGGCCCGCGCCCGTCGTGGACCGGGTCGCCGCCCTGAAGCGGGCGCTACCGAAGGGGCGTCGGCCTTCGGTCCGGGTCTCGATCGTCGAGCGGCACGTCGGCGCACCGACGATCGACCCGTCGGCGGAGACCGAGATCGCGCTGTTCTGCAAGCAAGCCGGCTTCGAGGTCGTCGACCTGGCGAACGGGGGCAAGGCCGAGGTCCTGATCGTCGGCGAGGGATTCAGCGAGTTCGCGGGCCGCCACGGCAACCTCATCTCGGTCAAGGCGAGGGTCGAGATCAAGGCCGTCGATCGCAAGACGGGGGCGGTCCTGGCCGTCGACCGCCAGACGGCCCGGGTGGTCGACCTGACCGAGTTGATCGCCGGCAAGACCGCGCTCCAGGAAGCCGCCGCGGCGATCGCCGAGCGGCTACTGCCCGGACTGGTAAAGGAGTGAGATGCGACCGCCCCCGATCCGCCCGGCCTGGGCCCTCGGCCTGCTGATGATGCTCGCCCCGCCGGCACGCCCCGCGGACGACCGGCCGACCCTCACGCCCGGAGCGCCCTGGTCGGACCTGTTCGGCGGGACCCGGGCCGACTTCCCGTTCACCGTCACGGCCGCCTCGGCGTTCCGGGGCCGGGCGGCCTGGGCCATCACGGTGGACCGCCGGGCGGTCGCGCGGGGCGAGGCCGAGGTCGTCGCCGGGCCGGGCCAACCGGGCCGGATCGACGTCCAATGGGACGTCCCCCCGGTCAAGGCCGGGGTGATCCTCCGGGCCGACCTGACGGTCACCCTGGCGGGCGAGACCCGGGACTCCCCGCTCTGGATCTTCCCCCGCGACCCCTTCGCCGGCCGGGCCCGACGGCCCGCCGACCGGAAGATCGCCCTGTTCGACCCCGGGCGGGCGACGGCCCGGGCCTTCGAGGGGATGGGCATTCCCTTCGACCTGGCGCGGGACGTGGACGCGATCGGCGAGCTGGCCGGCGTCGTCCTGGTGGTGGGCGAGGGGACCTCGTTCGAGGACGAGCGCGGACTCGTCGAGGCCCTGGTCCGGTCGGCCGCGCGGGGCCTCCCCGTGCTCTGCCTGGCCCCCTCGGCGGGATCCCTGCCGGTCCCGGGCGGCGATGACCCCGGGCTGCCCGCGCCGGGCCGGCTCACCCTCCGGGGACTGGACGCGATCACGGCGCTTGACAAGCGGCTCGACGCCCGGTCCTGGCCCCCCGACGGGCGGGTCGTCACCAGCTCGCTCCGGCTGAAGGCCGAGGGGGGTCGGGTCGTCGGGGCGGTGTCCTCCGATCCGTCGGGCTGGCCCTGGCTGGAGGCCGACTTCCCTGGGGGCGGTCGGCTGGTCGTCTGCGGCTTCGCCGTCATCGCCCAATGGGATCACGGCCCGGCCCCCCGCTACCTGTTCGCGCGGATCCTGGAGACGATGCTCGATGACCATTTGCGTCCGACCCATGGGGAATGACATGAATCGGCTCCGCCCCCGGGGACCCGCCGGCGTGTTCGCCCTGCTCGCCTTGCTGATTGGCCTGGCAGCCTGCCCGCCCGTCGCGGCGACCCGAGCGGCCGAGGCCCCGGTTGCGCCGGGCTCCCCGGGCGAGATCCGCCGCTATCTCGGGCACTCCGACCCGGTCCTCGATGTGGCATTCCTGCCTGACGGCAAGCGGTTCGTCTCGTGCAGCGGGAGCCCCGGCAAGCCCGGGTCGGACAATTCGGTCCGGCTCTGGGACGTCGAGACGGGCCGCGAGATCCGCCGGATGGAAGGGCATCAGGACGACGTGATGACCGTGGCCGTCACGCCCGATGGCCGGACGGCGCTCTCGGGGGGCATGGATCAGGTCGTCCGGTTCTGGGACCTGGAGACCGGACGGGAGGTCCATCGCCCGCACGACCATCGCGCGGTCATCCTCGACCTGGCGATCTCGGCCGATGGCCGGCACGCCCTGACCGGGAGCTGGGACTTCGCCCCGATCGTCGAGTGGGACGTCCCGGTCGGCAAGGCGATCCGCCGCTTCGGGGGGAAGGACGCCCCGGTCGAAGGCGTGTCGTTCGGGCCCGACGGGCGCCGCCTCCTGGCGGGTCACGGCGACGGGACCGTCCGGCTCTGGGATTTCGACTCGGGCGGGGAGTTGCGGCGGTTCGCGGGCCACACGGCGCGGGTCATGAGCGTGGCCTTCGCCCCCGACGGCCGGACCGGCCTCTCCTGCTCGCTCGACGGGTCGATCCGCGTGTGGGAGATCGAGACCGGCCGCGAGCTGCGCCGGCACGAACTTCACGGGGGACCGGTCCACCGGCTCGCGCTCTCTCCCGATGGCCGCCGGGGCCTTTCGAGCGGCGACGACGGGACGATCCTGCTCTGGGAGGTCGAGACGGGCCGGATCCTGGCCTCCTTCGAGACGCCCGGCGTGCTCGTCGCGTCGGTGAGCTTCTCCCCCGACGGCCGCCGCGGCCTGGCGGCCTACTGGGACAGGAGCATCCGGCTCTGGGACTTGACCATCGCCCCCCGGGAGGCCGAGGAGGCGCTCGCCATCCTCGACTTCGCCGACCTCGGGCCCGCCGTCGAGCTGGCGGTGCTCCGCAAGGCGCTGGCGGAGATGCTCGTCGGCGACCTCTCGCCTTACCGGGGGCTCCGGGTGGTCGAGCGTGGCCGGGTCGAGCACTTCCTGCACGAGGCTCAACTGGGCAAGGCGGGGCTGGTCGACGAGGAGACGGCCCGCCGCGCCGGCCGCGAGCTGGCCGCCGATGTCCTGCTCTCGGGATCGATCGCCGGCTCGGAGGGGAAGATCACCGTGAAGGCCGCGCTCCGCCGCGTCGGCGCGGCCTCGCCGATGGCCGAGTGGACGCTCGGGGCCCCGGCCGGTCGCCTCTTCGACCTGGAGCGCGACCTCGCGGAGAAGGTCCGCTCGGCGCTCGGGCTGGGCCGGGCGGCGACCCGACCGCCCCCCGAGCCCCGGCCCGGCGACTCGCCGACGCTCGCCGTCCTGGGCTTCTCGAACCTCAGCCCGTCGGCGCGATTGCAGCCGATGGAGGCCGGTTTCGCCGAGATCTTGCAGGCCAACCTGGGCGGCCTGAAGGACGTCAAGCTGGTCGAGCGGTCCAGGCTCGACGCGGTCCTCCGCGAGCAGAAGCTGACCCTGGCCGGGCTGGTCGACCCCGCGACGGCCGTCAAGGTCGGCCGACTCCTCGGCGCGCAGCGGCTGATCTTCGGCTCGTTCATCGAGATCGGCCCGGACCTCCGGATCGAGACGCGGCTGGTCGACGTGGCGACCGCCTCGGTCCTCCGGACGGAGACCGCGCGGGGGACGACCGAGCAATTCGCCGACCTCTTCGAGGGCCTGGCGGTCCGGCTGGCAACCGACCTGGCGATCGCCCCCCCGGGCGACGCGGCGAAGCTGGTCCGCGCCGCGACGCCCACGCGAAAGCTCGAAGCGGCGGGCCACTTCGCGGCCGGCGAGGAGCTGTCCCGCCAGGGCAATCACGCCGACTCGGCGGCGGCCTTCGAGCGGGTCCTTTTGCTCGAACCCGACAACGTGGTCGCTCACTCCGGCCGGACCAGGGGGTTGTACCAGGCCGGGCAATTCGCCCGCGCCATCGAGGCCGCGGACCAGGCCCTGACCCGGTCCTTCACGCCCCAGCAGATCCGGGCACGCGATCAGATCCGGAGCTGGCTGTTCTGGTGCCTCCACGCGACCAGGCAGTACGGAAGGCACATGGAGCTCGCCGAGGAGGTCATCGCCGAGGAGCCCCGGGGCCGGCAGGCCAATACCATGCGGATGGGGGTCGTGCAGGACCTGATGGAGCTGAAACGACATCGCGAGGCGGTCACCCTCCTGAAGCGGGTCGTCGCCGAGGAGAAGGCCGCCGGGGACCAATTCGGTTACTGGCAACTTCCGATCCCGACTTTACACCCCGGTCCGCCACTGCCGCCACGTCAGGTAGATGCCCAGGAGAGTCCCGTAAACAGCCATGCCCAAGCTCAGGAGGATCCCTATGGCAAAGGTATAGTCGGTCCGTTGAGGAGTTTCCGCCATCGCTCGGCGCGCGAATAGCCCCAAGCCCAAGGCCACCACGGCGATAACAAAAAAGATCGAGGCGAGGAGGAGCGGTCGGGTAGCGTGTGATTGATCCGTCCTCGTACCGATCGTGGGGTAGATCATTCCCGCCAGAAAAGCAACGTACCCCAGCAAGACGGCATAATAAATCCAGCCCGAGGCCCGATGAGCGTAGTGCTGGAACATGATTCCCATTCCCACCATCCCCAGGATGAAGATCGGCACGCCGGAATAGCCGAAGAGTCGATCGATCGGTCGCCGCGACCGGGGACGATCCATTTTCGGGCCGCCTTGTTGCTCATTGGACTCTAATGGCGAATCCGTGGCTGATTCATCAGCCGCGAGTGAACCGACCTCGTCTCTTACGAATGTAGGAGAAGTGGCGAAGATTCTCAATTCTATCCATTTGATCACCTCTTCTTCCGCGACCGGGAAGACGACGCCTGGTCGTTGTTGCACCTCGCCCGCCCCCCGCACCGCTTTCGCTACTGGAGCGGGCCCACCAAGTCCGTCGCCGGGAGGTGGATCCAGGACCTCAAGCGAGCCAAACCTTGACCGCCCCGCCCCGCCCCGCCACGGGGACAAGCCCCGGGGCCCTGGGAGCCGCAAGATCCGGCCGCCATCGGCTCCAATCCCCGGCGAGGCGGGGCGAGGCTCGGGGCGGAGGCGATCGACCATTCATCGCTCCGGCCCGGATTCGGGTCCGCCGTGCCCGCCGGCGGAGCTTCCTCGCCCGGCTCCCGGCCGAGACTCGGCCCGATCGGCCCCGTGGGGGCGGCGCCAACCGGCGATCCTGGCTGCCGGGATGCCGATCGCGTAGGCGAAGGAGCAGAGCTGATTGATCAGCGTCGCCTTCCAGACCCCATGCTTCGCCCATCGCCGGGCCGAGGTCCGGACCCGCCCGGGGTTGATCTGAATTCGCCCGCGCGGTCGCAATCGCCGGATCAATTCCACGTCTTCCATGATCGGGATCGCGGGATAACCCCCCAGCTCGCGGAAGACCTCGGCGGCGAGGAAGATGGCCTGGTCTCCGTAGGGCATCTGGCGGAGCCGCGAACGCCAACCGACGAGGCGCTCGACCCACCGGAAACGTCGCCCCTGGCCGTCGATGCCCAGCTCGAAGGCGCCCGCGACGACTCCGGGCCGATCCAGGGCCTCGCGCACCGAGCGGGCGTAATCGTCCGGCAGGGTGGTGTCCGCGTGGAGGAACAGCAGGATCTCCCCGCCCGCTCGGGCCGCGCCCGCGTTCATCTGGACGGCGCGACCGGCGGGGCTGGCCAGGACGACGGCGCCCCGCCCCCCGGCGATCTCGACCGTCCGATCGCGGCTCCCGCCATCGACCACGATCACCTCCAGGGCGCCCCAAGCCGTCGCCGAGTCCACGGCGCGGCCGATCGACTCCTCCTCGTCCAGGGCGGGGATGATCACGGAGATCCGGGCCTCCGGCCGGCCCGGACCGGCACCTCGGACCGAGTACCACGCCGCGAGATCCTCGGGACGATCGACGTCCGCCAGGACTTCGAGCAATCGCGTCGGCCGGCCGGCCCGCCGGGCCGCTTCAAGAGTCTGATCGAGGACGACCTCGGTCCCCCACGCGATCTCCAGAAAGACTTCCGGGGCGGCCCGAGCCAACGCGATCAGGTAATAGCCGCCGTCGCTGGCCGGGCCCAGGACGATCCCGAGCGGGTCGTCCCGGATCAGGCCGAAAGCCCGGCCGAGCAGGTCGGAGTCGATTCCCGGGCAGTCCGAGCCGATCACGACGACCGAGGCCGCCCCCTCCCCGAAGGCATCGTCGATCGAGCGGGCGAGGCGATCGCCGAGGTCGCCCTCGCCCTGACCCCGGTAGATCACCCCGCCGCCGAAGGTCCGGCGCATCGCGGCCTCGTCGCCGCCGAGGAACCGGACTTCGACCTCGACCCCGCTCGACCCGGCGAGGCCCTGCGCCGTCGCCAGCGTGTGGATCGTCATCTCCCGCTGCAACCCGGCCGCCCCGGCCGCCCCGAGTTTCGCGATCAGCCGGGTCTTGGTGCGCCCCGGCTCGGGATACCGGGTGAAGACGATCAGGCGGTCCGAGGCCATGGGTCAACGGCTCCAGGCGAGCCAACGCTCGAAGACTCGATGGACCAAGGGGGTCATCCTGGTCCGGTTGTAGGCGTCGGCGACCTTCCGGATCGCCTCGGCCTGCGTCGGGTACGGGTGGATGGTCCGGGCCAGCGTCCGGAGGCCGACCCGGCCGACGATGGCCAGCGTCAATTCCGAAAGCATCTCGCCGGCATGGCGGGCGACGACGGTCGCGCCCAGGATCTCGTCGCTGCCCTGACCGATGTGGACCTTGACGAACCCCTCGGTCTGGCCGTCGAGGACCGCGCGGTCGACCCCTCCCAGTTCCTGGCGGAAGGTCCGGACCCGGATGCCGCGCCGCCCGGCCTCCGACTCGTCCAACCCGACGTGGGCGACCTCCGGGTCGGTGTAGGTGCAGCGCGAGATGATCAGCCTGCCGACCTTCTCGCGACCCAGGAACAGGGCGTTCCGAATCGCGATCCGCGCCATCGCGTCGGCGGCGTGGGTGAACTTGAACCGGCTGCACACGTCGCCCGCGGCGAAGATCCGCCGGTTCGAGGTCCGGAGATGGTCGTCGACGGCCACCCCGACCTCGTTGAGGGCCACCCCGGCCGCGTCGAGCCCCAGCTCCCGGGTGTTGGGCGATCGGCCGACGGCCACGAGGATCGCGTCGACGCGAATCTCGCGGGACTCCCCGACGCCCCCGAGGGCGAGGACCCGAGCGTCGCCGTCGCGCCGGACCAGGGCGACATCGTCCCCGAGGATCTCCACCCCGTCCCGGCGGAGCGACCGCTCGACCAAGCCGGCCGCGTCGCGGTCCTCGCGGCCGAGGAGCGGGTGCGACCCCTGGACCAGAGCCACCGAGGCGCCGAAGCGGGCGAACGCCTGGGCCTGCTCGCAGCCGATTGGCCCCGCGCCGATAATCGCCAGCCGGCGTGGCATGTCCCTCAGCGAGAAGACGGTCTCGTTCGTCAGGTAGCCCGCCTCGGCCAGCCCGGGGATCGGCGAGATCGCGGGCCTCGAACCGGTGGCGATGATCGCCCTGGCGAACCGGAGCGTCCGGCCGCCGACCTCGGCCACGTCGGGGCCGACGAACCGGCCGGCCCCGAGGAAGACGTCCACGCCCAGCCCGCGGAACCTCTCGGCCGAGTCGTTCGGGCTGAATCCCGCCCGGAGCCGCCGCATCCGCTCCATCACGGCGGGAAAGTCCACCGACGTCCCATCGGGGACGCGCACGCCGAACCTCGCCGCGTCCCGGACGTCCGAGGCCGTCCTCGACGAGCGGATCAGCGCCTTCGATGGGACGCAGCCGACGACCAGGCAATCGCCGCCCATCAGGTGCCCCTCGATCAGCGCCACCTTCGCCCCGAGGCCCGCGGCGCCTGCCGCCGCGACCAGCCCGGCGGTCCCCGCGCCGAGCACCACGAGGTTGTATCGCCCGGCCGGGGTCGGGTTGATCCAGCCTCGGGGGCGGACGTTGTCCTCCAGCGTCCGGTCGTGGACGTCGGCCGGCGGGGAGTCGGGGGTCCGGCCCTCCTCCTCGGCTTGAGGGGTGGGTCCGGTCATGACGCCTCCTCCTTGTTCCTGAGCGATCGGCGGGCCAGCCTGGTCACCAGGGCCGTCGCCACGACCGTCGCGACCAGCCCGACGGCGAGCATCGCCCATTCGCCGGGCGTGCGCGCCCGGGAGGCACCGGCGGTCTCCAGGCCGACGCGGCCGACGTGCCCGAGATAGATCAAGAGCAGGGTCCCGGGCAGCATCGCGATCGCGGTCGTCAGCGCGTGGGTCCGGAACGGGATGCCGGTCAGGCCGTAGGCGTAATTCTGCAACCCGAACGGGATGACCGGCGAGAGCCGGAGCAGGCCCACGATCTTCCAGCCTCCGGCGGCGACGGCGCGGTCGATCGCCTCGAAGCGGGGGTCGCCCCGGAGCCGACCGGCGACGGCGTCCCGGGCCAGGCCGCGAGCCAGCAAAAACGCCACCGCCGCCCCGAGGTTCGAGGCGACCCAGGCCGTGATCGTCCCGACGACCGGGCCGAAGATCGCCCCCGCGGCGATCGTGAAGGGCGAGGCCGGGGCCAGCAAAAGGACGGCCGTCGCATAAACCAGCCCGAAGGCCACTGGCCCCCAGACGCCGAGTCCCTCGACGCGATCGGAGAGAAGGTCCAGGGCCCGGCCCAAGGGGAAACGCCGCGCGATCAGGAACACGCCGATGGCAAGCAGCGCCAGCGGGGCCCACTTCGCCCCGGTTCCGAGGCGTCGGGGGGCACCGCCCGAGCCGGTCGAACCGCCTGTTTCCGGGTCGGACCCCTTCATCCTCGCCCCTCGGGACCGAGCCGGGTCCGGCGAACCCTCGGCCGTCTGCCGCATCGGCGTCGATCTTAACAGCAACGTCCGGTCGAAGGTACGCCGAGCCCGGCCGTCCCGCTCGCCTCAGGCATCGGCCGAGGGCGGCGGGGTTTGCTGGTAGCGGGCGACGAAGCGGCGGTCGATGAAGTCCTTGAGGAGCCAGCACCATCGCCCCTCGAAAGACAGGCCGGCGAACTCGCCGATGGCGCGACCGTCCCCGGTGTTGAGCAGCTTGAGGAACCCCGCCTGGGGGTTGTAGGGGACCGGGGGGCGCCCGTCGAGGAGTCCGACCAGGTTCCGCCAGAGCACGGGCCCTTCCCTCACGGCATGGACGCCCGCCTTGGGGGTCGCGGTGCCTTCGATGGTCCCGCAATCGCCGACGGCGAAGATCCGGTCGTCGCCCAGGGTCTGCAACGTCGGCCGGGTCCTCAGGAAGCCCCGGTCGTCGGTCGGCAGGCCGAGCGTCTCCAGGATCGCCGGGCCCCGCGCGCCCGTGGCCCAGATCACCAGGTCGGCCGCCCAGCTCGAACCGTCGTCCGCCTCGACCTCTCCCCCGCCGATCCGGACGACCCGCCGGCCCAGGACCAGCCGCGCCCCCCTGGCCTCGAAGATCCGCCGGAGTCGCCGAGCGGTGCCCGGCAGGAGGCCGCCGGGTCGGTCCCGGGCGTCGACCAGGGTCAGGGCCAGGGGTCGGTCGCCCAGGGTCGCCCGGACGTATGCTGGCAAGCAGAGCGCGACCTCGGATCCCCCCGCGCCGCCGCCGACGACCGTGACGCGGAGCGGTCGGCCCCCGGGGTGCTCGCCGAGGGGCCGGAGCCGCCCGTCGAGCCGGTCGAGGAAGCTCGGCATCGGCTTGATCGCCAGGGCCTCATCGGCCCCGACGACCCCCGATCGGGCCGGCTCGGAGCCGATCCCGATGGCGAGGGCGTCGAAGGGCAAC
>JAABUJ010001162.1_pt1 | contig 40607 bp, 41 predicted proteins | sample 5559131 | NCBI WGS metagenome assembly JAABUJ01 (sample SAMN10711875, study PRJNA513366) | rock metagenome | isolation source: Antarctica rocks | place: Antarctica: Victoria Land, Mt New Zealand nord | collected 2016-01-07 | reverse complement strand
GAGGTGATGAACATGATCAGGAAAGGACAGATGCAAGGAGTGAACAAAGGAGACGTCACAGGTCAGGTGGCGTTCATCGCCAGTCTCTTTGGAGTGGCAGCCTAAGCGCAAGAAGAAAGGGGACATCACGCCCATTCTGTTCCTCAGAGATTTTTTGCAACACAACCGGTTCCAGTGTGTGGAACAGTGCTTTCGACCATCTTACAAGGGGTAGGGCAATTTGGCTACTTATACAACAAGGCGTCAGAACAATTAAAAAGCTTTCACCTCTTCTTAGACCATATCAGTCGTTCACTGTTCGCCTATCAAATGGGCAAAGAATCGAACAATCCAGAGCAAGTCAAGCGGGCAATAGACCAGATGCTTGCAAGCAACGAAATCCTAAAAAAATAGAGTAGGAAGGTGTTGAGTTCTTGTTTGGAGGAGAGTGAGCAACAGAACGTTTGTTCATACTGATACACCCCCTTTTCGGCTATTCGGTCTCTTGCTTCATATGCAACAGACGTAGCTAGCATCATCTAGCTGGGTTTGTTATACAACACTTTTTACACAATTGACCACTGACAGTGGTACCTTTGACAATTGTATGAGCGTTGGTTATACTACCAACACGAATTGTTCCGCGTCTCTTTCTACGCTACATAGCAGCTAGATACTCTTGTCAAGGATATACTGTACTATGAATACTGAACCCGACATTAGTACGTTTCGACCAGATCGCCCAGGGATACGCAAGGTTCTTGGAGACCTTGAAGCTGAGATTATGGAGTTTATCTGGCAACGCCCAGCCGCACATGGAACGATGGTGCGTGATGTCTTCGAGGTTCTGTATGAGCGACGACGCATTGCGTATACAACCGTCATGAATACGATGACGCGCTTAGCAAAGAAGCATTTGCTTCGAGTCGAGAAACACGATCAAGCGTATATTTACTATCCAAACTTTACACAACAGGAGTTTATTTCACGCTTTATCGGTCGTATTCTCGAAGACCTCTTTGTGAGTTTTGCCGATGCGACACGACAAGAGATTAATACCTTGTCAGGTCGAGAAGCAGCCGTGCGAGCGGAACAACTCGTCGATGATATTGCACAGCGTCGAGCCATTGAGGAGGCCGAATAGTGCATGTTGTGCTGAACCTTGCAAGTATTCTCCTCATTGTTGATGGGAGTTCACTCCTGCTGTATGTCCTTCGCGACATTCAAGGCTGGTCCCAGCGGAGAAGAGTTCAGTTGTCCGTACTGGCGATGCCTAGTGTCCTGCTCGGCTTAGGTGTCGGTGGACTCCATCACTTTCTTGGTAGCCTGTGCCTCATGGGATATCCTCTTTGGGATGTTTTGCTTGGTCCTATGATACCGCTTGGAATGGGAGCGATTGCACTGGGCGCGATCTGCCTGGGATTCCTACGACTGCTTTTCATGCGAAGAGTAGTCACCCATAACACGATCTTCGTTCGCTCCGATATTCAAGCACTCGCTGACGTGTTAGCCCAGCGAGTACATGCGATTCCCCCTCGTGTCTTCCTCTGTCTTCGTAATCAACCACTTGCATTCACTTATGGCATCTTCCGACCAACAATCATCCTCTCAACGTGGATGGTTGAACACCTCGACCTGCGAGAACTCGAAGCAGTGCTGGCTCATGAATTGGAACATGTGGCACGTCGCGACTATCTGATGGTCTGGCTTTCCATGATTCTCCGCGATGCCTTCTTTTATTTGCCATCATGTCAGACTGCATACCAACAACTGCAACGCGAGAAAGAACTGGCGTGTGATGATATGGCGGTTCGTGTGACGCAAAGGCCACTTGCTTTGGCAAGCGCACTCGCCAAAGTGTGGCAGAATATCGTCGCAGAACCACCGTTTGCAGTATCAAGTGTTGCACAATCCCTTATCAAAAGGGAAGAACCGCTCCACGGACGGATCGCACGATTGCTTTCTTCGTCTTCCTCAAAGGTACAGACGACATCTTCTCAGAAAAACACTCTTGGGACGAAGGTAGTGGTACTCAGTATTTTGCTGAGCATATTCAGTATCCATGTGGTTATTGTATTGGTACTCATGAAATGTTATCCTTTGACCTTGTTTTAAAGTGGTGAAACACCTCGTGTTCAAGAATATTCCTAGATGTGGCGGCAGAGGGGTGTACTACCAGCTACAGTATAACTTAAGAAGGAGCCACAGCATGAGTCAAGCTCGTAAACGTCTTTTGCTCTTGTGCGCTCATCGTTCTGTTCGGGAGATGATGGCGGCAAGTCTGCTTGCGGCATACGCACTTGACGCATGGGATATTTGGATTGCTCCTGGATATTTTGAGTCGCAAGAAATAGCTCTCGTGCGCCAAGTGCTTGAGGAGGTTCACGTTCCTCTCCTCTCCGCACCCACCGCTGAGCCATCCTTTGATCGCTCATGGGATGAGGGAATCGTGTTGTGCAGTGGTGTAACCGACCTGTGACCCATTATTCCCAACGTCGGTCGGCGTCAGTTGTGGTCCGTTGAAGATATTCCATCGATAGAACTCCCAGAAGCGGAGCGGCTGCATGGTTACCGCCGCATCCGCACAACCCTAACGGAGGCCATTAGGATAAATCTCCTTCTCCCAAGAAGACTCGCAATGGTTTCGCCTCATAAGTAACTGGGAAAGAGAACATTTGATGAAAGAAAATAAGACGTATAAAATGTGTCTGCAAGGGAACGTATATAGAGAAATATAAGAAAGCTTTTACGAACTATGAAAGACGTTGAGAAAAAGACAAGTAAATTGCAAGGAACAGCACCATCGTTCTCCTCTCCGCAACAGAATACCTCTACTGATGAAAGCAGTTCCCGACATGGGCAATGAGATGTTCCTCTTTCCCCTACAGCAGCACAACGTTTTGCCCAGGCGGTCTGGGGACCGCTCTTTGGATTAGTGGTAAACCTTGTGCTTGTGGTCGTGAAAGTGATTGCGGGTCTGGCATCTGGTTCGGTGGCCTTGCTTGCGGATGCCGGTCACTCTGGGGCCGACGTTGCCAACAACGTCCTTGTTTTGGCGTCTCTGTTCTATGCCCGTCGTGGAGCCGATGAAACGCATCCATATGGGCATGACCGAGCAGAAGTCTTGGCGGCGATTGCATCAGCCTTCATTCTGATGGGAGCGGGTCTCTTCTTTGGATGGGACTCGATTCAAAAAATCCTTGTCGGCACGCCTGAGCCTTCACTCCTCGCGCTGTGGGTTGCGATTGGGACGCTGGTGATCAAGCTGGTCGTGGTGTGGGTTGAGATGCACATTGGCAAAAAGGTGCAGTCGCAGGCCGTCCAAGCGGATGCTCGTGATAACCTAGCTGATGTCTTGAGTTCGTTCGCGGTCATTGTTGGCGTCATCGCAGCCCAGTTCGGCAATTCGCGGATGGATGGAATCGCAGGACTGGTGATTGCCTTTCTTATCTTGTTCAACGCGGTGCAGATTGGGATGAAAGCCAGTCACGAACTGCTCGATCATAATCTGGATGCCAAGACGCTTGAAGCGGTGCGGGTTGCTGCCAACCGAGTTGAAGGGGTGTCAGTGGTTGCGGCAACTGGGCGTGAGCATGGAAGTGATGTCCTCGTAGAACTGAGTATCCAGGTGGAGCCTCACTTGACGGTTGCTCAGGGATCGGCGTTGGCTGAAGAGGTCCGCCAAGCGGTGTATACAGACGTGCCTCATGTTGGTGATGTCGTGGTAGAACTCAATACGAACCACTTCGCGCGGCTGCGTGGGAAGCTTCGCTAAAGAAATACCCGGCAATTTCATTTTTTCCAGGCTCCTAAAAAGCTCATGAATGGATACTGTCTACGGGTATCGTACCTATAGCATTTTTGTGAAGGAGAAGATGCTTATGGAACATTCTCTTCACCTGATTCACGTTGAGGAACGCTTACGCATCATGCGGCTTACACGCATGAATAAACGCACTGACAAACTTTCCTTTAAACGCACCTACCTCTGCCTCTGTTAAGGTGGTAAGAGAGGTACACGCACCACTTTCAGCCAAATCGGGAATCGAATATCGGCGAGTCACCTTGAACTCGACCTGTGTAAACCCTGCTGCGTGGAGCAACTCACGATAGGTTTCTTCTTCCAAAGCACACGCAATGCAGCCAGTCCATGCCTCCAGATCAGCGTGAAGTGCTGACGGGATGGACTCCTGAACACAGCACCTCACTAGTCACCTACTTACATCATATTGGGTCTCTACGTGCCATTTTGTCGATAGGGTACAACATGCGATAGTTGGAGACAACCAGCGCAGCAAGCAGAACCGAGATGCACGCTCATGTGTGGTACAAACGAAGGTCGATGAGAGAGACTCAGCTTCCTGTTTCTTCACGAGTTCCCCTCAGTCAAGCTCAAGCCACGTAAATGCCTCGGCAAGCGCGAGGTTTGCCTCTTTCCCAATGGACGCCGAACGTTCTCGCCAGCCTGCTACAAGCGCAGCAGGGTCAGGAGTCTGACTCGTGTGGGCAAGTCGTGCGGAAAGCTTGCGCTCAAATCCAGAGGTAATGTCCACGTAGGTCTTGGCAGTGTTGCTGGCAAAGAGCCAGACTTCGTGGACCTTGTGTGGATGAAGTCCTGCACGCACCTGTTCTGCAAATGCCAGATGATCACGAGCTAACGGGTAGACGGCATCGAGGGCAGCGCGACCGACCATGCGGTGATCTCGGTGACAGAGGTAAGCGGGATACGGATGCTCTGGATCATGGGTGAACAGAACGGACGGCTGCCAACGGCGAATCCATGCTACGAGATCGGCCCGTAGCGCATGCGTGTCCTCCACGTCTCCATCAGGGTAGTGCAAAAACACGACCTCTGCAATACCAAGAATATCTGCCGCTTTGCGTGCCTCTTCTTCTCGACGAACAGCAACCTCCTGTTCCTGTATCGCGGGGTCACTTGACCCATGCTCCCCAGATGTGACCAAGAGCAAATGAACAGTTGCCCCTTGATCAATCGCCTGTACAAGTGTTCCAGCACACCAACTCTCGATGTCATCAGGATGGGCAGCAATTACCATGATTGAAACTGCCTCCGGTGGCTTCACAATGTTCATAGCTCCTCTTTCTCTTCTCCGTAGAGGCGTTTCTTCTTGGCTTGTTCCTCACAAGAGCATCAAACTGTTTTCCCTGCACGTCTCCTGCAAGAGACACAAGAAGAGGAATAGAACCTCAAGAGACGCCTTCCTCAAAAGCCGATAAACGCGACGACTCCAATAGCAATGAGAACGAGCGATGTAATGGTATTGGCATTGCTTTCGAGCCAAGCCCCTTTGATTTGATAGCCCGCCAGTGTTGCAAGTACCGTGAGTCCAACAAATGTCGCAAGGGTCAGCACGGCAAAGACCCCTAGAACGCTCACAACTGCTGCCCATCCAAGCGCACTCGCCGCCAAAGCAACAGGTAAAATGGTGAGGTCAGGAGAAGCCGCGACTCCGAAGGGGACGGCAATGGCGGCGAGTCTTCCTACGAGCGTTTGCTGCCTCGTAGGTTTCTTGGTTTCCTGTACAGGCTCATGGGAATGATCGTGGTCGTGTTCTCTCTGCTCACCCGTTTCGGCATGCGGCTGTCCACGTTTGAAACTATGGGTATGCGTGTGTTCTCCATTATCATGCCGATGTCTATGTCCTCTACCCAGCAGTCCCCAGATCAAGAAACCAACTCCCGTCAGCACGAGGACTCCACCAATAATATGTCCTTGTTGCGTATCTAGCTCACGCTGAAACTGAAGACCAATGAGCGCAAGGATGCCTCCAAGGATCAAGGAAGCAATGATGTGTCCAGCAGCGGCAAGGGTACTCACTCGCCCAACCCGCATGATGCTCCAGTGCTGCGCTCGTGCAACGACGGCAAGCGGAACCCAGTGATCGGGTAGGATAGAATGAAGGATAGCAACCGTTGCGGCTGCTCCTAGAAGCAACAGAAGTGATGGTGCATACATAGTTCTTTCCTTTCCTTACTCCTTGTCACGATCTTGCAGACCAATCAGACGGGCGGAGTTGGCGATCACAGGAATTGAAGACAGTTCATGCAAGAGTGCGCCTGTCACTGGTGAGAGGATGCCTGGAATGGCAAGCCCAACCGCAATTGCCAGCACACCTAATGAGAAGATCAGGTTTTGCGCGATGGCCCGCATTGCTTGACGCGAGAGACTCAAGAGATGGGGGAGTTTCGCCAAATCATCCGACAAGAGGGCAATCTCGGCTGTCTCAATCGCGACATCGGTGCCACCTAATCCCATTGCCACACCGACATTCGCGGTCGCGAGTGCCGGTCCATCGTTGACACCATCTCCAACAAAGGCAACATTGAACTTCTCAGCTTGGAGCCGCTTGACGATCTCCACCTTCTGCGCTGGGAACACTTCTGCATGAACGTCACTGATGCCTAATTCTCCTGCAATGCGCTCAGCAGTCACAGCGTTGTCTCCAGTGATCAGCACCGTGCGGATGCCCATTTTCTTGAGGCGTGTGATGACCTCGCGAGATTCTGGTCGCAGCGTATCTTCCAGCACAAGCATCCCGACCACCTGGCGGTTGCATGCGACCAGAATCACAGTGCGTCCAACGGCGGCGAGATTGGTTGCACGGGCTGACACCTCTGGATCAAGAACGATGCCCTGCTCAGAGAGCAGCCGTGGTCGGCCAATGACCACCTTATCACCCTGAATGTGTGCCTGGACCCCCAGCCCTGGTAATACCGTGAACACCTCTGGATCAGGAACGGTCAGATCACGCGCAAGAGCTGCCTGAACCACAGCACGCCCTAACGGATGCTCACTCAGCTTCTCCGCACGAGCAGCAAGCTGAAGGACCTCAGTTTCATTCATCTGTCCCAAAGGCTGGATAGCAGTAAGCTTGGGCAGCCCAAAGGTAAGGGTTCCAGTCTTATCGAACACTACCACATTCACTTTTGCCAATGCCTCGATGGTCGCACCTTTCTTGACGAGGCTTCCTCGTAAGGCAGCATTGCCAATTGAGGCAACGAGGGCTGTTGGTGTGGCGAGAACCATAACGCACGGACAGAAGACAATCAGAATGGTAATGGCACGTAGGATATCTCCACTCCACCACCACACGACTGCTCCAAGCAGGATCGCTGCGGGCGTATAGAACTTGGCGTAACGATTAAGGATGCGCTCGATAGGAGCCTTTTGTTCCTGCGCTTCCTCGACCATGCGGCGAATCTGCCCAAGGGTCGTCTCTTCACCGACGTTCGTCGTCCGCACTTCCAGAGCACCCAGTTCATTCAGTGTCCCCGCAAAGACCGTATCTCCTCGTTGTTTCTCAACCGCCAAACTCTCGCCAGTGATGGCAGCTTGATTGACGGACGCAGTTCCCAACGCAATCACGCCATCAATAGGGATACGCTCTCCCGAGCGAATAAGCACGAGATCATTACGTTGCACCTGCGCTAAGGGAATGGCGATATCCTCGCCACTCCTGCGAACCGTTACCTGGTCAGGCAGGAGTTTCGCGAGTGCATCCAGGGCATTGCCCGCGCGAGCAGACACGAATTCTTCCAACATGCCACCCAGTAGCAAGAGGACTGCGACAACGGCGGCGGCAGAATATTGTCCAATGAGAAGGGAGGCAATAGTGGCGAGGGAGACGGGAATGTCGGCAGTAAAGTCGCCTTCACGGATACCCTTGAAGGCTGACCACCAGATATAGAGCGAGCCAACGAGGGCCGACGCCAGATACAGCCCAGCGTGAGCATGAGCCGAAGTAATCAGTCCATCCGGGGTTACACTGGCTGCAATGATAAGCAGAACGAGACTGACCAAGGTAAAAATGGTGCCGGGATTAAGCAAAAAGTCACGGTAGCGTCCGACAAAGCGTTGCCTACCTCGTACACAAGTGACACATGCTGCTTGAAACCGTGAAGCCGATGACGTTACCATGAACGTCTACTTTCTGTCTATCTATTCATATATGCAGATACAAAGAAAAAGAAGCAGGGGGAGGACGTGGACACTCCTCACCTCACGAAGACTGATGGTCAGGAAGGTTCTGATAGACATGATCCGCATGATATTCTGCCTCACGGAAGAGCACGGCTAAGTGACTATTATGCAATGAGTAATAAATCGTGGTTCCCTCGCGTCGTTGTGTCACCAAGTGCCGATCTTTCAACCGTCGAAGCTGATGAGAGACGGCAGACTCTGAAGCCCCAACGAAAATCGCTAAATCGCGCACACAACAGAAGTTCTTCGAGAGCGCGTAGAGGATTTTCAGACGTGTCGGGTCTCCAAGAGCCTGGAATGTTGCGGCCACGAGAGCAATCAGGTGTTCCGAAGGGGCCGACGCTTGAAGCTCTGCAACCTTCTCTGGATCAATAGGGGTAGGGTGATAGGCTGTTTCTTCACTTTTTTCCGTTAGATGTGACATGTTTCTCTCATCCATCCTTTCCCTGCTCGTCGTGTGTTCGCACTCAGACAACTCCCACGTTCTCTTCTTGCTCATATCGAGAGTCATTGCTCTTCACTGAAAGGGGAATGAATGAAATAGATACGTATCTATGTGAACACATATGCAGATAGTACGTCATAAACTTATTTCTGTCAAGTAGTTCCTCGACAAGACACGAAGAAAAGAGTCTCTGTAGCCCACTATGCTCGAAACTGCAACTACATGCAATGTGCGCCCTCATGTGACCTGTGATGCGTTTCTGCCGCCAGTGTGCGCGTACCATTTCTGTTTGTGCCCACTCTCTCTGAACAAAAAAGAGACAAAGGGAAAGTTCTTCCCCACAGCGAAGAGCAGTTTCTGCTACCAGTTTTCTGCTACGAGCCGATAGAACTCAAGCAGCCTGCAGAACAGATCAATGCATACTACTGAGAAATGAGAGAGGAGGGGCAGTGATTGGCGTTTTCTTATTGCAATTGGCGTTGTAGCCTTCATTGGTTTTTAACGCTCCTTTGCACTCGGTCACTGACGTTCATGTCTACCTCTGAGGGTAGTACCCTTGAAAAGGGTATACTCATTCGCTATAATCCAATATATTGACAAGAAGAACAATAGTATACTCCATAAAACACGAGTTACGTTCGTCTACTCCGTTGAATACAGAGAATGAGCAAGAAGAAGATGAGTAAAGGTTCAGTAACCAAGAAACAAAGCGAACGGCACGAGACACGTAGTACGCAACGACAACAGCGAAATAAAACATTGCAACGTGAGCAAGAGCGAAAAAAGCGGAATCGACGCATCATATACTTTGGTCTTATTCTCTGTGGAGGTGCTCTTTTCGCTGTTCTTCTCGCTTTCGTCATACATAACGCGAGCAGTAGCAGTACAGGTCCCAAGACAATTGATGGTATCTCATGCAATACGAATGAAGGAGCAGTAACACATATCCATACGGCTCTCAAGCTCTATGTCAATGGGACACAAAGCCAGATACCTGTGAATATCGGCATCAACACTGCGTCGTCCTGTTTGTACGCCTTACACACACATTCCACCAACAACATTATCCATGTGGAAGCACCCGACCAGAAGACCTACGCGCTTGGGCAGTTTTTCGACATCTGGGGGCAACCACTCAGTCGTACCCAAGTTGCCGACAATCAGAGTGACGGGACGAACAGCCTCATATTCGAGATTTTTGATGCAAAGGGGACGCGTACCACCTATACAGGTGATCCGCGCTCGCTTCCTTTAGCCGATCAAGAAACCGTTGTGATCCTGTACAACAGTCCCGACGTTCATCCCATACCGTTTACTGATTGGCAAGGGATCTAAAAAGGTGTGAGGCAGCTTGTTTTCATTTGCACTTGAGATCACAATGTGATATATTTATATCATACCCCTACCCAGGGGGTTGTATAAAGAAGGAAGAATACATATGCAAGCTGACAAACAAGATGTACTGAAACGCTTAAAATATATCGAGGGACACCTTGGCGGTATTCGCAAAATGATCGAAGAAGACAAATATTGTGTCGATATCCTCCACCAGACATTCGCTGTACGTAAGGCCATTGAAAAGCTAGAAAGTCTTCTGGTGGAGAATCATTTGCATACCTGTGTGCCTGAAGGTATCGCGGATGGAAGAGGGGAAGCTGTGATCGAGGAACTCGTGCAATTGTATAATTTAGCGGGAAACCGATAGAAAGCTTCTGTCAACGTATAAAGGAAAGATATCGTGAAACATCGATTCGGTTTTGGATTCCTTGTTGTTGTATTCATGCTCGTCTTAGCAGCTTGTTCCCGCGATGGAAGTATCGCATCGACAGGGACCTCGGCAGGAAGTGCGTCCTCAGGCTCTCAAAATGTTCAAGTGACACTCTCTGAGTACAAGGTTGTTTCTTCGACGACGACCTTTACTGTGGAAACTCACTATCACTTCGTCGTAACCAATAGTGGCAAGACCGCACATGAATTCATGGTGATGCAACCAATGGCTATGGGCAATATGCCTATGAATCAAATGGATAAAATGGCTCTTACCCACATTCCCAATATCAACCCTGGTGAAACGCAAACCATTGATTACACTTTCCCAGCATCGAGTGCAGCTACAAGCCTTGAGTTTTCCTGTCATTTTCCTGGACACTACGAGCAAGGAATGAAACTTCCCGTTACCGTGAAAAAATAACACACATTCATACTGCCCTTTGGAGGGTGGCATATTACAAAAAGCAGGGCTATAGTTTGATGACTATAGCCCTGCTCTTTGTAATTCCATCGTATATGCCTACGAAATGTTGATGTACGAGTTGATCTTTTGTAGCTAGCATGCCGACACACTTAGATTTCTCTACGATAATCGTGGGCCGTTCTACGTGCAACGAACAAATCGGTAAGCATGGCCCCAACCAAACCTAATACCGAGCAGAGGAAAATGGTACTAAAGAAGGTGGAAACTCCATCTGCTCTTGGGAGAGGCGTTGAGAAAACAAGGGTATCAACCCAACTAAGTACACCGATGAGACCAACAAATGAACCTATAAACGCTCCGATAACAACTGCCATCTTCTTTTTGACATCGCTTATCCAATATGCGAGAAAGAGCGCGATTGGAACAGCGAGGATAAAGCCGAAAACAGCCCCGATAAAGAGAGGGTCGCCAGGATTAATAATAAGTGCAGGGAGAAAGTTAGACATGATAAGCACTCCTCTTGCAATACAATTGTCACATGCACATTATAATACTATTTTTATGAGATGAACACTTCAACATTTGCATCTTCCATTGTTCTGTGCTATATTTTCTTTATACCCCTACCCTATGGGTAAGGGAAAGAAGCTCTTACTGCTGGGAATGAAAAGGCTATCGCCGCGGAGTTGGTATAGCTCTATCACCTAGTAGGAAACTATTAGTACGATTGAGAATAAGGGAGAATACTATGGCAAATCTACAAGAAACAACGCTTTCCGTTCCCGACGTAAGTTGCGAACATTGTGTCAAGACGGTGAATGGAACACTGGGTACACTTCCGGGTGTAGAGTCAGTCAATACCGATATTCCTACGAAGACCGTACACTTCCGCTATGATCCCAATCAGGTTTCGATGCAGAAGATTGAGGAAGTGCTGGATGACGCAGGGTACACTGTTGCGAAATAGGTAGATGTGTAGTAAGGGTACACAAGGGAGTTACTACCCAAAGACTCTGTTCTCCTGGTAGAGGAACTTCCCTCGTGTACCTTGCTTATTTGCCAGGACACGTTTCATCTCTACACGTTGTTGCGCTATGCTGTATTCTTGCTATAACTCCCATTCGGGGGTATATAATAAAATCGAATGTATGTTTGATAAGCAGGACTTTACCTCAGAGAGCAGAAATTTCTCTCATCATATTTGAATGCTCAAACGTGTCTATATTTGAGATTTATACAAAGGAGATGCGTACCATGACCGATAATATCAGTACTCAATATGTCATCGCAGCCGTAATGCTACTGTTTGCCTTCCTCATTGGTCTAGTCGCGTTGCTCATAAATCGCTTCTTGGGACCAGCGACACGAACACCTAAGCAGAATCCGGCGCCAGAACATGGCGGTCGGACAGGACATAAGACATGGGTCCAGTTCCGCTTACGGTATGCGGTCCTGGCCTTACTTTTCGTCGCTTTCGATATGGAGATGGTTTTTATGTTTCCGTGGGCGGTCGCCTATAAAGAGGTCGGGTTGGTCGCATTCTTCGATATGTTTGTCTTCGTTGCCATTCTCACCTCGGCAATCTTCTTTGCCTGGAAGGAGGGGGCATTTGATTGGGAGCGATAGATCAACCCTAAAAACACGTTCTCGCTTGCTGAGCCGAATGCGTCAGAGCGTACATTACTACATTGGTATTGATGGTGGAGCAGGAGCGAATCTTCTTGCAGACCTTGCAGGCAGAAACCCATATTTGCAACAGGTCTCTTCTCCTCGTCAGGCCGACCTGCTTATTCTTGTAGAGCCGATAAGTCAGAAGCTTGCTCCAGCAGTGGTCACACTGGCAAAAGCTCTCGCGCATCCTGCCCACGTACTCATCGTTGGTGGTTCGCCAACCGAACGTCCTGCTTTTCCAGAAGGTAACTTTGCACTCCTAGATGCTCTCTTTCCAGGGGCGCATCATGCCCCAGCAACATCAATTGAGCAGGTTCTTCGCTCAGCTCTTTCTTCTCAACAGTGGGCTGAAATGAGCATTAACGAAACACTTGGACAGGAGGAGACGACCATTCAACTTCCCGCAAAGCAGGATCAAGAGATGGCAACCGAACTAGCAGTCTTGAGTTTGGGACCTCTGCAAGCATGGACTGCTGGACCTCTGCGCCTCTTTCTCATCTGCGACGGAGAGCAGGTATTTTCCGTGCAGATGGAAACAGAGTACGCCTATCGCGGCATCGATTCTGCCATGATGCAGAGCAACTGGCAGCAAGGTTTGAGGCTCGCCCGTCACGTTGACCCACTCGCCCCTCTCGCCGGTCAGCTTGCCTATGTACGTGCGCTTGAAGAGCTACAAGGATGGCAACCATCCGCGCAACTAGAGACATATCGTGAACTTGCGCTCGCACTTGAACGAACACAAAACACGCTCTGGTGGCTCGTGCGTTTTGCTCGCTTGATTGATGATGCCCCCCTCGCTGAACGATCTTATCGCTGTGTTCGTGATCTGGCAGAGGGTGTTTCCTCCCTCTGGCAGATGCACCCTTCCGAGTGGATGCTCCCACAATACGTTCCTACAAACATCGTAGGGAGCCAAAACGCCGCCACCATTGCACAACTCAGGCAGGTTGCGAACATGCTTCCTCATGTACAGCATTATGTTGAGCAGAATCGTGGCCTTGCACTTCGCATACGAGGCATTGGCACCCTTCCCACTCACTCTCTTAGGGACAAGGGAATAGGAAGCGGCCCCGTCTATGCTGCAAGTGAGCATGGCACTGGTGATGTGCAAAGTCGCCTCATAACACGTCTACAAGCTGCGGTGAACGATGTACAGCAAGCTGTCGAAACGATAACAACGCAGATCCCCGCAGGTTTACATCTTCAACAGGATCCTCGTTGGGATGTACTCGAAGGAGAAGCGCGGGTCACAGTGGAAGGACCGCGTGGGACTCTCGGCTTGTCTCTTGTCAGTCAAGGTGGTGAGGAAAGTCAGGGACCTACACGGGTTGAATGGCAACGCCCATCTGCCTCTTTGCTCACACTCCTTCCTGAGTTACTCGTTGGACAAAAACTTGCCGATGCAGAGGTGATCCTGGCAAGTCTTGATCTGGCGATGGCGGAGGTAGATGGATAATGAATACACTTCTGACCGCTCTTGTGGTCTTGCTTGGGTTACTTCTCGGGACCTATTGCATTGCTGTCATGGAACACGTGCTACACCTGGGTTTTCGCAGATTTGGCGTTGCCCTGACCTTACCGCTTGCCAATGCGACAAGACTGCTTCGTCAGGAAGACCTCATACCACGAGGTGCAGACTTTTTTCTCTTCCGCTCAGCTCCATTGATTGCTCTTGCGGTTGTCGCGCTTGTTGCTCTTGTCATTCCACTGGGGCCACATCTCATCGGGTTTAATCCATCCATTGGACTTTTCTACTTCATCGTGTTGCTCAGCCCGTTTGTGGTTGCTATGATGAATGCGAGTTGGAGCCAGAATTCAAAAGAAGGACTATTCGCAACCTTCCGTGCGGCTGCTTACCTGATTAGTTACGAGGTTCCCATTGGTTTCGCGGCCATTGGGCCTGTCATGGCGGCGCAATCGCTCTCGACGCAGCGTATCGTCGAGGTACAAGCAAGACTCTGGTTTGTGGTCTGGCAACCGCTGGGGCTGCTCATCTATGTGTTCGCAGCACTCTTCGTATCCTTTCGCCATCCGTTCGATAGTGCGCTAGCGGGCAGCGAGCTTGAGGGAGGAGCATTCGCGGAATACTCCGGGGCGCGTTTGCTGCTGTTCAAAATCGCGCTCGATGCCATCTTTTTATTAGTCATGGCAATGGGCGTGGTGCTGTTCTTTGGTGGCTGGCAAGGTCCTCTGTTGCCTGGGCCGCTCTGGTTTGTCCTTAAGACCTTTGCATTATCTGCGCTAGTCCTCTGGCTCGCACGCTTTTTCCCTCGGTTGAGGCATGACCAGATGCTCACACTGTCATGGAAAATCCTGTTGCCAGCTAGTCTTTTCAATATTACCCTGGTCGGCATTCTCACACTGCTCATTCCGGTCGGGAGGTGACGAATGAATGGAATTCTTGAGTGGATTATCTTTCTGCCACTTGCATTGATTGCCATTGTAACAGCGGCTGGCATGATTATCACGATGAGCATGTATCGAGCGGGTCTCGCATTGATGGCGAGTTTTGTCGCATTAGCTGGCCTGTTCATTCTCTTGGATGCTGATCTGTTAGCGGCCATTCAAGTGATGATGAACGTCGGCGGCATGCTGGCGATGGTGCTGTTCATGGTGATGATGATGATGGATCCAGGCGGCGAGATGATGTGGGGCATGAAGCGAGACATGCATATGCGCGGCCCAGGAGCCTTCTCTATGCATATGCCATCGGGTTCACCGCCGCCAGAGGATGAGCCGCAGGAGAGTCAGCAACAGGAGGACAAGCCACACATGTATACGTGTTCGATGCATCCCGAAATCCAACAGGATCATCAGGGAACATGCCCGAAGTGCGGCATGACTCTCATCGCGAAAAAGGGTTTGGATCAGCCCGACAATCAGGACAATCATGAGATGTCTATGAGTGATGCGAACAATGACATGGCGACACCTATGACATCCGAACAAGGCATGTCGAGCATGAATATGGACGAGCATGCTATGCACATACCGACGAAAACTACAGACGGTCAAGAGGTGGACATGGACGGGCATGCTATGGCTGGCATGGACATGGGTGGTATGACGCCACGCCAAAATTACGACATGATGGTGGATATGGCAATGTCAACAGCACAACTCCCGTGGGCAATCGTACTTGGTGTCATCTCGGCAATCGTGCTTATTGCACTCCTCATTCTTACACCCTGGCCCCCTGCAGGGGCTGCTCCAACACAAGATGCATCGCGCGTCGTTGGTGAACTCCTCCTCTCGCGCTACATGATTGCTTTTGAGGGGGCAGCCTTACTGATTCTGGCAGGCATCGCTGGTGCGGTGCTGCTTGCCAAACGCGAACATGCCACAATCCAACAGCCGCAAACAACGCAACCCGAAAAAAGTGATGGCGCCTCCATGTATACCTGTCCTATGCATCCAGAGGTGCAACAACAGGGACCAGGGACGTGTCCCAAGTGTGGGATGACCCTCATCCCTGCTCAGGAAACCGTCGTTGCGAATGCACAAAGAGGAGGTCAGTCATGAGTTGGCTTACGAGCAGTGGCGGTCCAGGACTGCTTCCCTATCTTCTTGTTGGCGCAATTCTCTTCGGTATCGGCGTCGCCGGAGTCCTTTCGCAACGCAGTTCCTTGATGATATTGATGAGTGTTGAGATTATCCTGAACGCTGCTATCCTGACGCTGGTGGCGTTCTGGCGTTTTGTGCGCCCCGACCAGTTTGATGCTCAGGTGTTTGCTATCGTTATCTTCACTATTGCTGCGGTTGAGATGGCGGCGGGACTTGGCTTAGTCATGATGGTTTTTCGTCAGCGCGGCAACGCCAATGTGGATACAGCGGAGGAGTTGAAGCAGTGATTGGGATGCATCTCTTCTGGCTGGCACCGCTCTTTCCTCTCGTCGCCTTTGGGTTGCTGACTCTTGGCCTTGCACGGTTTGGTCGGCTGGCCTCGGCATTCGCTGTAGCTGCGATGGCGGGAGCCACCATTGTCTCGGTCTTTGGCCTGATTGCAGCAGCACAGGGAACGAGGGCAAGTGTTTCACTTCCCTGGCTTGCTGTAGGTGGACGGACATTGACGCTCGCGCTCTGGCTCGATCCCTTGAGTACGCTTGTCGCCACGCTGGTCTCTGTCGTCGGGCTGATCGTCTTCATCTATGCTGCGAGTTATATGGCCGAGGAGCCGCGTCGTGGACGTTTCTTCGCTGAGTTCAGTCTGTTCGCAGGCTCTATGCTCACACTCGTCCTTGCTGCCGACCTCATCACGCTCTTTCTTGCGTGGGAACTGGTTGGTATCTGTTCATATCTGCTCATCGGCTTCTGGTTTGAGCGCGATGCCGCATCTGCAGCCGCAACCAAAGCTTTTTTTACGACGCGCCTTGCTGACCTCTTGTTGCTTGCAGGCGTCTTGCTGCTCATTGGAAGTGTTGGTAGTGGACGTATTGATCTCGTCCTCGCAGCGGCAACGCACGGGAAAATCCCGGCTGGACTGTTGCTCTTTATTGCCTTACTCCTCTTCGCGGGAGCGGCTGGCAAGTCTGCTCAAGTACCTTTTCAAGGATGGCTTCCTGATGCAATGGCAGGCCCGACACCCGTTTCGGCCTTGCTGCATTCCGCCACAATGGTCGCGGCGGGCGTCTTCCTGGTTGCACGGTTATATCCACTCTTTCTCGCTGCCTCCCCATCGCTTCAAGTTGTGGCGTGGGTTGGTGTGCTTACCTCCTTGCTCGGAGGAGCGGCAGCACTGGTAGAAACTGATCTGAAACGCACATTGGCGTACTCGACGATGAGTCAGATCGGCTTGATGTTTGTAGGACTTGGCAGTGGCAGCCTTCTTGCTGGTGTCCTCCTGCTGGTAGCTCAAGCGTTGTATAAGGCAGCACTCTTTCTTGCGGCAGGTGCGGTAGACCGAGCGGTGGATGAGTATACAACCTTTGACCATATGGGGGGCTTGTTGCGTCGTATGCCATTGACTGCTCTTGCCTTTGCGCTCGGTGCGGCAGCACTCGCTGGCTTGCCTGTCACGCTTGCTCTGCCACCAAAGGACCCTGTACTCGCTGCCGTATGGCAAGTGAATACCCCACTGTTCAGTGTGGCACTCGTTGCTAGTATGCTCACGGCACTGTATAGCGCACGCACCTTTGGTCTCGTCTTTCTTGGTGTGCCATCGCGAACAGCACAGCAGGCTCACGAAACGACGCGTGGTTTGCTCGTACCAATCCTCATATTGGCTGCACTTATCCCTCTCGGTCTGCTTGTCAATGCAACACTTCTTGGTCAGCCTCTCAGACATTTGCTTGGGGGGAACGTTCCCGATGCTCCAACGGCAACGGTATTAACGCTCGCTATCGCTGTCATTGGTGTTGCGATGGGTGTATGGGCACGCTTTATCTGGCCTAGTGCGCTCGTTTGGCCTGTTCTACAAACGGTCAGACCTGTTTTTGCCGGAGAATTTGGCTTCAAGGCACTCTATCGCCTCATAGCGCAACTCGGGCTAGGTGCTACCAAGCTCTTGGATACCATCGATCATGGAGTCTTTGATGCGCTCAATAGAGGCGCGGTCAATGGACTGCTTGTCCTCATTCGGACCTGTGCAGGGATTGATCGCCGTGTCTTTGATGCTTTTGCGGGCACTCTCGCCAGAGCAACAATGGCACTTGTGCGGGCGAGTGGGCGCGTTGATCTTCGTGGCTTTGATGTCATAGTAGGAGATATAGGGCACAGTATTCTGATATTTAGTCAACGAGTGAGAGGCTTACAAACGGGACGTATTGAAAATTATTTACTTCTGGTTTTTATGTGGGGACTCGGTGTTCTTGCGCTCGCAGTTCTCGTGACCGTTCTACGATAAGGAAATAGGAATGCCATGTTATCACTCATTATATTTCTGCCGCTGCTGGGGGCAGTGTTGCTTTATATCACGCCGAACCGACAGGACCAGCGTTGGATTGCCATTGGCACCTCTGCTCTCGTACTCGTTGTAGGCATTGTCCTCGCCGCACTCTTCAACTGGCAACGAGGAACGCTGCAATTTGAGGAACGCGTGCCCTGGATTCCTACACTTGGTTCGAGCTATCACCTCGCCGTCGATGGCCTTTCCTTGCCCTTGATTCTGTTGAGTGCGCTCCTGACCTTTTTGGTGGTGCTGTATGCCTGGAAGCAGGACAAGGCACCACGAGAATACTTCGCGCTCTATCTCGTGATGGAGACCGGCTTGATTGGTTTCTTCAGCACGATGGACCTCTTGCTCTTCTACGTCTTTTTTGAGATTGCATTAGTGCCAATGTACTTTATTATTGGTCTCTGGGGACATGAGGGACAACGACTCCAGGCGGCGATGAAGTTTTTTCTCTATACACGCGTTGGCAGTCTTGCCGTGTTGCTTTCCATCCTGGGCCTGTACCTGGGCACAAACCCCCATACCTTCGATTTGCCAGCAATTATTGCCGCCCGACCATTCATTGGCACAAGTGCAGGAGCTTTCCTCATTTTGTTGGGCTTTCTCATCGGCTTTGGGATTAAGCTGCCCATCGTTCCATTGCATTCCTGGTTGCCCGATGCACATACAGAGGCTCCAACCGAGGGAAGCGTCATTCTCGCGGGTTTGCTGCTCAAGCTTGGCGGCTATGGTCTGCTTCGACTGGCTCTCCCAACGGTTCCTGGAGCGTTTAGTGCGTGGGCAGTGCCAATCGCGGCAATTGCGGTTGTCTCAGCAGTGTACGGTGCGGCAGTAGCGATGGCTCAAACAGACCTGAAACGGTTGATTGCCTTCACCAGTATCAACCACATGGGCTACGTGTTGCTTGGAATCGCGGTAGCAGCAGCTCTCTCTGCAAATCCGGCTGACCGTGCAGCAGCAGCAAGCGGTGCTGCCTATCAACTCATCGCACATGGTATCGTGACGAGTGCGCTCTTCTTCCTGGTAGGAATGCTCGCTGATCGCACGGGGACGCGTGAAATCGCGCGTCTCTCGGGTCTATGGGCAGTACTCCCTCTCTATGGGTCGCTTCTCGCATTGTCCATGTTTGCCTCGCTTGGCCTGCCTGCCCTCGCGCATTTCGCAGCCGAGGTGCAGATTGTGCTGGGAACGCTTGGTATCTATCGTTGGGCAGCGTTTGGTATGCTCCTGGGTATCCTGGTGACAACTGCCATGTTCCTCTGGACGCTGCAACGCGTCCTGCTTGGCAAACTCTCGCCGGAATGGGCAAAACTGCCACAACTCAAACCGAGGGAGTTGGGAATCCTTCTTCCACTCATGGTCCTGATTATCGTACTCGGCATTGTGCCAGGTCCTCTCGTCACGATCATCACGACAGCACTGAGTACTGGACCACTTGGTCTGCCAGGTCTTTTCGTAGGAGGACGATAGTATGGGCGCAATGCAAGGTGGCATGGAACTCTGGGCGATTGTGCCAGAAATGACGCTTGGTATTCTCGTGCTTCTCCTACTCCCGTTAGGTCCTTACCTCCCGCCAGCACGGAAGTTTCTTACGACAACAATTGCCCTCATTGGACTTGGTGCGGTCGCAGTTGAGAGTATCTTGATGCTCTGGTTTCGTCCTCAGCCGATTTTCATCGGAACCTATGCCGTGGATCAATTCGCGGTGTACTTCAAGCTGTTTGCTGTCGTCACAACGGCTTTCGTGCTGCTTGCCACCGAGAGCCACTTTAAAGGCCGTCCTCATGAGGGTGAAGTGCCAGCCCTCCTCTTGCTTACTTGCCTTGGTATCATGTGCCTCGCGGCAAGCCAGAACTTAGCACTGATTGCACTGTTCATTCAACTCGTCACGGTTGGTTCGTATATTCTGATTGGGATAGCCAAAGAGAGTCGGTTGGCAACGGAAGCCGCCCTCAAGATGTTTCTCTTCTCGGCGGCGGTAGGGGCTGTGATGATTTATGGCATGGTGCTGTTGTTCGGACTCACAGGGACATTAGACTTGCCACAACTGGCAATAAAACTGCCAGCAGTGCCTGTGTTCACAACTGTTGCAGCCTTTTGCCTTGTCCTGGTTGGCTATGGTTTTGAAGTGACACTCGTTCCGTTCCACACCTGGGCACCGGATGCATACCAAGGCGCACCAACTCCTATTGCTGGCTTTCTCTCGGTCGGCCCAAAAGCAGCAGGGCTAGCCATCCTCTTACGTACTCTGTATGTCGCCTTTCCGCACAATCTTGGGCATTGGGCAGAATTACTTGCGGTTTTGGCAGCGGTCACGATGACCGTTGGTAACGTCTTTGCCTTGCGCCAAAACAGTGTGAAACGGTTGCTCGCCTATTCCTCGATTGGGCAAGTTGGCTACCTCCTTGTTGGGATAGCGGCAGCCCAGCGCAGCCCATTTGCGATTTCGGGTATGCTCGTTTATCTGGCGGTCTATCTGTTTATGAATCTGGGGGCATTTCTGGCGGTGGATGCTATCGAGCGACAAATAGGGTCAGATGACCTGACGAAATTCGCGGGACTCGGACGACGGTTGCCGTTGTCAGCAGCCGTATTAGCAATTTGTATGCTCGCGTTAGCAGGCTTTCCGCCGTTTGGGAGTTTCGTCGGGAAGGTCTTGCTGTTTAATGCGGCTCTCGGAGGCGGCTGGGTCTGGTTAGCAGTCGTGATGCTCTTGAATATCGGACTCTCTCTCTTTTACTATGTTCGTGTGCTGGTCCCGTTGTACTTGAAGGCTTCACAAGAGAAACCGCTCCAGCGAGAAGCGCAACCCTTACGCGTCGCGCTTTTTCTGCTTGGTCTTGGCACCCTGATAAGCGGTGTCTTGCCGCAAGTGTGGGTTACGTTTGCGACACATGCTTCCTCACTACTTATCAGTGTGTCTCGGTAGATGGGCAACCTAGAAAGCTTCATGGTCTTGAAGACGAGACGACCTGTATTTAGAACCGTTTTGCGCTCTCCTCCAATGCCTTTTGTCCTCGCACAACTCCTATGAATGGCAAAGGGCCACGTTGCCATTGCACGTCAAGAAAACCTGCATCTTTTAAGAGAGGGGGAAAATCCTCAACTCCCACCTTTAAGGCTGGATGAGGAAAGAAGTGATGACTGGAACGCAGAGCATCGACAATGAGTACTCTGCCCCCTGGTTTGAGTACCCGGCGTATCTCCACCAGTGCTTGCTCTTTTAGAGGTGCGGGGAAATGGTGAAAGGCCAAGCTGGAGATGACGACATCAAAGGTGTGATCTGCGAAAGACAGAGCCTCGACAGGCTCTACACGAAAATCTGCTACACTCCCCAGGCGCGTTGCCTTCTGACGCGCATAGGTAATCATTTCAGAGGCCGCATCGATTCCTACGACCTTTCCATTCGGCCCGACCTGTTTCTCAATCGCAAGCGTCAGGTCGCCTGTGCCACATCCAACATCGAGCACCCTCTCTCCCGATTGAAGATGCGCCAGGTCAGCAGTATGCCGCCGAAAGGTTGCTGCTCGTCCCAGCATGACCAGGGAAACGAAGAGGTCGTACCGGTTGGCCCAGTGAATGGTTCGTCCTGTTGTAACGGGACCAGTGTTCTCAGGAGATATGTGTTGATACTTCGCCATTGCCATTCCTCCATGCTATACTGAGTATGCTATTCGCTAATGAACAAACTGTTCGCTTCTAGTATGCAAGAAAACGTTACTTGCCGCAACCAACAAGAGGAGCAAACTCTCCGCTAGCGGACAAACGAACGAAAGTGTTCAGGAGTACGATGAAACAGAAGAAAACAGATCGGCGTTCAATACGCACACAGCGACTCTTAGGCGAGGCACTGGTGGCGTTGTTGCTTGAGAAGTGCTATGATGCTATTACCGTCCAGGACATCCTCGACCGCGCGGATGTTGGAAGATCAACCTTCTATGAGCACTACTGGGACAAAGAAGATCTGCTGACCAGCCAAGCTGAATGGCTTATTGAGTCGCTTGGGTGCCAGTTCGAGGCGTCTTCCATTCCTCATTCACCAGACGCATCGGTTTGGCTCCCGAGTCTTGCGTTGTTCGAGCATATCTCTGATCACTATCCCCTCTACCAGGCTTTACTGCGAGGAGGTGCGGTGGCCCTGATGATGCTGGCACTTCAGCAGCAACTGCGTGTGCGTGTGAAAACACAGTTGCAAGCACTATGGAAGCAGAACCAGGAAGATGACCTGCTCGATGCCGCTGCAGCGTATGTCACGGGGACTTTCGTTACGCTGTTGCAATGGTGGCTCGAAACCGAAATGGAATGGTCTCCGGGTCGTATGGAGGCTCTCTTTCGTCAACTTATGTTGCCAGGGGTGCGTCAACTTCTTGAGGGGAACAAATCAGGAGCATAACCTGTCTCTCTTCCCGTCCCCCTTGACAATCGACGCTGCTCCTAGCTGGGTTCTTCCCTTCGTACCCTAACCATCCCCATGAACCAACGTTTGAAGGCGTCCCTTTAAGGCGTCTCTCAGGGTGGAGACACAAGCCGTGTTCTATTGTCCTCAACCCCCTAGTCCCAACCTGCTCGCATGCCCGCTCTGCTCGTTCGTGTTGCATCCCGAAGAGAAAAGAGACGTATACAGAAGATGCTACTTTCTCCTCAAGGTTTGATATGCGTTGAGTATGTAAAAAATGGCAGCAAGAAGTATCAAGACGATGAAAGCTATCAGATAGAGACGTACAAAACCTTTTGTAAAGAACAGTTCACCGCATATCAGTGCAAGCAGATTACAAGCCAAGCCAAGCCAAAGATACCGTCTCTGTCTCATAGAAACCTCCTCTGTCTATTGTACGGTACCGACCAACGAACAAGCTTCACTCTGTTACAGGAATGTGAACTGCACACCACGAAATCACTAACAGATGGTGTGCTAACTACCGTCGGCTTTGAGGTCTCGAAGCATGCGTGTAAGAGTCTTTGGTGGAAGTCGTGGTCTTTCCAGCGAGTGAAGTCACTAATATGGCGCATACGTCGAATATCTGCTGCCCACGCGTGATTAGTCTGCATCACCGTCTCATCCAGTTTGACAGGAAACAGCACCAGCTTTTTACGTTGATATTCCTGGTCAAACGAACTGATTTCATACCTCATTGAGCAAAGCTTCTCGAGGAAGTGGTCTTCGTAGCAGCCTGAGAAAAGGTTGTGGAGCATAAGAAAAAGCATGCGCTTCATAGTCAGAGAGAAGATACTCTCTTCGGTCATAAACTTGCCTACTGAACGTGATTTCTTTTGTACCTGCACGATAGATGGGCGCATCGATAACAAGCCTACAAATGTTCTTGTTCATGAGCAATTATGTTGTTTGACAAATCTTGCCATCACGATGTATACTCTATATACCCACCCCTGGGGGGTATGGGTTAGTCTCGTTAGAAAAATGAGAGGTGATTTCGATGGCAACCGAAGCCAAACATTCTATAGAAGAACAGTATGCAGGTGTGCCCCAAGAAGCGAAGGGTGAGGAACGTCGCGCAACCTTTGCGCTCGAAGGGATGACGTGTGCCTCCTGTGCTATGCGTATCGAGAAGGGTCTCAAAAAGGTCCCTGGAGTAGCGGACGCGCAGGTCAATCTTGCCACGGAGCAAGCGACAGTAACGTATAACGCTGCTCAGACGGGACCTGAGCAGATGGTACAAAAGGTTGATGCGGTTGGCTATAAGGCCATACCACTCGTCGTGCCCGCTACAAGACCAGTTGAACCACAGGTACAAGAGGCTCATACCGTTTTAGCACTTGAGGGAATGACATGTGCCTCCTGTGCCATGCGAATTGAAAAGGGTCTCAAAAAGGTTCCAGGGGTCCTAGATGCTCAAGTCAATCTTGCCACCGAGCGCGGAACTGTGACCTACAATCCTGAACAGACAGGGTTGGAGCAGATGGTACAAAAGGTCGAGGCAGTTGGGTATAAGGCAACGCCAGTCGAGCAACCTGCACCGCAATGTATCATTCCAGGTGTCACAGACAGCAGTGCTGCTAGCTCCACACCTCTCAGTACACAGCAAGAGGACGAGCGGAACCAACGGAAAGCCGCAGAAATTGTGCGGAAGCGCAACCTGCTCATTCTTGGCATCGTGCTCTCACTCCCCGTTGTGCTGTTGGGTATGTTCTTTATGAACCGCTTCCTAGGTGAAAACATCCTCTTGCTCGCGTTGACGACGCCTGTTTGGGCTGTAGTAGGGTGGGAGTTTCATCGAGGAGCGATCAAGACGTTGCGTCATGCGAGTGCGAACATGGATACGCTGGTCTCGCTTGGCTCGACAGCGGCGTATGCCCTGAGTGTTGTGGCAACCTTCTTCCCGAAGGTTGTTGGTGGCGTCACCTTTTACGATACAACTGCCCTCATCGTGACGCTGATCTTTCTCGGCAAATACCTTGAAGCGCGTGCCAAAGGGCAGACCAATGACGCGATCAAGAAATTGATTGGCTTGCAAGCTCGTACCGCCCATGTGCTACGGGCAGGGCAAGAAATCGAACTGCCGATTGAACAGGTGATAGTCGGCGATGAACTGCTCGTGCGCCCTGGTGAAAAAATTCCGGTCGATGGCGAGGTACGTTCCGGTCGCTCCTCTGTTGACGAGTCGATGATTACAGGGGAAAGCATTCCTGTTGACAAAGGCGAGGGTGATGCGCTTATTGGCGCGACGGTGAATCAGCGCGGCTTGTTGCACATGCGGGCAACGAAGGTGGGAGCCGATACCGTCCTGGCAAGCATCGTGCGAATGGTCGAACAGGCACAAGGGTCCAAAGCTCCTATTCAGCGTCTTGCCGACACCATCTCTGGCATCTTTGTGCCGACGGTACTGGTGATCGCGTCACTGACCTTCATCGTGTGGGCCATTCTTGCCAACCTCTTTAGAGTTGGCGTGCAAACAGCCAGTGCGATGAACGCAGCAGCCAGTAATCCGTGGATTATCGCGATTGTGGCAGCCGTTGCCGTCCTCGTTGTTGCCTGTCCGTGTGCGCTCGGTCTTGCTACACCGACCGCAATCATGGTTGGGACGGGCAAAGGTGCAGAGCAAGGCATTCTCATCAAGGGCGGTGAAAGCTTAGAGCGCATTCAGGCCGTTCGAGCAGTGTTGCTCGACAAAACGGGCACCATCACCAAGGGCAAGCCCGAACTGACGGATGTGGTTGCGCTTTCCAGTGAACAGACCGACGAGATGCTACGTTTGACGGCGGAGGCAGAGCAAGGGTCTGAACACCCATTGGCGGCGGCTATAGTCGAGGGGGCGAAAGCACGCGGTCTGACGGTGAACACATATCCCGAACGCTTTACCGCGCTTGCTGGACGCGGTTTGGAGGCGACGGTAGAAGGCCATGACATCCTGATTGGAACGCGAACGTTGTTGCGTGAACGCTCCATCAACTCCACACCGTTAGAAGAGCAATTGAAAACGCTGGAAGAGCAAGGCAAGACCGCCATGCTGGTTGCCCTGGATGGAAAGTTGACAGGGGTGATCGCGGTCGCTGATACCGTCAAGGTCGGGTCCGCCAAGGCAATTCAACAGTTGCATGCACAGGGATTGACCGTCTGGATGATTACGGGTGACAATCGACGCACCGCTCAGGCAATTGCGACTTCTGTTGGCATTGCGCCAGAGCATGTACTCGCGGAGGTGCTGCCAGAAGACAAAGCGAATCAGGTCAAGCGTTTACAGGAGCAAGGACTGGTCGTAGCATTTGCCGGAGATGGTATCAACGACGCACCAGCCCTAGTACAAGCTGATGCAGGCATTGCGATGGGAACGGGGACAGACGTGGCAATGGAGGCATCAGACATTACCTTAGTCAAGGGCAACCTGCGAAGCATTGCAACGGCACTTGCGCTATCGCGGGCGACGTTGCGAACGATCAAGCAAAACCTCTTCTGGGCCTTTGCCTACAATGTCATTTTGATACCGATAGCTATTCTTTCGCCTTTGATTCCTGTCTTACGAGAGAATGCGCCAATTTTTGCGGCGGCGGCAATGGCTCTCTCCTCGGTCACTGTCGTGAGCAACTCGTTGCGATTACGAAGATTTGGGCGATGAACGTTATGTAGTGAAACGTTCTTTCAATCAATACATACAAGTTGCATTGTCGGGTAGAGCGGAAATAAGGACATACCCGACAGTGGCTTGTGGTATAGCACCCTCTACTCTACCTTTTGCTTATGGTGCGGTCTCCTTTAGGAGAGAAAGCCAGAATAGTTACGCATGACCATTTGGGCTTCAAGTTGTCGAATCGTGTCCAGGACCACACCAACAGCGATGAGGATGGAGGCACTACCCAACAATTGGTTCGCGCCGATGCGCGAAACGAACGGCAAGACAGCAATAATTCCCAGGAACAATGCGCCCGCCAATGTAATACGGTTCAAAATGTCGTACAGGTATTTACTCGTCGGTTCACCTGGTCGATAGCCAGGAATAAACGCACCCTGCTTCTGCAAGCTCTCCGGTATATTCTGTTGCTGCCATACAACGTATGCATAGAAGTAGGTAAAGGCCACAACCAGTATAAAGTAGATGAGCCAGTACCACCATGTACTCGTGTTGACAACATACGTCGAAATGAACGATGCCGCTCCACTCAACCAGGGCGTTGTACTTGCCGTGAGGTACTTCGAGAGGACCGCCGGAAAAATGAGCATCGACTGCGCGAAAATGAGCGGGATCATACCTGCGCTATTTACCTGCATTGGAATGTACGTCGTCTGTGCAGAGCCAACCAACATCCCGCGTCCTACCTGTCGTTTCGTCGGATATTGGACGGGGACACGTCGTTGTCCCTGATAGATGTAGACAACACCCAGAATTGTAATCAGGCCAATGATGAGAAAGACCGCGATGCTCACAACACCGCCGCCCGTACCACCACTTGACGTAGCGGCTAGATAGCCTGATTGTACAGAATTGGGCAGACGGCTGACAATACCCGCAAAGATAATAATCGAGATGCCATTGCCGATACCATTCTCCGTAATCAATTCACCAATCCACACCAAGATCATCGTTCCAGTCACCAAGGCAATCAAAATGGAAAACGTCTCAAGGGCATATTTAGGATCAACAAGACTGAAATTGCTCAGCACGCCTGCACGTTGGAAAATCGCAGCTTGTCCTAGAGCCTGAAGGAAGGCAAGTGGGACAGTGATAATACGTGTGATCTGGCTAATGCGTAGACGACCAGATTCGCCTTGTGTCGCAAGGTTTTGCAACGCGGGTATAATCGGTTGCAGCAACTGCATCACAATCGTCGCGGTAATGTAAGGGTAGACTCCAAACGCGACGATAGAGAATGTCTGCAACGACCCACCTGAGAAGACATCTAATAGACCAAGTAACTGACCGAGGTCTTTGTTCTTACTGTTACTCGTAAAAAGTGTGAGTAATTGGCTCTTCTCTGCTGATGTCAACGGCACGGGGATGTGTGCAAGAATGCGGAACACCAACAGCATCGCTAACGTAAAGAGAATCTTATTGCGTAGATCAGGAACGGTCCAGATACTTCGCAGTCGTTCGAGCATACAAGCCTCCCTATGTATATGGGTTCACGAGTGAGGAACACGCTACAGGACAATGATCGCGATGCCAATGTAGCACGTCTTGACATACTTACCAGTCACCGAACGAGAAAGACAATGGCGGCGATGAGTATGAGTGCTGACAGAGTTGCAGTGATTGGCCCGGTTATCTTTGACTTGCTCGGTTCGGCACGTAGGTGTAGAATACCCTGTCGTACCAGAGTGTAGGCTGCCAGTGCCGCGATGAAGAAGGCACCTCCAGCAGGTCCGTGAATCAAGACTGCTACAAGTGTTCCTACGCCAAGACTCAAAGCAAGGGTCAACTCCAGCAATTGTGTGGGAATACGACGCGCCCCCACACGTTGATCCGAAGACCAGACTCCCCAGCGAGACATAGTAGGAGGTCCGCCGCAGCAGCCCGCGAAGAAGCACCCCACTCTGCCTACAGCCATAGCGAGCAGTAGACCAGGGACAGTCATGTCGAGAAAGACGCCAACTGGTATGCGAAGCACGACGAGCAGAATCGCCGCTGTCAAAGTGGCAACAAGGACGAACCCCTGAATACACCATCCATTTACAAGATGTTCGCGTCGGTACAGGATGATGTACCATACCTTTGCGCCGATAACGCCAATAGCGATTCCCCCAAGTGTTACTATCCACCATGGACCGACCGCGAGATGGGCACGGGAAAACATCAGAGACTGGAATAAGATGGCGATCACCATACCGAGTACCACCATCACGCCCCAGACGCCTGGAAGAATCCCTGGTACTCGTGCGAAAGGGGTCAGGCAGGTTTTTACTGGTTCGCCTGACTCGGCAATCGGTGCCCATCCATGCCATAGCTGGGCGATGAGACCTGGCGAATGGACCTCGTCGGGTGTGCTTTCTTGCTTCCGCGCCTTATGTGCAGTGTGAGTAGATTCCAGCATCTGTGCAGTCACAACCCACTCACCCGGATTGATGTCTTGGACACGGGCGGTGAGTGAGATAGGACCACTTCCAGGAACGACCTTGTCTATCATCTCGTCCTGGACGAACCGATCTTTCTGCTGCAATCGTCCTTTCGCATCAACGCGACGCCCGGAAAACCTGATTGTTACAGAATAGGATTCCGAATGTGGTTCGGGGTCGAACCAGTACGTCACCGCCAGTATCGGGTGCGACACACTCTCCAGCACCGCCATAAATCCACCATCTGTGGAGGTCGGAACATTCGACTGGACGGTCTCGCTTCGTATCACGACATCTTCCGCTGGACGGCTACGCGTCGGCAATTTCCGCGCCTTTGTCTTGCTCATCGTCTCCTCTTGCCCTTCACTATTCACTTCGCTTCTGTTCAGTCTCACATCGTCACAGAGCGATGTCTAAAAGATACATCGAACCTTTGTCAGGCGACTCACAGGCTGCGACCAATGGTCGTGACAGCCCAAAAGCGCAGGAGGGAGAACATCCTATCTCACAATGCTCCGAGCTACCTGTGGAAAGTATGAACGCTACCTTCTCATCACAAAGATATGTACGTCTCTTTGCTTTTATTATAATTGCTATTGGTACTATACGCAAGGGTACTATCAACAATAGTAATAGCAAAGTGAAAGGCTTTTATACAGGTTAGAGTGGTACTATGAGGTGCAAAAGGGAAGCGAAATGAGTATTTTCTGTGATTGGTTGAGGAAGATTCTGACAGTCTTGTGCGACCCACTGAAAGTATTGACCATGCATGTGCATAGGGTGATTAAACATTGAGATGTTCAGGAAACGTATACGGATACGCTCTCCGAGTCGCACAGGTAAAGGCGATGTACTACAGTCTCAAGTTCCTACTGCGCGTGAGCGACACGTTTTCCTGACAGCAGCGCAGTTCAGAAAAATATCTACTTTGCCACAGTAATTGTGCCATCGGCGTTGACACGTACTGTAACAGGCACCAACGGTCTAGCCGCCGGCCCTTGTAGCACCATAGCATTGTTGGCGGGATCGAAGATAGCACCATGCGCTGGACAAACGAGTTTATGGGTAACGCTATCGTAATGAACTGAAACCCCTTGATGGGTGCATGCTCGCTCGTAGGCAACATATTTTCCATTAGGAAGGTGGATTAAAATACTTGGTTTTCCATCAGCTGGATTCAGAAAGCCCATTGATGCATTTATGGGTAACTCTGTGGTCCCAACGACGATAGCAGTATGGTCTTGGGACATATTTTGTTGAGGGTTTCCTCCGTTGCCTCCTCCTGTTTGTGTCTGGTTCCCGTTTGCAGTAGTACCAGTCGCTGTGGACGTGTAAGAAGTGGTAGAAGGGAAGAGATGTACAAGGTTCATCTTTGTGGCTATTCCTACACCGACCGCTGCAACCCCTCCTGTAGCAAGGAGCGTAACCACCTTACGGCGATTCCCGTTGCGAGATCGCTTTTTTATGGAACGTTGTGAATGCTTTGTCGAGACGAATGCATGGCGCGATTTGCTCTGCTCTTCATGAACGGATTTGGTGCTAGAGAAACTTTCAGGACGTTCCGACTGCTCTGCTGATTGAGTTGTCAAGGGAGCTGCGGAGGTTTGAATCCACCAGTCGGGAGTCTTCACTGCATCGGTGTCTTTGGTCATTGGTTCAGTAGAAATACGTTGTACAACCTGCTCAACGGGTATGGCTTGAGTAGGCTGAACAGGCTGATGTTGTGTTAGCGCAAGTTCTGGCGGCTGAGGCATCGATTGTGGAATGTGTGCTGTCAATCGTTGTAAAACAGGCTTTGACTCTGTTGAAGAGGACTGAGATGGTACAGGGGCAGGCATCCCTTTCATCGGCTGGTGAGACAGAGAGATGGCACTCATCTTTCCCGTCACAATAGGAGGTGTCAACTGCCAGCGTCCGACTGCACTCCTCTCTTCTCTCGTGTACTGCCGACGCTCGTTTGTCTTCGCCTCGCCCACTATATTCAGCAGAGGTGATGTACTGCTGTCTTGACGAGGCTCTGTTTGGCTTACACCGCTACAGGTTTGGGCAAAGGCTTCAACCAGATCGCTCACACTTTGAAAACGTTGCTTGGGATCGCGTGAGAGAGCCTGATTAACGACAAGTTCCGTCGCAACGGGAACTTCGGGCCTCATCCTGTGAAGGGAAGGCAATGGCTGCTGTACATGCTGAATGGCGGTATCAAGCGGAGAAGAACCCATAAACGGTGGTTTTCCACTAAGCATCTCAAAAAGCATAATCCCAAGCGCGTAGATATCTGAGCGTTGGTCAATGAGTTGCCCCTGTATCACTTCTGGTGCGATAGAGGTAGATGCATAGAGGAAGGTACCAGCAACACTCATAAGATGGTCGTGGGGCTGGTCCAGAGGCACGATGTCACGTCGCTGTAGTATGTGAGTGAGTCCAAACCCTGCAATCAGGAGCGTTCCATCGTTTTGTACCAGGATATTTGAGAGATGAAGATTCCCATGGACTACTCCCTTGCGATGTGCATATCCTACTCCCGCGGCAACCTGCTCTAAGGCATTCAAGACCTCGTGTGCAGTGCAATATTCCCGCCGCTTGAGGATGTTGGCGAGTGAACCGTTCATCATATAAGGCGTGATGAGGTAGGAATAGCCAAATTGCTCGCCGTATCCAAAAATAGGTAATAGATTGCGATGGCTAAGGGCGACTAATACTGCAGCTTCCTCTGTAAAGCGTTGCTGAAAGCGAGTATGTGCCGCACTTGAGAATTGTTCTGGAAGACGAAATGTCGTCAAAGCGACTACATGCTGTTGTGCAGGATGTTGTGCAAGGTAGACAGCATTGAAGCGACTCTGACCTATAAGACTTTTTACAACATACCCACCTATGTTTTGTCCAATAAGCTGTTCTATTGAAAGCACCGACATGGAATTTCCCCTTTACTTGCATTTCTACGCGCTTAAAAAGCCTACACGAATGTATCAATATAATTCAATATGGTACGCTTAACGGTAGTACTTGTGTATACATGTTGGTAAAGAGAGAAGTACACTCTCCAACTTACCTGTCTGGTTTCTTGGATGCAGGAGCGTGAAGTTGATATGTTGCTACCAGTTGCAAATCCTCAAAGAGCGAATTTTCCCGACTGTTCTCTGCCCGCATGCTCATAACCTTGACAACAATAGACATGATGACGATCTGCACTACATAAGGAGGAACGTAGTTGCCGAAGAGCGCAAGGAACATGAAGAGTACCACTCTCTTATCTTCGGGAGATGTCAGTACAAAAACATTTGATAGGAGCGCAACGAAGTCAAAAAGACTGTGGAGTCCTACTGCGAGGAGAAATCCACCTGACAGCAGCAAAATCTGCTTCCACCCTACTCGTATGTGCCGCATGTATCCAAGTGCTATACCCATGCACGCGGTAAACGTTGAGTGGAGTAACCAGCCAAGAAGAACTCTTTCAATGATCAGCACAGTAAGGGAAACGTTGGAGTAGTAGGTAAAATACCAAAAGTTTTCTACTACAGTAAAGCCTGCGCCTATTAATATCCCATACACAATCCCATCAATCACATTGTCAAATTCATCACGTCTGACGAAGAAGAGCAGCAATAACCCTAGCCCTTTACTGCTTTCCTCAACAATACCAGGATTGAATGATTGTAATGCAAACGCTCCTATCTCACTTGCTCTTTGTCCTAGCACACTCGGCTCCAGTAGATTTATAGATGATTCTAGAAAAAAAGCGAGAGGTGCAGCGATCACCGCTCCCCAGAGAAATGCAGCAAGACATAAGAACAAGGGTTTTGGTTCAAAGCGGTTGATGAAGTTGATCAGTATGAAGATGGCACCAGCAGTAATGAGCGAGATGGCGAGAGCAATGACAAGAGTTGATGCTCGACCAGAAGTCAACAGAGAACGATTGAGCAATCCACCTAGAAATAAAAGCACAACACTACCGAGAAAGAGAGCTACACCCCCGATAGTTGTGATACGAAGCTTTCGTTGTGTGCCTTTACTTGTAGGCAGTGCAGCCTGCCTTAAAGACATCTTCGGGGACTGCTTTTTTAGGCTATCAGGCTGAATTGAGCGTTGGTCGATCAACTGTAGTACAGTATTCCCCAGAACACAAATATCTTGAGCATCTATTGGAAAGCTCGTACCTGCTGGTATGGAGCGGCCACATACACGCACGATATTGTTTTTGGTCACATTGGTGATGTACCATCCTGATTGATTCCACACAAGCCGTGCGTGTTCACGCGATACTACAGGGTCCAGTACTACGACATCGTTGTTAAGGGCACGTCCAATCGTTATTTCATGGTGAACAAGCGCGTGTATCACTGGCTCGTCAAGCGATACAACGTGTGTTGCTTTCGTTCTCGATGTATACATGTGAAGTGCCCACACTGCATCGTTATCCAGACCCATGGCCTCATCCTTATCAGAAAGTAAAAGCATCGAGAAAAGAGAACGTGGCAGGAAGCGTCGTGGCTTTTCTCTCTATTCTCTGCTTCTCCAAAACGGAGTCAGACCGCTATCCATATTCTCACAGTATATCATCAAAGATAGTATCATTGGCAATAGTACCTTTGACAACTGTACCAATATCCACTATACTATACTCAATAAAATGAATGGTATCGAGATGCGAAGTACGAGAACGAGCAGTCAACGAATATTCGTTCGAGTGAATAGGGTAAGTATTTGTTGTTTATGAGAGATTTTTTAGGAGCGATACTCCCTTGAACAGCACTAAGTCTTATTGGAAGGTGAAGATATAAGATGACTGCCGAACTAGATATTAGTACGTTCCACCCTGACCGACCGGGGATTCGCAAAGTCCTTGGAGACCTTGAGGCTGAAATCATGGAGTTCGTCTGGACGCATCCGATCAATCGAGGAACGATGGTGCGCGAAGTTTTTGAAACGCTGTATGAGCGACGAAAAATTGCCTATACAACGGTTATGAATACTATGACGCGACTGGCAAAGAAAAATCTGCTTCGAGTGGAGAAAGAGGATCAGGCCTACATCTATTACCCCAATTTTACTCAGCAAGAGTTCATCTCACGTTTTGTTGGGCGCATTCTCGAAGATTTGTTGGTGAATTTTTCTGATGCCACCATAGAGGGTATCAATACTCTTTCGGATCGAGAAGCTGCTACAAGGGCACGGCATTTGATCAGCGACATTCAGCATCGTCGGGCTATAGAGGAGAGTGAGTAAGTGCATGTATTACTAGGCTTTTTCAGCATGCTCCTGATCTTTTTAGGAAGTTATCTCCTCCTTCGTCTCCTTCGTCGTGTCAATGATTGGTCCCAGCGCCGGATGATGCAGCTTGCCGTTCTGGCGATGCCAAGCGTCATCTTAGGTCTCGGTATTGGTGGACTCCATCACTTTATTGGCCGTTTATGCTTAACGGGTATTCCTTTTTGGGATATCTTGCTTGGTGTCTTCTTGCCTCTTGGGATGACGGCATTTGCGCTTGGTGCGTTCGGTCTTGGGCTTGTGCGACTTGTACTTATGAGAAGAGTTGTCGCTCGCAATTCGACTTTCGTTCCCCCCGACTTACAAACACGCGTCAACGAACTTGGGCGACTGCTCCACTCAGCGCGTCCTCGCGTGTTACTCTGCGTGTATAATCGGCCCGTAGCATTGACTTGCGGTATCTTTCGACCAACGATATTGCTTTCGACCTGGATGGTTGAACACCTCGACCAACGTGAACTGGAAGCGGTCCTTGTTCACGAAATGGAGCATGTAGCACGCCGTGACTACTTGGTCGTCTGGTTGTCAATGGTCCTACGAGACGCATTTTTCTACGTACCAATGTGTCGTATGGCGTATCGCCAGCTTCAGCATGAAAAGGAGTTGGCCTGTGACGAGTTAACGGCCAGAGTGACGCAAAGGCCACTTGCTCTGGCAAGTGCGCTTGCTAAAGTGTGGCAAAATGTCGTTGCAGAACCAAAATTTGCTGTATTTGGTGCTGCACAGCCTCTTGTAAAGGGTGAAGAGGTGATTCATGGGCGTATTGAGCGGCTTCTCTCCTTTTCTGCTATGAAGACAACAACGCAGCCGTCTCATATCCATGCTTTTCGCACGAAAATAGTGGCACTAGGGACACTCTTTGTTGTACAGAGTACAAATATCGTCATTATATTAGCATTACTGCGATGCAATCCTTTGGCATTACTGGAAAAGTTGCTTTGAGTGTCTGTACTCAACGAATGGTAGAATGTTTGTTTGCTAGTGACAAGAGAGGTTGAGAGGTTTTTATGGCTATTGTTCTGCTCGCAATTTTTGCAGTTGCCTTGATACTGGTGCTAGTTGGATTCCTTCTGTCCCCAAAATCTCAGCCATTGGTCAAGCAAAGAACCCTACCTTCATCCCAAAGACATCATGCACATACTGTCGGTGCAAACAGGCGTATTCATGTACGGCGTTCTCAGGAAGAAGTTGATCATCGTGCCTGGAGCAGCATCGCAGCTTCGTTGAATGTAGGCAGTATGTTGAGACAACGTACACGTCACCAAACGCCCTGGCCAGGTATGGCTCTCGTATTGCTTTCGCTCTTCGCGTTTGGCTTCTATTCCTTGAATACACTGCTTCCCCATTCTGCCCTCGTTTTTGATGCATTTGCAAACATGACGGACACCAACGCTCCTACAACTTCCACTACTCCAGCGACCTCTGCTCAAACGCAATTGTTCTCCGGTATCTTAGGAGCGTCAAAAGCACTGACACGCATAAGCCAGTTAGACCCAGCGCAGTACAGCTCTTCTCAGGAGTATACTACGTGGGCATATTCGGCCTGCTCTGCCGCCACATTGACTGAAATCTTTAATGCCTATGGTCGTCACTATCATATTACTGACGTTTTACGTGTTGAATCTCGCATAGGTGAAATCAGCCCCGATTTGGGATTAGTAGAGCCTGTAGGTATTGATCGTACTGCTTCACGTTTCGGCTTTCAGGCGACTTGGCTGCAAAACCCTTCGCTCGATACGATGATCGATGTTGCCAACTCTGGGAGGCCCGTCATTATAGGCTTTCCTCCCTACCGATGGTCAGGCGGTCATATTCTCATCGCTATTGGTGGCGATAGGAACAATGTCTTTCTTGCCGACTCGTCTCGCCTCAATATGAAGGTGATGCCTCGCGCGACGTTTCTCAAATATTGGGTGGGCTTTGCAGTTGCCGTAACACCGAATTGAGAAAAAAGGGAAGTTTCTTCCTCGAAAGAATTTTTATCTTTGCCAACCATCACATGATGTACCACACACTATAGTAGGGTGGAGTATACTATAGATAGGAAAACAAAACAATTTTCTGTATCGCTCGTTCGTATGTCTTTACAAGGAGAAGATGAATGTTTGGAATACGTTTCTGGGGACTTTCGACGCTCTATGCGCTTGGTGTTGCTTTGCTGATTGGACTTCCAACGGTCCTCATCCCTAATATCTTTTTCAAACGCATGACCCCTACCAGTTCACAGGACTATATCATCTGGGGTATCTCGGCGTTATTGATAGGTGCAGTAATGGCTCTGGCAACCCTCTATCCAACGCTGGGTGCTTCAGCAAGTTCAACTATGGGAGGGAAGCGTGCGCTTGCAGGAACGCTCCTCTCTTTTTTCTCAGTTGGTTGCCCAATTTGTAACAAATTAATAGTCCTGCTCCTCGGTCTGAGCGGAGCGATGACCTTCTTCAATCCACTACGACCGTTTCTGGGAGTTGCCTCAATTCTTTTGTTAAGTGTCACGTTGCTCTTACGTATCCGCGTCCTTCGTCGAGGCTGTCCTGTCAATTGTAACGCCATGACAACGGCGGGAAGACGCTGAAAGGACTACTAGAAAGATATCTATGTTCACACGACGCACAAGCATCATCGCTACATGTTTCCTAGCCTATCTTTTACTCGCTGCTGCCTGCGCTCAGTCGTCTCCTACGACTGCGACGAAATCTGGCGGCCCGACGACTACGCCTTCTCATACCGCAAGCAGTACGCCTACAGCACCACCTACTGCTACAGCGAAGCCCGCGCCAACAATCGCTCCTAAAGCAGCACCACGCTCCTACAGACCGAGTTTGGTGGTACGGGGAGCGGGAAGACCGGATGATCTTGTTTTTGATCAACAGGGAAGATTGCTGTTTAGTGACGAAATCAATAGAACAATTAGTCGAGTGAATGCAGATGGTTCAGTCACAGTCATGCTTAATGATGAGAACGGACCAGAAGGTATGGTCAGTTTCCCTGATGGAACGCTGATCTTCGCAGAGCAAGTCACAAATCGCATTGTCAAGCTCGCCCCTGGTTCGACGACACCTGTTGTGTTACGCACACTCCCTGGAACACCGAGTAAGGCCCAGTGTAAAGACGGTGTAGAAGATGGCATTGCATTCGACGCAACCACAAATACTATTATTGTGCCTAATAGTGTGACTGGTGATGTGTATCGTATGAGTCTGGATGGTAAAACGCTCACACTCCTTGCATCAGGCATTGTGCGGCCTGTTGGTGCGGGGGTGGATAGCCAGGGAAATATCTTTGTCGCGGATGAGTGTGGGAATGCCATCTGGCGTATCACTCCTAGTGGCAAGTCAACACGTATCGGCGGCTTTGGCATGCCGGATGATGTCATTTCTGATGGAGCAGGCAATGTCCTCGTGATCGACCTGGAACCCTCTATACACTCACTTATCCGCCTGAATCTGGCAACAGGCAAACGCGAAACGTTGGCGAGCCGAGGGTACATTGAGCCGCAAGGTCTTGTGATGGATTCCCAAGGGAATGTTTTCGTATCGGATGATTACGCAAACCTGATTATGAAGTATACACCTATTCAATGATTCGGGGAGGTGTTACTACAGTTCAACTAACCATATCCTCAGTGAAGTAGATCCAACCTCTTGCATCAACAACAACGCCCACGCCTACCCTATGGAGTGTTGTACTTGTTAGGTGAATAAAATGCCACCCTGTTGCGCCTTCGTGCATCATACCCTCCTGCACATTGTAGACGCCACCCCAAGGAGTAGGGTATGGTCCTGCGAGGGCAATATTTTCGCCGCAATCACTATAACCAGCGAAGCCTTCACTCGCGATACGCTGGCATTGAGTCGTTCCCTCACAATTATGACTAAACCCGCAATGGATCATGTTCCAACTATGCAAGCGTGCGCCGCCTGCAAGAACGGGATTCCAGATAAAAGGATATAGACCACGTGCCGCTCTATCGCTATTGATCAGTGCAAAGATTTGCTGGGTAAACTGTACCTCTTCTGCCGTCATTGCTGGCGGTTGTCCATACGGTGCATTCCCGACACCGCTACCAGGAATATTTGTAGGAGGTGTTTGATTAGGAATAGGTGCTGTCGGTATTGTAGTAGGTACGTTTGTTGCTGTAACTGTTGGTGTTGTAGGAGCGTTCGTCGCTGTAACCTTGAGTGATGGTTTGGGTGTGGAAGTTGCGACTTGTCGAGGAATCACGACTTGAGTGGAATTAGTTGCACCTTGTCCTGCAAGGCTGTCGTTGAGCAAGGGTTTTGAGGGTACAACATGGCTGCTCTGCTGTGAACCACAACCAGTTGTGAGAAATACAACGAACACTACAAGCGACAAGAACAATTTCCTACTCATGTGTACAGACTACTCCTAACTTCACCACCTGTCGTGAACAAAACAATCACTTATAAGAGAGTAACACATAACATAGAGAGATTGCTGTACAATAGGAAGAAAACAGTACTTTTAGCCTGAAGAAAAGATGCGTTTTCTGATCGAGTCCAAGCGTAATGCACAGAGAGCAAGTGTGCATTACACATTGGACTCAATACGGTTCTTCCTACTTATGAATGTATAGTGATGCAAACCCTGGTGACTGTTTCTCTCCAATTGGGCCTAGAACTGTGCTGCCAGTAGTGTGCTACCTGGCGGAAGACCTCTCCCTCTCCCCTAGTCCCTGGGATCAGAATCACGAGTGACCCGTCGCCGTTGACCTCATAAGACAAGTGTGTGCTGGGAGCCTTGAGTGTACTCATACGCTTTCCTTCTTTCTTATTTAAAGGTCGCTGCATGGACACCGTTGTATTCGAGTTCATGCACGATCCCTTGTGCTTTGTTGGTCGCTGCATCTACATCTGCGGAACCTTTCTGCTGCTCATACTGCTTACGCTGTCCGTACCGAGTTATGCCTCGCGGCTTGTACACCGACAGCGCGGTGAGTACGATCAACACCACCAGGGCGGCACCGGAGGCGATCACCATTTGGAGCTGCAGCTTGTAGGGATAGGCACCCAACACTGCCGTTTTTGCCGCGACACTTGCCAGGAGGCCAATTGGCTGCGTGTGTATCAGCAAGACGATGGTGGCAAGGAGAGTGATCAGGAGTTTCATCAGAACCCAATAGTAGCGGAACAAGCCCCACCTGGTAAAGAGTGACGAGACCACCCCGGTGAGCAGCGAGACGAAGGCTAATGGGACGATGACGAACCAGGTGGTCAAACCCATCACGAGATAGGCAGCTCGCACCAGCTGAGCATCCTGGCTGGTCAGACCGGCGATGGCGAGAGCCAGAAAGGCAGCGACTGCGCCAAACCAACCAATCGAGGAAATGACATGCGCGGTGAGCGCGACCTTGCGGAGGCCGGGTGACATGATCATAGCGATTGCACCCCGTGTTCTATGATCGACATGTGCATATGATCACTAAAGCCATTGCCGGTAAGGTGCAGGATCACAAACAGTAGGACTAGGATGATGACGATGATCACAAACACTTTCACCCAGCCGGGTGTACCGGTGGTCGATCCGCGCTCACGCCTCACGCGAGTGCCGCTGTTGAAGGACGGAGCAGCCCTGTGTGTGCCCTCCTCTGTCGTGCCTCGTAATACTGATTTTTTCATTGAGAGATTCTCCTTTTTGTTTTCATGATCGCGTAGCGCAAAATCCCGTCAGGGTCTCGCGCCATGCCTGTACGCGCTCGTCTACACGACGTCGCGTATCTTTACTTCTGTTCCTCTTTCGAGTATGCTAGAGAAAGTACCACCAGTCAAGAAGCAAAAGCAGCCGCTCTGTAGGATAAGCGACAAAGATAAGGAGAGTGTCGATGAAGACGTCTTTTGAGCCAGCCGATTTACGGGTTCGACGCACCCACAAGTTGCTGTGGGAAGCGCTTCTGGCGGAGCTTTCCGAGCGAGCCTTCGAGAAAATTACCGTCAAGGAGATCTGTGAGCGGGCGATGGTGCATCGCACGACGTTTTACAAGCATTATGAGGATAAGTATGCCCTGCTTGAGCAGGGAATGCGACAGATGTATGATGCCCTAGTGTCAGAAGTAGTGCATAGGCCACCCAGCGAGTTCTCCATGGATCATCCTCCTCCCTATTTTATTCGTGTGTTTGAGCATGTGGCAGAACACCAGCAATTCTACAAGCTGATGTTGTGTGGAGAGGGGATTGGGCGGTTTCAGAAGCTGGTCAAGGAGTATATCGTAGAACAGGCTTCGGCCAAAGCACGCGAATTGCCCTCGGCCAATCAGCACCTCGCCGTTCCAGCCGACATGCAGGTGCAATTCTTCGCGGGAGCATTTCTCAGCCTCCTGGCCTGGTGGCTTGAGAATGACATGGCTCTTTCTCCTCATCAGATGGCACAGTATTTGCTGTCGGTCTCCGGCACTTTGTCGTTTGACTCAATTCATCGCCAGTTCTGAACCAGAAACGCCTCTCGCTCTTAGGAGGTCTTCGCGGTTTCTTGTTATCTCGTCGGCCTTTTCTTTTACTACAGATTGCGAATTGGTATGAGAGGGTGTGTGGAAAGTGGTATAATAGTAGCACAAATACCTATCATCTCCAGGTCCTCTCCGTCCAATGAAGAGACCTCAATCCCACCCCGAAAGTTTCTATGAGTCGCAAACCGTATCCCAGC
>JAABUJ010001161.1_pt1 | contig 40618 bp, 37 predicted proteins | sample 5559131 | NCBI WGS metagenome assembly JAABUJ01 (sample SAMN10711875, study PRJNA513366) | rock metagenome | isolation source: Antarctica rocks | place: Antarctica: Victoria Land, Mt New Zealand nord | collected 2016-01-07 | reverse complement strand
AGCTCAATGCACACAACTGAAGTTTTGTTCAAATTCTTGAAGTTCCTGCCACTATGGTTGCTCATGGCTAACAAGGCATGCAAAATAAGCGAAAAACCAGCTTTGAAAAAACCCGACGGCCACTCTACTTTGTAGAGCTTTAAATCACTAAGATAATGAAATGAGACTGAAAGTTTGATATATCTTCTCAGTTTATTTCAACAACAGTGAGATAGAAAATAAAGATACACTTTCTTTACTCATAAAGTTAAAAAAGATGTGCTATATCTCTGATTTAATTTGAATGAGTATCTCTTGAGTTTTGAACTTAAGTGTTATATTATTAGATCACAAGATCTTTCACTGACTGATGAGACTCATAAAATTCATAAAATGAGTAAATTTCAATGTTAAAAGTAACTTTGTAAGTCTGTTAATGATTATATCACTTATAAGAATGTAATTGAGATGAATAAGTCTGCAGAATTTAACTTTTCTTATAAAATAATGATGTATATCAATGTACTTCATATAAATGTAAAACTTAAAATTCTTAATCAAAGCAATAATTTTCTGATTGTTCATTTAAATCATAACTGTCTCAAACTTCTTTAGCTTTAGCTCTTTAAATAATTTCTTTATTTAAATTACTTTCTTTGTAGCCTCTGTTAAGATTATATATTTCACTTTATAAAAAAATAAAACAACAATTTTCTGATGTTTTAAACTTCAAAATACTGATTCATTAATTATTTTAAATATATATTCTGATGTGAATCTTCTTAATTCAAGATCTTTTCTTCAGTTTAAGTTTGAATATTTTAATAATTTGAGTTAATTACTCAATTTATATTTAAAAACAACATCTAAAATTCTTTACACATATTAAAATATTTATTTTAAAGTCTTTCAATGTGTATTGTTAAGATTATGTGCAAACTGACTAAGAATTGACATTGTATATGTAATGTTGAGTTAAGTTTGTATCATAATGTACATAAAAGATTTTATAATCTTTTAATATTAAGTTATTAGCTCTGATTCAGCTGTTCTAATAATCTTTATAAGATAAGTTCTGAATTTCATTAAAATTGTAACTATCTTGACATTTTGTAGACTGAAGTCTTTGAATATCTTTATAAGATAGATTTTCTGAGACAGAATAAGCATTTATAGAATTCTGTTTTATGTAATTAACATTTCTAAGTAATACTTACATGTTCTGCAGTCAGTCATTTTAAAATGATTATTTAATTTAATCTTAAAATCTAGAATTTTGTTTTTATCTGATCTGCATATAAAAATATTGTCAACATAAACAGCAACAATTAAAGTTTTCTTTTTAAACACATTATTGTTCATTTAAATCTGTGTGTATCTGAGGCTGACAAGAAAGCAGTGTATCATTTTATATTACAGATAAGATAACTATTTTAACTTATATAAAGCTTTCTTTAATTTATACATCTTGTCTTTCTTTTTTTCATATTCAGTAAGTTAAATCACATAAACTTCTTCTTTCAAATCACTGTGTAAGAAAGTCATTTTGACATTTATTTATTTCAATTTATAGTTATAAAATGCAGCTATGATGAAGATAACTTTATAAGTCATTAATTTGACAACTGTTACAAAGATCTCTTTGTAATCAATTTTAAATTGTTGTTTAAATTCTTTGACTACTCATTGAGTCTTATGTCATAGAATTAAGTCATTAAATTTTCTTTTGTAATGATAGATTCATTTACTCTTTAAAGCTCATCAATTAAATAACAATGTCTTTAAAGTTCATGTAAAGTTAATCATTAATGAGTTATACTCACTATTCATTGCTTTCTTTCAATCTTTTAATTCATGACTTGCAATTATCTATTTAAATGTCTAAGATTCATTCTCAGAGTCTTTTTTCTTTTTTATGACATCAATAATTGCATTAAATATAACTAAGTAGATCATGATTGCTTTAAGCTTTAGCTTTATAGAGAATTGTCTTTCTCTTTTAAAGCATCAAAACTTAGCTGATATTAATCTGTCAATTATAAAGAAAATATTCATAATATCTTCTTTCTTTTTCTTCATTTCTTCTAACTGATTTGACAATATCAATATGAAAGAATATGATGACATATATTTTGAAGATGATGACAATGATGAGAATTAAAAAGAAGATAAGAAAGATAACTGCATACTTTTTTGTTCTTAGACTGAGTGTAGAGTCAAGTTAAGTCAGAAAAAAGTGCACTTAACCTGAATCTGTGCTAGAATTCAGATCAGATTGAGTCAAGTTTATATACAGATCAACTTTATCTATAACCTGTGTAAGTACCTGCACATAGATAAGACTAGTCATTATAGGTAAGGTCAGGGCTAAAGCTCAAAAATGTGAAAGCTTATTGATATATTAGTTATAATAAATTACACCTTAACTAGCCATATAGAGATAAATTACACAGTCACAAGATATATTACTGAATAAGTTATGAAAATCATGACTTTTTGTGAAGGTGCACATTAGAAATACACATTAGTAAGCATGTGTATGTGCTTACTAAGCGCATACACATGCTTACTAAAACTATATATAACTCACAAAAAACCTATAACTCTATGTGAGTCAGATCAGGTTAACTCACACCTGACTTAACTGAATAAAAGTTAGTTTAACTTAACTCAATATCTGAACTCAACTCTGACCTGCATAATCTATAGATAACTTACATACTCAGTCTATTTGTTCTGCATTAACAATGTAAAGTTAAATGACTCTAGAAATTGAGACTGCAACTTTAACATTATAGATTGATGAATCTTCATTAAATTGTACATTTCTTACTTTAATTACTTAATCTATCTTTTTCTTTTCAGAAAATCATATTCTATATTGATTTCTTTCTTTATATTCAACAAAAATTCTCTTATTGCTTTAGAATTCAAATTTAATCTCTGTCATTTAGATTTTCTTTAAAATATATATATATACTGTGCATTTAAAACATCAAAGATGTCTAAAATTAATGAGATCTGCTGATTTATTCTTATTAAAAGATTTAAACAGTAACTAAATTGAGATCTTGTTGTTCTTAAGAGCTGACATTGAAAGTTAATTAAGAAGATAATATATTGTTTTGACAATCTCTAATCATAAAGTTTTAAAGACTTCATTATTTAGAATTATAATTTTAACTTTTGCTGTCAAAAATTCATTACTTCTTTCTGTCACCTCATTCTGCTTCAATTCATAAGAAACTATTGTTTCATAAATAATTTCTAAACTTCATAATCATTTAATGATGAGCTTATCTCTGAATTTCTTTCTGTTGTCAAGTTGTATTTATGCAATTCATAAATTCATCTAAATAAAAAGCATATTAAGAAACTGTTCAATTTTGTCTTTTATTTAATCTTTTATTTTTATATTACAAATGTATTGTCAGCAGATAAGATCATTCATGAAGACTATATATTATAAGAACTCATCATATGCTTTTAATGTGATGAGATCAACAACATTGATGTAAATCAGTTTAATTATCTTTATAACTCAGTTTTGTAATTTTCTTAAGATCTTCTTCTTTTAATTTGTTCTCATACAGACATCACACAAATATAATAATGTTTTCATAAGTTCTTATAAGTTAAGTCTTACTATTTCAGGATTTTTTAACACATTATTAAGACTTAAATTCTCTATATGATTAAGACATTGATGTTAAGTAGTTTTAAAGATCTTATTATCTTTAATGACTGACATAATCTTATTCTTATTCACAGAATTTCTCATCATTAAGATTTAAAGATAATATAACTTATCTTTATATACTATATAATTAAGCATACTTTCTACTTTATTCTTTAAATATAATAATTCTTTCTTAATTTTAATCAATATCTCTTTCTTTTTGACTGTTTCAATTGAGAAGAGATTAAGCCTCATATTAGACATAAAATAAATATCTATTAAAATAATATTTTAAATCTTTTCTTCACTGTTTTTTAGCTATAAATCAATCATTTCTATCTTTTAAGTGTGCATCACTTCAGACACTCTTCTTATAGAAAATTCATTGTTAAATATTTTGATCAAGCTAAATGCAGAAAGATCACAGCATGTATATTGTATTGTGCTGAAGTCAGTTATTTATGACATCTTATTAATCACAAGACTATAGTTCTTTACTGTAGTTAAGATCACTGAGTTCTCATTATACTGCTTATCTTCAGAACTTAAAAATTTCTTTTTTTCTTTTTCTTTTTTTTTTTTAATTTCTTACTTCTTCTTTATCTCTTCAGACATCTTTTTCAGATATAACTTTCAGTAATTGTTCTTGAAGTAAACTGCTTTCTTACAATGAATATACATCTCATTTTTACTTTTATTCTTATCAACATTTCTCTTCTTATTCTTCTTCTTCTTATTTTTATAATTCTTCTTTTTACTCATTAAAGCAAGCTTCTCATTTCTTTCTTTAAGATACTCTTCATCAATTAGTTTAACAATTAAGTTATTAAGAAATAAGATTACATTATAGACTCTAAAACATTTTACTGTTACTTATTGAGAATAGAAGAATTTTAAATTCAATAGAAAAGTAATAATCTTCAGAATTTCATTAATGATGAGATTGAAAATCATAATTTCTCATAAAAGTGTCTTATACTTCAGAGCATAAGCATCAACAGAGAAGTATTGATTAAGTTGACAGATATATAAATTGTTGAATAGAATATATTTAAGATTAAATTCATAAAATAAATAAAGATATACAAGATAATTTTACATCTTTTTTGCTGTTTTTATATCATCTATAATGACAGTGATCTCTGAGCTGACAATAAGAATAATGATGATTGTAATTTTGTTATTTTGTATAATTCAGTCAGCTTAAATGACATTGATTGAGATTGTCACTGTAATTATTATTGTTTTAGATATGAATTCTTCAGTCATTATTGACTGACTTAAAACATTTAACTTTAATAAGAATTCAACATCACTTTCTATTATTAAATCTTATAATTCAGCACTCATCAAACTGTATTTAATCAATGTTCTTCATAATGAATAGTTTGTTAATCTTTTAAGTTTCATAACTTTTGAAAATGTAAGATCATATGACATTGTAGTTATTTTGTATGATGAGAACATTTAAATTAACAATGAAGTTGTTTTCAATGTAAAGATCTAACTTTGAAATGATTATAAAAGTTGTTTTTAACTGTTTTATCTATGAATTTATAATGATTTGATGTGAATAACTTCTCATTATACATTAAATTTGCTTTATCTCTTAAGACTCTTTTTAGCATCTATAAAATAACAGTGACAACAAGATGTTTTTCTTTCATCATTTTGAATAGAAATAAATGACTTAATGAATGAATTTTAAAAAATATCAATATACATTTAGACTCATAATCTGTCAAACATAGAAGAAGTAATTAATGAAATGAATGTGTAATCATAAGTGTCTAGCTACTCTATGAAAATGTGGCCCTATAAGAAGGCCTTCAATCAGCAAAAGAAAAAACTTTTATCTGTAGCAAACTGTTTGCCCTAGCAAACTCCGCATGTTCCTGAAACCTCTGTAGGGCTCTGAACCACTAAGGTAACGAAATGAGGCTGAAAGTTTGACAATTTCTAACCTAGGTAGATATCCACTTCGCGAGTAGGTACCCAACCCTGTCCGGTACTCTCAATCGCACATGTGTGTTACATGAGAAGGTAATGATTGTAGACCGTTTTGAAACCCAGAAGTTATGGGGTAGTGATCGGGTCAATCATCAGTCTCCCGGAGTCAAAACCGTTCAGCAGGATCATAGCCATGTACATACGATCATGGAGATTTATTGACAAGGAAAGGACTAACCATGTATCCACTTACATGTGAGCAGCAAAGGCCGAAAGTAAAAACGCTGCTCTCGTGCTTAATCCAGCGACGAGTTTCAAATTGACTGCCGCTTCCTCCACGAAGACCCATCAGCCAAGACCCCCATAAGGCCGGCATGCCCACTCACCAGCGAATACCTTTGTGACGGTTTCGTTCCAATAGCCCTGTATCATCGGCTGAGTGTGAGATGCGCTGCAGCTGATCAACGAAGAAGAAGGCCCCGGCGCTTGCATTGAAGAGAACCAACAGACTTAGCTGCACACTTTCCCAGTACCCTCCTGACAGTGATCTACTATAGCGAAAGCGGCACGGTAAGGCGACCATCGCCAGGGTTACTGACGGTACGGTATCCCAAGCACCCAAGAACTCCCGCTCAGGTGGGGAATATCCTTAGTCTGCTGAATCAAGCACGTCGTCGACTCCAATGGACACGCCCGTTACTGCAGCGGTAGTGGCATCTCCCAACACAGTCTCCGGTTTTCGATCGGGAACGAATGCGTACCTTGGCATCTTCGCCATCTTCTCTTCCGGGCTCATCACATCATCAGAATAAATAAGCTTGACCGGTTTGTCTTTCTCTTTGTCTTTCTTCGTCTTCTTTTCCCCTGATTGTACTTCGGCCTTGCTCTCAATTTTCTCGGCGTCTTTGGCGGCGCCAGACAAGCCATCGTTGATTGACGTTGCGGTGGCTGAGGCTTCATTCGTAGCGTCTTTTGCAGACACACCAGACGTCACCACCTTGGCCACGATACGTGAACTTTCTCCGTTGTTTCCATTCTGAGATGGAATCCAACTAGACTGTGGTTGCTGCGCGTTATGAGTACTTAAGGATGAATTATTGTTTGGCGGCACAGGTATCTGGCCTTGGTGCATTTGCTGCATCTGGAAGGCATTGACTGACGGAGCTCCAAACGAGGGTCTTTGAGGCAGCCCAGGAGCAGCAGGCAAACTGCCGGGTCGCTGAGCTAAGGTGACATTCTGAGGTGGCGTGTGTAACCGAGGGGGCTGATACTGACCCTGCTGGACCGGGATCGGCGGCGATGTCGCACCAAAGGGCCGCGGAGGGCCAGTCTGATACGGAGGTGAGAATGCTTGCGCACTCGGAGGTAGGAACTGTGGATTAGGAGGGAACGGCTGCGGGCTGGGATGCTGTTGCGCGCCAATGGCACCATACCCAGGCTGATGCTGAATAAAGGGTACCTGGGGAGGCACGAAAGGTGCGACAGGCTGTCCATATGGCTGCGGGAACGAGGGGTAGGCCGGATTGCCAGGTGCACCGCCATAGGGTAGTTGCTGTTGTGGATAAGGAGGCGAGGCAGCCTGCTACTGGTTGTTAGTAAATGCTGAAGCAGTTAGAGGCAGTCCATAAGCTTAGGCTTACGAAGTCGGCCGGACTCTGCCCGATAGCCGGACTTTGACCACCAATGCCCGCCCCGATTGGAGTGACGTCTCCACTGCTTATACCAGCTGCCTGCTCTGCTGCCATTTTCGCCTTGTGTTCTGCTAACCTCTTCTTGATCTCAGAAGGCGATTCGAATTTTGGCTTTTTCGGGCCACTTCCAGCTGCGCCCCCTGGAGCTGGATTACCTGTAGCGGCACGTCTTTCTGCCTCCGCCTGGTGGAATTGACTGAGTACTCGCTGGTTGTGACCTTGAACAATATCTGCAGGTACGCCTTCCATGCCAAAAATTTCAACATCTAGGTTCGATCGGTTTGGGAGAGCATTTTCAATTGTATCCAGCGTTTCCTTATGAACCTGAGTCATATGAACAGACAAACCTAAGTGCGGTCAGTCGGGGAACCAAATAGCTGAAACGTAGAGTGAAAAGCTCGCATAGCACATCGGTTAGACTCACCACCCGCTGTATTCAATCTCCGCCCACATCTTTCACACTTGAAGTGCTTCGCCTTTTGGTGGTTGATAAGAATCTTCAGATCGTCGAAGTCTCGTTCACAGTAGTAACACCATGGGCGGGCAAGTATCTCTTCCACATCCGGATGACCGCGCTTCTTCTTTCCCATGGCGACGATGTATGACAACGTAAAGTGAGTTCCCAGTCCCCACAGTGATAGGTCTGATGGCTGGTTGGTGAACAACTGAACCAGTGGAGGCTCAGCAAGCGAACTGTTAGCGCCTGTTAGGTAAGCGTTCCGTTCTCTGAGGTGAATTCAACCTCGCTTTTCGCACTTCCGCCGATCAACCAACAATCACCACCATTCACGATAATAGCGCTGTTGTGCTGTTTTTTCAATGCTTCAGGGGTATAATGTTTTCCTGATACTCATAAGTTCTCTCTGCGTTCCAATTTCCAGAGCGATTTGTCGCGGACAAAAGATGCATACCTTCCACTGGCCGCTTTCCCACTATGGGTACAACGAGATCTTCGTTTGAAGACTCACCAGCTTACTCCGCGTTATGCGTTGTTGCTGGTCGAGGGCCAGCGAGAAGTCTTTCTCCGATCGACTCCATATTGGAAGACCCTGCAAGAACATCCTTGGGCCTTCATAGTTCAACCCCTTTGCTCTTCGGAGCCCATTACAAGGGCGTGACTCCATACGTCCCTACATATATTTCTGATTTACACTATAGAGCAGCTTTAGGCACTCGTTATGTCAGTCTCTGCGTTTATTATACCTCAGGCAATGCCATGGAAGTCATCGGCTCCCAAATATATGTACCTCACTCTGGTGAGCAGCTTAGGGAGCGCAGCCCTGAAGCAATCGCGAGACTATGATAACGCAAATCTACCCTTGTTAGTGAGGCATCTACGTCAAACACATATAATGAAAGAAGGAGTTCCTTAGCTTTAGTCTAACGTAGGAATCATTTGTGGCGCCTTTTAGCTTGTAAGGCAAGAGGAGAGTATCTAGGATCATGCAAGATCAAACTGGGAGACTGTGAAGGTACAAATTCCGAGAGGCACAGCTATGGTGAGACTCTTCCATCACCAAAATGGGCTTGCCGACCAGCTTCGGAGCACCCGTGCGTCATTGCGGAACCACCCAAATTTTCAAAAGCCTTCCGAGGCCAGAAAGTTGTTGTTGACCAGCCCGGCTTCTACTGTCAAAAGCAAGAATACTCACAATTAAGAAGTGGTTATCCGTCGCTGTAAATCTTCAATCTCAATAGAGATCAGGATACAACTTGAAAAATCGAGTCTCAGTAAAGAGGGCATGTCGAGTAATACGAAAGATACCAAGCACCCCACATTTGGGCACCTTCCTCTGTCTACTTCGGGACCTGAGCAGTGTGCTTTAACGGTAAAGCTCCTCAAGCATTCTTCCCAGAATAACTTGAGGCTAACATCATAACAGGGCTCGGCGCTCCTTCGTTCCCCATACCACAACAAAGGTTCGGCTTTCCCTTCAAAAGAAAGGGGCGATTTCAAGCTCTATGGCCTCCTACCACCAAACATCCAGACCTTGGAAGAGCAAGCGGAGAGGGCCTATCAACAATATAGCAGCCGCCAAGATGATCTAGCAAAGAACACCTTTATGACGAGCTTGAAGGAGCAAAATCAGGTCTTATACTACCGGGTATGCGGTGCGCCTTGATATACTTCTCGTAGGGCCGTCATTAACGTTGGGGGGGCATATCTACGGATCAGCTTATTCAAGATCACATGCAAGAGATGTTCAGCATCATTTACACACCTACAGAAGGCGATGCGATCCAGAACTTCTCTAGACTCTTCCGGAAGCCTGAAGGCTGCTTTTTGAACATCAATGATCAAGATCGAATTGAGGACAATTTGAGCCAGTGGGGGGATCCGGAGGACATTGACTACATCGTGGTGAGCGATGGGGAAGAGGTACAGGCTCCGAATCCCCCGAATCCATTTCAGGAAATATGTAGTTAACGGGAGGTTGAAAGATCCTTGGCATTGGCGATCAAGGAGTCGGCGCGATTCTCATATCCGTTGCCAAATTGGTATTGGCGACTCTCTGTGCTGGAATACACCCGTCACGAACACTCCCTGTGGTGCTGGACTGCGGTACAAATGTGAGGACATATTCCTGCTACTCTTGACCGTCAACTTATCCAAGCCATAGAACAAAGAGTTGCTGAACGACGAACTCTATCTCGGTCTCCACCAACCTCGTGTGAGAGGGGAGAAGTACGACTCATTCGTGGATACTTTCGTACAGTGTGCACATAGGTTATATCCTCGTGCTTACATCCATTTGTGAGTTCTCTCAACCTCTGCTCATGTGACTATGAGGCTAACGTCGTCAAAGCGAGGATTTCGGATTGCCCAACGCGAGACGATTACTGAACAAGTACCGACCTGACATTGCTTGCTTCAACGACGATATCCAAGGCACAGGATGTGTCACTCTGGCAGCTATAATGGCCGGTTTGCACGTGAGCAAGCTCAAATTGACCGATATAAGAGTAGTTATCTTTGGGTCTGGCACAGCAGGCACAGGGATCGCAGACCAGGTCAGGGATGCTATCGCTACAGAAAGTGAAAGGTCGAAAGAAGATGCCGCAAAGCAGATCTGGTAATTTCGGCAAGATTTTCGTCCTTTGAGCTGCCGTCGCTGACACGCAATTGCTAGGTGTGTAGACAAGCCGGGGCTACTCCTCAAGTCTCAGGGCGATAAACTCACACCCGCCCAGAGGCCATACGCCCGCGAGGACGATGAGTGGAAGGGCAAAAAGCACGATGACCTCCTCACAGTCGTGAAGGAAGTCAAACCGCACGTCCTCATCGGAACCTCGACAGTCCCGAAGACCTTCACAGAAGAGATTATCAAAGAAATGGCAAAACACGTCGACCGCCCAATGATCTTCCCGCTAAGCAACCCAACAAGACTCCACGAGGCCGAACCAAAGGACATCAACGAATGGACCAAAGGCAAAGCGTTGATAACCACCGGAAGCCCTTTCCCACCGGTCGAGTACGACGGCAAGAAATACGAAGTTGGTACGGTTTTAACCTACCCAGAGATCTCCCCTAAAAGCTCACACTAACACAACTATCCTTCCTCCAGCTGAGTGCAACAACTCGACCTGCTTTCCCGGCATCGGCCTCGGCACCGTTCTTTGCCGCAGCAAGCTCCTCTCCGACAAGATGCTCGTGGCTGCCGTCAAGGCGCTCGCGGCCCAGTCGCCGGCTCTCAAGGACCCGGACAAAGGCCTCCTGCCGGACGTCGTTGACGCCCAAGAGATCAGCGTGCACATCGCCAAGGCCGTCATCAAGCAGGCCGTCGCGGAGGATTTGGTAACGGAGAAGGAGATCCCGACGCGGGATGAGGACCTGGAGGAGTGGATTCGGGAGCAGATGTGGGAACCGAGATACAGGCCTCTGGTCCGCGTAGAAAGGGAGGGCGCCAGCAAGCATGCCAAGGGCCAGCTTGGGGTCGCGGGAGCTAGGGAGGGGCAGTGATGGTTGTAAAGACAGATCTTAGAGCTATAGCTTTCTACCGACATCTACCTCTTGCTGCCGCCGCTTCGCCAGGACCCACGGCCACGCACTGAGTTCAGCTTAGCTTCCCAGCTTCTCCAACGGGGCTCACTGCCCCCTTTTCGAATCCTCCCCTCCCTTCACTTTCACTTTCACACCCGTCCCAAAGAAGCCATCCCTCGACGCCATCCGTTTCCAAAACCCCATCGCCCCCATAAGAACCACCGCGCAAACGGTCAAAAGATCCAAAACGTGAACCGCCCACCAGAAATGTTGCACCCCAACTTTACAACTCCCATACTCGAACCGCCATTCCCCTACACCCTCATCGAACCAAGCGCTCAACAGCCCCGCGTTTCCTTCGAAATCGCCCATCATGCTGCGGACCGTAATTTCCCGGATACCCGGCAGCGATCGATGACGGACCAGTGCTGCGGCGGAGCGCCAGCGCGTCGCGTTCCAGGTACGGTCTTCGCCATCTACGGCTGCGGTAGGTAGGTGATGGTAGACGTCGCAGCCCTCGTGATCGTGGCCGGTCAGGATGATGCCGTTTCGGCCAAGGCCAGAGCCAGGTGCGTCCGGGTCGGCGCTCATGCCGTAGAGGCCCTGCAGGATGCTGTTGCTGGCGTGTGGGGAGAGGTGGTTCTGCTCGCGGACGCCGGCGCCGTGTTCGGGGTCGTGGAAGACGATGAGAGGGTCGTCGACGCAGGTTCCAGCCGCTTTGTGCAGGGGCAGATGCGTGAGGAGGACGGTGGCTGATTTGCGGTCCCCGACCGGATGCGAGGTGGTGATGACTTCGTTGAGGTAGTCGTACGTTTGCTGCTGCAGCGAGGCGTCGAGGGCTGGGACGTCGAGATTGAGCGAGTTGAGCACGACGATCCGTAACTCCGGCACGTCCGGGTCGGTGTGGGCGCTGGAGGTCGTGGAGTTGTCTGCAGACTCGGCGCGGAATGTGATCTCCCAGTTGGCTTTTCCGAAGACGCGCTCGAAGCGGTCCAATCGTTCCTCTGTCATGTCGCCGGCGTAGCCAACGTCGTGGTTCCCTGCCACGTTGATGACCCTCTTCCGCCACCTTTCGTCCGCTCCCAACACTTCCTGCCCCGCGTGTCCGGTGATCTCATCATCGACTCTGACGCCCTGCCTGACCACCCTTCCCCAATACCGCCGGCCCCTCCTCGCGAATTCCTCGTCCGTCACCCATTGACTACCGATCAGGTCCCCCAGCACCGTCACATGTGTTGGCCCGCTCCACCAATACAATGTCCGGTAAATATGGGCAAGATAGTAGTCGTTCCCTAGCAGATCCAAGCGTTTGCGGTAAAATCTCAACACGCTCGGAATGTCATCATTCCCAAGCTGCTCCAGGCAGGCGCGCAGCACCTTTGCACGAGCGCCCCATGATTGCGCCGCTACGATGTCGGTGCTGAGATTTTCGAGGCTTGGGAAATGGTGAAGGCCGGCATCGGGCAGCGACGAGTCTCCTTCCAGCTGCGGATCGCCCAGCGCCAATAATCGGAATGGCGCGATATCAGCAGCGGAGTGAGATCGTAGACCGGTGTGTTGCGCGATTGTGTGGAGGAAGGCGCGCGCCGGAGACGTGCGCGGGGATGGGAAGGCACATCCGTGGAAGACGGGGTAAAGGTAAAGATATGTGGTTGATGTTGTTGATAGTGTAACGAGTAAGAAAAGGATACGACGGAACAGAGAAGGTGTGGGCATGAAGGCATCGGGGTTGGCGTTATGTTTGTGGAAAGGGTGGAAGGGGATGAGGTTGGGCGGTAAGTTAAGGAGGTGTTCACTCGCAGAGCTTAGCGGGTACCTAAGTCCTCAGGTTCAGGTACTGTAATTACAGGGGTCTTCTAGAAGGCTTAGGGAGCCAAACTCTCGCCTTTCTTTGGAGAAAGTGTGAGCTTCAGTTGGAAACTGGTCAAGGAGTTACCAGTTCTTATAGCGACATCAAACCCAAATATTAAGCTGTCTACCTTACTAAAGTACTGCTTTTTTATGAGCTTGTAGTCTGCATAACTCATTCAAAAGCTTTGGCTGAACGCCCACTGCTTCTGGTGGTGGGTTTGTGGGCAAGAGGTGTGATGCACTGCTTCCTACCATCACTCTAGATACTTGTCTTCCAGACATTGATGTTGACGCTCTCATGACTGTCCCACAACGGCTCTTTGTCAAGATCTTTGAATATACAGTACTCGAGCCCTATTTGTTTAGTGCTGAGCATCCTACGCACCAAGTACATAAACTACGAATTTGAACCCCAAGCTGTCTAAGACGATGCCTAGTTTCAAGTTCAATTACCTATGCTCAAGAGTAAGGTCAAGCTTGGGCATGAAGGGAAGAAGCCTACAAGTAGAACCACCGGGATTCGAGGTGGTCTACGATGAGTAATTCAACAAAAACATCTGACAGGATTGTGACCAAAAACATATAACAAAATAAGACTCTGGCTTGGTCAATAGGCAACGTGGCCGAGCGGTTAAGGCGTCAGTTTCAGGTCGCTTCGTAAGCCCAGAAAATACTGATTGGTAAAACAGCGAGGGTTCGAATCCCTCCGTTGTCATTTTGCTATTTTTGGTAAATAAGCTCTATCTAAGTTTGTCTTTCTTTGCTGTACTCTATTTTTTGTTACTTGTGGTAATCACCCCACCCAATAAGATGTCAGAAGCACTCGTTACTAGATGACGATAGACTTGATGCTGTGTGATACCGTACATATGTATGGTCTTATTTGAATATCAGGCTAATTCTTGGCCTGTAACTTCTTGGGTTGAGCGAAGACATACGTCTCAAACTATACGGGCAGTGACTGTTTTGCCTCTGCTGATATTACATGGTTGAGGGTGATGAGCCCTAAGTCCAGATGACGAGAATATTTTAGCCGCCTTGAACGCTGGCGTGGCCATACGGGTGGTTGTAGGATCCTCGTCTATAAAACAAGCACTGCCTTCCAGTACACTGGCTCTGAAGCAGGACTTTGCTCGGATCTTTTTCCCATGCAAGCGATAGCAGAGCCCAAGCATCAAACACGAATCTCCCATTCCTTCTGCCAAGATCTCCGTCTCCGCTGTGAGCTTGTCCGATCGGGATCTTCGAGAGACATCGGAGTCGCGAGGTCCACAGGGCAGGGTCTGCCTCATTGTTTTCGTCTGCAAGAGCCTTGTCAAAGTAAACGCATTCAAGCTGTTCAAAGCTGGTGACTTATCGTCCTCAATTTCTTTCATAATCCCACTTTTCCTTCTCTGCCAGAGGCCTAGGAGGTGCGTCGAATAAATCAGCGAGAAGCCCCAGAAATGTCTCTCATTCCTCTCTTGACGCCTCATCTAGTCCATCGATGACAATGAAGACGCAGCCCTCATTCTGAATGGACGCGAAGTGATCGATGAAAGCAATCGCCACGTTGAGTTGTAGTTAGAAAGACGCATAGGAGCTGCAGACATTGACCGCATGCCTTTGGGATGTCAGGTTATTCCTTGCAATCCGCAAAGCTATGCTCTTCAGGATTGTGAACATGGAGCGCAACTGGCTATCGTCCTTTCAATGTAGAAGACGGCCACTGAGATCGCCACTGAAAGTGACACTTCCCTCGGACTGACGTCAACAAGAAAAAGCACAGCCGCAAGAGCTGCTGACGCAGGCGCAAAAGGCATCAGTCAAAATCCCATTTTGGCACGGTGTCCAAAAGCTCCACAGCTTTCATGGTGACATAAGACTTCCCAAAGTATGGACCGGTTATGGCGGAATGTTCGATATCCTGCTTCTTTTGCTTGATCGCTTCGAGGTCATTGGTAGTATGAAGTGTAGCAAGCGTTGACTTTTTCCTGATGTTCCGCGACCGGTTTGCCTGCTGCCATGGTCGAATGCATCTGCCCATAAGTGGGTGAAGAACTGATCGTCCTCGGTGGTAGATGTGCCCACAACATAATGGCAAGCATACCCTTGTCTACATTTCGTCTCTCCGCTGCAGGCACTTACGGCGGCTCAAAGGCGGAGCTTAGCGACGAAGAGGCTTCACGTTAATTGTGGTCATGGTGGGGGCGGGAGCGGGAGCAGGCTAAATCTTGTAGGCCCGGTACCCCAGACTTCGGGAGCACTCCACTCCACTTAGTAGCAACCTATATCTGTCCTACCAACGAAGTCCATTACGACGAAATCCATTCCGACATGAACGATAAATTTGTAAGGGTCACTGTTCTGGTCTTCATAACCTAGACCTCTGCAGACACGCACAGCATGATTTGCTGGACAGCGCCGACCGTACAGAGAAGACGGCGGTGCGCAATCATATCCAGCTTCTCAATATTGATCTTGCTTCTCGTTGGTGGCACATTAGTCAAGGCAAACTCTCCAAGACCTGACGATGTTGCAAAACGACGACCACAGGTTTACCCGCAGCAAGAGCAGAAATCCCTTGAGAGCGTCGAGGCACAACCCTACACTTTAGTCTCGACATTGGAGAGGCAGCTACGTCTAGTCAATGCGGAAGGGGATGCTCAGTTACCATTTGTAGATGACTCCTCGAGGCCCTACAACACCCTGCCGATGCTCCTTGACGCGCTTGAGGTTATGCAGTCACACTTCTTTGAGCTCTGGCAGGGAACATGGCCCAGAGCCATTGACTGGACGGCCGCTGTCATGGGCACTCATGTGTCTGCAACGCTCTCGACCTTTACCAAATCTCTTGACTACACTGTCCCATACACCACCGCCGCCGGCGCAGATGCCCTCAATGCGGAAGCGCAAGCCCACGAGAACTTTATCAACCGATATCTGACCCAACTCACATCATTTTACTTTGGGGAGAATGCTTTCAGTCTGCGCATGCAAGCGTATGACGATATGCTCTGGGTGGTTTTAGGCTGGTTGGAAAGCGTGAAGCTCATCGGTCTTCATATGGATCGCCACTACACACCCATATCCTCCTCTGCCACCGCGCACAACTCCTCGACGTGGTACGCTGCCCAATTCATTCCATCTTTCGCCCACCGAGCCCGTCTTTTCTACGATCTAGCCTCGCAAGGTTGGAACACCTCGCTTTGCGGCGGAGGCATGATATGGAACCCTTACCTCACACCGTACAAAAACGCCATTACCAACGAGCTCTTCATCGCCGCGAGCGTGAGCATGTATCTCTACTTTCCCGGGGACCAGAACTCCTCTCCCTTCTCCGCTGTCAAGAACGATGTTCGCTATCGGGCTTCGCCCACGGCACGACCGCACGATCCTGAACACCTCACAGCCGCAATAGATGGTTACAAATGGCTCAGCACGAGTAATATGACTAATAGGCAAGGCTTGTTCACAGACGGCTACCACATCCGCGGATGGCGAGGCGGGAGAACCAACAGCACAATTGGCAGCGGCAAATGCGACCTCAGGAACGAAATGGTCTACACCTACAACCAAGGCGTCCTCCTCTCCGGTCTCCGTGGGCTGTGGGAAAGCACCGGCGCCAGAAGCTACCTCGAAGACGGCCACATCCTCATCCGCAACGTCATCGCCGCCACGGGCTGGCACGTCAAGCACGCCGAGCGAAGGCGCACATGGGCCGGGCTAGGACGGAACGGCATCCTCGAAGAAGCGTGCGACGCCTCCGGTATGTGTTCGCAGAACGGCCAGGCCTTTAAGGGCATCTTCTTCCACCATCTGGCGCTGTTCTGCGCCACGCTCCCGACAGAGCCTTTGATCACGGGAGTTACCTTCGCGGCGGATAGCGAGAGCTGGGAAATGCACGAGTCGAGTTGCAAGAGTTACGTGCCGTGGCTTGCACATAACGCTGCCGCGGCATACGGCACTCGCGACGAGGATGGCGTGTTCGGCATGTGGTGGGGACCGGGACACAATGTCTCGAAGTCTGGCGTTCCGGACCACCAGCACAACGGCGCAGTCGATTACAGAAATGCTGGAATTCCAGACAACAATATGTGGCGGATGGGTGCAGATGGGCACGAAAGTCTAAAGCCCACTTCTGAACATGGAGCGCCTAAACGAGAAGGCCATTGGGACTGGAACGAGCGAGGACGAGGCCGAACAGTCGAGACGCAGAGCGGCGGCGTGGCTGTTTTGAGGGCCTTGTACGAGCTTGTAAATAGATAGGTGGGAGAATGATGAGGCGCACGTGGGAAAGGAATTGGGCATTGTGTATCTGAGCGGGTTCCGGGATGTGCACTCTAAAAGACTGGGTCGTTAAGGTAGCCAGCCGGCTGATGAATATAGGGACGGATTGACGATATATACATAGCGATGTTTGTGAAATTGGGGTTAGAGCCATGTTCACCTGAAAGGAGGCAATGAATGGCTATAGCTTATTCAGTGCCGTGCCCCCATGCACTCAGATAGGCAATCTAGCATCCGGAAAGTATAGCAACTCAACAGCCACGCAAGCAGCACCATCACAACGAAACCCACCGAGTCGTCCCCAGCACAAACCAAGCCAAGCCACGAAACCCCTCCGCCCTCCGCCCTCCAACCCCATCCCACCACCCCACCCCATTTCCCCCCCCCCTCCCCCCCACCACCTCACGGCAAAGCCACACACTCAATCTCAACCGGCACGCCCTTCGGCAACGCCCTAACCGCCACACAGCTCCGCGCCGGCTTATGCCCGAAATGCCGCTCATACTCGGCATTCATCTCGGCGAAATGCGCCATGTCCGTCAGGAACACATTCACCTTGACCACTTTCCCGACGCTCGACCCGGCCGCGGCCAGGATGGCGGCGACGTTGTGGATGCATTGGCGCGTCTGCTCCGTGATGCTGCCGCCTACCAGCGCGCCCGTCGCATCGGCGGGGATCTGGCCTGAGACGTAGATCTGGTGCGGGGTTTTGATGGCTTGGGACTGTGCGGGGGGAGGAGGGGCCGGGAGGGTTAGTGGGGTTTTTGGGGAGGGGAGGAGGAGGGCAGGGGAGGAGAGGAGAGGGAGGGCGTACGTAGGGTCCTGCGGCTGAATTGGGGGGGGGGAGATCAGTGGGTGTTTTGTTTGGGGGGTTGGGTTTGGAAGGGGGGCTCACGCGGGCATGCGTCTTTGGTGGTTATGGGGGTGAAGTCGGACATTGTTCCAGGAGAGGTATTGAAGGTCCGTAGTGGCAGTCGAGTGTGGGATCTTGGACTGGGGCACTTTGCGGTGGTGGAGGAAATTCTGTGGACGGACCGGCGAAACATGAGGGGTGAGGTTGGTGGAGGGGTAGGATACGGAGGTACTTTCTACTTCGATATTTACCCTTTTACAGTTGAGAGGGTTTTGTCAACCCTACTATGAAGCCATTCACATCCCAAAATGTTGCTCGACTAATACTTTGGTCACGCAATTCTGCATGATGGTTATTCTCGAAGCTACAGCATACGAATGGATGCGGATGGCAAGGCGTATTAAATAAAAAGAACTGACAATAAAGCGAATAAGGGAATGGGTTGCTACGAGGGTAGTTAAGTAGACATTCATCTCTCGTTGATCATTAATGCTCTGCTCTAGGGCTACTGACTTCAGGAATACACCCGCTAATACACGACATCTTGCAGTTTTGGACGTCCACCTGGCATATTGGAATCCTGCCATAAATCCTTGGAAGCTCTACTCTTTAGTGTGTTAAGCGGTTGGCTTTGAACCCATTCCAAGTTGCTGTACGAATGCCATTGCCTGTTCGGGCGCATATCCGATGAACACGGGGCCGGTAAAGACCATCTGTGGTTCTGAGGTTCGCTGTTGTTGTCCAGACTTCCTGCTCAGCTGTGGCCGATCTCGAGAGCTAGATCGCGAGGGGTCTGGAGCCACAAAGGCGGGTAAATGTGTTTCTGGAGGTTGTGATGGTTGTTTCTCATCGAAACCGAATGGACACCGTCCTGTACCTTTCGTAGAGATCGGTTCAGGGCGTCGTTCTCCGTTGAATTGACGCTCATCCACGTCGCGATCCCCACGAGACGATAATGCAGGCATCGCGGGATCTCCAGCGGCCGGAACAGATATGCCCCAGGGGCGGCTTGGGGATTCTCCGACTCTGACTTCTTTCAAGGGTCTGTCAAAATGACCCTCCCTATCTTCCTGCTCTTGCTCCACAGATCCGTCTTCACGCCCTTCAAGTCTCTCACTGATTGCTTCTGCCCATCTACCCACCCTATCTGCAGGCCTCACCTCCCCGGTTTCCATGTCTGCTGCGTGATCGGCTGGAAGCATTGGCTGATGTTTCATGCCTAAACCCTGGATCATGCTCACGAGGTTGCCATACTTGGCGTCGAGCTGCCTGATGCTTTCCGCGTTGCTTTGATACCGCTTGACGCAGATTTCGTGACTTCTTGGGATCTCGTGCTTGTGGTTTTCGAAGTACTTGGCCACTTCCTCTGGAGAATGTTGATCCAGGAAACGAATAGGGCACTTTGACGCTGACCCAGTCGCTGAAGGCGGAGGTGACGAAATGGCGTCTCCATGAAATTCCGCTTCAATAGGATCGACCAACGTGTGGCTTCCCTTTCCGAGCGGTGGGGTGGGTAATCTACCGGAATAACGTATGGTAGAGGTTTGCGGTCCACTTGAAGGATGACTTCCGGGCTTTTCGCCCTTCATGTGAGCAAATGGACACCGGAGGTTTCCCTCTACCCCTGGAGTTGTGAAATCTTCTTCAAGTGCCGATCTACAATCGGATGGCCTTCGCTTGGGGCTCTCGCGTGTAGAGAATGGCCCTTTGTTGTCAGTCAAATCGGTTGGCAGGCCTCGAGCTCTCCAATCTATGTCGCGGATCATTGTATCCCAAGCTATTTTTCCGCATAAGATTCTGTGCACCGCCTCTTCGTCTTCTCTGCGATAATGTCGTAAAGGGATCCGAGTCCAGGTCATATCAACATCAGAGGCACCCAAATCTTTGCCCGTATCGTTACCGATTTGGCCAGTGTCGGAAGGGATCTCGACAGCTGTATGGTCTGACGGCGCATATCTCGCAGCTAGCTCGCGATACTAACAACACGTATGTTAGTATGTCAGATAGTTGAGCATATGTCACAAAGCTGAATGCTTGAGCAGAGTTTAGAACAGTGTCAGGAAATGGTAGTAGGAGTCGATCACCGCCACAAATGTAGCTCCAGATCTAGAGCTATGGTAATCTCATCATACATAAACTGAAGGAACGAGAAAATAGAACTATTCTAACTGACCTCAGCCTGTGCAAATGCCAATTTTCGCTCGAGGCTGGCATGCTGGCGACCAAGTAGTTGAACCTGTTCGAATAGAGACTCAAAACCCTCAAATAGTGATCTTGCAACTCTCTCGAAATCGCCGTCATGACACGCTCTTGCACTTGCGCCACATTTGTCGTTCGAATCCATGATAGATAGTGTCCTAGAAGGAATAATAATGAAGTGGACTGAGGCAAGAGGACTGCAAACGTCACGGAACACATCGGACAATTACTCGCGACGCTATACCAGGACTGGTTTAGCACATATCCACACGAGCCTTTCCAGACGTCAGGTCATCCAGCTTCCATGCATTTCACTGATATTACTCCAGGAATTTTTGTCTATTGGAAAGACAGTGAGGTTTGTTACCTCCAGACAACGCAAGAGGGATCCAGAGTCACCAATGATATTGAAATACACATACTCTCAAGATTACTGTCTCAAACACCATAGCAAACTTGAGCGTTAGAACAACGACGATCCAGCCTTCGATGTGCATTCAAATACGACGTCTAGACGGATATAAGGAAGTTAGAATGCTGCATTGTGCATAATACGCAGCCGAACTTAAAGGAGTGAGATGATACGATTTAGATGATCTACTAATCCTCTGTATCTACAGCGCCAAGAACCACCGCGAACGTCATTTGCCCCAAGCGCGAGTCTCAAAAACAACCTCATACGAGATCCAAGAGACCTCTCTGATAAATGCGCTGTCGTGAAACCTTTCAAGAACAAAATCCGCCCGCCAGTAGTGCATAAGCACTATCTCTTTTCTTTCGGTTCAGCTGCTACACTAGACATCAGGGTGTGTTTCTAAAAGTATCGTGTTTCCACATCATACCTTTTCGTGGTTCGACAACTATCCTTCTTTTCGTCTTAGCTTTGACCAGCTGAGCATTTTCGTTGGTGCTGTTGCAGCAATTGCAGAAAATGTCGCATTCCAAGTCGGAAAGATCCGGTGTTGGCAGCCGCTGTGGTTTTGGGGTGGGCGGAGGAGTGCGGACTCTTCGTGATTGTATTCTGCCATCATCATTGGAGGAAGTTGCAGTGCTTCGTTTGTTGATTCCTTTCGTTGCAAGGCTCCGCAGAGAGCGGGGAACCTTGTACTCGAGCGCACCCCATTCCTGCGGTGACCAGCAGCGACCGCACCGTACCTCTGCCAAACCATATGTGATTACGGGATTTCCGCGATCTTCCGAACAACGAAGGTTACAGCTACCGAAAACAGGCATCGAGTCCATTGGCAAGCGATAAATCCCAGGATCGAGAGCACAAAATTCACAGGAGGCGACAGCGGCAACTTTATCGTTGAGGTCCTTTGGGTTTGGATGATGGACGACGATGGGTTTTGCTGGTTGATGATGACCATGGACCACGAGGCGTGGTGAGGAGGCCATGGTGGGCATATGCGAGGTAGGTTGCGCACGTGGGGAAACTCGGTACTAATATAAGATATTGGATAAACGATGTTCGTCAAGGCTGCGGTAGACTTGGTCACAGTCTACAGGATGACTTTCGCACTAGGTGGTGGATAAGAGTGTGTTTCTATGGATGTCGGATATGTCAGAAGAGAAGTTTAAAAGAACAGAAGAGGGGGGCTTCGAGGGGGTTTTGTAGTTGGGTGCTTAGGGTAGCGAGCGTGGCTCAGCCAATCAGAGTGGGGTATTCGTGTGCGGCACAGCACCCAACCCCGGTCCGCTTTCCTCGCAGGAGAGACCTACTCGCTTACTTCGGACACCCCATGCAGTCGACTCTTAGCTGATCATTCAAGGGCTTACTGATATTGGAATTTCTGACACGTTGGCACTGATAGCACTTGGTTTCCGAATCAGTGTGCATGCTCGATCTTGGCGGAGCGTACCTGGTAGGGGTATACCACTCGACCCTAACCTCAGCTACTTCACCCTCTGCAGCATGTTTTGAATATTCAATCCTCCTGCGGCTATCATTTTATCTGCGCCAGAATTGTATTCCTCTCGCTGATTATACTCCCGCACGCATGAGGGCATCGCTAGCCCTACGCCCTAGCCCTACCAAAAGTTCCTCATGCCCATCCGGGGTGTTTGTACTTGCTTTGTACTTTGATAGTCTCCACTCATGTACCAGCCATTTGAACGGTCAAAGGAAGAAATCTAGATACAATTAGTGTCTGAGTAGCACGACTTGACTGATACGACACTGTGAACAGCCTGGGCAGCCAGCCTTGTAGGCGTGTATAAGGGTTTACCGTGTTAACATGCCCATGCTCGTGGAAATGCACAGCGTCCCTTACATACTCGGAGGACTAACCACTCCTATTCCGCTGTTAACAATCCGCTTGAGACTATCTCGGTACCGAATACTCCAGGAGTTCATAGGGTAAGGTGACCCCTCTCTAGACAACGCACCCTTCACAACGCCCGCATTCTTACATCTACTCCGTAAAGTCTTGAGAATTTGTACTCCCCAACCGCCTATTCTCTCCCAGGACCCTCTTCGAAGAAAGTGGCTACATTCACAGATTATCGCAGCCCAGCCGAACCCACGTTCTCTCATGCCTTCCGCCGCTAGCCGTCTTTGGACGTTTTCGACGCATTATCATCGAACGTCTCTGGAAGGGGAGTGCTCCTGATGCTCCTCCCTCGATGTCATATTACCATGGCCAACTCACTTCAGAGGGTTTCAGCAATCCCCATCGAACACCGTAGTGCGAGGGGAGCGCTCCCGAGCATAGGTACATGGCACACAATCAGGTAACTGACTACAACTCGCAGCCCACGGCCTACCAACACCAAAAAATTCCATACTTAATAAAACGTCCGCTCGCTCCATCTTACCACAGACGAGGAACGAGTCACAGAACAGTTTCTTCGTACAATATCAGCTTCTCTTCTCTTTACTGATCTACCCAATCCAAGCGAGTCGATGCTTCTGCGCAGTCACGCAATGGGCACCAAGCTAGGGAACACAGATCCAATGCTCCTCTCAGGCATCCCCCACAAGGACGCGGCCAGGTCTCGTGGAAGCAATTCCTCCAGTATCGAGAGTCAGTAGTCAGAACGGCAGCTGCTCATAGCAAACGCCCAGAGATCTGCAAGCCCTTGTATACTGTACAAGAACACGCCGTCCAATTGCGTAAATCCAGGCTATCCGTTCTCCCCCCCAATATACAAAAGCAGCCAATCACAAACAAAGACCATCATTTCCTTGCCATTCCTAAGAAAAAAAATGACTCTTCGCAAAACTCTCCGCGCTAATATCAGCCGCCTTCCCCTCGACCACAGGCCCCTTCTCCCCCCCCAACATATCCACGCTCCCATCCGCGCCCAACTTCAACCCGGCCGTCGTCCTCCCCGTCATCGTCCCGCTCCGACTCGACGCCTGACTCCCACTGGTAATCAGCCCCTTCGCGTCGCCCTTCCGCTGAATGCCCTCCAGATACGGACTCGGCAGATACCCGACCCGCCCATCCCGCGCCCGACAGCGCCACCACTCGCTCGGATTGCCGACCGGGTCGGATTTGCTCAGGACGGCGACGAGGTCGCCCTTCCTCACCGCCAGATCGACGCCCGCGACGGTGGCGTCGGGCGTGAAGTCGTACAGGACGCGGCAGAAGTCGAGCTTGCTGGGGTCGAGGGGCTGCGCCTGCGGCTGCGGCTGTTGAGATGGAGGGAGGGGCTGGCCGTCGGGCCCGAGGACGGGGTGTTGGCGTTTGCTGGCGGCTTCTTCTTGGCTGCGGGCGAGGGCGTGGATGAGTTTGCCCATGAGGTAGGGGAGGCCGAAGACGGCGAGGAGGAACATGATGAATGGTTTTTTGGAGGGGCGGGGTGGAGCGGGGGAGCCGTCGGGGAGGATGCCGGCGACGGGGCCCGAGGAGGAGGGGGAGAGGCCTTGGAAGGCGGCGAAGGCGGCGGGCGTGAGGGCCATGGCGTCGGCGGGGGGAGGGCGGCCGGTGATTTTGGCGAGGAGGGTGCGGAGCCAGCGGAGGAGGGTGAAGATGCCGAAGATGGAGCCGAGGGTGGTGCGGAGGTTGCCGAATTGTTCGGCGACCGAGATCATTGCTGTTCCCGAGTTAGTTTTCTGGGTTCTACAATAGTAGGAAAGGAACTTCAGAGCCGACCTACCGAAAAACGAAGAATGAGTCGCCATATATGTACTTTCGAGCATCTGTGCGAAGCCGCCAAAGGCGCCGACGATGCTCTCGATGATCTGGAAGGTGGCTTGCGTGCTCTGACTGAAGCTGTTGGTCAAACTGTTTGGGTCGTTCGGGTCTCCCTGCATCCCTCCCATCCCACCCATGCCACCGTACATGCCACCGCTGTAGCCGCCCATGCCTCCGTACATCCCTCCTAGTCCACCCATTCCGCCATACATGGAGCCACCCATCCCGCCGAAGCGCGAGTAGGGGGAGGAGTACGGAGACGAATACGAGCTGAGACCACCATACGGCGACGTTCCGAGGCGGGACGCTCCGTACGGCGAGTAGTTCGACGCGGTCCGATTGACGACCGTGCTCAAGGCTGAGGGTCGTTCGGGTAGTGCTGGCGGAGAGGATGACGAAAAGGCTGTGGTTGCTGATATTGATGAAGGCATGGTCGAGGAGATATGTGGGTTGGTCGCAGGTGATGGTGCTATGCCCGGAGTTGAAGATAACGCTATGGCAAGAACAACATTGTCAGTTCTGTGCTCTGTTCATTCTGATCTCCGCATGAAACGACTCTGGAGATGGGTAAACGGTGTTTAGGCTCACCTGGGCACCTACCGGCGGCTCCCCCTCGTTCCCACGGCTTCGGTGGCGACGGTGAGCTCATCGTCCCTCTACTGCCACCAAGGCACCTGATGCGAGAAGTAGCGCGTTCTGAGCGAGGATCACTATGGACTCAATCTGAATATTTCTGCGTGGACAGACGTTACAGATCCAAATCGCCGGAGGTAGCTAGGCGAATTCGGGTGGCGAGCGGGGCACGAGGAAATCTTGCAAGACTACGAAGGTACAAAAGCTGAACAATTTACGAAATACCGTTATTCGTTGGCCAGACGGTCTTGAAAAGAGGCTTGGTTGAGTGAAGATTACTGTTGACTCTAACAGACAAAAATATTCCACCTTCGAATGGGCCGCTCTCAGACTTCCCAAACCGTTGAACGTCTGACAGCCTTGTACAGGATCCGCCGACTGGACCTCGGCTCAGGAACGCTCAGAGCTTCAAAAGCACCAGTGCTTATCCAACAAAGACAAATCTACACGACACTGAGAATGCTTCCGAGTTCTCTTGCCATTTTTCAATGTCTGCCATTGCAAATCATTAGTTGGATCCAAAGGGTATGTAAGTCAATGTCAGTTCACCCATTCTCTGTACGATCGTCTATTGGTCCACGAACAAAATGCGCAGAAATCAAATTACTCTAAACTAGGTATTCAACTGTTGCAAGTATCCAAAACTCATACCACGAATCGTATCCTCTCCAAACGACGCTTCAACGGAACCAGTAACACTCCAAGATTACATCTATGTCGGAAGGTCACCAAGAGAGCTGGGAAGCTTGCTAACGTCGAAGACCGAGGTCTCCTTGGTAACCTTGCACCAGTCTTTGATATCACTTGCGCCCAGCGTCTTATCGAAGCTGTGACCTGCATCCAAAACCTTGATATGCACCGAGCCACTGTCACCGGTGAAGACCACGGCCAACGTGATCGTGTTCGTTGCGGGTCTGACGAAGTAATCCGAGTTGCCACCCATCTTTGCCATGTGGAAGGTCGATTTGCAGCGAGTACCCCCTTCATTGAGCGTTTCGAAAAAATCAAGTTCACCGCAGCCCGATTTCCAGCAAGAGCAACCGTTGTACTGGCCGGTCCGCGGAATATGCGCGTTCAACGCCCAGATTCTAGGCATATCGAGCTTCTTGTCGAATTGGCCTCCCTTACCCTTGTTGCCGGTGATAGGCATGGAGAACTCCATCAGGAAGGCTTTCTCCGCACCGCCAAAGCCATCTGTGCAATCACTTAGTATTCGGACCGAACGCACAGCGCACGGGCGACTCACGGTGATTCTTGGCGTCGTCGTGAATGGCGCCGCACTCGTCACCAGCGCACAGCTTATCCGACATGATGATGATCTCGTTGTCATCCGCTATACGCGCATCGTTGAGTGTCGTTGCGGACGTCGCGATGCTGCGACCATCGGCGGAGGCATATACTAGAATGTCCTGATACGTCTTGGTCAAGAAGACCAAGCCTTCCCGTGCCCCATCAGCAGCGCCGTAGTAAGCTTGCCGACCCCAAGAGCCAGTACCGGCATTGAAGCTAGGCGCAGCAGGGGATGCCTCTGTCGCAGATGTGGCGGGAGCTGCCGAGTTGCCTGCAGCTGGAGCATTAGTCGCAGCCGGCGAGGCAGGACTATCACCCCCGTATTGGTTAATCCAATGCTCCACAACACCATTCTGCGTCACCGTCACTTCTTCACCCTTGGCTTCGCGCTCTTGGATCTCCCGGATCTCTTTGTTGTGCTCGTGAAAGTGCTGATGGTTGTGGCGACGCTGCTGGATACTAGACTTCACACTGCGCTTCTTGCTAGAACCGGGTGTGTAAACGGCCAATTTCTTGAGTTCCAAGGGGCCGTTGAAATGCAAGGAAAGCTAGATATGGCACCATTGTGAGCCTGAGGGCGCTTGACGTACGGTTCTTCCCCCGCGACCATCCAGGAAACTTACTTCTTCATCGAAGGGAGCCATTGGGCCACCATACGATTTGGGCGCTGTTTGGCAGCCGTTCACCTGGACGATTTTGTTGTAAGATCCAGAAGTCGATACACTCGTGTAATGAATATGTTTGACTTCATCGCAGTAAGTATTGTTGGCATCCACAAAGCCCTTGTTGAGACGGCAGCCTCCCTGTCCGGCTACACCCGAGGTGACGGCGAGCACAACCGCTGTGCCAGCAGCGATGAAGTTGCGCATTGTGAAGATACGTATAGCCGGTTCTCTTCGGTTCTGATGATATTTGAGCTACTGGTGGCTGTACTGGGTAACAACGGAGGTATGGGTACGAGTGTGTCGGACAAGTCGAGCGTTGAGATATCCAAAGGAGTGGCGTGGACAGTAAAGTCCTTAGAAACAGAAAAGATCGACCTGAGCAATGGAGCAGACGAAAAGGAGCGACTGGAGGAAAGCAGTAGCTGAATGTTATGTTATCGTCGAGGGGAAGGGGAAGGGGAAAGGAAAAGGAAAAGGGAGAGGGAAAGGGAAAAGAGAATAAGTTAGACCAAGGGGAAGAAGGAGAGGCTTGTTTAGGTGTGGTTGACAGGGGTGGGCGTTGGTTTCTTCGGTTTCGGAGTCGCTTGGTCAGGGACCCTTGGTACGGGATTGGCGGAGAATGAAGCGCGCACTGTGAAGCTGCAATTTCCCGCCGGGACTAGAGAAGGAGAAAGAACGTGGTTCCTGTGGAGTGGAGGACGGGGAATAACATAAGTTACAGTACAATCAAATAGTCTTTCAAGGTAGGTGAGGTAATCAAACTGCTGGGATCTCCATCCGAACACTTTTGGAACAGAAGAATAAAAGCAGGAGGGTGTCGGAGTTTTTTACGAAGTATTCCAGATGTCTTATGTGGAAGAGTAGGTAGGTTCTGGCCACAGAAAAGGGCATAAGGGACAGAAAAGGACACTGCTGTCGTTTGGAATGCTCTTCCATTTTCATTAACTTATTATTAACGTTCCAATAGTAGTGCCGCGTCAGCTGAGAAGAAATGTCTGAAACAGCGATGAGGTCTGGATATGGGTCCGGTCGCATAAAAGTTTAGCTAACGTAAAGTAGCCAGTTTTGTACTAACTGTATAAGGCTCTGGCTAACCTTATAACGTTAGCTTCAATTCTCTGATGGTCAGTTTGAGTCAATCAACCCTCAGCTCGCTTACCTTACCTGGACAGATGTCTCATGTTTTGATCATACCTTACTGTACTTCGTACATCGCCGCTTTCCTTTAGTAGTGAGGCTACCAGGCTGTCATGAGGTAGTCCTGCGCCCCTATATAACTCCTGCATTCCTGCCACCAACCCGCCGTTACAGTACGCCATGTGACTCCGACATGAAAGAACTTACCACGTCTTGCAGTGCCAAGTCAAATCCCACTTGCTCTATTAATGATAGAAGAGAGTTCAACTCTTAGCCAGTGGGTTTCCACGAAGTTCTTGTAGCAGGCGAGCGGGTTGTGCTTGAAATGGACCATGAGCTTTGTCGACACGGTATCGAGTAGCCGCTTCGAATATATCTTCGGTTTTTGGCAGGCTCGATTTTGTTGTTACAATTCGAGTTCAAAAGGCGCAGGGAGCTGATTCCGTGGAGTGCTAAGTCCTACTCTGTGGAGGCACTTTAAGAAGAATCTGTGCTGCGGAAACAAGTTCCCTGGATTGATGACTGCCTTCTCCTTGATCTAGAAATGTCCACCTTAAAGGCTGCCAACAAGACGGCCTCCTATGCGTGCTCAGCGGACTTGTAATGATGCTACTTCTGCCGAATCCTCCTACAGTCAATGTCCACACCATCGTGACAAAGGAGCGGCCAAACATCTAACCTGGACCTTTAACGACCTTTCCGAGACGTCTCCGGGGCCATGTAGAGTTTGGTACCAGCAAATGTTGTGGCATCAATAAGACAGTTGCAGAGTCAATCGCGAAGCTGGAATTGACACTGGCCACCTCACTGTGATATGCACAGAAGGTTCTCTGACTTCACATTATAATGAATGATGCCTTTCTGTGCAATACAGTCCAGCGCCTGTGGCATATGCGGGAAGACGGAGTCTGCAACGGCAAACACATAGGCTCCACTCCCGACCAATGATTCCAGTGTCCGTTCTTTTAAACGCAAGAATATCTCCGCTCTTGATTCACTCCACCCTTGTGACGCGATACAAGCAACGATATGTGGCTGGCATTGATATCACTTCATGCGTAAAAGTGGTTGAAGAAGTCTTCCCACCTGGCCGATTCCAAAAAGGGTATCCATATTGCGCTTCAAGCAATAAAACGATATCTTTCGCTCTTCTTGCCTTGCTATCCTAGCAGGTTACTGCATTATTTCCACAGCCCTAAAATTCGCAGAGTCTACGTCGACGGCTTTTTGTACAACTCCATAGTGCCTAGATCTGAGTTAATCCCCTCTGCTTTCACATATCTCTTCTCCAGTTCGCTGGTGTATTAGGTCTCGTTTTCCATCGAGGAGACAAAACGGTTGGGGCCTCATCCACAGTTTTGATGAAGGCGTGGGTTCTTCACCCAAAAATAAGGCAGAGCTTCGTAGTCCTTGATGGCCTCCGCCGTCTGTGTAAAGTCTCAATGCCATTACAGGTGGAATTGAATGAGGTCACCGCTCACTGAGGTATGTTGTTGTTGAGCTCCTCCTGGATGAGAGTTGACGGTCGTGTCCATGCTCATACGGTGTAGAATTCCGCCAAAGATTTGACTTGCACCAACCATGTGAAGTGTCGTAGAACATGATGAGGCCGGTCTCTAAATTCTTTCGAAAGCGCATTGGATCTTTGCGATGCTGGGTCTTTCCACGTAGATGTCGGCATCAACGCTTTGCCCAAGTGTTACGAGCCTTTTGGATGCCCTCTCCATGCATCTGAAAACCGACATCAAGATCCTTGTGTATACAGGTGCCTAGTGATCGAATGGGCGACAACATCGCTGGCTGGGTAACCCTCGGGAAGAGGACCGAGAGAAAACAAGACGAGAGGATGATGACAAGGACGAGGAATGCTAGAACGACGGAATCTGCAAGAAATGCAGAATGAGGGGAAGAGAAGATGGATAAGAACCAGAGGAGGTCGAAACCCCGTTACAACGGAAGGGGAAAAGAAAGAGTATTGCGAATACGAAACGGAATGATTATATGGAGGTATTGTTATTGGCGGATTGAAGAGAAAGTAGTAAGGTAGGGTTCAGGCTGTAATTTATATAACTCAATATATTACCTTATTAGACTGCCAGTGGACACTCACTGGATTACTAGATGCTGACTGAACGCTCAACTACTACCGCGCTTGATAGAGAACATAAATCACTGAAACTGTACAGTTATCAGTTCTGTTCACTACAATAGGATACTCGACAATATGTATGTATCAACTACAAGAGGCTTTGATTTCAAGACGTACAGCACCTCAAGTGACCACAGATGGAAGTGTGATATCATTGCTTACTCGTCTCTTACTAAGCGCCCCTATTTATGTCTTAGTCATCATTTTCTATATATACTCTACATAACATAAACAAATAGAAACAACTTTCTACAGATCAATTCACATCTAATAGCATTAAAGATTTGAAGCACACTTTCAAACAGTCTTAAAGCTTGAGCTTCAGTCTGAACTGATTTAATTTATATTCTGATCATGAAAGTTTCAATGCAGTAATGTATAAACTACATATTAAAGTGATCATCAGGTCAAGTCAGGCCCAGATTTTAGAACCTGACTCAACTCACTGAGCTTAACTTTGAAACTCAACTCAACTCATAATATTAGGTAATTTTCATTGTTTCTCATGTAATTTTGATAATTTTTACATCATTGAAAAGTTCTTACAATTCTCTACAAAATGAGCCTAAAATCACAAAAAACAGATTGCTTTCAAGCTCAATGCACACAACTAAAGTTTTGTTCAAATTCTTGAAGTTTCTGTTACTATGATTGCTCATGACTAACAAGACATGCAAAATAAGCAAAAAACCAGCTTTGAAAAAACCTAACAGTCACTTTACTACATATTCATCTTCTCTTCAGTGCTCACTGCTACTTCAGTGTTGAGACTACAGAATAAAGAGACAAGTTCTTATACTGTATTGTATAAAGAAAAGTTCTATCTTTTTTATATCATGACATGTCTGACAGCAATTCAAATTAAATTAAAATTAATTTGTTAATTAATGTCTTTAATCATTTACAATCTCTCACTTTATGTCTTAGATCACATCTTTATTTAATGCAGCTTCAGAAACTTAAAAAATATCTAATGTAATAATGTTTCTTTCTGCAATGATGTTTAAGAATTCTCTGAAGATGAAGACATCATTTATTTATAAGAATAGTTGAAAAGCAGACACTGCAGAGATATAAATTCTTAAAATAAAAGTTTATTTTCAATTTTACAAAACATTGACAAATCAACTTCTAAATGATGAAGCAAAGATTATTGTTATGATTAATTATTTAAAAGATACTGTTAAAGTATGATGACTTTAAAAAGAAGAATAACTTTGAGTTAAAGAAGATTCATTAAATATTAGATTTTAAAATATAAATAACTTCTTTTTAGCATTTCTACTGATTTTTGAAAACATTAATAAAATGAAACATCAATGTTGCTGTTATGAAGCTTTGAAACAAACAAAATTAATTCAACAATACAAAGTAAAGTTTACAAAGATTGTACAACTTCTTCAGTCTATATCAATTAAATATAAACAAAAATAACAGTTCATTCAGAGTTTAAAGCAGAAGATTTAATTTAAACTTTAAAAATATTTAAAAATTAAAGTAACTATTTTTAATGAGTTAATTTGATGAGCTAATTAAATTGAATAAAGTCTTTAAGAAACACATAATGAGAGTTATCTTAACATTTTTAATGACTTAAATTTGAATCATAATAACTTGTTAAATAATTCTTGAGATTGATCTCAAAGTTATGAGAGATCAATCATGTCTAAATTAAACAAGTTAAATATGAAAGCTTATTGAATCTGATATAAAAAGAATAAAGTGTATTTTCATTATAAAAAGTTTCTATATATAGTTAAAGACTGCTGAGACAACAAGGACAAAGATAAGAACAAGAATAAGAATAAGAAAAAGAATAAAGACAAGAAGAAGTCAAAGATTGTTGAAGTTGATTTGAATAATTTGAAAAATTAAAATCATTTATGAATATAGAAGTATTTATAAATAAGTTAATAGAAGCTTTTATTCAACTCAATAATGATTTAAGTGAAGCATTCACACTGAATGACTCAAAATTCTTATTATTAAGTATAATCTTCAGTTAAATCAATGTTCTCAATTCAAATTTATATATTCTTGCAGACTGCATTTGAGGCAGACTGAACAAGATAAACACAGAAGTATTAGTTGATTTAGTTAATAGAAAATTAAATTGCTTAAGATATTCTTGCTGAATAAGTAGATCATTTAGTTAACTGTAAAGCTGATCTTTCATCTTAAGATAAATAGCTTTCAGCAACAATTAAAAGTATAAATTGTGAATCTTTAAGAACATAATCTCATTCTGAGATTAACCTGACTAAAAGTCACTAATTCTCAGATTGATTAAGCTACAGACTGTATGATAATTCAGAATTAACAATAAAAACATTATTATTTGTTTCTGAAAAAGTGACAACAAGCTGTAAATGAGTCAACATTAAATGTGATTGAAGAGTGCACAGCTATAAAGACACTTTAAAAGTGCAGAATTGTTAAATACTTATTAATGATTTAACAGAACTCAGAGAAGTCAGAAGCTGAACTGTTAACTATTATAAATGAATGATAATGAGCTGTAAACAGATTAACATTAAATGTAATTGAAGAGTGTGCAGCTATGAAGACACTTTAAAATTACAGAACTGTTAAGTATTTATTAGTAATTCAACAGAACTCAAAGAAGTCAAAAGCTGAACTGTTAACTGTTATAAATGAATGATTATAAGTCATTATTGAAGAGTTTTAATTCATATTCAGATCAACTTTATTAGATAAATTATCATCTAAATAAATATTTAAACATAGCATTAACATCAGCAACATTAAGTCTATCAACATAAATGCTTATTCTCTGTCACAGCTACAGCTAAATGAACAGACTAAACAGATAATAAAATTATTGAATAAAGATCTAATTTATGAGTCTGCAAATTTATGAGACTTTCTGATTCTGTTTATTAAAAAGAAAAAGAGTACATGATGAATGTGCATTAATTACAGAGTGTTAAACAACATTACTGTTAAGAATGAAATGAATAAGAAACTTCATTTAGTTATCTATGATGATCAGAAGTTATAAGATGCAAAGCTCAATTATTCTGTTTATAAAAAGAAGCTATTGATCATTAAGTATGCACTTTGAACTTAACAGTACTATATTAAAAATGATTATACTACAATTATTATTATGAATCATGAAGATCTACAATATTTAAAGAATACATCACACTCATTTAAATGACTAGCTCAATAAATTAATAAATTTCAGCAGTATAATCTCAACATTCAATATTGATCTGAAGCTCAGACTGTTATATTAGATTTGATTAATTATTAATTTAATTTTATAAAGAAAGACTCAACAAATAAAGTGTTCTTAGATGCTCTGCAGAGACTAAACAATGTGAAATGAGAAAAAGTATTGAAAGAAATGAATACTCATGCTATACTATGCTGTCTAGTGAAACTTCTAAACTATGTTGCCTATGGGCACATCTTGATCAAGAGAGTTACAGAAGAAGTAGAAAGAATGTTGACTGCAGTTAACATGAACAGAGTCTTCACTCAGTCTCTGATGCTAATTCTATTTCACTTTATAGAAGCAGCTAGAACATCACTTCTCAACATTCTTACTCAGTGAGGCTGCATCTATTGACTCTCACTGATGACAAACATCAGATAACTAAATGCATCATTAAGAGTTCAACAAATCATTCAAGAGTTTAACTAATCATCAACAGTGAGTTTCATGAATTCAATAAATCACTCAAAGATTTATCTAAGCAGAGACTTAATAAGCCTGTCAGCAATCATCTCTTGACTGAGTACAAAGTTTATCTGAATCTGATTGTGCTTATGCAGATTGCAGATGTTGTGATAGAAGACATCAATGTACTTTGACTGCTCATGTACATATGCATTCTTGATCAAGATCAAGACAGCTTAATTGTCTTCTTTAAGCTGAATGAATAAAGAAGCTTAATGAGCTTTATTCTCTTGAATACTCATACAGTGTGAGTTGACTTCAAGATATTTGTCTATGTTTATGTCTCTTAACATCTGTTCAAGCCAGATCTCAGTCTTCATGCACATTGACATGGCCATGTATTCAGCCTCAGTGATTAAGATAATAACAGACTTCTGTTTTTGACTTGTTCACAACATTGATTTATCTTTAAGCATGTAGATACATTCTAGAATTGATTTTCAATTCTGTTTGTCTGAAGCATAGTCAGAGTCAGAGTATTCAAGCATTGCTTGACTCTCATTAAAACTGTACATGATGCTGAGATTAATGATTGATCTTATGTACTGCAGTAGTCTCTTAAGTGCATATTCATGATGCTTCACAGAATCACTGAGATATTGACTTAGTCAATTTAGTGTAAAGATGATGTCTGATCAAGTATGAATTGCTGTATACATTAGGCTTTCAATTGTCTGTTAATACTGCCTTTAATCTATTCTTTAATCAGTTGAATCAGCAGAACAAAGAACATCATATTTGTTGAGTGAAATGCTGATGACTCTGTGCTTATCAGATTGCATATGAAGATTCTTTAGTATCTTGTTTACATAGTGAGTCTGATTCAGGTGCAGAGTTCTCATTTTGTAATTATGTGTGACTTAAATGCTGAGGATTTTCTGTGTCTTTCTTAAGTTCTTGACTTTGAACACACTCACAAAAGCTTGCTTAAATCAGAGAATGTATGACAGATTTGCTGAAGTCACAACAATATTGTTTACATAAAGAAGCAGCATAATTCTTTTAATGCTGTAAAGAAGAAGACAGAGATCAGTCTTGCTTTAATGAAAACTCAACTTAAGCAGTTCAGTGACACATCATTCATGTCAGTTCTGTGCAGCTTGCTTAAGATCATAAAGGCTGTGCAGTATGTGCAGAACACAATTAGATGCAACATTGACTTTAGAAGAGAATGTTATATAGATTGTTTTCTTTAGAAAGAATTTCATGAAGATATTATTGACATTCACTTAATGACACTTTAGGTTCTTGAGTGCAACAATAGTCAGAAAGACTCACAGAGTGTTAAACTTAACAATAAAAGTAAAGATGTTTTCATAATCAACATCATATGTCTGTGAGAAGTCTCTTGCCACAAGTCTTGCCTTAAGCTTGTTTAAGAATTCATTAATGTTTAGCTTGAGTTTAAAAATTCATTTATTGATTACAATGTTGACTCTTCTTAATGACACAGTCTCTTTTCATGTTTCATTTGCTGTCAAGACTGTCAGCTTTGCATAAATAACATTCTTTCACATTTCTTCTCAGATTGAGTCTTTCACTGCTTCAGCATAGGTGACAGATGTCAGAATGTCAGATCTAATCATAGAGTCTTCTTTGTCTGCAGAGAACATCATAAGTGCTAGTATAACTCTTAATATTTTGATTAAGGACTCATCTGCATCTTAATTGTCATCATTGTTGTCTCTCTTTCATTTTAAGATCTCAACACACAGAAAGATTCTGACTTCTTTAAGTGTCATTATCTTGACTTAATCAGTGTTGATCTTCTCATCTGATGACTCATTTAGATTAACTGCAGTCAACTTGACCTCATGTTGTTTATCTTAAGACTTGTTGATCTTGATCATGATCAAGTTAGACTGCATCTTACTGTTCTAAGTCATGAATGCCTGATCTGAAGCTGTGATCTTCACAATGATTAACTTCTTTTATGAATGTTCAATGAATCTTCTGTTCAGAAGAACATTTAATGTCTATTGTTACAGTTTAAGATCAACAGTGTTTTTCTTCTTGCTTTCAGCAAACTTTACAGCATGATTCTTGATGATGTGCTTGAGATCTAAAGCTTAAAGCTGATACTGCTTTGTGATTTTCTCAATGTAGCTCATGAAGACTCTTACTTGTTCTCAATTCATGAACTTGTTACATCTATCTTCAGATAGTAACTTGAGATCAATGTAGCTGTAGCACTTACATTCTCATACATAAATATAATTAATGAATGACTTCACATCAGTGAAAGCTTTCTTGAGAGTTGTCTGCTTGCTGTTAATTAAGAGATCAATTGCTATTTAATTATGAAGATAAGCATCTGTCTGTACTGTCTGCACTTAGAACTTTATTGACAGTTGTGTCTCTTTAATCATAGTGTGCACTGAGTTCTCAGTGATTCAGATGATTCTTTCAGCAATGTCATTCTGAATTGACATGTAGGGCACTGTGTATTGCAGTGTAATGTTAAGAGATTTGCATCAATCATTTAAAATGAACTTCAACTTCATTCTATTGTTGCTTTGTACAGCAAGAATCTTTGTATCAATCTGAAGTTCAGTCTTCAGTCATCATTCTTGCAGTGTCTATGAGATCTCATCACATTGCTTCAGCAGTATTGTTCACATCTTTTAGAAGTGATTATCTATTATCTTTAGAAAGTACTGATATTCATTAAATGACAAGAATAATGAATTACATATGTCAATAAAGACAAGAATAAGAATGTTAGTCTTTCTTTTGCTTACAGTGTGATCTTACTTATTGATGAACTTGATCAGGGCACAAACCTCACATACAGTCTTGTTGTTCTCAATGATGAGAATTGGCTTTTTGAGAATTGTCACCTTGTAAAGATCACACAACTTTGCAGAATCAAGATGAACAAATTGTCAGTGTTAAAGTCTGTAAGCCTTGACCTTTTCATTCAATGACACAGTGTCAATGTCTGAAGAATTGATCATGATATTGTGCAGACTTACATCTAAAGCAGCTGCAGAGAAAGCAGTCTCTGAATGTGATGTATGCACTGCAGATATCAGAACAAATTCATTAAGGCTCTTTGCAATGTACTTAACTATATAGACTTCATCTCACTCTGATGCTTCTATTATAGTCTTGCTGTGCTTATCACACATTTTAAGACAGTATTGATTAAAGCTTTTATGCAGTTTCATTTTGCACATTCACTTTTCTGAGAGAAGATTGATCTCAAGTTTAGACACATAAAGTGTTGAACTCAGCCTTACAGAATTTTCTGACTTAACTTACATAATGATCACTTCACAATAATGAGAGTATAAATGTTCTTTCTCAACTTTAATTTGCTGACATCTCATTTGTATAAGGAGATCACTAAAGAGTTGAAGTTAATCAGTTATGTATGAGAAGAATTCAGAGTCTGCAACTCATTTAGATTTGAACATCTTACTGACAGACTTCTTAAACAGAGCAGTAATTTCATTGCTGACTTTCTCTTTCTCTTCAGATTTAGAGAAGTCATCATCATTGTTGCTGTCACTGACTTCTGTATCAAAGATTCTGTGTCTCTTTTCTTTATCTTTATAGACTGACTTCTAATGCAACTTAACTGCAGTTAATCTGTACAGCTTAACTGCAGTCAACCTGCTTGCCTTCTTTTAAATGTCTCACTTAACATCAGGAAGAAATTTGCAGTCTTGAATGAAGTGAAAGCTGTTGTAAAGAAAGTACTTGATGAAGTAATGAGAAAAATGATTACTGTCTGAGCTAAATGATCTGTAATATTGTTGCTTAATATTCACTGTACAGTGATTCAATGAACTGCAGTTCTAATTCATTGAACATTGATCTTCTTTTTATTTGTCTGCTCACAAGACAGTGACAGTCTCATCAGTCTTAAGCTGTACCTCTTTCTTCTGAAGCTTCTACAGATCTCTCTCAACATCAGGATTGTCTTGAGCATCAATGACATTGCAGATCACAACATACTCATTTGACAGTGCTTAAAGCAATGTCTAAAATTGTTGCTCTGATTTAAACAATTCAGTCATGTCAGACTGAGTTGCAGCAATCTTTCTGCTGAGTTTACTCAGATGAGTCTATGCTTCTTCAATGAATACATTATCTGACATTTTATACTCAATAAACTTTGTCAGATATTGTCTTCTCATCATCTGCAACTTCTTCTTGTATTTGATCTTCAATGCATCTCAAACATTCTTTATGCTTATCTTGTCTGTCAGATATTCTTGATCATCAACATTGATGCAGATAATAAGTCAATATAAAGTCTTTGCATCAGTTTTCTAACTTTCAAAGCTGAGATTGCTGAGAAGAAATGAGACTGAAAATTCACTGACAAAAGTATTGACTGCTGAGATTTTAACAACATTTCATAGATCTTCTTCTATCAGCCATCTCTGCATAAGAGTAAATCATTGATTGCAGTTCTTGTGAGTGAGAATTGAGATGAATTGTTACTTTATAAAGAAGTTGTTGAAGTTCATGGTGATGATAGTTGACATGTAGTATAAGAAGTGAATAAAGTAAATAACAATGTATACATAGAAGATAATGTAAGTAAAACAATAAAAAGCTTTTATGTCTTTCTTGTTCTGTGAGATGATAGTGCTTATTTGTCTCACTGACTCATACTAAGCTACTGATGAACAGTGCTTTCTAAGCAACTGTGAATGCTTGTTTATCTATTCAACAAGACACATATCAAGCTGTCATCACTATGCTGATTTTTGCTGAGATCAATTCTTCTTGAATCTTCTGAGCCAAACATACTCAGCTGCTGAAGATGCTTGTTTGCTTAACAGGCACATATTAAGCTGTCATCACTGTGCTGATTTCATTAAAGTCAGATTTATCACAAATCTCAATAGTCAGTAACACTGCTAAAGCTGAATTTACTGTGAACCTCAAAAGTCTGCAGACTCAGCTGCTGTATACATTAGAAGTATGCACTTTCTCTGAGAAGCTTCTTGCTAACTGAGCTCATAATCTATTGAAAGAAATGAATACTCATGCTATACTATGCTGTCTAGTGAAATCCCTAAACTGTGTTGTCTATGAGCACATCTTGATCAAGAGAGTTACAGAAGAAGTAGAAAGAATGTTGACTGCAGTCAATGTGAATAGAGTCTTCACTCAGCTCTTGACACTAGTTCTACTCTGCTTCATAGAAGCAGCTAGAACATCACTTCTCAACAAAAAGCAATAATATTGTATTTGAAAGATAATATAAAATCTGAAAAGTCATTGCTTTACAAGTATATATGTAAAAACAATGTGATGAATCAATTTCAGCTGTGTTATAATTCAGAATTGAACAACTTATATTTAATTTGAAAGTAAGACAACAGCAAAGTGTCATTTCTACAGTTTTAGTACTGTGCAGACTTTTTAAAACATATGCACATTAAATCTGAATTTATAATACAACTAAACAGAGCTCATTATATCTACTGTATAAGATAAATTTACAATTATTAGACAACTTAAACAATCTTTGACTGCTGAGAGAAACTGACTTTGAAGATTAGTTAAAATGAGTTGAGCAGATACAGACAGTTTAAGCAATTATTAATGAAATTCTTTTATAAAAGATTATTGAATTAAAAACAATTTATGATGAAACAGTGCAGTTAAGCACTACAAAGAAAGAAGACTGAGTGTTTATATAAAATGAAGAGTCTCAGAAGTTTAAAGTTAAATGATTTAAGTTTTATAAGATATTGAAAACTTATTCATTAAAGATTTATACATTAAAAATGTTTACAGAGTGTGTTCTACAAAATTTAATTCATAATAATTAGTTTGTGAAAATACATATCTTTAATGTCAATGAATTTTGAGCTAGTTCAGAGCTGCAGAGCAGTCTAAAATGAGTTAAATTATCTGTGCAGTAATTGAGTCTTAAAATTGATAAGATTCTTAAATAAAAAGAGTCATCATTATTTTTTTTATGAAGAACTCTTAATCATATCTTGAGCTGAATGAGATCACAGACAAAAGAAAAAGTTATATAAGCTTTTAATAAAAAAGAAAGAAGATCTTTTTTAAAAGACAATTTATAAGATATAAAAATGCTACAAATGAGTAAATTTATCTGTACTCTCATTACAGAACATTTCAAAAACACATTAAAGTGTTGCTTTTTTTAAACTGATCTTGACTGAAGTAAATAATGTAATAAATGCATTACAGAAGATTATTGAAAGCTGAAGAAACATTTGTTGAGAAGTGCGGTGCTCTATCCACATCCTTGACTCCTTTAGTCTTAGCGTAAGGGGCTGGCAGAGTCTTCTCCTGCCTTAGATGGCAGAGCTCCTGCTATCCATCGAACAATACCCAAGTCAACTGCAGTCAACGTCGACGCGTGAGATCCACTAGATAGGCAGATAGCACAAGTACCCATTATCCTTTCAACAGGTTATGAGCCCGGGTTAGCAAGAGGC
>JAABUJ010001160.1_pt1 | contig 40706 bp, 35 predicted proteins | sample 5559131 | NCBI WGS metagenome assembly JAABUJ01 (sample SAMN10711875, study PRJNA513366) | rock metagenome | isolation source: Antarctica rocks | place: Antarctica: Victoria Land, Mt New Zealand nord | collected 2016-01-07 | reverse complement strand
ATACTCTAGCTGCGCGTGACGCGAACGCCGTCCTTGGCATTCCTTCCCAGCCCAAATCCTCTCCAATCAAAGCTGGCTCTTCTCGCTCGACAGAGTCGTTTAACGCAATGCCGCTTTCGCGATGGGCTTCCGCTGGTCATTTGCACCAGTGTCAATACGTCAATACGTCTTTTTACCAGAGATTTATGTGCTCGGACTTGGTCGCATCGCCTCAGAGCAGTGATCTTTCGCATCGATCTATAGCAGGAACGAGCAGTATTTGGTAGCAATTCAGCAAGCAATTGTAATTCTAGGGACTATCGAGGATATTCCCCGCGTCTCAGAATAGCATGCGACTATCGACCATGCTGCCAGGGGAAGGGTATCTACAAGTCTTTCTATCCGCGAGCAGCTCCACCATCCGTAGCGCGTGCATCGTAAAGCGTCCCAACCCATGCATAAAAGTACCATCATTGTAGCGCCCCTGCTAGGCCAGCCACAGCGCCGCCCAGCCCTCGCAGTAGATCAAGCCAGATAGCCGAGCTCGTCGTCATCCAGACGTTCCAAGTACTCCTTCTCGACGAGCTGGTCGATCGCCTTCTTGATGTCGGAAGGTTTGGGGTTGAAGCGGGATGTTAGTTGCGTGAGGGTTTCTTGGACAAGCAGGACGTGCTTCATCTTCTTGCGGGACTTCATGATGCGGACGATGGCAGACTATGTCGAAGGTTAGCATGTTAGGGAAGGTGTACGTGCGAGAGCTGCGGGATATAGACGTACCTGCATCAACAGCTTCCTATCTTCCTCAATCGTCTTGTGCGTGTCCTCAACCTCTTGCTTCTGCTCGGACTTGACCGCGATGTTGAGGTTGACCTTGACTTTCTTGTTCTTGAACTGGTAGTTCAGAGCGTATGAAGTCCCGGGCTCTGGCTTTCCACCCTCCGGAGTCGCAAGCAGTACCCTCGCTTTGACAAAGACCGCAATGGAAGGATCCAAGAACTCCGATGTCAGCTGGGTAGCCTCCTTTGCGTGCTCGTACGTGACGACATCCTGCTCATTGAACAGCAGGAGGATGCCCATCTGGAACGTAGATACCATGAAGGTGTATGGTATCTTCGTGGACTTGATGTAGTTTGCTTTGACTTCGCCTTTGCATAGCTGCCAAAGCCAGGTCAGCTTACGGCCGTTGTGCTTCTCGGTGTAGTAGTTACGGAACCGCGTAACGGTCTTGTTGATTTCTTCGGGGGGGAGAAAGTGGGTCGAGGGAGGCGAGAGGGGCCAGAAGCTCGTGCCGAGGATGTGGTAGTTGGAGTCCACAGCGTTCTTGAGATCGTCGCCTTCGAGAACGTTGTTCTCGAAGTCCTTGTAGGCTGAGTTGAGGTCTTTGGAGGTTTGGATGTCCTGGAACATTCGCTGGAGCTTGTTGGTGTATTCGTACCCACAGGCTTCTTTGAGCTTGCTAATCATACTCGTCTCGGCGTCTTCGGATGCTGATCCACCATGGACAAGTCGTTTGGCCAGCTGTCGGGAGTAGAATTTCTGGAAGACGTCTTTGTCTTCAATGTACTTGAAGACCGTCATGACTTCCGTTAACGAAGCCTCAAGGTCCGCTTCTTCAGCATTCTTGCCGCTCTTCTTGAGTAGAGTATCCGTGTGTTTGGCCAGAAGCTCTGGCGATCGTGTGGACCCGGTCTTGCACACTTTGTTGCGGTTGACAAACTCTTTGCAAGCGTTGTCCAGGGATCGTACAAATTCGGATTCGCCATGAAAAGCTTCCTCCACGAGCTTCGCGTACTGGGTATGGACTTCCAGCAACGCATCAACGTAGATCTTCGGCTCCAATGCTTCCCCCTCGCTAGCCACTTTCTCCACATTTGCAAGCCCAGACTTCCTAACGTGCGCTTCGAATCTTGTTTTCAATGGTTCTAGTCCATCGATGATTCGCGCGAGAAGTCGGTACATGCGAGCAAGGTCATCCTTCCGATCGTTGTCAAGTAAGGCTTGAAACTCGTCTCGAAGGAGCGCCGAGTGCTCCGTTACCAAGACCTGCAAGCATGTCTTCATCAAGGGACTCATGATATCCGCATGAAGGAATAACCCAACACGGCCCTTCTCCTCGTCTAACCGGATTTCAGCCTTCTTCATATATTCCACAACGCTGTTCTCCGCGACGAATTGGTTGGACTCCTTGGTGTAGTACTTCCTGGTAGCCTCGAGGTATGGCCGCTCGAAGTTGAAGCGATAGACGTCGAGTGTTGACTTTGTGCTATCACTCTCGTCCAGGCCCAGCGAGACGAAGGAGTCGACGATGCTCTTGATTTGCGCTTGCTCGATGGTCTCGCCATTTCGCTGCTTCTCAACCATCTTGAGTACGGCGGCCATGACGTTTTCATGGACCTTGTTGAACAATTCATTCCTCCACTCCACTAGATGTAGGGTGTAGACGTCGTAGATGTCCTTCTTGCCCTCGTCTATTTCACGCTTTACCCAGTGTCGATTCAGGTATCGAAACAGATGGTTGGTGTACTTGGCCGCTGTTGTGTACCTATCCCACTCTTTGATGTAGAAGGTGAGCAGTGCTTCATCGCTGTGGCCCTTGGACTTCTCGTAAATTTCCGCCAGGTGTTGTTTGAGATAGAATTTGAGATTTTGGTAGAGATCTTCGCCGAGTAGGTGGGCTGTTCCAAATCAGCACATGTACCAACAGGGATTCCCGAGAGCAACCGACCTCCGCGGTGAGCTTGAGCCCCGATGATGCCACCGCCACCCGGTGGGGTTTGAACGGCTTTTTGTGAGGTGCAGAAATTGTGTACGGCGCTGGTATTCGGTCAGCGGACGCACGTACCACAAGCTGGTAGACTAACGTGTAAATGCCCATGTACTACATGATCAGTGTCAGTAGCAGCTTTTAACGACACCTGGCGCATAACGAACCGTGACCATATCCACGCCTTCCCTTAGATTCCTCATAATGCCCTCGACTCCGGCTTGTAGGAAGGCCCATCTGTGGCACCAAACAGTGTCAGCGGTTGGAAGATCTCTCCCACGCAAAAATGCCCCGAGACCGCTTACGTTGCTATCAAGTCGTCCTTGTTGGGCTGTGGAGGCATGATGATCGTCATCTTGACGCTGCAGATACGCGTGCTCGAGGTAGGAGAGGCAATCTCAGAGCGAGAAGCCGAGCGTTTAGAGGCAAGAGAGATGGGTGTGCTTGAGATTGGAGGAAGTCGCTGAGGGACAGAGATCTTTGGAAGACAAGAACAAGCCCCCCATCCGTGTGGAGGTGCGTCAACAAAAGGCTGAAGTGAGTGATAGCGGTTGAGGCTTGACCCTGGGTGTTGTGCTGCTGTGGTGCTGGACACGACGGTGATATGCGGTCGTTGCCACCCCGCGTTGAACAGTTACGCGCAATTCACCAGATCAGGATCTGCAGAATCCACATATGAAGCGAAGGTGGAATTTTGGATGTTGTGAGATCATAACGACCGAGATGCCCAGAGATCTGCCTACAGGGCTGTATCTAGCTACGGGATCTAGGCTGAAGCCGCACCAGCCTCCTCAGAGATGCACACGAGGACTCATAACCGCATTGCCGAATTGAGTCACCCATTCAGACCAAGAGCAATCTACAACAATCTTAGGCTGCAGAAAAGCTTAGGCTACAGGTTAACGACACACCCTGATCAATGATAAGTCCCAAGACAAAGTCTTTCGTGTAATCGCTAAAACGCCCCTTCGTTGCTTCATCCAAATGACCTTCAACCACGGTCTGGGCCATTACACATCGACAACGGGTCCCTGTTCGCCATAGATCGGATCCCTCTCGAACCATCCAAGCGATTCAATCCCCTTGACTTGTGCCTCTTCGCCCTCCTTGCCATAGCACATATCCCAGTTGCTGCCTTTTGGATAGCTCCCAACCATCTGGAAGCCCCCGTCTATGTCCTCGAGCATTCGGCGAGATACCCCAGCGGGCAAAACAACAACATCACCCTTCCGTACCACGGACTCCACTCGTTCGGGATTATCCTCATGTCCAAAGCATAGCTTAGCCCTACCCTCCGCAATGCAGAGGACCTCGTGACTAGTGGAATGGAAGTGTGAAAAACTGCAACCCAGTGTCAGCTACGAGCTTGAGCTTTTTCGGAAGCGACCTGCCTGTACATGGGGAAAACCCACGCCGGCTCCACGACGCCAACTGCCGACATGTGCGATTTAATGTCCGAGGTGGAAGTGTCTGGGTGGAATGCCGAGTGGTAAATCATGAGTGGCTTTCGCTGAATAGATGTATTGGGAACGCGGCCAAAAGCTGGAAGCTGATGGGAGGATACCCGGAGATCTTTGAGAGGAGTAATGGGTGCTTTCGAAGTCGCCATTCTCGAAAGAGATCGTAGAACACTGTGCAGCGGGACCATCAACCTTGTTGATTCAGCGCGTGGAAAAGGTCGTTCGCCGTCTGCGACTGAACGACCCGTACAGTAGGTAAGTAGTTCGCGACGGGACCGACGTCATCGTTCGATCTGGCACAAGGAAGTTTGGACAGACCGAGAACCTGCATGTTTCCACTCTCGCCGTCGGACTTCTCAACGCTGGAGCTGCCCGGAGCTTTGGCAAAGTACTTGCCAACCACCGAATGCCAGATATGCTTTCGCATGGTGCAAAATCCGTCTCAAACAGGTCTCCTTCATCCAACTTCGACACTTTCGAGCTTTCGCCAGCTACGCGCCTAGGGTTTGATGAACGTAATCTAATCCAAATGGATTTATGGACTCGGAAAATTCCATGTATGATGCTTCCCTACTATGGATTGGGGGAAACGGGACTGGAAGCCTCTTTGTGCTTACGAAGAACTTGTGGTACCGAACAACAGGTGCCATAACGGTCTGTAGGCTTTAATGCGCCCATCAATATGGGCCGCTATCATAGCTCGTAAGTGCAAACGGAGTCAGCTCATCTGCGAGTAACCCTCTCTACAATTCTACGAGTAGCGTTAATGGACCCCCAAAACCACGAAATGGGTTAGAGCAAGCAAGGCTTACCTCAAGACACTTGTAGAGAAATTGAACAGCCATGCGATCAATGCAATCAGTAGCACTGATGCCAGACCTTTCTGGCGTTGGCAGATCAATTCTTGACCATTCCTTCTCATATCGCACACGCCGCCCGAGCCATGGAGCCCTTCGAATGCCAGACTCAGGTTGGCCGAATTGAAGACGATGAAGAGAAGGTCCAGAAAAATAAGCCGTAGTTTCGATCGGGCGCTGTAGACATGCTCAGTCAGATGATTTCCGGAAACAGTCTGCCGTCTTCATGCGCGACGTAGAGCTTGAAATGTGCGTGGTAGACGATTTAGAGGATCAAGGAATACTTACGACCGCAAACCAAGGGGCTTGCCAGTATACTCGTCGTACGTAATGTACAAGATGTAGACGAGCGCCACAGCGTCCACAACAATTGCCATATCAGTTGAAGGTGTATTTTCCTGATTTTCACTGAAATACGTGCGATGGTAGATGGAGCCTGAAAGCCCGAGAGCGACGGCAGAGAATGTGAAGACGACGGAGCGGAAGACCAAAGGGATCACCGGGTTGCGCAGTATCGTACGTTGGGCTCGCACCCACCAGGCTTTCCTTTTCGACTGCCAAAGATGGATTCCATTTATCCCCGCGTCCCCTTCACCCGCAGCGGCAAGCCATGGCTGAGAGTAGTCTGGCCCATGTTGGACAAGCCATTCCTCGTCCACGAGCACCCTCCCGTTCTCGGATACGACAGGATAAGCAGAGGCATCTGCAAACGCCCTCCAACGTGATGCAATCTCGCTGTCCGGTGCGCTCAGTGTTGGTGGGGCCCACTCCCGCTGCGAGTCGTAAAGCCTGCCAGGTTCTGGCCTACTCTTTGACTTGAAGGCCGGGCTGTGATTATGTTGAGCAACCTGTGCATCTGGCGGGCCCGGCGGAAGTAGGTATGCTGCAGCGCTGGGTTCGTCGTCCTCGTCTAGTATGCGCACCCATGCTATTGATCATGAATCAGGGCAGGTCGAAAATCGCGAGAGCGCATGAGAGCCTCAGCGTAACGAAGATGTGCTCACTGACCTGGAACTGCACGCACGTCTCGCTGAGCCACGCGGTCATGTGCTACCGCATTTGGACCCGATGTGTGGTGGTGAGGGCGGTTTCCGACGGCTGCTTCGGCACCTTTTTCATTCAACGTTGTATCCCCGTTACTCCGCCTCTCGTCGTAATCAACTGTCTTCGCGGAGGTGAAGGGATGGAGTAGAGAAGCTGCGCGTGCTCTGAAGGTCCCCTCGCCAAGGGCCATAAATTCCTCTTCCGACGACTATTGAAAATTTGTGGTACTATGGGTTCGCGAATCCACTCTCCTGAAGGCTAGGGTAGCGCACGCAAGACCGCCCAGAGAGGTTGGGTCAGTGGGAACATATCGGAGTGGGCTGTCACTGTGTAAGAATAAATATTGAAGGTGGTAAACCCGCAATAAGATTCCCCATCGAGAATTATTCCCAGCGAGCGTGCCAAGGCACATAAAATTCGCGCCAAGACCTTGATGACGCCTGCCGCGTTACGCGCCTACCAACGAAGAACCGACATGCCATACCTTCCTATTTCAAAACTTTTGCCCATCGAATATAGGCAACGGGCCACAACTAAGCCTTCGTGTCCCTGTCTGAGCCTCTTTATTCCCAGTCTGCGATGAGGTTGTTTCTGCTCCCGATCTCCACACGACAGAGCCTCATCTACTGCCAGAAACGAAGTCGACTGCCTGGACAGGCTACCTACATTGACCGTGTCACATCGAAGGCCTCAGAAAGGTGGATGTTGTGGGAGAAGTACGAGAAAGGCTGGCAGAAGAAAGTCACTGTCTACGGCAATAAGCTATTTCAGCGCTTGTCATATGAAGAATGGGGGCTGAAAAGCGTACCACCTTTGAGCGCCAAAAGAAGGGCAGAGGAGCTCGAAGGGAAGGAAAATTCCACAGTTCAGTATCCGGGAAGCTTGTTCAAGCCAGAGGAGGTCCACGATATACTGCAGAGATACGGAAGCGATACGAAACAAAGCTACCATAGCAAGTGGTTCTGGGGGACCGTTATAGGAATGCCATTCACGGCACCCGTTGCGTTGATTCCGGTGTGAGTCTAATCTCTGAGCCACCGCATTCTTCCCAATACGCAGAATATTTCTGACATGCCGGATTGCTGTAGCATACCTAACCTACCGTTCTTCTACATGGTATTCCGAGCATGGTCGCATTGGCGAGGTACGCGTGGCCTTCCACGTAGTGTCGCTGAATGCTGACTTGCGCAGCACGCTCTGGATCGCAACACGTAGGCTTTCTGGTGGAGAACCAGCTATTCGAGCTAGCGCCTTCCTCTGTACTCGACACTGCGTATGCGGTCCAGAAAATAGGTGTCTCTCTGACGGACGTTGAAAAGGAAATACAAGGGCTACGGGACCGGCGGGCCAAAGCGACGAGTCCTGGTGATGTAGCGCCGGAACTATCAGAACGAATGTTGCTCTCAGGAAGCGACGGTACCTTGATCTCAAAATGTCTAGACATACCGGAGATTGGGCCTGAAGTCGAGCGTGCTGTGTGGCAAGTGGAGAGATCTATCAAGCCAGACAAAGAGCTAGCCGAGGAGAAGCACGAATTAGAGAAGGCGAACATCAAGAGGTAGCATTAGGTCCCACGCGCTTGGAAAGTTCCACGGCTTGTGTGGTTTTCAGATGGATTTCGGACTTGGTGACACCCAGTCGGATTTGTGGTTTGTAAACCAGGCACTTCTCTCTGTCGTTGAAACGTTGTTTTGCATAACTTCTTCTTCATGTAGACACAGTATCGAATGAATCTCTAACACGACAGATAGACATAAGGTAAGTCGCCAATACTTTCCTAGATGGTCAAAAACTAAGTCAAGTTGGCAGCTTAAACATGAACCCTAGTAAATTTTTCTCTAGAAGATTAATTGCATTTTCAGGAGAGGTCTATTGCAGCTACTCGGCTTAATTATCAAGTAATTGCTTCCACCCCGCGAATCCCCAAACCTGACCTTTGACGTTATCAGTCACCCATATTTATTGGTCGCCGAACCGGAAGTGCCTTTCGTGTAACAAGCTTTTGTGGATTCGATAAAGTGTTGTAAGACCCTGCCACAGCTGGCTACATTCCACAACCCACAGATCCTCAATTCACACAGAACAGTCGGCAAAATATCCATGCTACGATCCTACCAGTCTTCACTATAAGTCAATTGACCATCCACGGAATCCTCTATCTTGTCTCGCATCTGTCCACCCTGCATCAGCCGGGCGACGACCTCAATATTCTCCCAATCTGTGTATTCGACTTCAGTCCTAGACGCCCGTCTCGTCTCGGTTTGAGATGTTTATCGCACGGATTTTGAGAAGTCCCGGATACAAGGCTACCCGGCCCACTTTTCAATATTCACAGGTACGGTAGTGTTGACGACGGATTCAGGTTAGCGTTCACAGCCGAAGGATACTTAAGCCCAGCTAAAGTTTCACAGCGAAGCTCTACCTTCTTTCTTGTTTGTGTCTCGTTCTGGATCTAGGACAACCCTCCTACTCAGCTAGTATCACACTCGTTGCACCCGAACCCTCCTTCCTACCCAGCTCATATCATGTCCGTTGCACCCGAACTCTCTTCCTGACATGAGGTACGTGGGCTATGGATCTAGCTGACCAAGGATCTTCTTTGCTAATAAACAACGTTCTTCAGCATCAGCCCACCCGAAGTCATGACTGGCGAATCCCCACTCCTGAAGATCCCGCGAGAGATTCGCGACCAGATATATGAGCTGGTCCTGCTTGAAGACACCTTCGTCTATCCATACAGCTACGGACCCTCAACAGCCGACTGGTCTCAGAGTAATCGGATACCACCACAGACATCCATACTGCTTGTGAACAAGCAGATGAACAACGAGGGATCTGTTATCCTGTAAGTCACGACTCAATATTGATCTACTGCACCCCGACGCAAAACCCCATCAGCATAGATTGTGTCTTTTCAATGTAGCAAGGCTAATCCCACTGTAGTTACAGTCAGGGCGCCTTCGCGATCGCCTTGGGAAACCAGTTTACGAGATTCTTCGCCATGAAAGAAGGCGCCACCACGCACGACTACGTAGAGGTATATGAGATCTTCCCTTCACGGAAACTCATTGGGACTTTGCGATTGGCCTTCGTACCTGAGCGCCTTTCAGAAAGCAGACACAATAGCAGGGTCCATCATCAATGGCAAAAGCCCCCATTCCGTGAAATGAGCCGCAGACAACGGTCCAAAGACTTCCACCAGGTATGTAGCCTAGCGCAAACTCTTTACAATGCACCAACCAATCCATCTTCGGGCATTCCAGCAAGAAAACCCTTCCTCGCTCAAAGCGCTAATCAGCATGCAGTACGGACGGAAGAGCACTGAAGTAGTCTGGAATCAATGTCTCCACGTACTCGAAGCTTCGTGCGGCTTGACAAATCTCATTCTAGATATCGAAGACGCTTACTGCCCCACTGGCTGTTGTCGTATGCTCAACGAGGCCACTCTGCCTTTCATGTGGCTGACGTACAAAGAGCTTGATATACGTGTGGAAGGGCAGGTCATTGAGGGGGAGAACGCCAAGGTTTCCCACGTCCTTAATGCGTTAGGGTTTCCTGATGCACGAGCTTCCGGGACAGACCGCAATGTTGGGGGTGAAGGTAGCAACGAAAGCGTTGAGGATATTGGCAACGAGCAGGATCATAGCACTGTAGAGGGAGTGGAGGATGACAGCGAGGATGATGACTCTAGGGATGGGTACAGGTGAACGGCGCCGACGGCCTCGTAGATTGGTTGACCTGATCCCTTTGACGCGCTTCAGCTAGTAAGCTTCCCTCCTCGATTACTTCCATGATGTCGCGAAACTGTCTTTGTGATGCCCTGCTGCTACAATCCTTTACCATCGGTTGACCAGAAGCGTTATGCAAGCTTCTCCGAGGACCCAATTTTGGTGTTGGAGCCCATATTTGTGTAGCACTGCGCGCTTAACGGGCGTTTCAAAGTCTCTAGCGCCGGCGCTTCCGATCGGATCGGGTCTTGGCGGCGTTGGCTTGATTTGCTTTTACCAGTTAATTAACAGATGCCTTAAGTCTACTGCTCCCTATCAAGATTCCGCTGGCGAGATTTTTGCTTTTAATCGATAGTCGCAAAGTATGCCCACCAGGTTTGGCTGGGAAATCTACCTCAGCTGGAACCCGTAGTTGTCAACCTCTTTGGTACTTACTGGATTACTTTTCCGATCGCTTCCTGATGGTCGTTTCGGGTAAGACAAGACGCTAATTGAGCTTCCGACTAAGCGACAAGAACCGCGATCACAGGCGGACAGCAACTTCCAACTTGTTCTCCTCACAAAGGGTCTCTATACTCGTGTCCAGGCGTTTCGCAGGGGGTTAAGTCGCCCAAAATTTGACTTGATATAGCCCAAGGTTCGAAATGTGTTTGCTGCCAATCGAAGTGCCAAGTTGTCCGTGACTTTCTTTGTTGTCGCCTTGGACGGACGTGAAGCAAATAAAGCAGCCACCCGGAGCAGACGTCCTATGCTCTCCGGCCAGTTGCTCACCCGCAGGACTTGTAATATGAATAAAGTACCGACCATTTAGTATCCTAGAAGAGCGTATTAACGCTTGAGAGCTGGGCTGATTGACCAGCGGAAAGCCATCGGCAACAAGGCAAAGCTTTGACGATCAGAAATCTCAGGGCTGGTCAAAGGTATGATAATAGAGAAACATACTGATTGATGGCGTATGCCGTTGAAGCTAGCGGACGGCATGAGGCATCCGGGGTGAGTGTATTATCTAGGATCCCTATCGGTGGCCTTCCGCGTTACCGCGAAGCAATGCGTTCTTACGTTGAACCGTCAATCTGGCGGTGTCAAGACTGTCCATGATATCATTCCAACGTGCTTCCCTGAACTGTCCCCGAGATCAGACATCCCGCTCTATTTGCAGTTTTCTTAAGTATAAAACGCAGCAGCTTCCTAGTGATCGTGCCATAAGCTCATGGTCTGAACCTCTAACACCTCACTAGGCTTGATAAGGCTGAACGTTAAGCGAGATCTCACTTCTTCGACGCTTTACCGCGACAACTTCGTCACCCCCCAACTGCAATTGAATCACAGATATCTGACCATCAGACCAGTGCTACTTGGTACCTCTCGGATCAAGCACGACACCTCTGGCCTGGCTGAACTTATCTAAGCGGGTGTGTATCGAACCATGTCTCCTCCGCCGGCCGCAAAGAACTTCAAGCAGGTAAAGCATGAACCTGCAAAGACAGAAATTCGCCGCTGATTTTCCAAGCATCAACCTATCACCACGGCGTTGAGACAGATCTGCGAATCGTATCCGGCAGCATCATGTCTACGGGAGCTCTTGCAAAACGCAGATGACGCCGGCGCCACCGAGATTGAATATGTGCTAGATACCAATACCTACAGCGACAAACCCCTCATATGCGAGGAGCTAGAGCAGTATCATGGCCCTGCACTCTTGGCTCGTAACAACAGCCTCTTTACCGATAAGGACTTTTCCAGCCTCTCTAGCATAGGTGATTCACAAAAGCGTCATGAAGTTGAGTCTACCGGCAAATTTGGCCAAGGATTCAATTCAGTGAGTAGAATTGCCTGCCCTGCCACACGTAAAAACGTGGACACGTGCTAACAGATTACCATGCTGACAGTGCTACCATTGGACGGATGGGCCATGGGTGTACAGCCGCAATTGGCTGCTTCTGCTCGATCCACACGAAAGCTGGTCTGTAAACATCGGTAGCCCAGGAGGACCAATGTGGGATGTTGTGGGGCAGGCTAGCTCGAAAGAGGTCCAAAACCACATAAAGACTTTCCAGGCCTTCAACTTCGATCCTTCGGTGGCTTTCGACGGCACTATTGTTAGGATCCCTCTGAGGACCAAAGCTCAAGCCGAGAAGAGCAAGATCGTGGATCGCGAAGTGACCACTAATCAAATCTCCGAAGCTCTGTCTCTTTTAGGTCATGAGGTAAAGCAAGGCGGATTACTGTTTTTAAAGCATGTTCGCAAGATGAGTGTGCGAGTCGATAACCGAGTCCTGTGGCAAGTCGAGATGCAAGGCCACGATACGGCAAGTATAGGAGCTCGGAACAACCTTTCCATCGACTTCAAGGCACTCTTCGTCCCGGTGGCACCCACTGAGAGTAACGACTCTGTGTCTCGGACCTTCCAAGTGGACATACGCTTTACCGAAGGCGCATTGGACACCACATTTTCATACTTGATACACCACCTGATGAAGAGGTCTTCCGGGAACCCAGAATTAGATTCTTGGGCGCGCGGAAAGAAGCTTTTCTCTTGGGTGGCAATTGCCGCACCAATCTCTGGGATCAGCTGTTCGGACCCATTCAGAGGTCGGCTATTTTCCGTTCTAAGACTGCCTATAGAGACCAGTCAACCAGTGCACATTCATGGTCTTTTCTCCATTACCCCAGACCGTGGACGTTTATCCTCAAGCGGTCAGACACCCGGGTATGAAGATATGGAGACCAAGTGGAATGATCACATGTTCGGAACTTGCGTGGCTCAGGCGTGGGCTAGTCTGCTGGTTACAAGAAGCGTAGACTCTTGGAGGGCGGAAGGCTTTGCTCTGTGGCCCCGTATTGAGTCGGCGCCGACCGCTGTTTGGACGAAGTTGGACGACTTGGTGCTTGGCATTACCCTTCGCGATGACCTCCCAGTGTGGAAATCGTCAAGTCGTTGTGTGCGCATGACCGAAGCCTTCTTTGATACCGGGACTGGTGACATCGAGAAGACGTATGGACCATCATTAGCATCCATCAGGTTGCCCGCCGTCTATCCATCCTCGTCTCTCCTTCGCAAAGCAAAGCTGCTAGCGGCACGATATGGGAGAACGCCACGATTCATCTCGCCCAAGGAGGTCCGCCTGTATCTTACTAGGCCCGCTGGCCACGGGTACATGCCGTCCGAATACACCCAAACGCTTTTACGTTATTGCTTGCTAGATGCAATCAATAAGGAAATAAATAACGCAGCGAAAACGATGGTTTACACCGAGATTGCTGGGCTGAAACTATGGCCCATGATCGGCGGATCGTGCTCCTCTCTGAACAAGAACTGTCTGCTACTGCCTCGCGACAATGATGAAATGCTCCTCTTTCAGACAGCTAGGCCTAATGAAACGCTGGACCTAGGACAACTTCATGATGCAGTTGTAACGCTTATCCGTGAAGACGTTGGGAAAACCAGCCAACCTCAAGGTTCAGTTATAACGCTTATCCGTGAAGACGTTGCAAAGCCCACGCTCAAGGCCATCCGACTTCGCGGATTAGATGATTTGTCTGTTGACTGGTCGTTCATGTACCCTCTAGCCGCCATTGATCAGCCTGAACAGACCTCTATGCCGCGGTCCGGTGCGCACAACAAACTTCTGAATCAGATCTGGAAGTGGATATGCTTGAGGTACAAAGATGAGAAAGTCATACCCTTGAGTTTGCAGAAGTTGTGGCTTCTGCCTACGCTAGGAAGCCATGTCCGCCAATTGGCTTCCAAGGACCGAGCTCTTCCAGTGCTTGTCGTTCAAAAGGATGAAGCGCTGTATCGTATCTTGACTACAGCATGGGACAAAAAGAAGGTAGCTGAAGCCCAGATACTCGAATGCGATGTTTTACCGGTCGCGTCTGTGAAGCTCTTACGAGCACAGGTAGCCAGCAAGTCTTCGGTGTCGGTTGCATCATCAGATCACCTCGAGACACTCCTGCCGTGGCTAGTATCCAACAAAGAACGCTTTGGAGGTTTACAGGACCCGCAGAAGGGAGCATTACTGCATGAGATAGCAGCACTTATGCTAAAGGCGACACCATCCACTAACACTCCCTCCTGGCGCCTAGCAATCGCAGGTGGCCTCCGTCAATTGCCACTGTTCAATTGCATAAACCCAGATGCACTGTGTCAGCGATGGGCAACGGCGCGCACTTCGCTCGACTCGCAAATAATTGCAGTCATTGCTCCTAAACTGCTGCCGGCCGTCCCACTTCCGCTCGGTTTTGCACTATTCCAATTCTCGACAAAGGACGAGAAAGATATCCAGAAGACTCTAGCTTTGCTGGAGGACATGGCTCTCGCCACCCTTTTGTTCGAGCATCTGATCCCTTGTGCTTTCCAAGTACATGACCCGGAAGTGCAAAATTCTGGATTTGAAAACGCCAGGTACGCCTTAGCTGATTTCACCCTCGAGAATTCCCGGAACCCCTCCGCTGCTTGGATTGATTTGGTCGGGGGCGCATCAATAATACCTTTGGATCTCGCTCCCGATGGCCAGAGGCAATATCGCTGGCTACGTGAACTCGTTAATCCGTCTTCTGCTCTTGCAAAACTCTACTTCGAGGACGAAGACGTCTACCCGGAACGCCAGTTCTTCCAAAAACATAGTCCCTCATTGGTCAAATGCGGTATCAAGACGGAAACAGCTTGGGACACACCACTGCATCGTGTGAGATGCTATGCAAACCGCACTGATCTCGGACAGGTGTTGAAGAGGGTCCAGCAACTACTAGCCATGCCAGTCGATCCAAAGCTGGCATCCAATGAAACCGTCACAAACGAAATTCGGAACTTGAAGTGGCTACCCTGTATGTCTCGTGGGGAGGAAAGGTTAAGGCCTCTCTCGCCAGGTGAATGTCGTGGTGCTGATGAGCGCGATCTCGTGGATTTGGCCCTTGGTGTTCTTGATCTTCAAGTCCCATCAGCATGGAAAAAGTTATTCGGATGGCACCAGCCTATAGGCATAAAGACTCTACATTGTCAGCTTGACCGCTGCCTGGTGGAAGACAGATATACCCAGATTGACCAGGTGCTTGATTATGTATACCAGTATTGGGGGTCATCCTCATTGCGGTCCAAGCGATATATTTTCGGTTCCCGTGGGACGTATCTTCACCCGGATCAAGCATGTCTTCCCAATAGTATGCTCCACCGATTCCCGTTAGCTCCGTACCTCCAGGAGGTCGACATGACGTTTGCTTTAAAGCACTCTGATTTATTATCGGATCTTGATGTGCTTGAAGAGCCAACCCTTGATGACGTCCTGAGGATCCAGCAGACTTTAGCAGACCAAAATCAGGGTCTGCTCAAAGCAGCTGCCGACATGGATGTCATGCTATCTCTGCTAGAGATTGCTTCGAGGCTCCCGGAGGGCGAACAAGGTCTTACGAAGATTATGGTGCCAGACACCGAGCAGATACTTAGGTTTCGGTCTGAACTAGTATCTGGAGACAGATCCTTGGCTATCAACATGCCAGATGTGCATTTTACTCATCCGAGTGTGTCATCAGAACTCATCAGAGGTCTCCACATCGAGTCTCCAGTCCAGCGAGCGACAAGGCTTGAGATTGAGCTCCACGACGATGATAATGACGAGTACGTGCCGCAAGAGAAGTTGACAACCATCATTGCCGATACCCTCAGTCGCTACCCCGTCGAAAGCACTTTCGGCGAATTCTTGGCCAACGCAGAGGATTGTCAAGCTTCAAAGCTCGCATGGATTCTGGATACATGCAAGGAAGGGTCGTATGCGAGTACTTTACTCCTGACTCCGGAGATGTCGACACTGCAGGGTCCTTCGCTATTTGTATGGAATGATCAAGGTAATCCCTCATACATTATGCTACAGCGGACGTTCAGTAGGGTATACTAACATTGGTCGAATGCAGTCTTCTCCGATGAAGATTTCGAAGGCTACAAGGACATCGGACGAGGCGGCAAGGGCGAAGATGAGACTTCCATTGGCCGCTTCGGTCGAGGGTCCATGACTATGTACCATTTCACGGACAGCCCAATGATCCTTTCCGGCGGCTACCTGTTATTGTTGGTAAGTCTTCTATTTTGTCGCAGATTCTCACTTTCACATGAAGCGGTATAGTATCTTTCCAATCGCAAAACCATAGAAAGTGGCAGTGTCACGTCGTGATGCGGAGATGCTTCGACGGTTTACCTTTTCGGCTATGGGTCGGCATTGGAAGATTAGTCCATTACCAATACGTTAAAACGTTGTTCCTCATCCTGCGGCGAAGAATGAAGCACCATCTGCAGGTTGAAGCAAAGGCTGACAGCTACGCTAGGACCCTCAACAGCGCTTGCTTACCGAAAACAGATCTGGAAAAAAGAAAATAGGAGTAAAATTGTCCCTCAAAGCAGTCCAACGTATTTGCCCCGATCAACTTGCTGCCTTTGACGGCCTGTGCTCGTATACTAAGGATCTGGACCACTATGACGGAACGTTATTCCGTATGCCTGTGAAGTCTGGGGTATCCGCCGCCAAAACCATCGATGCGGCGCAGATCGAACGGCTACTTCTGGAGTATCGTGCTCTCGGTAGAGAGTCGCTTCTGTTTCTCAGGCATATCAAGAACATCAGCTTCAGCCTTCGCAGTGTCGTTGAGCCTTTATGGTCTATCTCCGCAGACCGTCCACAGAGCTTTGATATCGAGGTGTACCAACAGGTAGACATCCTAGGGTCACGTCAAGGACTTCGAGACTTCGAGGAAACATGGCGCGTCGGATTAACCAAAACCGACCCAAACCCTGTGGGTGTCTCTGTTCCCCATAGCGGTGCACCGAAGATTACGGAGTGTGGTATCGCCGCTTGCTTGTGCAATCAGAAAGTACAACAGGAGCTTGCGAGGGAGTGGCAGGACAGACCGAAGACCAAGTTCTACTGCAAGCTTCCGACAGCGTATGCATCTGAGCTTCCTGTAGCAGTCCATGCTTCGTTTTCTGTCACAGGAGACCGCCGGACTGTTTCCGTCGAAGATGAGCGAGATCCAAATACTGCATGGAACCGCTGGCTTCTGCAAGAATGCATTCCGGAACTCTACATCAAGTTCTTGAAAGATCTTGGCCCACGGATCGGAGTATCCGCTTTCGACTATTGGCCATCCGCGGCTCCTCTTAGCTCCGGTCCCATGGCACGATATGTATATACATCGTTCTGGGAGAAGATTCGGGGAACGAAGTATAACGAGTACCCGCTTTACCCTTTGGTCGAGGTTGGGCCTTCTTCAAGCTATACATTCCCATTGAATTCCCGCGCCCTAGGCGGACGAAAGCAACATGAGGTCACCAGCTCGAAATCCGCCCAATTTGACCTTCTTCCGGAAGAGAAGTCCGCTTTCCTAAGGCCATTACTCTGCAGCTGGAATCCACGACTGGTGCGCCCCCCACCGAGCTTAATCCGACAGATCTCGAAGACCATGATAAGCCAAGTCACCGTTTTGGACGCTGGGTATCTGTGTCAGCTACTCAAGGTTGGTGGTAACCATGCGCATCTTGATAGATTTCTGGCCAATCTTGATGGAGAGAATGCTCGGGCAAAGGCACTCGAGATGCTTCTGCTAGAGATTGTACCGGACGCCATGGGTGCCGACAGTCCACACGTTAAAGCGTTGAACGGTTGCCAGGTTCTGCCGTTGAGAGACGGCTCGTTGAAGCTTCTCAATTGGGTTGCTGAGAAGACCAGTATGGCTGATTGGACTATAATCCCAGATGGGGCAGAGCGAGAAGTATTCAGTTTCGCGCAGGATGCTCTTGTCGATTACAGACTGTTCAACGGAGATCCGAGTGCAGAAGCTATCCCCGCTGTCCACAATCTTCCACGTCGGAATCCTTTCCAACAATTGAAAGATGCGTCGTTCAACATCAGGGCCATGCAATTGGGTGACGTAGGTAAATTGCTTGCTCGACCCGATTCGCCATTAGCAAGCCCAGACCAGTCTCCTCCAGGGGAACAATGGTTTTCTCGACTTTGGGACTATTTGAACCAGAAGGCCTCGGGAATCGACCAACGATCTTCCGATTACACGACAATGGTGAACGAGTTCCTGGCAAAATGCGGAGTGCAACAGTGTCGCATCTACCGCACGCGAGCTGGCGAGGCGTGGCGCTATGTTACTCCAGAACAGCTCCACGTTATACCATGTGTGATTAAGCCTACGGACCAGGATCAAGCCCGCTTGTGCAGTGAAATCGAAGGTTTGAGAATCATTGACAGCGCCCATATTCTCTTCCCTATGGCGGTGGCAGAGAAAGATCTAAATGACGCTCCCTCCATGATCCGACTTATGCGAGCTCTTGCAGAGATTGGCAAACAAAGCCGCCGTCCAATCAAGGCCAGTCTCCAGAGCCATCTCTCCATCCAGTCTTTCCAATTGCTAAGAGATTTGCTTGTTGAATCTGCCAGTGGCTTACTCCAATGCAAAGACTTTCCTGTGCTATCGGAGCTTCCCATTTGGCCACGCCAGACCAAGATTACGACCACCGGTATGAGTCCAACTCTTGCAGCAAAAGATGCAAGCTTCTGCAAGTCTTCGGATTTGCTTACGCCATGGACTCGTGGGTGCCAACATTTCATTGACCCAGATTTCGTAAGGAAACACGAGTCTACGTTTTACACGATGGGCTTTCCGATAGAGGATTACTCAAAGACCTGGGCTGATCGAATCGAGCGCTTCTTACCCCCGACTCTCGATTTGAATCGTCTCGATCAATATCACAAGATGATGGAATGTCTTGCTTCTCACAGCATCAGAACGACAACTCGGGTAGTCCCTAATGGTCGAGGGTACCTCATTAATGCCGATCAACTATTCGATGATCTGGAACCAGTCTTCTGCGCGGCTTTCAGAGATCAGCAGCAACAGTTGGAAAGGTTCGTGCATCCTAGATTTAGGAACTTACGCGGCTACTGGATTTCGCTTGGCCTACGAAGCCGTTCGAATGGGGATGTTATTACGTGGGAAGATTACCTCGAATGTGTGCGAGCCATCGATACACGTTGGCAGCGAGTACCCAGTGACACAGATTTCGTTGTAGATGCTCAGATGGTGGCGTCATACCTTGCCTACGAAAAACCTGCGTTTCATTCGTGGCCGAACCAGACGTGGAATCAGATCGCAAGGATCCGTATGTTCGAGGCGGAAACCACTGTTGCGCATAATGGAATTTACCGCCAGCCAAAAATGCGGGACCTGAGCCAGAGATCGACACACTGCAGTCTCCAAGAGGCTGGCAAGGGGAGTAACCAACGGTTGCTTTGGAGCCAGCAACCCCTACTGAAGCAACCGCCCGCGGTTTACATCTATCAACAGCTCCCCGAATGCGGCAACCCACCCGTGAGTACCGTGCATGCCCACTTGTTGTACTTAGTGCAAATACGGCATGAAATCAGACAGGTCGACGTAGCTGAATTTCTGAAAGATACTCAAGACTGCTACTCTTTCCTTCAAGATAATATGCCGTCGGTGGTCGCTATCAACGGAATACGACAATCAAAGATATGGCTCAATATCGGTACGACGGACGTAGACTCGGTGACTCCACAGCAGATCACCGTCTCGCCACTCTCCGCCGAACAACTCTGTATCAACTCTCCGTCGGACCCAGCTCCCTTCATGAATGCTCTCAAGTTCTTGATACCATACGAGAAACTTCTGAAAGGCTTGGGTGTTCATGCAGTCGTCATGCGGAACCGATCACCTCGTATCAACACTGACAATGCCGCGACGCCATCTGAACACTTGGCAAGCAACCTACGTCGGCTCCGCGATGACGGCGAAATGCTAGATGTGACGTTCCGAGCTCAAGGCCTTGATATCTCGGCCCACAAGGTCTGTATGGCTGCCGTGTCTGCATATTGCGAGGCACAATTATCTGGCGCATGGGGACGCGTTCTATCAGAACAGCCGACCATCGTTATAAAGGACCTGAAAGCCTCCACTCTCAAACATATAGTCGATTTCGCCTACGGGCTTACGGTAGTATGGCCCCATCTTCCCGCCGAGCCATCAAACGACCAGATTGCCGATCGCGTCGACGAGCTTCTAGACTTGCTACAGGGAACGGATATGTGGCTGATGAAAGAGCTGCACAGTATCACGGAACAGTACTTTGTTGACAACTTCAATGTGCTGGTGCGCCCCGATAATGTGGAGAGAGTCAAGGAGGAGGCAAGCGCCGGTAACGCGCACCATCTGGAGAAGACGTGCGCAGACTACATCGAAGACAATCTGCAGTTTGTCACGATGTTTAGAGACTAGATGGTGCAGATAGCAAGACTTGGGTAAGGCTGGGGAGGGGCGAAGAAGCACCCAAAAGTAGGATAGTGCTTGCAATTCCCAGTTTTAGCAAAGGGACACGAAACACACAGGTGAGATGCCGAAATTTCTGCTTGATGCGTATCATTCGCTTCATTCTCCTTACCAATGACCATCTCATACTTTGGTACCACTTACACCGGAACCACATAGCAACTACCCACTCCAGCATCTGAAGTGGGAAGTCTGTCACATCCTCCCCGTCTTCCGAGGGGTGGTCTTTGTATAGAAGAACGGAAAAGCGCCCTGATGTTGGGGCCCCGCTGGCATTCCGACCCAACGTCAAACCGTGATAACGTGCTATCATTAAGTCTACCGCATGCTGCCATCTGCGTCTCGCAGAACCCTTGCGCTTGACGTCACTCAAACATTCATCGTAGCACAACACACACAAGCGAATCCGCTAACCTTAGCCTTTAGCGCCAGAACCGCGCTACCCGCCCACACAAACCAAATGATACCTTGCCCCAACTTCTCTTCCTTTCTTCCTTCTCCCAAGTCAATGCACATCTACCACCTCTGCCAGTATCATCGTGGCTCTGTCTCTGTGGCCTGTCATTGTCGCACCTGGACCTCTATAGGGTCTCAGGCTCTCTCTGTTCTCCCGGGCTTGCCTGTGGAGAATACAATTCGCGTTGGGATCCGTCTCTTCGCTCCTTATCACTAGGGTCTTGAACCCGGTGAGTTTCTATCTCTGTTGCTACCTACTCCAAAGAGTGGTACGTAATAACCACCAGCGCGGCCTTCGTGTCCGTTGGTTTTTTATTACTGGGACCTGGTGTCCGATGATTTCCTGTTCCAATTATCATGCCCATCAAGGCATCTCCACTGTCGCGACCTAGTGTCCGGGAGTCTATGGAAGACATAGCGCCCGCCGAAGCGACTCTGTCGTCGCAGGATTTCCTCGCTTCGCAGCGGGAGAACCGGAAGCTGATCTTCGAGAAGCTACAAGAGTCGCAGAGAAAGGCTCCAAACTCACCCGGCAAGAAGCAAGCCGACAAGGACTTTAAGGCAGCCCATCAACGGGCTCAAGAAAATTTGCGGACAGCCCAGCAACGAGGCCGACAGGACGTGCAGTTAGCCCAGCAAAGGGCTCTAGAGGATTTGCAGACAGCCCAGCGACAAGCCCAAGAGAATATGCAGGGGCCTGACGTTTATCTCAATATTGTCATGGAACATTATGAGAAGCTATTACAAGTCTCCTCGGAATATATTGCAAAGCTTGAGTGCGAGCGGAACCAAGCCTTGATCGACAGGGATCGTGCCATCGCTGACAAGGAGCAGGCATTGGCTAACAAAGAGCAGGCCACCACTGAACGGCGTGGTGGGTTTAGCAGTGGTGATTTGGCTCATGAAAGGCTTTGCCCTACATCGCAGGCCATAGGAGAAGACGTGGAGACGTTCGAAACTCCTAGAAGCCCAACTGAGTCGCATCGATTGGTCGACGGTGCTATCCGTCGAAAAGAAAGAGGTGAAGTCTGCCAAACCTTGGTCTCTGGGGATACAGCTCTACAATCAACCTCCATTCCTGTGTTGCAAAAGGAGGCAATTCCTGCAGACGAGGGAAGGAACCATGGGAGTGAACAGACCACGCAGACAACTCTCGTGCTGCAACACCACATGTGTCCTCTCATCGCCTCCTTTCCTCTTCGCCGCTTCGACGGGGTGCAGCCGCAGGCGAATCTCATGGAAGGCCACGATACTCGATCTATCGTGAGAAGAGTCTCCTGTGAAGACCTTCATCTGCAAAAGCGCAATGAACGAGGGACAGAATACTGGTTTCGCGATGTCGTTTATGGTACAGTGTGCGGTGATACCAACAATGCCAATGCAGCCGCGGTGGTTTGCGAAGTAGTGAGTCTCTTTCTTGCAGGCATACGGTTTGAACAAATGACGATTCTTGCCTGGTCGGAAGCTCAGGTGGATCTCATCAGATCGGAGCTGGTCAAGCTTCTTTGGCGCGACACACAAACTCGTAAAGTACTACCTATGGCAGTTGTCTATTTGATGGACTTCGGGTACTGTGAGTCTGATGTAGTCATCGCTGATTTAGTCGTGGCGGACGCAGCAACGGATCACGGCGAGTCTACCATACAAGCAGGCACTGTCCGAGCGAAAGAGCCTTCTGAACCCAGCAAAACCCTGGCAGATCGAGTGAGAGATTCAGCTAACCTTCGCATAGGTCTCACTCGCGCAAGATACGGTCTGGTCGTGGTTGGCCCAAATACAACGGTAGGAGTAAAGAAGAGAAACGAGATCATGCCGAACTGGTCCATGATGCATTTCGCCGCAAGATTTACGTCCGAGACGATTACTGATACAAGGTTAATCCATATGCCTCCCCAACGTGATACAACGCCAATGAAGGTTTAGCCAAACTAGTCGGAATCGACCTGTCAGAAGTTGGTGTGAGATCAAGGCTGCAAGCCAACATACACAAGCTGCCGGCCTCCGCTGCTGCAGACCTAGCTGTCACAGGAGCTGAAAAAGGTATACAGTCTCGCTTGCCATCTATTCGTTATGCTGATCCACCACTCTATAACGGGTCCGTAATATACAAGTAATTGATTAAGACCGCTTAAGCAGGTATGATCATGTTGCGGAGGCGGAATCTATCTTATAAGTCCACCGCAGTGGCATACGCCAGCATGAGGACGTCCATCAGAGAACGACCAGAAGCACACGCAGAAGCACACGACCAGCATGGCAAGAAAGAGACATACAAATCCCCATACCAATGCTCTCACCGGCAGGTCGATCGCTACTGCGAGCTTTACGCTGGAATGACAGCTCAATCCACGTCAGAATCCGAACCGATGGTCTCCATAATATCCTTGCCCCCCGTGAGCCACTCCCACACCGCCTTGTCTTCAGGCTTATGTCTATCGTATCTGTGGCCACTCTCTTCCATAACACGTTGGAGCGGGCTTATATGAGTCAGCTGGAGACTCGTACAATTTGGAAGACGCCCCATACGGCCTTACGTTATCTTGGAAAAGCCTTGGTCCAACGCCTTCTCATAATCCTTCAATCCTTTCTCCAAGGCTTCGCTGATCGCTTGCTTGTTAGCATCGGTCTCCACTTCGTCCCAATGCTCATGGCGCGTATACATCGCATGACCAGGATTGGGAATTGTTCTGGAGCTGGGCTGGGATGAACCAGTATGCGATGGCCTGTGCGGAGTAGCTGTTGTCGCCAGGGTCACCATTGTGTTGCTGCGCCAGATAGGGGGTGATACGGGCAAACGATACTTCTTCCTTACGAGAAAGCGGCGCGCGTGGATGAGGTCTTTCTGGTCGCCAATTGTCAGAATCATCCTGTATTTCATCTCGCGGCCTTCTAAGTCCCTTTCTTTCAATTCAAGATAAGGGTTCATCATTCCCTCCAAATAAAGATAGACATCATCTTCGTCTGCATATATTTTGTGGGCGTTTCCTCCACCGGGGAGCTCGAATTTGTTCTAGAAGAACCGTCTAACGTCCTGCGAAGGCATCTCACCACTAATGTCGAGCATAGTCGGTGCTGCCATGGTGGTGAGGGTTCGTGTTAGAGCTCTTGGACAATTGTGCGCTTCAAGTAGGTCGAGGCTAGGTTCTCAGAGACAATAATGATGCTGTGGTGCGCTGGAAATATTTTGGAAGGATCAAATGCTGCGAGATCAAGAGCCATTATATAGTGAAGACGAGCGTTGCTTTAGCGCCCAAGGGAAGCTGTTCAGCGAAGCACGACAATGATCATGCGATCAAAGCTCTGCTCGTAAGCGCTGGACCACCGGATTGAAGTGGCAGGACCAGATTGTGCGGCGGCAGGACTTCTTGGAAGTGTTCGACTTTGTTGTTAAGTTGACATTCGAATTTCTTACAGCCGCTGCAGTAGGAGCACTATCAACTCGACATGTAATGCTACTAACGCAGTGAAACCGACACTGAGCACATCAAGTTCCACTCGTGGTCGTTCTCACCATGATCCAGCATCAGCCTCAGCGTCTATGCTACTCACAAGCCCGCTGGAAACGCCCGGCAGAGTGTTGAAGTGGTACAACTGTCTCTCTACGGTTATAAAACATTCTGGAAGCGCTCGACCATATGACTGGGGTAACAACGCTCTCGTAAGTGCTTTTGCAGAGTTCTTAAGACTGATCAGCTGGGGCATTTGCCTTGTGATCAGTGCATATCACTCATTGGGTTGCTTCTCGTCATCAAGCGGTTACGCAACTTACGGGCTCATGACCGCCTCACCAATCTATCAGCTCTTGAGAACACGCAGCAGCTTGCTCAGCGATATAATTTCCAATACACTCTCTCAAAGGCACGGAACAAGGAGGTGTTTCGGTATGCCAAGCAGGATCTACGGAAGCCGCCTGAAGCGTCACTTTTGGTGACCATAACGTCTTCCTACATTCGGCCCTTCCAGAAATGCCCCCATTGGTAGCTAGGGAACTCACCACTAGTCGCTAGGAAGGTTTCGTGTGGCACAACCAATGCGGAGTCACTTTTTCCTGGTACGGATGCAGATTGAGCTTCTGAAACAAATATCCCTGTCAAAAAAGCAGAAACGGGTGATTCTCCTCTTCCACAAGCGGAAGTGGATGCTAATCAATCCCAACCATCTCATTCTCATACAGGGCGAACGTCTTACAGTTACGCGTTTCGTGAATGCTATGAAGTCCAGTCTCATGTGTGGAGCGAGCCCATGAAGAGGCAGAAGCGTATCAAATACATACAGCGGTAGGACGAACAGGGCAAGGCTGACAAGCAAGAAGAATTCCGGACTGCGAAGCCATTATTCTGGCTACCACACCCAGGAACATAAAGGTAAGTGATCCCGGCCTCTCTCATGCATCCGGCCAGTCTTTCCACATCCATGAGAACCTGCGCTGATAGGATCAGGTTTTACGCGAGGAATATAGACTGGCAGTCGGATGCATTAGCAACCAGGTTATGGAAAAGCACAACCTGCCGAGAGCGAAGGCCTAGGTAACGATTCGGGGAAGTCAAGGTAATGGATGATTAGATCGTGCTTTGGTTCTCTTGGAGGAGACTTGTCACAACGGATTTCGGGTCTCTGATTCTGAGTGACGAATATTGTAAGCATACTCAGGGCCAAGTTGGTGCCCATATACTAACGGTTGGATCATTAGTATCTGGCTTATACGCCTAGCCTCAACCTTGAAGCGCTATACAATGATTTCGTAAACGTCTATCTTCAAGTTCTGTGTACATTATAACACTATTCCTACAACTTAGAGAAGGAAAGCTCATCGATATTCGCGAAGTCCTACGAAGCGGATTCAGCCATGGACCAGCTGCCGGATACGAAGACACCTTACCTGTCTCGGTTAGCGTGTTTGCTTAGTCACTAGCCAAATAAGCAATGCTTAGACGCAGTGCCGCTGTCCAACAAGCAGCTGTCGCACTGCCCTACATCTCTAGACGAATGTTCGCAGGAAGACTCGCCCTCCCCCAAGGATCGCCTCGTCGTCGTCGTCGCTGTAGATGTGCTGAAAGAAGGACCATGAAAGGAGGCGTGCGCTAGCAAGGATTCGCAATCTTCACGCTTGGGTGACCCCGGATTTCTCGCGATGGGAACCAATCATTGCTACTCTTCGTGCAAACACGTGGGAATCGAACTTCAGGGGCAGGCTCCGATGCCCGAACTGACCTAGATCCTGGCTGCTAGTACTGGACTTTTCCCGGCACCAGGTGCCGGGGAGGGATAGCAAGGGCGACAATATCACAATCAGGCCTCCCATATTCAATGTTGTTCGTAAGCGAGGGTTGCTGTATGGTCGCTTTCCTACGCGGGAATCCCTCAGGATCGCCAATTGTCCAGTAGATTAAACGCCCTCTTCTACTTCGTACGAACAAGATTGAAGGTTCACACCAGGCACCTGCGAGTCTGCGGCTGAGTCGAAGGATTCAAGAAGCTAAGGAAAGCCTGTCAACGACCATGACAAACCGTAGTATTTCCGTGTCTCTTCTTCGGCCTCCTGGCATTGTCCTCATCTTTGTGCTTCGTCGCGTTGATTTTTACTGTATATACTCGCTCTGAGTCGCTTTTATCATGGTCCCATCGCTTTGGTTGCCAGTTTTGGCCTGTTCGTCCCTCAGACTGGTGATTGCACAGTCATTTCCATGTAGGTCTTTCGAGTCATATTGAAGATCGATCCATTGGGCTGAGAGATTATACAGCCGTGCAATCGTATCCCAACACCACCACAGCTTCATCAAGTATTCCTTCACCCGCCGTCACTTCGTCTCCAATAACAACCACTGCGAATGGGACGAATTCGACCTGCGCAGACTGCGCTTTGTTTCTCGGCCCCCAGGTTCTGCAACAGGTCGTCTGGTTCACCGATACCATTGGTCTTACTTTAGACACGGTCTCCGTCCAAATCACACAGTACCCTGGGAATGCGACGGCGGTAACCAATACCATCACAGAGCACGGTGATTTGAGAACCGTCAACGCGAGCACCGTTTCTGCCGCGTTGGCAATCTCATCCAGCAACTTACGATATGCTGTCGCTCAGTACATGGGCGGTGGAAGCATATTCTTGGCCAGTAGTACCGACGGCGCCATTGACGAAGTTACATCCCTTGTGTGGCCAACTCCCTATGTGCGCGTATCATCGATCGTTTCCTACACAACGATATATGATTCTTACTGTCCTTCGAGAACGTACGGCACTGGACCATGTGGCTGCGCCTTGCGGACCAGCGTCGACCCCCAAACCGCCTATGAAGGTGTGACAAGCGGACTGGTACCTATGAGTGCTAACTTCTACTATCCGATACCACCGTCATGGTTCAATTTAACAATGCTTGAATCAAACAGGGTAGATGAATTTGCCTACATGAACGTCTCGAGCTTCTCTTCATGGTTGATCGGGCAGCCTTGGGCGACTGCTGCGATCCCCAACCTCGACCGTTGTATATTCGCAGGCGCACCGCAAGGTCCACCAGCAATCAAAATTCCCGTCTCGGCACTGACTGCATCGGTCACCACGACAATACAGGGGACTCCTCCACCCAAAAGCCCTGTGCCGCAGCCAGCCAGTCAGTTTACTTCGCCGTTAGCGAGCCAAACAACTCAGCCAAGTCCAGACCATGTGCCATCGACGCCCTATCCTTCAGGAACCGCTGGATCAGGAAACATAGCATCTTATGAGGGCGGCGGAGGACCTACTAATTCCCCGAACATCGCTTCTAGTCCAGCCGGACCTAATCAGGGCGGTGGAGGGCCTTCAAACTCCCCCAACGTCGCTTCGACTCCAACCCAACCAATGCCTGCCCCAAACCCCCCGAATGTCGCTTCGAATCCAATCCAGCAGATGTCTCCCCCAAGTCCATCGCACAGTGTCGCTGGGACCAGCGATCTAGCTGGAGGCAATGTTGCTCCGGTCGTGCAGAGCTCGACTGCTGGCGAGGCGGCACCTGCTTCGCCCAAAGCCGTAGTCACTGGTAGTGGAGGTGGTAATGCCTACATCAGCTCGCAGCCCGCCAATCAGCCAAATCAAGCCACGGCTGTCACGCCGATCGCAACGTTAGGCAGTGAAGTCGTTAGCTTCATTCCCACGAACAGTGCCATCGTTGTAGCCGGCAGCACGCTGACCTATGGCCAACCCGCGCTCGCAGTCTCTGGCACGACCGTCTCTGTAGGACAAACGGGTATCGTCATTGGCTCCAGTACACTACCTCTTCCGCCAGCTGCTCCAGGCACCGTGTTCTCCGCCGCAGGTCATATAATTACTTCGTCGGCCGGTGCCGTACTAGTCGCGGGCCAGACTATCAATTCAGGTGCATCAGCTGTTACAATCCCAGGGGCTACCGTTTCGCTAGGAGATTCCGGTCTTGTTGTAGGCACATCGACGATTGCCCTCCCTTCGCCAGGTTTGGGCTCTTCTGCCTTCACCGTTGCTGGGCAAACCTTCACAGCAGTACCTAATGGAGTGGTCATCTCAGGTAGCACGCTTTCGCCTGGTGGGCCTGCTTTCACCATGACAGGGACTCCTGTTGTATTAGGCAGCTCCGGCCTCGTTGTGGGCACGTCAACGATCGCCCTTCCTGCGCCAAACCCGAGCTCTTCCGCCTTCACCGTTGCTGGGCAGACCTTCACAGCAGTCCCTGGTGGAGTAGTCATAGCAGGTAACACTCTGTCGCCGGGTGGACCTGCAATCACCATATCAGGAACTCCTTTCGTACTAGGGAGCTCTGGCCTCATTGTGGGCACATCGACGATCGCCATCCCTACGCTAACTCCGAGCTCTTCTGCCTTTACCGTCGTTGGCCAGACTTTCACAGCAGTTCCTGGAGGAGTAATCATATCAGGTAGCACTGTTCCAGTCGGCGGACCTGCAATCACTATTTCAGGAACAATGATCTCCGTTGGCCCCTCAAACATCATCGTAGGCAGCTCCACGGCAACAATCCCTAATGCGAACGCGCCTTCAGCTACTTTCGTGGTCGGTGGCCAAACCTTCACCGCCAACCCAACAGGAGTAGCCGTTGCAGGCACTATTTTACAAGCAGGAGGCGCCCGAATTACCATTTCCGGCACCGGAATAAGTCTCGGTTCAGCAGGGCTAGTTGTAGGGAGCTCCACAGTCCCACTCCCAACATTCGGTCCTTCCACCACCTTCACCCTCAACGGCCAAACCTTCACCGCCAACCCAACGGGAGTGGCCATAGCAGGCACAACTCTCCAAGCAGGAGGGCCCCCCATCACAATCTCCGGCACCGCCATAAGCTTCGGCTCCTCAGGCCTCATCATCGGCAGCAGTACCATTCCCCTTCCAAACCCCACTCCCTCATCCACGACCTTCGTCCTCGGCTCCCAAACCTTCACCGCCAACCCCACCGCCATCGCTATCTCCGACACGACCCTCACCCTCGGCAGCCCCCCAATCACCATCTCCGGCACGCCCTTCTCGCTCGGCACATCCGGCCTCGTTATCGGCAGCAGCACTTACCCCCTCCCGTCCTCCCTCCCCTCCAGCATCATGGTTACCGACGGGCAAACCTTTACTGTGCACCCCACCGGCATTGAGATCGGCGGCACCGCGCTTTCGGACGGCGGGCCGGCCGTTACGGTTGGGGGGACGCCGATCTCGCTGGGCACGGCGGGATTGGTGGTTGGGGGCAGTACGGTGTCGTATAAAAACGGGCCATTGACAGCTACGAGTGGAGGTATTGGTGGGGCTATCATCGCGGGCTTTGGGCCATCGACAGCAGCGACGCCCACGGCTACTGCGCAGGCTTTTGTGGGTGGAGGGGGGGGGAGTGTGGTGCGGCCTTCAGTGCTGGGACTGCTTGGGTGGTTGGGGCTTTGGTATGTGGGTGTGGAGAATTGGGCTGGGATATAGGTAGGGCAGCGTATATACAGTGTGTCCATGATAGGACCTGGGTTAGAGTAATCAATGTGTATATAATGGACAGTGTCTTGTCTTGTCTCGTGCTTTCATGAACAACTTTTAAGGGTCTTGTTTCTGCGGGTATTTGGTTGCCGCTCAAACTTCGACAGCAAAAGCTGGAAACCCAGATCGGGTTAGACTATTCGGGCCGACTTTTGCTCCGCGGATGGTGCGGCCTTCGGTGCTGTGGCTGCTTGGGGCTGTGGTATGTGGGCCTGAGAATTTGTGGATATAAAGCGGGTGTTCTGTAGTGTATCTATAATAGCATCTAGTCCAAAACAATCAATATATAAAAAGTAAAGAGAGCATAGTTGTGCTGTCCTATCTCGTGCTTTCACCATCAGATTTTTAAGAATCTTTCTTCCCGTGGATCTAAGCAATCGCCAGACCTTCGACATCCAAGAAGTAAAACCTCAATTGGGTTGGTCCCTTATCTAATCCCCCCTTAACGCATTCCCTAACATTTTCCAAACTTCGCAGTTCCATAACTTTTGCACCTCAGCCTCGAATTTTGATCCGAGTAGCTTAGATTGTAGAGAAAAGCCAGCTTTACAAGTGTATCAATTTCATCGCAGACAAAAGACAAAAGACAGCCTCTAGTGTCCTGTCTCGTGATTCCCACGAACAACTTTCCAAGAACCTTGTTTCCACGGGTATCTAGTGGCGCTAAGATTTCGACATCCAAGATGTAAAACCTCAATTGGGTTAGTCTACCCCTTTCCATCCCTTATTGATGATTAGAACTTCGCACTTCAATCACTTCTGCACCTATGACTCGAATTTCAATATGAGTAGCTCAAATGATAGCTCACACCCAGCTCTAAGAGCCTCTCAAATTTCCCGATAATTAAACCCCCCAAAGCTATAAAAAACTTTTTCTTCTTCACCTCTCACAACAAATCAGCACACACCCCCACCCATGCTCCCCTATCCCGCACAAATATCGACACACTCATAGCTCTAGCTTTCCTCTATAAGCCTAGCTACTTGCATTTCGATTCAGGCGTGGGGGGCAGAAGTTATTGAACTGCGAAGATTAGTGTGTCTGATCTTGTGTTTTTGATAAGGAGTTTTGGGAGGGATTTTGGTTCTACGGGATGGCGCTGCGCTAGGAATTCGACAGAGGAAATGGGACACCTGGAATGGGTTAGTGGGGTCGGGCCGACCTGCCTTGCGCCAGAGTAATAGCTTCAGAACTTTAAGCCAAGACTTGTATTGGAGAGACCTCATCCGCTGCATCTCAATGAGAGCCTTTCGACGATCCCAGACCGCGAGGGGCATATACAAATGCGTGCTTCAAGCGATCAAGCAACTCATTACCAGGACGATGACTGTATTGTAAGCTCTCGATCTATCTATCGATTTAGATCCTCGCCTTTCTCGAAATCTGAAAACCCTAGGCCCTCCGCTTTGTCTTCCCTTGTCTATGTAATTATGCCATAAAAGTCAATAAGCGCTCTGACTATCCTTTCACGGGATCGTCAAGGGTGCTGCACCCCCTCGGCCTTACCTCCCGGTCTCCATCAACCACGTCCCGGCGTCCCTTGCCCATAGCCCAGAGATCATTCCCGCCTCCTTTCCCTGACCTAGACATTATACTGTCGCCCCTTTCCCGGGCCCAAATATAATCCCGTCTTCTTTCCCTGATCTAGAGACTATTTCGTCGTCCGGATTAGTGGCCTAGATATCATTCCATCATTCCTTGCCCCAGCTCAGAGACCATCCTCAGCCCCTATTGCCTAGCTCAGACATCATTCCGCCGCCTCCTTTTCCTGGCCTAGAGATCAACGGCCTGCGATAGACGAGGAACGAACGACGGGGACGTACACTTAAAGTACCGGCGGCCGAGTATTCAGGGATGCTCCGTATGCTGCTTTTTCGATGAGGGTGGCGCCGGGGGGAAGCGGGCTTTCCGTTTTGTTGGCTGATTCAAGAGAGCTGGCACTGATGGTGTCTCCTGGCTCGGAGCTCCTGTTGGGCCATCATTGATAAGGTTCGAATATGGGCCCTTCTGTGGCGCTGGGCAATTTGGCTCATCCGAAGACTTACTATTGGTCCAGTGGATTGATGAATCAGAGTGCACTTTTTCACCCTTCGCCCGCCTTGCCTTCTTCGTCAACCTCCTCTCCTTCTCCTTTCTCTCACGCAATCGCTTGAAGGTGTCGCGCTTTGCGGCAGCCTCTTTATCACGAGCTCGCTGGCAGTATTCACGGAATGTTTCCACCAATGGAGGTGCGATAGCCACTGGATATGCCAACATCGGCTGTAGATCGGTAGCATTTGTGCTCGATGAAGATGCAGCCATGCTTGCGTCGTCTCTTGCCTTCACTTGCGAACCCGCGCTTTCTTTTGACATGATCATGTGGCCAAGTGCCAGAGCTGAGGGTCTTGGAGTCCGTTCTGGCGTTCGACGAAGCGGGAGGCTAGTGCCACTGAATGCTGTCGGGCGCGAAACGATGTTCTATGTCCTCCCAAATTGCGGTTTCTGTTGGCCGTTGAAACCGAGCGCCAAATTCCGGGTATTAGTCGACTGAGGAAGTAGAATCCGAAGTGATGGCAATCTGACCCGAGGCTTGTGTCTCGGGTCGTAGGAGAACAGGGACTGTTCCGACTGTTGCTTCTCGAATGCTCCGGCACCCATTTTCGAGCGCGGCGCGATCGAAAGTGTAGGCAGGTGATGATCAAGGCCTGGGAAATGATTCCTGGCTTCGTCCGCACGCCTCCGCAGTAGTCCCCCCGTCTCGTACAAAACACCCCGCATGCCGTTCCCGGCCTCCGCAAGACGCTCGCATTGCCTTTGCAGGTCATCTCGTTGGAGTCTAAAGCCATCAGCCTGTCGGGTAATATCTGCAAGGTTGCCCTGGTACTCCCGTTCCCTTGCTCTCAGAGCAGCGAGCTCATCGAAATCTTCTTGTATCACATGGACCCGCGGGAGTGAAAGCCGTCTCTCGGATTCTGCCCTGAGATCTGCAATTTCGCGGATGTGCTTTTGGCGCTCTGCTCCAAGCTTGCCACGTTCCGCCACAAGCTCTTGATTCTTGTCCTCGAGCTCCTTTACAAGCTCGGTGTTCTTGCTTGCTAAGCGATCATACTCACTCTGTGAGTAGAATATGAAATTCGACGATTGAGCCGACATTGTTAAAGAATCACCAACCCGGGCAATAGCCGAGGTGGAGCTAACTCCAATAATCTGGAGGAGCTGATTTCGCGTTCGCTTTCTCCAAAACGGAGAAAGCGTTGATGAGGGAGGGAATGGAGACGCAACAGTAATGGTTGAGATGTTGCTTGAGTGGGCAAGGGGAGTTGTATATGTAATGTTGCTCGCGAATTGTGTGTCGATAGTTCTTTAGTGCTTTGACGCGCTAGGCGAGCCGGAAGCCCTTAGCTTAGCCGCCTGAATCTCGGTCGCTCAAATAGCGGTACTTTAATCTTTGCCAGTTATAGGCAATGGTCTAGGGAAGGATTACGACGCAATGACGATGGGCGTTTCGGTAGCAATCATCTACAGCTTAAGAATCAAGGCGTCAAAGCAGGGTAACGGCGGTCCAGCTTGATCCAGAAGCACAAGCTCAGCCAACCAAAATCTTCTCTTTGTTGGTGACGGAAGAACAGAATCGCAGAGCGTCGATGCAGTGAAACATGAACGAAGACCCGTAGATAGGAAGGCAATAAGTGAAAACACTTGAATGTATGCATTACAAGCGAGGACTGAAGGTCTAGGAAGGCTTGGAAATGATGGCAAAGCAAATTTATCAGACGAGTATCGTCAGAGCTAACTTTTGCTCGCAGCCGTAGCTACCAGTGATCTCCATAGTTGCACTTGTTCCTCGAGCTATCGATGTGCTCAGAGCCGTCACTCAAAGACATCTAGAACTCTCAGTCGTCCTCATCGTCCGTGTCGCATTCATCGCCCTCTTCGTCGATCGTGCCATCGGTGTATCCTTCGAGGTCTGTTGCCTCAGCTGGGCCTATCCCATTGAGAACTGCAGCTATCATGGCGTTCTCCCCTTGTATGATCTACCCTCTAATACCTATTTTCAGCGTCTTTTGACCAAGTCCAACGATCATAGCCGTAAAACAGTCGAGCATCCGACAGCAGCCGATGGGGCAAAAGAGCCCGTCGATATCTATAAGTGGTCTCCATTTCAAATGCGCAATCTACTGTCTTTCTTCGCACGTAGGCGTTGGTACAGATAGCTCTGTCCTTTTGCGTCCGCCATTGTGGTCTCTTACGAGGCGAAGCTACCATCTACTTGCGAACCTTGTCCTATATCGTCCTAGGTATAGACTCCTCCGCAAAGGTGGGTTCCCCGGCCTTTTTGATGCTCAAAGCCGCCCCAGACTCGACCTCGGATTTTTGTCCCGACAATGGTGTTGGCTCGGAAATTCTCGACCGCTTGGCTCGAGGTGCTGTGACCTCGGAGGAGGGTTGACGCTTCGACTGTGTTGGTCTCGAAGAGTTGGGCGAGCATTGGGCGGCAGGTGGCTTGTCATTGCGTTGTTCCGTAAAATCGACTTTTCGCGCTGCCTTCAAGGCCCGATTTGCCTCCTGTAACTCATCAAGGGCTTGGGCTTCATCGATCTTCATCACCTCTTGCCTAGCTTCGAGGCCCGCGCATTCCACTTCAAGATCTTTGACTCGCTTCTCCAGCTTCCTGTTTAATTCTACAAGCTCATGGCCCAGGGCCGTAGCGTTATCGCGCTGCGTCTGAATTGTTTTGGTATGTGATATCACAGAAGCAGCGTGTAAGGACATGTCCTGGATTTGCTGGCCCAGTGTGATGATCATAGCATCTCTCGTCTGGATCTGTCCCTCCAATGCTGCTTTTCCGCATCCCTATTCAATAGGCGAGCTTTCTCTTGGGCTAGGTCCGAGTCCACATTGGTGTGCCTGGTCATTAGTTCTTGAGCATCGTCCTTGAGCCATGACTTCTCGCCTTTCGCCATGCGTAATTGAGCGTCTACGTCCGCCTTGTCCTGTTTGAGCTGCTGCAGTTCGCATCCAAGCTCCTGGTTCCGGCTTTCACTCAATTGGAGAGAAGACTCTGCCAAATACAATTCTGAATGGACTCCAGTCTTTTCAAGCCCTAACTGTATGAACTTCTCCTGCAGCCGAGATAAACTGCCATTTGCCTCACTGCAAACCGCTTTCTCTGCCAAATCCGACTGCAGTCTGGTTTTGTCGTCTCGAAGACTGGCATTTTGTGCCTCCAGTGTCGAGGTCTTACTGTTGGCTTCTTCTTGGTCGTTGGATGCGTTTCCTTTCTCGTTGCCGACGGTCTCCAAGCATGTCCGTTGGTATTTTGCAGTGCACACAATTAGCGGCTTTACCTGCTGAATCGGATGCAAGGGTTTTAGGATTTGCTCATCTTTGCCCGAACTCTTCACAACACCAGCGAGCGCATCTTTCACACCGCGCAAGTTAGACCCCAACGAGTCGACGTTATGTTGCTTCTTACCCAACGACTCCCACAGGCTGCCCTGCTGCTCTTTCACAGCGTCCAATTGTGCTTGCTTCCGTCCTGACCGCCGCTCCTCTTGCTTGAGATGATTCTCCAACTGTCCAAGGCAGGTGGCATGCGTCTCGTACTGTCCACTGAGGGTCTATAACTGATGCACTTGCAGGTCGGCTGTCTTGTAGGCCTCCTTGACTTTACCTGACGTCTCGGCCACTTGTGATACAGCCTGCCGATATTGCCCTTGGAGCTCTTTCAGGCTATCATTGCACTCTTTGTAGTCGTCTCCAGCTGCTCGAGGGCAGGAACGAGTTTGTTGCTCGTCTCGAAGATGGCTCGGGAAGTCGACTTGGTTTTCGTCTTTCTAAGCCTCAGTCCTGACTGGATTTCCTGTAACTGCTCAATGGCAGACACCATGGTCTCCCAGTTCGAGACTGGAGCATGGCGAGAGGTGTCCGTGTGGATTTCCGCAATAACGTTTTGGCCGTTTGATTGTGGCATTCCAATGGTCACCAGGCTCTCGTCATTCCGTTGATGGTCATGAGCAGCAAGGCCATCGCTGACTGACACCCCATCCAGATCGGAGCTGCTGAGCGCTGCTTTCTCAGGTGATGATGCTGTCTCGAGGGACATATTGAACAGGAAAGCGCCGAACACCAGGTTCCAGCAGTGATAATAAGGAAGCCGAACTCCTGTTGAAAAGTCGAATAGTGTGCCCAGTAAAGCTGGGGCTCAGAGAGACAAAGAAGAAGAGTACATTGGCTTCGTAGGTGTACTTTAGGCGGTTGTATTTTCGGAAGGATACAGTCAAAACGTTCGGCTTACGTCAGCGGTACATCCCAGATATGGCCGGCCAGAATCCAGTCTCGATCTTTCTTCCCTCATGGTTCGAGATCTACGACAACTAGTGTTTCTGTAGCCTGCGTGGCCTTATCTCGACCATACTAGTGTGTTTTTATAACGGGAGTTCGTCTCTCTCGTTACACTGCTGGAACCTGGTGTTCGGTGGTTTCCTGTTCAATATGTCCATTCAAGCGATGATACAGCGCCTCCAGCTCGGTCAGCAATGGCTTCAGGGTCGAAAGAGTCTGAAATAGAAAATCACGTTGGAGTAAATGTCAAGAAGAGAAAGATCGAAGTGCGGGGGGAGGCTACGACAGTGATAGCTAAACAAGAAGGCCAGTTGCAGCACAAGGACACCCGTTCTAGGAATATGACTGTTGAGCGGCTGACGAAGGATGGCGCCAGTTGGACGAACATATTTACGGACTGTAATAGTGATCTCAACAATACAAAAGCAGCCTTGGAGGAGTCGACACGGAGGTTGAAGACCGCAGAGGCCAACCGTGATACCTTTGAAGCTTCGTACGAAAAGCTCCATTCCTTGATAAATGAGGCCGCGAAAGCGCGTGAGGAAGTTCTTTCTGCCCAATTCAATCGTAAGATTGACGGACTACAACACGACCTTGCTGTAGCACGAGAGCGGGTTCCCAAGCTAGAGGGCCGGCGGGATGACAGAGAGGATAAGCTTAGGCAGATGGAGGACCTCAAAACCACCAACGAGCGTCAATCCAAATGTATCAGAGATCTGGAACGTTCGAAGGCTCAACTCCAGGAGTACAACAATCGGTTGTGGAACGATATGGGCAATTTGCGAGCAGAGCTCAACGACGTTCCCGCCGAGCTCAGCAAAGGGAATAGAACGGTGGCTGATCTTCAACAGCAGGTCCAAGACTTGACTGAAGACCGGGAGAGAGATACCACCCAGATCCTACTTCTGCAGAACGATATTGCGGACAAGGACTCTGCCCTCGAGAAGATGCAAGAAGACGAAGCTCGCCTGACGAACGGTTTGAGATATGCGAAGAAGGAGCTCTGTAAAGTCAAGAGGGGCAAGACTGGTGTAGACTCTCTACTGAGAGGAACGAGTGTCGACCTCTTGAAGGCCATGCGCTCGAAGAACGAGGCAGAGAGGGAAGCTTCAAATCTATCCGAGGTGAAGGATGAGCTGACTGATAAGCTGACAGAGTCTCAGGGACATCTTTCGAAGTCCAATATCCATGTTTCCAATCTGGAGAGCCAGCTCCAAAATTCCGTCACGACCATCCAAGACCAGGCGGCTGAACTGCAGAACACTCGAGGCGATCTGAAGGAGAAAGAAGGCAAATTGACTCAAGCCAACGTGGAAATAACGCAATTATCTTCAAGGGTCGGTGCACTGAGTGGTCAGCTCGACACTCTCCAGAAGTCACTTAAGGAATCCCGGAACGACGCGGCCAGTCGGTCCAGGAGCTACGCATCCTTGGAGAAAAGTTCGATATCACGCAACGGGACCTCAATCATCAGACAGAGCTGTGCAGCTCCCAAGGGCGGCTTCTGGAGCAAGTGTCTACGTTGGAACGGCAGGCGCAAGACCGGGATGCGCTTGCCAATTTCCTCTTAGAACGGCCTCGGAACGGGCCCATCCTACGATGCTTGGTCGAGCATGACGATAAAGAGGTCAGACTGATGATTCGGATCGATCAGGATGCCAGAGAAGTGCACTGCCTTGTCCTCTATGCCGACCATACTTGCGAAGTTCGACGCCATAGAATGACAGATTGCTCGGTCGTAATTCGGAATTGGGAGCCATATTTAACCCTGGGCCGGACAGACCCGCTGGTGTTGCTAACTGACGGGGATAGATGGGACTGGTTGAGCGGAAAATTTGAGGTCGAATAAGTGTCTTGTATAGCACTGAGGGAGTGGGAACTTGCTTCGTAAATGCTGGTCATTGTTCTTGCTTTGAATAGGGGCAGATTTTGAAGCGAAACACAATATTTAACACATATTTGCTTCCAATTCTCACGATCGAAATCTCCTCGCGTCTGGTTCCTTGCTGTCTATGCTTACATTACTGCAGAGTGAAACGGAAAAGCTGATTTCTATGCTGGCGCGTTGCGATGATGACCCAGCAACGCCTGAGTGCCGCCGCTTTAAGGGGCTAGGAGGATGACGCGCTCAAAGTAACTAAATGCCGTTCTAGAGTATATGCGCGTTGCTACCCCATTCTCCGTACCGCCGCACGTGCTCTCCCAAAGGCATTACCATCTCCACCTAGAAGAAATTGAATGAGTTCCTACCAGAGAATGCCATCCCAAACGTCCTGCCACGTCGCGGTATGGACGTTGAGGCCTTGAGCGGCGAACAGAGCTTGTACTGACATATCTCATAGGTTGTGCCACCTGTGGCGGTCATCCTCTCGAAGAAAAATCGCCAAAGCTTCAGCGGGTCGCGCGCCAATGTCCGAAACTCCACCTTGTGATCCTAGCTGTTCCAATCGGCCACCCTCCGTACCACTTCTTTGAACACAGGCCGTACGGCAAGGAGTAAAGTCGCCAGGAACATGCGTGCGCGCCGGAGACACTGCTCCCAGGATCAGTTTTTGGACGTCAATGGGGTACAGCAAGAGGCAACAAACCGGGATAGTGGCAATGATGTGATCCTCTAAGGCGAGATACCCACTGAGCTGTCGATGCTTTGGTTATTATAAAGTCGATTGGCCCGTGCCCCTAGCACCTCCAAGGCACGATCTGTTTGCCCTGTTGGACAATGTAGTCCCTGTGCAGCTTCGCCAGGTTCACCGGTGATGGATGTATAGGCCTATAGGTGCCTCGATTGAGCGCTGTGGAAGCCGGCTGAGCAGGAACGAAGTCCCAAAGAACGCTCCAAGACGAAGGAGTACCAAAGCGAGCACATAGTAAGCATTGTAGGAGGATCTGAAGCGCTTGCTGAAGGTTCCCATGGCCGATATCATTCGCTGGATTCGAAATCCTCTTCAAATCTAGGCTAAGGCCATATTGTGACCTCGATACACCTGCTCCTGCGTCAACAGTGTACACCCCTACTGCTGGAAGGCTTTCACACGGATTTGTGCTGTTGGCTGAGGACCTGCAACCTCTGCCTTTGCGTCTAGCCGAATGCTGAGCTTACCCATTTTCCATCGTGAGGAGTGTCCAGCTTCGATCGTTGCTGGGTCGCTGGCAGGTATGATCGCTGGGATGGGTCGGATGGATTCTTTAGCGACCGCAACTACTTCACATTAACCAATAGCTTCATTAGTTACAACTTGCCTTTGAGTATCATTATGAATAGGCATTTGAGGCTGGTACTCGATCCCATTTCGGGCTTCCTTTACCTCCCGTGTTGTTAGTCGCTGACGGGCCTACTGCCTCGTTTGATAATCTTCCTTCGCTGACGTGGTCTCGAAGAACTGCCATGCGGATAGGGTTGTTGACTCACGGTCTTGCCCTTGCGGTAGTCGCTCTGGACCGACTTCCCGACTATGTTCTCTGGCTCCAATGTCAGCTGAGAGTTTTGGCTGATTTCGTCAGATTTGTGCCCTTTTTGAAAACCCATGTGATAATCCCCCACGTCTTCCATCACTGCCGGAGTCGAATCTGCCTGAGCGCTCGCTGGGGCATCGCCCGTTGTAGATTAACGATTGCAGCTCTCCGAGTTTGGACGGTGGACTTTCCAAGTCCCGAATCTCTTGCAAACGCCTCCTCATCTCACAGAGCTCTTCATCGCCACTCATAGGCTTATCAGCGGTGTCTGACACTGGTAAGGCAAGGCGGAACAATTGTTCACAAAAGTCTGTTTGAACGGTAACCTCGTCTGCGACTTGCCGCATATTCTCTGCCAACGTTCTCTGCTCACTACGGTACTGTTCCCATAATTTGTCCAAATTTTTTGGAAGCTGTAAGGATTCCTGTACGACGACTTGGTGCTGCTTCTTAAGCTCTTGTAACTGTTTTTGGAGCTCCAGGGATTCATGCGCGGTCGCCTGGCTTTGTTTTCTGAGATCCTCCAGTTGCTGGACTAGCGACCGGTTTGTTTCAAGCGCCTGAAATAAGCTATCTTGAGCATCGTGCCGGTCCTGGTGTGCTCGAAAGAGGGCCTGCTGGTGACTCGTCTCAGCTTGCTCGGGAGCATCTCGATGATCCTCTTCAACTCGCCCGAGAGCCTTCTGGCTATCCTTTGCAGCTTGCTCGAGAGCACCTCGACGATCCTCTTCGGCTCGCTTGAGAGCCTTCTGGCTGTCCCTTGCAATTTGCTCGAGAGCATCGCGGTGATCCTCTTCAGCTCGCCTGAGTTGCTTTTTCAAGGCTAGATTTTCCTGTTGCAAAGCAGGAATACCCTGTGGTATGGATATGTCTAGAGACATTGGATAACTGGAAATCACCGGACACCAGGTCCCAGCGATGTAAGGTGACGGGCACGGAGACCTCGTCAAGCACCTCTCTAGGATAAATCCCGTGAGGTGCGATCTCTTCAATGAAGGGATAAAGCGGACTGTGCCCAATTAAGGGCGGCACGGAAGCAGTTTCGATGCAAGAATGGTGATAGCCTTGTACGAAAATGCTTGAAGAAGAAGGGAAAGAGAGGAGCGAGCCGGGCGGCCTTTATCGAACTGTGCGGCGCTAGCGGCACGCGCTTAGGTTAAATTCCAGCACGTGATAAACGCCTAAACGAGGCCCTAAGATAAGATTGAGCAAATCGGAAAGTTCCCATAGTGGAAGGGCCTTTACAGGTACACTGTTCGTTCACCGACACGGGTTGAATCGCAATGATATCCTGCGAGAAAAAATTAGAGGTAGAATTGTACGTCATTTGCCCT
>JAABUJ010001159.1_pt1 | contig 40725 bp, 25 predicted proteins | sample 5559131 | NCBI WGS metagenome assembly JAABUJ01 (sample SAMN10711875, study PRJNA513366) | rock metagenome | isolation source: Antarctica rocks | place: Antarctica: Victoria Land, Mt New Zealand nord | collected 2016-01-07 | reverse complement strand
CGTTCGCGCGCCTACAAGCGCTACCACATCCCGCCTGACTGACGCCCCGCCGCGTCACCCCCCAAAGGACGATCCGCGAACACCCTCGGCGTCAGCCTACCCGCAACAACGCCAACCTGCCCGCAAACGCCACCGGCAGACGACCGCGCGCGCCCGCACCCATCACTCGGGGCTTCCACCACCCCTCTCAACGCTCCCCCACACCCCCCCCAGCCGCATCGCAACCCAATCACACCCTTACTGCAAGCCGACCAATCACACGCTTACTGCACGATCGAGGCTCGCCGCGGCCGAGCGCGCGCAGCCGCCAGTCGAGGTGGGCGGGGTGGGCGGCGCGGTGATGCCCGACGTCGGTGATCCCGTGGCGGGCGACGGGGCGACGGTGACGCCGGTCGCGCCGGCGTAGGGGCGGCGGGGAGCCGCGGAGCATCCGACGGGTGCGGGTCCCCCGCAAGCTCGAAACGCGCCCCCGGAACCCCGATAGCTTCCCACGGCCCGGGTCGGTCCGGGACCGTGGGGTGTAACCGGCCAACTGGGGTATCCATCTAACTCAGGCAGCGCCCCAACGAGTTCGCGTAGGGGCCGCCCTGGGGCCGCCGTAGGGAAGAGGGCCAGAGAACGCATCTGACGGTCGGATAGCCGCTCCTGGAGCCGCTCGTGGCTTCTCGCTTGACCAGAAATCGCGCGGCCGAACGGGGCCAACCTGATTTAGATAGAGACCCCCACACCGGCCATATACGCGGAGGAGCTTCCCACAGTCCGGCGAACCCCCGGGCGGTGGGAAGTTAGCGGGGCCGTGGGGCCCATCGGTGGGCGCGCGGGTCGCCCCCGGTAGCAGCCGGTGGAGCGATGCGTCGTCAAGTCGGCACAACCGCCGGGAGCGGACTCGGGTCGGCGTGGCTCGCGCTGTGCCGTGCCCCCGCCGCGCGTCGCTCGGCCCGGCAGCCAGCTACCGCGGTGGCGGGCGCGGGCTTTAGCGCCGGACGATGGTGAAGGAGATCGTCTGGGGCTTGGAGGTGTTCTTGGCGGGGTCGGTGGCGGTGATCGTGGCCTGATAGCGGCCCGGCTTGAGCGCCTTTGACCCGATGCGCCCCGAGAACGCGACGCGGTTTTTGCCCTGGTGGCTGGTGCGCGTCAACGTCCCCTTCGTGATGATGCGCGTGCACTTGCGGGCCTTGCCCAGCTTGCGCGTCGGCGCGACGCACCGCTTGCCCCGCCGCCGGCCCGAGCTGGCCTGGGCGATCACGATGCGCACCGTCGCGGCCTTAGACAGCGTGTAGCCAAACGTCGTGCCCTTCTTGTGCTTCTTCGTGTTCTTCGCCGCCGCGCGGCCGAACGTCGGCGTGCTCCCACCCACCACGAACGGGTTGTTGGTCAGCCCCAACCTCGACACGATCGGAGCCGAGGTGTCGCGCACAGCACCCAACCCCGGCACAAGCCCCGCCGGCGCCGGCGGCGGTGGCGGTGGGTTGCCACCGCCCGCCGGGGGCGGGTTGCCACCGGCCCCCGGCCCGCCCGCCGGCGTCGTGTTCAACAGCACCGACACCGCGTTGTTGCCGTTGTTGGCTAGCGCGAGGTCGGGGCGCCCGTCCTCGTTGAAGTCGCCCACCGCCACCGACTGCGAGTCACTGTTGGTTGCGTACTCGGTCCTGGGGGCGAACGTGCCGTCGCCGTTGCCCGGGAGCACCGACGCGCCACCGGCGGCGCCGCCCAGGTCGGCGACGGCGAGGTCGGGGTGCCCGTCGCCGTTGAAGTCCCCCACCGCCACCTTGATCGGACCCTCGTTGTAGTGGTCGGCCTCGTAGGCGGTCATCGGGGCCAGCGTGCCGTCGCCACGGCCCAGCAGCACCGAGATCGCCTTGAACCCGCCGCTGTCGGCGCCGGAGGTGACGACCCCGACGTCGGGGTTGCGATCGCCGTTGAAGTCGCCCACCGCCACCCCGTAGGGGCGGGCGTATCTGATGTTGGGCTTGCCCAGGCTCGCCGCATAGTCAGTCCGCGGCGCGAGCGTCCCGTTGGGGTTGCCCAGCAGCACCGCGACGTTCCCGTCGGCGTCGGCGGTCACCACGTCGAGGCTGCCGTCGCGGTTGAGGTCCCCGAGCGCGAGATCGTTGGGGCCGCCGCCCGTCGGATAGTCGCTGTTGGGGGCAAACGTCCCATCGCCGTGGCCCAGCAGCACCGACACCGAGTTGCTCGCCAAATCGGAGGTGACCAGGTCGGGATTGCCATCCCCGTTGAGATCGCCAACCACAACCGACGTCGGCCCCGGACCGGTCGGATACTCCACGGGGGAAGCAAACGTCCCATCCCCGCGGCCCAGCAGCACCGCCACGCTGCGCCGGTAAGGGCTCTGGCCGGTGGTCGGCGTGAAGTACTCGGCGACGGCGAGATCGGGGTGCCCGTCGCGGTTGAAGTCCCCCACCGCCACCGACGAGGGAAACGAGTCTGAGGCGCCGGCCGCGTAGTCGACCCTCGCCCCGAACGTGCCATCCCCCCGGCCCAGCAGCACCGACGCCGTCGCCGGCGCGTGATTGCTCACCGTCACCAGATCCGCATGCCCATCCCCGTTGAAATCCCCCACCGCCACCCAAAGCGGCCCCGAGCCGACCTGCGAGTCGTGGTCGGTGGGGTACTCGACGTGGGGGGCAAACGACGCGCTCGTCACCGCCCACGCGCCCGGCGCAACCCCAAGCACCGCCACCGCCACCAGCAGCGCGACCAAGGCCAGCCACCGCGCCGACCAGCGGCGCACGCCGAAGACCCGCCCGAGCAACACGCTCCCGCCAACCCCAGTCACGGGCGGGAGCCCGATCAGCGGCCGCGGGCCGGCAGGCGCCGGCGCCGAGCACGCCAGCCAGGCGCCGGGGCCGCCGTTGGTGGCGGCGCGAAACGCCGCGGCGAGGGGCCCCGCAGTGCGGGGCCCCGCACGCTGCGCCGCTTGATGAGTCCGACGGCTCACCGCTGGCATCTCGGCTGCCTCCTGACGTGTGGGAACCCGGGCCGGCGGGCCAGTCGCCGCCCGAAGGCCGCAACCCGTCCCCCCGATGCCACCTGGGGTCTCCATCGTAGCGGGCCCTCAAACCCCCATCGAGAGTAAACGCGACAGCCCTACCTCGTTTCCTGTGTGCCTATTCACTATATGACCTATGCATATAGGTGTGATGCATATAGGCGTCTGCCCCCGCTGTCATTGGGGTTACCGGGTGTGGCTGGCAGCGTGGTACTGTGAGTCGTCAGGGCAAGGGGTGGTCGTGTGCGCCTATACCGGTGGGCGGTGGGAGGAGTGTTTTCGATGCTTGGACAGCAACGCTTAGGATTAGGCGCGATGGGACTTGGGCGGCGGTCATCGGGCCGAGCAGCGGCCGTGGCGGCCGTGGCTGTGGCGGCGTTGGCGCTGGCTGCGCCGGCGGTCGCCGGGATCGGGCCCACGACACGCGAGTCGCTGACCGGCGCCTCCGGTCAGCAGGCCAACGGTGCCAGCTTCGGTGCGTCGCTGTCGGCGGATGGGTCGCTTGTCGCTTTTCAGTCCGATGCCACCGACCTCGTGCCCAACGACACCAATATGGTCACGGACGTCTTCGTTCGCGACCGGACCAACGCCACGACCACGCGGGTGTCGGTGGCAAGCAACGGTGCCCAGGCCAACCAGGGCGGCAAGAAGCCCGCGATCTCCGGCGACGGCCGCTACGTCGCGTTCAGCTCGCAAGCGACCAACCTCGATCCCGGCGCGACCAGCGGGTTCCCCGAGGTGTATGTCCGCGACCTCACGACGGGGAACACGAGCAGGGTGTCGAGGACCCCCACCGGGGGCGAGCCCGACAACGGGAGCGGCGGCGATACGATCTCGATCTCGCGGGACGGTCGTTACGTGGCCTTCGGCTCAAGCGCCACGAACCTCACAGGCGGAGGCGGCGGCTCGCCCGACTCGGGCCTCTACGTCTATGACACCAAGGCTGACAAGACCGTGCTGGTGTCGGCGGGTGGGGGCCCAGAACAACCGTCGATCTCCGCAGACGGTCGCTACGTGGCGTTCTCCACATTTCGAGCGCTCGTCCCGGGGGACACCAACGGCGTCGGGGACGTCTACATCCGCGACCGCGACGCCGACGGCAACGGCATCTTCGACGAGGCGGGGGCAGGCAAGACGTCGACCACGCTGGCCTCGGTGGCACTCGACGGCACCTCGGCGGGCAACGCCAACAGCACTGGGTCACCGCTTGCGGGCCCCCTGGCGCTGTCGGCCGACGGCCGCCAGGTCGCCTTCGCGTCCAACGCGTCGAACCTGGTCGCCGACGACACGAACTCCAAGACCGATGTGTTCGTGCGCGATCTGCGTGTCGGCAAGACCGCCAGGGTATCGGTGGCCAGCGACGGCAGCCAGGGCAACGACAGAAGCGGCGGCTTCGCCACGGGCTTGGCGCTCTCCGCCGACGGCCGGCGGGTCGCGTTTGCCTCCGACGCGTCGAACCTGGTCGCCGGCGACAGGAACTTCACCACCGACGTGTTCGTCCACGATCGCGACGCCGACGGCAACGGAACCTTCGACGAGGCGGGCGCTGGGAAGGCGACGACCACGCTGGAGTCGGTGTCCACTGACGGCACTCAGGGCAACGACGCCAGCGGGGGGGGGAGTGGAGCCTTTCCGGGAGTGGCGCTGACCGGGGACGGGACCGGGCTGGCGTTCGGATCGTTCGCGACCAACCTCGTGGCTGGTGATACCAACGCGGTCTCCGACGTGTTCTTTCGTCGCCTGGCGCCGCCCACGCAGTCGACGCTGACGGTGGTCAAGGCGGGGGCGGGGCAGGGGACGGTGACCAGCTCCCCGGCGGGGATCGACTGCGGCTCGAGCTGCGCGCACGCGTTTGACACGGGCACCCTCGTGAGGTTGACCGCCGCGCCCGCGGCGGGCTCGAGTTTCGCTGGCTTTACCGGCACCGGGTGCGCGGGGGCGGCCGCGACGTGCACGGCCACCGTCGATGAATCGCGCTCGGTGACCGCGACGTTCGCGGTGGCCCAGACGGGCGGCGGTGGCAACCCCCCGCCCGGCGGTGGTGGCAACCCCCCGCCCGGCGGCGGTGGCAGCCCTCCGCCGGGGGGCGGTGGCAGCCCGCCGCCGGGGGGCGGTGGCAACCCTCCGCCGCCGCCGCCTCCTCCGCCGGCGCCGCCGGCGGCTGCGGGGCTTGTGCCGGGGTTGGGTGCTGTGCGGGCTGCCTCGGCTCCGGTCGTGTCGAGGTTGGGGTTGACCAACAACCCGTTCGTGGTGGGTGGGAGCACGCCGACGTTCGGCCGCGCGGCTAAGAAGGCCAAGCGCCATGAGAAGGGCACGACGTTTGGCTACACGCTGTCTAAGGACGCGACGGTGAAGATCGTCATCAGCCAGGCCGGGTCGGGCCGTCGCCAGGGCAAGCGTTGCGTCGCGCCGACGCGCAAGCTGCGCCATGCCAGGCGCTGCGCGCGGATCTTCGTGAAGGGGACGTTGACGCGCACCAGCCACCAGGGCTCAAACCGCGTCGCGTTCTCGGGGCGCATCGGGTCGCGCAAGCTCGCGCCCGGCCGCTATCAGGCCACCCTGACCGCCACCGACGCCGCGAAGAACACCTCCAAGCCCCAGACGATCGCGTTTACGATCGTCGGGCGGTGAGGATTATGACGCGATGAGCGGGGGCATGCGAGGGGGGTGGCTGTCGGGCGCGCTGGTGGTGATTGTGCTGTTGGCGCTGGGCGTGCTTGGCGCGCCGGCTGCGGCGGCCGCCTCGGCGGGCGCGCTTGACGATGGGTTTGGCGGCGGGGGCAAGGTGCTCACCGATGTGGGCCCCCGCGACAGCGCCTTCGGGGTGGCCGTCCAGAGCGATGGCAAGCTCGTCGTCGTGGGCGCGGACTCCGTCTTGCTGCGCTACAGCCCGGATGGGACCCTGGACGCGAGCTTTGGCAGCGGCGGCACGGTGACCGCGCTGATCCAGCCCAAGGACGTCGCCCTCCAAGCCGACGGCAAGATCGTGGTGTCGGGCAACGCACCGAGAGGCTTCGCCGTCGCCCGCTATAACGGGGACGGCACCCCGGACTACAGCTTTGGCGTCGGCGGCAAGGCGGTCACCCAATTCCCTTTGCCGCCCGCCCCCCCGAGTAAGGACAACTCCTCGCCCGGCCTCGATCGAAGAGATGAACAAAGCTTCGCCGAGGGCGTCGTGATCCAGCCGGACGGCAAGATCGTGGCGTCGGGGGAACAATATATCTTTAACGCGAGGACGGTTCTACCGTTCGACCCCGTCACCCAGCCCATCACCAGGAGGCTGGCACTGGCGCGCTACAACACGGACGGCAGCCCCGACACCACTTTCGGCGCCCCCAACGGCGAGACGACCACAACAGTCGATAACGGTGAGTGCGCCCGCGAGTCGACGTCTGCTCGCGTCGCCTTGGATCCCGTCGACGGCGGGATCATGGTGGCGACGAAGCAGGCCGTTAATAACAGCTGCGCATTCTATTTGGCTCGCTTCACCACTCTAGGCAACCCAGACCCCAGCTTCGGCGGCGGCTCGGTGACCACCAACATCCGCAAGTCCTCCTTCGATAACAGCCCCAGCAGCGACAGCGCCCAAGACCTCGCCATCCAGACCGACGGCAAGATCGTGGCGGCCGGATGGTCGTCGGTGCGCGTGAGCGCGGGTAACTCGCCCAGTGATTTCTCCGTTGCGTTTGCCCTGGCGCGCTACACCCGGGCGGGTACCCTGGACACGAGCTTTGGCGATGGCGGCCGGCTCGTCACGAGCTTTGGCCCCCAAGACGCCTTGGGCCACGCGATCGCGATCCAGCCGGCCGACGGCGATATCGTGGTCGGCGGGCAAACCTTAGCCGGCACCGACCCCAACTATGTCGGTGACTTCGCGCTGGCGCGCTATAAGCCCGACGGGTCGCTTGATACCGGCTTTGGCACCGGCGGCAAGATCCTCACCGACTTTGACCCTGGCCGCCGTGACAGCGCCTATGACATCGCGCTTCAAGGCGACGGCAAGATCGTGGCGGTGGGGGAGAGCTCAAGCCGCCCCATCACCGGCCAGCCGCCGGACCAGGGCAGCGCTGACTTCGCCCTGGCGCGCTACCGGATTGATTCACCGCCCAACCCAGGCGGGGGCGGCGGCACAGGGACAGGGACAGGGACATCGGCGGGCGCCGGCGGGCCTGCCTCCGGCAACCCCGCGGGTCCGGGCGGGCCCGGACCCGGATCAGTGATCGGATCGGGCTCGAGTGGCCTCATCCCGGGCATCCGCCCCGGTGGCGGTGTGACGCGGAGGTTGGTGTTTGGCCCGGTGGTCTCGCGGTTCGGGCTTAGCAACAACCCGTTTGTGGTGAGTCGGCGCAAGACGCCGCAGTTTGGCCGTGCGGCGAAGGTCAGAAAGCACAAGATGGGCACGGTGTTTCGCTACACGCTGTCTGAGGCGGCGACGGTGAGGATCGTGATCGCCCAGCGGGTCTTGGGTCGGCGCGTGGGCAAGCGTTGCGTCGCCCCGACGCGCAAGCTGCGCCATGCCAGGCGCTGCGCGCGGATCTTCGTGAAGATGACGCTGACGCGCACCAGCCACCTGGGCGAAAACCGCGTCGCGTTCTCGGGGCGCATCGGGTCGCGCAAGCTCGCGCCCGGCCGCTATCAGGCGACGATTACCGCCACCGATGCCGCGAGGAACGCCTCCAAGCCCCAGACGATCGCGTTTACGATCGTCCGGCGGTGAGGGTCGGGATCGGGCCGGTACGAGCAGATCGACGCGGTCGCGCTCGCGGGCGGATCGGCATCGGACTGCGCGCCGTCGCGCTGCTGGGGGCTGTCGCGCTGGTCCTACCCACCGGCGCGGCGGCCGAGCAGGGCTCCCAGCCCGGCTCGGCGGCGGCGGGGCAGCTCGACGCCGGGGCGTTTCACACGTGCGCAGTGCTCGCCGACGGCACGCTGCGCTGCTGGGGGTTTGGCGGCGATGGCCGCTTGGGGTATGGCAACACCGACACGATCGGCGACGATGAGGTCCCGGCATCGGTCGGACCGGTGGACCTCGGTACCGGGCGCAAAGCCACGGCGATCACCGCCGGCAGCTCCCACACCTGCGCGATCCTCGATGACGGGACCGTGCGCTGCTGGGGCTTTGGCGCCAGCGGCCAGCTGGGCTATGGCAACACCAACAGCGCCGGTGACACCCCGGCGAGCACCCCCGACAAGCTCGGGGCGGTCAACCTCGGCGGGCACAAGGCCACAGCGATCACCGCCGGCACCGCCCGCACCTGCGCGATCCTCGATGACGGGACCGTGCGCTGCTGGGGGTTTGGCGGCAACGGCCAGCTCGGCTATGGCAACACCAGCAACGTCGGTGACACCCCGGCCAGCACCCCCGACAAGGCCGGGGCGGTCAACCTCGGCGGGCACAAGGCCACAGTGATCGCCGCCGGCGCCTACCACACCTGCGCGATCGTCGACGACGGCAGCCTGTGGTGCTGGGGAGAGAACAACAATGGCCAGCTGGGCTATGGCAACACCACCAACGTGGGTGACACCACCACCACCACCCCCGACAAGGTGGGGCCGGTCAACCTCGGCGGGGCCAAGGCCACAGCGATCACCGCCGGCAGCACCCACACCTGCGCGATCCTCGACGACGGGACCTTGCGCTGCTGGGGCTTTGGCTTCTCCGGCCAGCTGGGCTATGGCAACACCAACAACGCCGGTGACACCCCGGCCAGCACCCCCGACAAGCTCGGGGCGGTCAACCTCGGCGGGCACAAGGCCACAGCGATCACCGCCGGCAGCTCCCACACCTGCGCTGTGCTCGACGATAGGACCGTGCGCTGCTGGGGCAACGGCATCGACGGCCGGCTGGGGTATGCCAACACGCGCAACCTCGGCAACACCCCTGCCACCACCCCCGACAAGCTGGGGCCGGTGGACCTGGGCACGGGCCGAACCGCCGCGGCGATCAGCGCCGGCGAGAACCCCACCTGCGCCCGCCTGGACCAAAACGCCGTGCGCTGCTGGGGCAACGGCGCCAACGGCGCGCTGGGCTACTGCAACACCAACAACATCGGCGACAGCCAGACGCCCGGCTCCGCCGGGCCGGTCAACCTACAGCCAGGCGACGGTGGCGCTGGCTGCCCCACCCCGGCTGCGGTCAACCCCCCGGCCCCCTCGATCCCGGCCCCCTCGATCCCGGCCGCGCCCGTGAAGGGCCTGCCGACGACAAGCTCGGCGACGGGCCCCGCAGACGACGGAAGCCGAGCGCAAGCGTCCCGCGCGCGCCACCTGCGCGGCTGCCTCGCCGGCGTGACCAGCCACGCCAACCGCCAGCGGCGCCTGGCGCGCCACGGGTCCGCGCGCAGGCGCGCAGCAGCCAACCACCACCTCAGCGCCCACGCCCGCAGCGGGCGCCGACGCTGCCTGCACCTCTACGCCCGCACACCAGGCCCCGTCAGAGACCTGCGAGCCCAGACCACCGGCACGACCCAGATCCAGCTCAGCTTCAACGCGCCCGGCACCGACGCAAACCACCCCCCGCCCGCCCGCAGCTACCTGGTCAAGCAATCGCGTCACCCGATCCCCACCGCCCGCGCCTTCGCCCGCGCCCAAACGCTGTGCCACGGAGCCTGCCGGTTCACCATCGCGGCGATCGGCGACAAGATCACCCTCACCGTCACCGACCTACACCCCCACACCACCTACTACTACGCAATCGCCGCCCGCGACAACATCACCGCCAAACAAGGCCCACGCTCAGCGGTCGTGAACGCAACGACGCGCTGACATGAACGAGAGCCCGCGCTGTCAAGGCTCACCGAAATGGACCTGGATCATGGCGAGGCTCGCTTTGCTTTATCGGCAGCGGGGCGTTCCTTGGTGCTCTAGAGCCCGGGGCTGGATTCGAACCAACGCGTCTCCCTTACAGTAGTGCTCTGCCCATTGCGACGAGCCCTACCGGGGAGATCGGGACGCCGGACGCCGGTATGACGCGCACGCTCGACCGACTGCGACGCGTCGGCCTGGTGTTGGCCGGCCCCGGGGGCCGGCCACACCCTCCAAGGCGGCGATAGCCTTGGTCGGCGCCCGTGCTCATCGTGGACTTGATCGTCGCCGGACTGGTCGCCCTGATGGTGGCTTGGGGATTCTCGCGCGGGCTGACGGTCAGCACGCTGGCCATGGCGGGGTTCGGCGCCGGGGCGGTGCTCGGCTCTCGTCTGGCGCCGCTGGTCCTCGCCGGCGGCCTGCACTCGACCTATGCGCCGGAGGTCGCGCTCCCGGGAGCGCTGCTCCTCGGCGCCCTGGCGGCAGCGGCGGTCGAGCGGGTCGGCCTTCGCCTGCATCACCGGCTCGACCGCCTGGGCCGCGCCAAGCCGATCGGGGGTGCGCTGCTGGGCGGCTGTCTCGGGCTGGTGGCGGCTTGGCTCCTGGGTACCGCCGTCATGCAGGTGGGGTCGCTGAGCGACCCGGTGCGGCGCTCGGCGATCCTCAGCCGGCTGGACGCGCTGCTGCCCCCGCCCGGGCCGGCTCCCGTCTCGGAGGTTGCGTCCTCCGACCCGTTCCCGACGCTCGAGGGCCCGGGGCCCCCGGTGGCCGCACTCGACCCGCAGGTGACGCGCGAGCCGGGGGTGCGAGCCGCCACCCGGAGCGTCGTGAAGATCTCCGTCCTCTACTGCAACCAGGGCAAGGGAGGTACCGGCTGGATCGCCGCCGATGGCATCGTGGCCACCAATGCTCACGTCGTCGCCGCCGAGGACGTCACCAGCGTGCGATTCCGGGACAGAGGGCCGCCCTACCCCGCCACGCCCATCTGGTTCGACCCCAAGAACGACATCGCGCTGCTCCGCGTTCCCGGTGTGAAGGGCGTGCCCGCCCTGTCGCTGGCGGGCGATCCGAGGCCCGGACGCTCGGCTGCGATGATCGGATTCCCGGGCGGGAACTGGGCGGTCCGCCCGACACGGCTCGGCGCGACCTCGAGGTACATCGAGGGCTTCCTCGGCGGCCACCCGCTGCCGCGCGAGTTCTCGAACAAGCTCTTCGGGCGTCCGATCACGCCCTTCTCCGGGCGCGCGGAACCCGGCAACTCGGGCAGTCCGCTGGTCGATGGCCGCGGGCGCGTGCTCACCACCGCCTTCGGCGGGGGCGCAGACAGAGGGCTCGGCGTTCCGAACACATTCGTACGCTCCGCCCTGCGGCGCGCCGGCCCACCGGTGGGGACCGGGCCCTGCTAGGCCTCGCCCTCCCTTGTAGGCTGTTGGCTCGGTGAGCCCGCAACCCAACCTGTCGAGACGAGAACGCCCCCGGCTCGCCAGGGAGGCCACGCGCCGGTTCAACACGCTCGGCTTCTGGGCCAGCCTGGCCATAGTGCTCCTGCTCGTCGGCTACGTGCAGGTGATCGCGGCCAGCCGGCCGCAGGTCAGCGGACAGAAGCTTCCCTTCTCAGCCTTCATCGACCTGGCGGAGTCGGGTCGAGTCGTCAACGCTCGCATCCTCGACCAAGATTCCTACATCGTCGGGACCTACCGTCCCAGGGGCGGTGCGCCGGTTCGCTTCAACACTCCGTATCTCAGAAATGCATCGGAGAACCGCGAGCGGCTGGTCGACACCCTCCTGGCCAACCGGATTCCTCTGACCATCGATCAGCAGTTCGGCAAGAACCTGGTGGGCCCCCTCTCCCTCCTGCTGCCGGCCCTGATCCTGATCGTCGTCTTCACCTACTTCATCTTCTCCTACCGCCGCGGGACAGGCTTGTTCGGGGTTCGCAGCGGCGCGCGGAAGGCCACCGGCGGAAAGAGCGATTCGAGCTTCGACGATGTCGCGGCGCAGGAGGGAGCGGTCACCGAGCTGCGCGAGCTGGCGCAGTTCCTCTCGGAGCCCCGGCGCTTCATCGACCTCGGCGCGCGCATTCCCACCGGCGTGCTGCTCTACGGGCCGCCCGGCTGTGGCAAGACCCTGCTCGCGCGGGCCCTGGCCGGGGAGTCTGGGGCCGCCTTCTACTCGATCTCCGGCTCGGACTTCGTCGAGATGTACGTCGGCGTGGGCGCCTCGCGGGTTCGCGAGCTGTTCAGGGAAGCGCGCGAGAACGCTCCGGCGATTGTCTTCATCGATGAGATCGACGCCGTCGGCCGCCGGCGCAGGGCCGGCCCGGCGGCGAGCGAGGGCTCCAGTGAGGAGCAGGGACAGGCCCTCAACCAGATCCTCACCGAGATGGACGGCTTCTCGCCCGCGCAGGGCACGATCGTCGTCGGCGCGACCAACCGGCCCGACGATCTCGACCCGGCTCTGCTGCGCCCGGGCCGCTTCGATCGCGCCATCGCGGTCGACCGGCCCGACGAACCGGGACGTACGGCGATCCTGGCCATCCACGCCAAGGGAAAGCCGCTGGCCCCAGGCGTGGATGTGCGTGCCGTGGCCAACCGCGCCATCGGCCTGACCGGCGCTGACCTCGAGAGCGTGATGAACGAGGCGGCCCTGCTCGCGGCCCGCGCCGGCCGGCCGGAGATCTCTCAGACCGAGCTCGACGGCGCGTTGACGCGGATCCTCGAGGCCCCCGAGCGCCAGCGCCGGCTGTCGGTGCGCGACCGGACGATGGGTCAGCAGTCGCTGGGGGCCGAGCGGGTGACCTTCGCCGATGTGGCGGGCAGCGAGGAGGCGCTGATCGAGTTCAACGAGATCAAGGAGTTCTTGAGCGACCCGAACCGCTTCGCGGAGATGGGGGCACGGTTCCCCCGGGGCTTCTTGCTGGTCGGGCCGCCGGGCTGCGGCAAGACCCTGCTGGCCCGGGCGGTGGCGGGTGAGTCCAACGCCGCCTTCCTCACCGTCGCTGCCGCCGAGTTCATCGAGACCTTCGTCGGCGAGGGCTCGGGACGCGTGCGTGACCTCTTCGGTCAGGCGCGGGCGGTGGCGCCGACCATCGTCTTCATCGACGAGATCGACGCCATCGGGACGCGACGCGAGGTCTCGGCGGATGGCCACCGCGAGCGCGAGCAGACCCTCAACCAGATCCTGATCGAGCTCGACGGCTTTCGCCAGCGAGACGGCGTGATCGTGATGGCGGCGACCAACCGGCCCGAGATCCTGGACCCTGCCCTCGTGCGCGCTGGGCGATTTGATCGCACCATCACCCTCGGCCTGCCTGACCGCCCGGCGCGCCGCGCGATCCTGGAGGTCCACGTCGGCCGCAAGAGGCTGGGCCCGGACGTGGACCTGGACGCCGTGGCGGGCATCACCCGCGGCCTGTCGGGGGCCGACCTCGCCAACGTGATGAACGAGGCCGCCCTGCTGAGCGCCCGGCGCAACCGACGCGAGATCTCGATGTCGGAGGTCGAGGCGGCGGTGACCCGGGCGACCATCGGCATCTCGCGCGCCCACGTTCTCACCGACGAGGAGCGGCGAGTCATAGCCTTCCACGAGGCTGGACATGCCGTCGTCGCGCGCTCCGTGCCCGAGGGCAGGCTGCCCCACATGATCAGCATCATCCCCTCGGGTCGCTCACTCGGTCGCGCCTGGCTCACCGATACTCATGACCGCGTCGTCTACTCGCGCTCGGGCATGATCGACGAGATGGCCATACTGCTGGGCGGCCGCAGCGCCGAGAAGCTGATCTTCGGGCATGCCGGGTCCAGCGCGGCCAATGACCTGGGCCAGGTGGGGCGCCTCGCTCACCGCATGGTCAGCGAGCTGGGCATGAGCGATGTGCTTGGCCCGATCGGCTACGACCAGGATGCCGACGAGTACGGTCACGTTGTCTCCTACTCGGAGGAGACCGCGCGCACGATCGACGCCGAGGCGCGCCGGCTTGTAGAGGAGGCGGAGGTGAGGGCAGATGGGGTGTTGCGGGCATCGCGGGAGACGCTCGACCGGGTGGCGCTGGCGCTCCTGGAGTCCGAGACGCTCAGCTCGGGTCAGATCGAGGAGATGACGGCTGAACCGGCGCGGGCCCCGGCCTAGCGCCGCCCCGAGCGTCTGCCCACGAGCGCGGTCCCGGCGAGGACCAGGACGACGGCCAGCACCACGAGCGAGGCGGCGTCGACGGCGTTGAGCCCTGAGCCCAGGCCCGAGCCGGTAGGCGTCGCGACCCCGCTGCCCTCCGATCCGGCGCGCGGGGGCGTCTGACCGGCGAGGAACGAGCGCTTGTCGAGGATGCCCGTGCCCTTGACGAACACCCAGCCGTCGTAGATCACCGGGCGATAGACGAACGTCCCCTGGGAGAAGAACAGGGGGATCGCCGGGAGGTCACTGGCGAGCAGGCGCAGCTCGGCGCCAACCGCGTCGCGGCGAGCTTGGAGATCAGGGGCGGAGGCAACGCGCTGAGCGAGCGCATCGAACGCCTGGCTGCGGTACCCCGTGGAGTTGAGCGGAGCGGTCCGGGGATCTGATCCGAACAGCGCTCCCAGGAAGCCCGGGTCGTCGGAGGCCAGGGGAGGGGTGCTCGCGATCGCCGCATCGAAGTCCGGCACCGAGCCGGTCTCGCCGATCGCCTGGCTGAGGCTTGCGCTCGAGAGCTTGGTCAGGGTCGCCTTGGCGCCCGCCCGTTGCAGGGCCAGCACGACCTGCCGGCCGGCCTCGAGCCTCACCGGGTCGCTCTCGGGCGCCAGCACGCGGATCGTGGGCAGCTGGAGCCTGGCCACGGCGGTCTGGGCCGAGGTCGGGTCGAAGCGTTGGAGGCTGGCCCCGGAGGCCCAGGGCGAGGCGGGATGGATGTAGCCCTGATCGGCGGCGGCCGCCGGCCCGACGTTCCTGACGATCCGCCCGAGGTCGAGCGCGTCGGCCACGGCCAGCCGCGCCGCAGGGCGGTCGAAGGGGGGGCGCCGGAGGTTGAGCAGCAGCGTCGTGCCGGAGTACAGGGGACCGGTGCGCACGCCGATCCCGAACGCGGTCCCAAGCTCGCCCGCCGGGCCCTGGGGGAGGCCGAAGGGCAGCATGTCGACCCGCCTTTGCCGCAGGGCGTCGTAGGCGCGCTGCTCCTGGTGGATGATCGGCACCCGGATCTGCTCCACCCGGGGAGCCCCCTCGAAGTAGGCGTGGTTGGCGGCGAAGACATATCCCGTCGAAGGCTCGGCTCTGACCAGGCGGTAGGGTCCGCTCCCCACCGGAAGGCCCGCGGGCGCCGGCTGGCCGCGGGGGAGTCCCTGCCACAGGTGCCGGGGCAGGATGGGCAGGTCGGCCAGCGGCTGGTCCTCGAAGCCAAGCGACACGCGGCGCAGGTCGATCGTTACGGTCAGCGGGCCGGTCGCCCGCACGCGGTCGATGTCGCCCAGCTCGGGCGTGAAGCGCGGGTGGAAGTGGCCGGCGACGAACTGGAAGGTGAAGGCCACGTCGTCAGCGGTCAGGGGCCGGCCATCGTGCCAGCGAACCCCCTGTCTCAGGGTGATCGTCAGCCGCCGGCCGCCGTTGCTTCGCCGCAGCGACCGCGCGAGCCAGGGCCTCGGGATGCCGTTGGCGTCGCGCCAGTAGAGGGTGTCGTAGACCAGCGTGACCAGCGGGTAGCCCAACGTGAAGGTGTAGGGCGTGAGCGTGCCGTCGTAGCTGGGAAACGGCAGCCGGACGAGCGGTGCGTTCGGGGCGCGGGAGCTGGCCGGCGAAGCCGGGACGGCCGCCGCCAGACAGGCGATCACGATGGTCATGAGCGCGCGCCTAGTCAGGGGCTGAGCCCAGGTTGCTCCGGCACGCAAGCGCCGGCGGTCGGGTCGGGCTGGTAGCGCCACACGTCAGAGGCTATTCGCCAAGCGCCCCCGGGGGTACACCAAGATCCGAGCACGTGGCACCCGGGTGGCACCCACGCTCGAAAGCTGTTAGGCTCAGCGGACTTTTCCCGGCTTCGCGAGAAGCCTCATAGGTTCCGAGCGGCGAGGTGGGTTTCTCATGGGTGGACGAGCGCGTAGTCTTTGGGTGGCGGCACTGGTTGTGGGGGCGACCGCTCTAGGGGGGGCAAGCATCGCCTGGGCATGTACGGCCCCGGACTTCGGGACCCCGCAGACGCCGGGGGCTCCCCCGCCTTCGGCTCCCCCGCCCTCACCCCCGGCTGGGGGCACTGTCAGCCCGGGGGCACCCAGTGGCGCGGGCGCCGGGGCGCCTGCCGCTGCGCCTGCAGGTGCCGGGGCGACGGCGCCCAGCCACGCCGCGGCCGGCCACGCTGGTGCGGGTTCGAGCGCCTCGGGGTCGACGAGCGGCGCCGGCTCCTCCAGAGCTTCCGGCACTACGAGTGGTGGACAGCGGCGCGCAGCTGCACCACGCTCTAGTGGCGCAGGTTCGTCTGGTTCGGGTTCGAGCGCGCCAACCGGGACGAGCAGTGCCAGCGCACGCGGGACGAGCAGTGCCAGCGGAGGCGGGGCTTTTGGGTCCCCTGCGCTCGCCGCCCGCGCCAAGGGCGCGACCGCGGGCGTCAGCCACCAGGCTGGGCACAAGGTCTTCGCCAGCTCGGTCTCACCGAGGACCGCCGCGGCTCCCTCAGCGCGCAGCGCGACCGGCGATCTCTGGAGCGGCTTTGGCGCTCCGGCGCGATCCCCGGTGTCTGCTGCGGCCCAGGCCTCGTCCTCGGGGCAGGGTGGGGGCATTGGCGCCCAGGTGCTGGCCGGCATCGTGATCCTCGGTCTCGGATTGGTCGGTCTCTTCGGCGGCGTCCTGGTCACCCTCGCCCGTCGCCGGCGGGCGACGGCTGGGTCTTCGGGCACCGGTAGCGGAGCGATTGAGAGGTAGATGAAGGCTCGGGACGCCCCGCCGCAGGCGGGTGGCGCTGAGCCTGGTTCCACGGAAGTAGCGGGCCCCGACCGCCAGCGGCGGCGGGGCTCGCTGCTTTCAGTGATCCTCGGCGCGTCGCTGCTGCTCGCCGGGGCGGGGGCGGTGCTGATCTCGGGTGCGTATCATCGCCCGGCTACCGTCAGGCTCGTCGGGCGTGACGCGCCGGTGAACGTCGGGGCCAGCACCACGTCTGACATCAGCGCCCACAACTCCCCGACCCTGGTCCGCGATCCCGTGCGCCCGGCCAATCTGGCCGTCTCGAGCCGCATCGACACGCCGTTCTTCTCCTGCGGTCTGCACGTCTCCTCCGATGGAGGGGCCAGCTGGCGCCAGATCGCGGTCCCGGCCCCGAAGGGGGAGGAGGCCAAGTGCTACGCCCCCGACATCGCCTTCTCGGCCGACGGCATGCTGTATCTGAGCTTCGTCACGCTCAAGGGGATTGGCAATGTCCCCGACGCGGTGTGGGTCTCGACCTCCAAGGACGATGGGCACACCCTCTCTGAGCCGGTCAGGGTCCTCGGCCCGCTGGCCTTCCAGGTGCGCCTGGCCGTCGATCCGGTCAAGCCCCGACGGGTGTATCTGACCTGGCTTCAGGGCAGCGCTGTCGCGACCTTGAAGTTCACGACCACGGCAAACCCGATCGAGGCCACGCGCTCGGATGATGGCGGGGCGTCGTGGGGCCCGCCGGTGCGGGTGAGCAACCCGGCCCGCCAGCGGGTGGTCACCCCGTCGCCGGTGGTGGGGCCCAAGGGCGAGCTCTACGTGCTCTACGTGGACCTTGGCCAGGACAACTTGGACTACGCCGGGGAGCACAACGGCCAGGGCGGTCCTGCCTATCCCGGTCCGTTCAGTCTCGTGCTCGCCCGCTCGCTCGACGGAGGAGCGAAGTGGGACGAGTCGGTGGTCGACGAGCACGTGGTGCCCATAGAGCGCTTCATCGTGTTCTTCCCGCCCTTTCCCTCGGTGGCGGTGGATCGAAGCGGCCGGGTCTATGCCGCCTTTCATGACAATCGCTTCGGCGACGCCGACGTGTTGCTGTGGTCGCTGAAGCACGGCGCCTCGACCTGGCGCGGGCCGGTACGCGTCAATGACACCAAGCGCCATGACGGCACCTCCCAGTACCTGCCCAAGCTGGCCGTGGCCCCCGACGGCCGCCTCGATGTCGTCTACTACGACCGACGCTCTGACCCGGCGAACATCATGACCCACGTCTCGCTGCAGTCCTCCTTCGATGCCGGCAAGACCTTCACCCCCGCCGTACAGCTATCCAGTCGCTCCTTCGACTCGCGAATCGGATTCGGCGCCAAGGAAGGCCTGCCCGACCTCGGTAGCCGGTTGGGACTGATCTCCGGGGATCGCTTCGCGCTTGGGGTCTGGACCGACACCCGGGCGGGAACGCCGGCCACCCAGAAGCAGGATCTCGCCGAGGCCGCGGTGGCCGTCACCGAGCCGCCGCGCCTCTCCAACCCAGCACGGTACGGGTTGCGCTACGGGGGCGTGGGCCTCGGGCTTGCCGGCCTTGCCCTCCTCGGCCTGTGGGCCGCAGCGCGCAGGCCGACGAACAGCACAGCCGACTGATCGGGGGGCGGGGGTCCGCCCGACTCGGGGCGACGCCGTCCGAACTCGACGGCGCGCGTGCTGCGAAAGTCGCACGACGCTCGACCGCCTCGTGGTCACCGTGCTCGACGGCGGCGGCACCCGGTGCGCAGGCCAGTCTCAAAGCTCCGGCGGGCGTCCCCCCTGGATCTGGCCGAACCCCCCGGGTTCCCCGACCGATTCGACTCGATCCTCCACGCCCGCGCGTTCTTCCCCTGGTACAACGACTTATGCCGATGTCGGCATAAGTGGTTCTATGCCGATGTTCGGGTTATGCCGATGTGGGTTGGGGATCGCTGTGTGGGAGCGGTGATCGCCGCGTGGAGGTCGGCATAATCCGGCTCTGCTGAGGGCGGTGAAGCTCTCTGTCTCGTCCATTCGAGAGAGGGAGTTGCTGATGACCGATCTGTCGCGGGTTCGGGTTACCGGTCCGCTTGAGCCGTTTGCTGCTGGCCTGGATCTTGCGTTAGGCGCCGCGCCCCAGCTATAGCTGGGGCGCGGCAACGTCCGCCTGAGCAGGGAGGTGCGGGTTGTGAAGCACGCAACTCGGACTCGGGAGGATCACCCATATGGTGAAGCGTGACGGGCTTGTTGACAAGCTAGGCCTCGATCTTGCATTAGCGACCGCGCCCCGGCGTGACCGGGGCGCGGAAACGTCCGCCTGAGCGGGGAGAGTGCGGGTGTTCGATGCTCGCGTTCTCGACTCGGGAGGATCACCGGAATGGTGCAGCGTGTTGGGCTGGTTGACAAGCTAGTGGTCACGGCGGACGGTAAGGGCCAGGTCGCTGATGCCGGCAGCGGGCTGCTGGTGGGGGTGGCGGACCGGGTGGGGTTGACCGGGGCGTTGTCGGGGGCGATGGCGCCGACCCGGGAGCGGCGCTCGGCGCATGACCCGGGGGTGGTGTTGCGCGATCTGGTGGTGATGCTCGCCGACGGCGGGGAGTGCTTGGCTGACCTGGGCGCGTTGCGCGACCAGCCCGACCTGTTCGGGAACGTCGCGTCTGACTCGACGGCGTTTCGGGTGATCGACTCGATCGACGAGCAGTGCCTCGCGCGGCTGCGTGCTGCGGTCGCTGTCACGCGCTCGCGCGCGTGGCAGCTCGGGGCGCGCCCGCAGCGCCGCGACAGGCAGGGCTCGGAGCTGACGGTGCTCGACATCGACGCGACGTTGACCACGGCGCACTCGGACAAGGAGCAGGCGGCCGGGAACTTCAAAGGCGGCTACGGCCATCACCCGCTGCTGTGCTACCTGGACGAGACGGGCGAGGCGCCGGCCGGGATCCTCAGACCGGGCAACGCCGGCTCGAACACCGCCGCCGATCACAAGCAGGTGCTCGATCTCGCGCTCGAGCAGCTCGACCCCCAAGCGCTTGAGGGTGAGATCCTGATCCGCGGCGACGGCGCCGGCTCCACGCACGAGCTGACCGTGTACTGCCATGAGGCGAACCTGCGGTTCTCGTTCGGCTTCGACCTCGCAGAGCCCGTCCGTGAGGCGATCATCGCGATGCCCGAAACCGCATGGGCAAAGGCGATCCGAGCCGACGGCACCGAGCGCGAGCACTCGCAGGTGGTCGAGATCACCGACCGCGTCGAGCTCTCATCTTGGCCGGAGGGATCGCGGCTGATCGCCCGGCGCACGAAGCTGCGCGAAGGCGACCAGCAGTCGTTCTCAGATCACGACGGCTACCGCCTCGCGGTCTTTCTCACCGACCAGCCCGACCACGGCATCGCCCGGCTCGATCTGACCCACCGCGGTCACGCCCGCGTTGAGGATCGCATCCGCGAGGGCAAGGACTGCGGGCTCTCCAACCTCCCGTTCCGCTCATTCGCGCAGAACCAGGTGGCTGTGGCTGGTCCAGCTCGCACAGGACCTCGTCGCCTGGACCAAGCAGCTGTGCCTCGCCGAGCAAGCGCGCGCCTGGGAACTCAAGCGGCTGCGCTACCGCGTCTTTCACCAATCAGGGCGGATCGTGAGCCACGCCCGCCAAACGATCCTGCGCCTCGCGCAAGACTGGCGATGGGCAGGACAGCTCGCCGCCGCGTTCACCAAGCTGCAGGCCCTCCCAGCACCCACCGCCTGAAGCCGACCCCGCTAGCCGGCGGCACGCACACGACGACGATCGCCCCACCCGCCAGCATCAGCCTGCCCGAAAACAGCGGTCGCGGCCCTCGTCACGAGCCACACGCGCCAGAACCGTCGGCCAGCGAAGCCCGAGACCGCCTCTACGAACAAGATCACCGTCCCAGCCCCCCATCACGACCCGAACAGACCCCCTTACCGCAAGCGAACCGACCACGAGGCTTGTTGCACGATCGAGGTAGGGGTCACGGCGGATGGCACGGGTGCGGTCGGGCATGCCGGCAGCGCGCTGCTGGCCGGCACAGCGGATCGGGTCGGGCTGACCAGGGCGCTGTCGGGGGCGATGGCGCCGACGCGCCAGCGGGCCTCGGCGCACGATCCGGGGGAGCTTCCCAACCCGCGCCCGCAACCGCTCGTTCTCCCCCACCAACCTCGATCGTGCAGCAAGGGCCGAGCGTCCACGCGCCGTCGCGACCCCAGCGCGCAGGTGCTCCAAGCACGCGGCGTCGATCGAGTCGATCACCCGAAACGCCGTGGAGTCCGACGCCACGTCGCCGAACAGGTCGAGCTGGTCGCGCAGCGCACCCAGGTCAGACAGGCAGTCCCCGCCGTCGGCGAGCATCACCACCAGGTCGCCCAGCACGACCAGTCGCGGCCGGGCCGGCCGGGGCGTCGCTCTGGGGAGGATCACGGCAAGCATGGTCATCGCGAGCCGCCCGAGGAGGTGGATGAGGGACTCGACGCGCTGTTGGTTGACCGGTGCGAATGTGGTGGGGAGATCGAGCACGAGCGCAGCGAGTTTCAGTATCAGGACGAGCTTCCCGAGCCTCGACCGGTCCGCCGGCGGTTTCGGGTGCATATCGGCAAGTGGCAAGTGTCGTTGCTGCGGGCGTCGGCATCAGGGCCGTCACCCGTTTCAGACCGGCCCGCCTGATCGCCGACGACGAGCAACTCGCCAGCTGACTACACCCAACGGCCTCAGACCCGGTAACTCAATACCGCCGGGATTCTGTGGGAGCCGGGGGCTGCGATGCCCCCGGTCACCCGACCTATGTTGGATAAGCTACTACATCAGCACCCTCCAACCTTGGGCGCGCGACGAATCGAGGCACGTAGTCGCTGTCCATCCGCGCCTCGACTCTGCGGCCCCCCAGCGCGTGCCTGGAGTCTACGCCGAGCTTGCGCAGCGCCGAGGCCACGTGAGCTTCGACGGTGCGAGTCGATATGAACAACGCTTCGGCGATCTCTCGATTCCTCCGCCCTGCGCCTGCCAGGCGCGCCACCTCCACCTCCCGCGGGGAGAGCTCGTTGCCGTACGCCCGGCGTCCGCCGCGCCGCTGGATCGGGAACGCGATACCCTGCGCCTTGAGTTGGGCGCGGACGCGTGATGCGTCTGAGTTCGCCCCGAGGGTCTCGAAAGTCTTGAGGGCCCGGAGCAGAAGCTGGGCTCCTCGCGTATCATTCTGCGCGAGCAGGCAGCGAGCCGCTGCGTCCCCGGCACTCGCCGCCTCGTAGGGAGCGGACAGCTCAACCCAGGCTCGCTCGGCACTGCTGAAGACGCTCGCTGCGACATCGTAGCGACCCTGCGCTTCCGCAATAGCGCCCTTGCACAGACTCGCCGCCGCCTTGGCCGCGGGGGCGTCTCGGCCGCCCAAGCCGGCGTCGAGCAGCGTCGTCAGCCTCTGCGCCTCGGTCCGCTCGCCGCGGGCGAGCAGCGCGCGTACCGCGATCGGAGCCAACTCCGCGGCCCACACCCAGATCCCCTTGCGCTCGATGGCATCAAGTGGCGGGGCGACGAGTTGGTGGGCTCCCGACGCGTCGCCCCGGTACAGGCGAATGCCGGCGAGCGTCGCCACTGCCGCCACGTGTGTACGTCCCGCCCCGGCGATTGCGCCGAGGACGTGCTCGGCCTCCTCGACCTGTCCTCGAGTCGCCAGCAGAGAGGCGAGTACGACTCGGTTGCCGAGACAGGCGGAGCTTCCGGCGGTCGCCCGGATTAGATCGCGTGCTCGCGCTTCGATGGCGTTCCACCGACCCATGCGCCAGTCGAGGGCGAGCCCCGCGCTCGCGCGCCAAGGATCCCAGGGCAGAGAGTGGATCTCCTCAGCCACACGCGCCGCCGCAGCGAGCAGGGACTCGGCTCGTCCGTGATGACCGAGCTCCATGGAGGCAACCGAGGCGCTGCGGTACGCACGAAGACACTGAACCTGCTCGTCCCGCGATCGGGCTTTATGGGGGATCCGCTCGACCGCTCGCCAGCCGTCCGGATCGCCGACGCCGAGTAGGATGGCTGCCTGCTGGCCACGGACCTCGATCTTCGTGGCGGCATCACTGGTTCGCGCCGCCTCGGCTACGCCGCGGCGCAGCCAGCTGAGGTCCTCGTCGATACTGGGTCCGGACAGCGTCGGCCAGGCGAGGTGAGCCATCGCGCGCGCGGCGAGCCCGGGCCGTCGGCGAAGCTCCTCGACTGCCCTGGCCAGCTCCTCGCGCCAGGGGCCGGTTTCGCCCGCGTTGCGCTGAAGCCGGGCAAGGCAGAATCGGATCTCGCCGCGGATGCCGACGGCGATCCGTTGCTCCTCCAGGGTGCGCTGCAGCAGGGCGATGGCGGTCTCGGGGGCCGTGCTGGAGACCGCCGCGTGACCGAGCTCCACGGCCATCCTGATCCTCGCCACCCCGGGGAGACCGGGGACACAGAGCGCCTGCTCCAGGAGATGAGCGGCGCAGCGGTCGTCTCCTACGGAACGAGCAGCCGCGGCGGCAGCCTCGGTGTGGCCCGCCGATTGCGTCCAACGACCGGCTTGTTGGTAGTGATGGGCGAGTCGGGCCGGCTCCGCTCCCTCGGGGTCGCGTTGGAGTGCCTGGGCGGCGCGCAGATGCATTTGTCGTCGCTGAGGACCGGGGGCATCGGCGCACGCGGCCTCTGCGGCGAGCGGGTGCCGGAAGCCGTAGAGGTCGTCGCTCTTCTCCTTGAGCGGCCCCGACCGCAGCGCTCGAATCAGTGCTCTGGCCGCCCGTGCAGGCGCCAGGCCGGCCACCGCCGCCACCAGCTCTTCCGCCACCGGCACGCCAAGTACGCCGGCGGCCCGAGTGACGAGGCAGGCGTCATTGCTGAGCGCGCACATGCGCTCGCGCATCGCCTGCCGGATCGCCGGGGGCACGCCGGCCTGCTCGAGTTCTGCGGTCGCCCGTCCGCCGGCGGCAAGGGCAAACCGGTCGTGGTCGTCCAGCATGCGTATGACCTCTTGGACGGCGAACGGCACACCGCCGGTACGCGCCCGGAGGCACCGAGCGAACTCCTCCGAAACCTGGGCGGTCCCCAAGATCGCACACACGAGGCCCCGCACCTCCTCGTCAGACAGCGACTGAAGCTCGATCGTCGTTTGCGGCGTCTCGCGGGGAGCGCGAGACGTCAGTCGCGCCAGGAGGGACGCGGGACGGGCTTCGTCGCCTCGGTAGCTAAGCATGAGTACGAGCTCTTCGGGGACCCGGGAGAGCAGGAACTCGAGGAACTCGATGGTGCCGTCATCGGCCCATTGGAGATCCTCTAGGACGCAGATGGTCGGTCCCAGGGCGCCAAGCAGCTCCCGTAGCGCCCTGAAGACTCGGTGGTACGCTACCCGAGAGTCGCCCATTGGCGCGGCGTCCTCGGGGAGCATCGGCGCGAGCTCCGGAAGCAGCGACCGAAGCGCTCCCGCGACGGGGCCGAGGAGCCGCCTGGGGCGCTCCCCCCGAAGACCTTGGAGTGCCTCGACGACGGGGCCGAGGAAGAAGGGCTCGCGTAGCCGCTGGCAGTGGCCGACTAGTACGCGACTGCGTGCCTGCGCTGGGCTCCCGAGCGCCTCGCGCAGCAGCCTGCTCTTGCCGATGCCCGCCTCGCCCTTCAGGAAGAGAATGACCGGCGCGCTCGAAGCGACGTCCTGGAGCATTCTCAGCTCTCGTTCCCGCCCGATAAGGATCGGTGGAGCCTCTCGCTTCGACATGCCCGGCGGAAGGGGGTCCGGGTGGCCGTCGCGCTGGCCTACGCCCGCGGGCGCTGCTCGCTCTGTGGGCCAGCCCACGCTTTGCTGAAGGAGCGATCCAGTTATGTCGGCCGGTCTGGGAATGGCGCCAGCGCGGCCAAGATCAGCGATGGATTGGGCTGGGCGATTGCTTGTTGCACCACATTGTTGCAACACTGCGACACGGAGCGCGTTTCACGCGATTGACGACATCGCCACCACCGCTCCGAGCTGGCGCAGCAGCCCGAGCTCGTCGAACTCCGACCATTCCTCCACGATCTTTTCGTCGACAATCCGGTAGATGTCGGCACCGGTGAAGATCACTGGCCTCCGCGTCGGCGAGATGCCCTCGTAGTGCCCCTCGTGCGTGCCGCGCCAGACGTGGCGCACGGCGACCATGTCACCTTCGCCTACGAGGTGCTCGATCGTGGTGGTCAGGTCGGGGAAGGCGGCCCGGAGCGAACGAAAGAACTTCTCCCACGCCGGGATACCGCGCAGCGGCTCTGATTGCCCGGGGATGTGGTTGATGTACTCGGCAGCGAAGCATTCGGTGGCCACGGCGATGTCGCCCTTGTTCACACCCTGCTCGTAGTGGCGCCGTACCACTTCCTTGTTCGCTTCCGGCACGGTTGCTCCTCCGACGCATTTCAGAGAGCGGCTCAAGGCTGCGAACCCGACGGCGTCTCCGCCGCGCCGCTCCTTGAGTCACTGCTCTAGCAATGCCCATCCGGCGCCGAGTCGTCACCGGCTTCGACCGAAGATAGGTAGCCCGTCGAAAAACTCCGTACGACTACGCATTGTCGCGGGCCGCCCTCTTTGCCAGTGTCGAGGCAGACGATGGACCGCCTGCCCCCCCCCGGCACCATGCTGACTGCAACCGGTGTGGTTCGACGGTTCGACGGCTACCGCGTGGGGACTCATGATGCATGAAGGAGGATCGACATCTCCGTAGGCATTCCACCGACCTGTGAGCGGGTCGCTCGCGCATCCTCGAGAGAAGGGACCGCCCCGGTGCCGTTGATCGAGAGGCTCCCGTGCACGCTCGGCGATTTGCTCGCCGAAACCGCGGCCGAGCTCGGCGAAGCGCCGGTGCTCGCCGATCACACGAGCGTGAGGCGACTCGCGTCCGGCGACGCTGGCGACGCGCCGCCTGTTGTTCGCGACCAGACGTTCGAGGAGCTCGACGGGCAGGTTGATCGCCTCGCTCGCGGCCTCATCGAATGCGGACTCGGGCACGGTGACCGCATCGGCGTCGTGCTTCCGAACTGCGCTGAGCTGCTGCAACTGTGGTTCGCGGTTGCCCGCGCCGGCGGCGTCTTGGTACCACTTGATCCGAGGCTGACCTGCCACGAGCGCGACAGTCTGCTCCGCCACGCGGGGGTCTCGCTCCTCGTCGCCTCTCCCCGGCATCTCTCGGAGCACGCCGACCTCCGCCGCCTTCGGAGTTGCGTCAGCGTCGGCGGCGAGCTTGCGGGCGCGAGATCGATCGACGCACTCACCGGGACCGATGGCGCTCGCCCCGCCGTGCGAGTGAACTCCGACGATCCGCTGGCGGTGCTCTACACGTCGGGAACCTCGGGTCGACCCAAGGGATGCGTGCTCTCTCACAACAGCTTCGTCGTTCCGGCACGGCTCTTCTGCGACAGACTGCAGGTGACCCGAACGGATCGCTTCCTCGTCTGCCTGCCGCTGTTCCACATGGCAGGCCAGTCGTTTGCCACCGCGGCGATCGCCGGCGGCGCCACGATCGCGCTGGTGGATCGCTTCCGCGCCTCGCAGTTCTGGAGGCAGGTGCTTGAGACCCGCGCGACGCTGGCCCGCCACCTCGGGGAGATGCTCGCGCTGCTGATCCAGCGGGAGCCCCAGCTCGAGGACCGGCGCCATGCGCTTCGCGCCGTCTACGGCGGGGGCGCGCGCCGATCGGTGGCGTCTGCTTTCCAGCGGCGCTTCGGGGTGCCGGTCGTGGAGGGCTACGGCCTGACGGAGACCAACACCGTACTGTGCAACGAGCTGGCGCGGAACAGGCTCGGGTCGATCGGCTGTGCGTTGCCCAACTGTGAGGTGAGGGTCGCGGACGAGGACGGGGTCGAGCGGGCCGACGGCGAGGTTGGGGAGATCCAGGTCCGTCGCAACCCGGTCATCATGGGTGAGTACCTCGAGGAGCCGGAGCTGACGGCCGAGGCATTCGCCGGGGAGTGGCTGCGGACCGGTGACCTCGGGCGCCGGTCCGCCGACGGCCACTTCTACTTCGCGGGCCGCATCAAGGACGTTATCCGGCGACGCGGCGAAATGATCTCGGCGCCGGAGGTGGAGGAGGTCCTCAACCGGCACCCGGGGGTGGCGATGTCCGCGGTGATCCCGGCGCCGGGTGCACTCGGCTCAGAGGAGGTCAAGGCGTTCGTTGTCCCTTCGACTGAGACGATCGCTTCGGTCGGGGAGCTCGCCACGTGGTGCGGGCGCTTTCTCGCGGACTTCAAGGTGCCGACGCTCGTCGAGCTCCGGGACAGCCTCCCGTGCACGGCCACCAACAAGGTGAACAAGGCACTGTTGCGCGCCGAGGACGGCTGCGACGACGTGGGCACTGACGGCCCCGGACGAACATTGAGGCTGAAGGCTGGCGAGCCGGAGCGCGACGAGCGATGGCGGGCGGTTACGCGGCTGGCTGCGGTGGTGCAGCAGCGAGCACCCGAGATCGAGGACGCAGCCGTGGAGCTGCTATCGGTTTCGCGGCGTGTCGCTCGTGAGGACATCGCGCTAACGCAGCGCCGGTTGGCTGCGCTCCCGGGTCTGCGTTCGCTGATCGAGAACCGCGTGCCCGTGGGAAAGGTCGCGCTCGCCCTCCCGGGCAACGCGATCCTCAGCAACCCGGTGACCACGGTGCTCTCGGCCACCGTTACCGGTAACGAGCTCACGGTACGCCTGCCACGCCGTCGCCGTGCCTGGATGGAGCTGCTGCGCGAGCTGCTGAGTGCCGCCGCGCTCCCGGCGACGGAGTTCGCAGAGAGCGACGGGGCGGCCTTCCTCGCTGAGAGCTTTGCCGATCCCGATGTCGCGGTCATCATGGTCTTCGGAGCCGATTCCTGGGCGACCGCCTACGAGGACCACGCTCGTCGCACGGGGACGACCTTCGTCTTCGAGGGGCCCGGCAACGATCCGTTCCTGGTCCTCGCCCCGAAGGCCGTCGAGAGGGCGGCCGTCGATGCCGTGCGGGCCGCCTTTCACAACGCGGGCCAAGCGTGCACCTCACCGGAACGCTTCTACATCTTGCGCGCGGCGCACGATCCGTTCGTCGCTCGCGTGGCTGAGCTCACCAGGGGCCTCGTCGTGGGGAACCCGCGCGACACGGAGACCGACGTAGGTCCACTGCAGACACGCGAGCAGGCGCGTCTCGTGAGGAGCCACGTCGCGGATGCGATCGAACGGGGCGCGGAGGCGGTCTGCGGCGGGACGGCGGGCGAGCCGGCGCTCGACGAGGGCTCCGACACGCTGGTTCGCCCCACCGTCCTAACGGGAGTGGATCGTCGTTCCGCCATCGTATGCGAGGAGACGTTCGGTCCTGTGATCCCGGTGATCGAGGTGTCGTCGGTGAGTGAGGCGGTCGAGTTGGCCGAGGACTCGGTCTACGGGCTGTCCGCCAGCGTCTACGGCGGCCCGGTGTGGGTGCCGCACCGGCTGGCCCGCAGTCACGGCACAGTGTTCGTCGAGGAGACGTGGCTGGGCCGCAGCCGCTGCCAGCCGCTCGCGCCATACGGCGGTCGCAAGCGCTCGGGGTGGGTCTGGGAGTACCAGGGGGCAGCGTTCGTCAGACGCGACGGGCCGCGAAACAACCTCCTTGAGTTCAGCACGCCCCGATCACACGTCTCGGCCACGTGAACGAGCCCATCGCGAAGGACACCATGCGAGAGAACGAGAACCTGCCTTTTTCAACCGAGGAGTATCGCAACCGACTTGCCGGACTTCGGACCGGGATGGCGGATCGTGGCATCGACACGTCCTTCATCGCCGTTCCGGAGAACATCTACTACCTCACCGGCTATACCACGCTTGGCTACTACATGTACCAGAGCCTCATCGTGCCGCTCGAGGGCGAGCCGGTCCTCCTGACCTACCGGGAGGAGCTGATCAACATCGAGCGACTGTCATGGCTGGAGCGCTACGAGTGCTATGGGGTCGGCGATGATCCGATCGAGGTCACGGCGAAGACGGCCCGGGGCATGGGGGTCGAGGGAGGGACCGTGTCGATCGAGGAGAGCGGCTACTTCTTCCCGATCCGAACCTACAAGCGGCTCATGGCCGAGCTTCGAGGGGTTTCCTGGGAGGACGGCAGCGGCCTCGTCGAGGCGGTTCGGCTCCGCAAGTCCCCGGCCGAGATCGAGTACATCCGGCTGGCGGCCGCCGCGACCATGGCCGGCATGGGCGAGGCGCTCGCCTGCGCTGCGCCCGGCCGCACGGAGAACGATGTCGCGGCGGAGGTCTACGGCGCGACGCTGCGGCACGGAAGCGAGTACCCCGGCAGTCCACCATACGTGGTCTCGGGGGAGCGCTCGGGCCTCCCGCATGGAACCTGGGAAGGGCGAGTGCTCCGCGAGGGAGACATCCTGTTCCTCGAGTTCTCCGGGTGCGTGAAGCGCTACAGCGCCGCCATGATGCGCACCGGGTTCATCGGCGATCCGCCCGCCTCCGTGCGAGGCCGCGCCGACGCGGTGATCGAGGGCCTCGAAGCGGCGATCGCCGTGATCGCTCCCGGGGTCAGTTCCGGAGACGTGGACCACGCCTGCCGGAGCACGGTTCTGCGGCACGGCTTCGGAGAGCACACCCACGAGACCGGCTACTCGATAGGCGTCTGCTACCCGCCCGGCTGGAACGAGACTCACATCATGAACCTGGCCCCCGGCGGAGCTACCGAGCTGGAGCCGGGTATGGTCTTTCACCTCGTCCCGTCGCTGATCGTGCCCGAGCTCAACGGCCACGTCGGCTTCAGTGAGACCGTCGTGGTGACCGAAGCGGGCTGCGAGGTGCTCACCGACGGGCAGACGCCCCGCGAGCTGCAGGCCCTTCCCACGACCGAGACGATCTCGGGGGCCGCATGAGCGCACTCGCGCTGCTCGGGGGCCCGCCGCTGCTCGATGGTGAGATCGACGAGAGCGCGTGGCCGCTCGTCGAGGAGTCCGACATCGAGGCGGTGGTCGCCACCTTGCGCTCGGGCCGGTTGAGCTGGACCAATGACACCGAGGTGCCCGCTCTGGAGCGCGAGTGGGCGAGCTATGTCGGCACCTCCGAGTGCATGGCGCTCAACAGCGGGACCGCCGCGCTCCACGCCGCCGTCGCGGCCGCCGGAGTGGGCCCGGGCGACGAGGTGCTCGTGCCAGCCCTCAGCTTCCTGGCCTCGGCCACGAGCGTGCTCCACCACCAGGCGATCCCCGTCTTTGTGGACGTAGACCCCGAGACGTTCACGATCGACCCCGCCGACATGGAGGCTCGTATCACTCCTCGCACCCGGGCGGTCGTGGTGGTGCACCTCCACGGCCTGCCGGCCGATCTCGATCGCGTGGCCCAGGTTGCCCGGCGCCACGAGCTCGTTGTCATCGAGGATGCCGCGCAGGCTCACGGCGCCGAGATCGACGGTAGGCGGACGGGGAGCCTTGGGGACATCGGAGCCTTCAGCATCATGGCGGGCAAAAACCTACCGACCGCGGGTGAGGGTGGGTTGCTGACGACCGACCGGCCCGAGCTGCGCGAGCGCGCCGAGATGCTGAAGATGTTCGGCGAGCGCGCCACAGCGGCGGGGCGGCGGGAGTACCACGCCCTCACGTTGGGTTGGAACTACAGGCTGAGCTCGGTGCTCGCCGCCTTCGCCCGATCGCAGCTGTCGCGCCTCGACCGCCATACGGCGACGGTGCGCGAGAACGCCGCCCATCTGTCCACGATCCTGGCTGACTTGCCCGGACTCTCGCCGCCGGTCGAGCCTGAGGGGCGTCGCCATGTGTACCACCATTACCGGCTGCGTCTCGACCCCGAGGAAGCGGGCCTCGACCTCCCGGTGGGAGTATTTCGCAGAGCGATCCAGGACGCCGTGACCGCAGAGGGCGTCCCGCTGACCGAGTATCAGAACCGTCCGCTGCCGGGCCAGGTGCTCTTCCAGCGTCGCGAGGGCTACGGACGCGGCTGTCCGTGGACCTGTGGGCACGCCGGCAGGGAGATCACCTACCAGCCCGACGACTACCCGCGCACGCTCGACGTCATCCGCTCCTCCCTGCTGGTTGGGAAACGCCTCTGCATGGCGTCGCTGCTGCGCCGCGCGAACGCCGAGCGAGTCGCCGGGGCCTTCACCAAGGTCTTCAGTCATCTCGGCGAGGTTCGCGATCACGCGATGACGCTCAACTACCAGGACCCGTGGCTGGAGGAAACGCGACTGTGGTAACCGACATGACCAAGCCCGACAGCAGGAGGATCGCGCCGATGAGCGTAGACGTCAGCAGCCTCACTGTGGACACCGAGCTGGCTGAGCGGGCGCGAAGCCTGCGCCGCCACGTGGTTCGCCTCACGGCCGACAGCTCCGGCGCCCACCTGGGCGGCTCGATGTCGTCGGTCGAGATCCTCACCGCCCTCTTCTTCGGCGACGTACTCCGCGTCGACCCGAGCAACCCCCAGAGTGAGGGTCGTGACTACCTGATCTACAGCAAGGGCCACTCCAGCGCGTCGCTCTACGCCGCGCTGGCCGAGCGCGGCTTCTTCCCGGTCGAGGAGCTGACAACCTACAAGCAGCCTGGGAGCCGGCTAGCGGGACACCCCTCCAAGGAGGTGCCAGGCGTCGAGCTGGCCACCGGATCGCTCGGCCACGGGCTGCCCGTCGGCGTGGGCTTGGCGCTGGCCGGCAAGCACGAGCGAAGCGACTACCGCGTCTTCGTCGTCCTCGGAGACGGCGAGTGCCAGGAGGGAGCCGTCTGGGAGGCCGCGATGTGCGCCGCCCACTACAGGCTCGACAACCTGTGCGCAATCGTCGATCGCAACGGCATCCAGGAGGACGGGCCGACGGAGCAGATCATGGCCCTCGAGCCATTCGCCGACAAGTGGCGCAGCTTCGGGTGGGAGGTCGCCGACATCGACGGCCACGACCTCGGGCGGATCACCGACGCGCTGCATCGCATTCCTCACCGCGAAGGACGCCCGACGGCAGTCATCGCGCGGACGGAGAAGGGACACGGCGTCTCCTTCGCGGCGGGGACGACCGCCTGGCACTACGGAAAGCTCACCCCCGATCAGCGCGACCAGGCACTCGCGGAGCTCGACGCCGGATCGGGGAGCGCGGCATGAACACCGTGGTCGAGCAACACGCTCCCGGCTCGCGGGAGTGGGTCGCCGAGCACGGGCTCTCAGCCGTCGACACCGCGCGCCTGGCGCAACTCGATGCCGCCGGGCACGACTCGCGCGTGTTCTCCGTCGAGGGTGATCTCGCCGACTTCGGCGGGCTGGCGTTCCGGGAGCGATACCCGCGGCGCTTCCTCGACATGGGCATCGCCGAGGCGAACATGGTCGGCGTTTCGGCCGGCCTCGCCATGAGCGGCAAGGTCCCGTGTGTCAACACCTTCGGGACCTTCGCCCTCATGCGCGCATGCGAGCAGGTGCGCATAGACGTCGCCTACCACCAGGCCAACGTCAAGATCTTCGGAAGCTTCACGGGGCTTGCGGCCGGCTTCTCCGGCCCCACCCACCACTGCATGGAGGACCTCGCGATCGCTCGCGTCTTCCCCGGGATGACTGTGCTGGCGCCCGCCGACGCCGTGGCGGCGTACCACCTCGGTCGCGCCGCGATCGAGCACGACGGACCGACCTACATGCGACTCGGGATGGACGTAACCGCCCAGGTCCACGACGAGCACGCGACTTTTCGCATCGGTCGAGGACTCGTCCTTCGCGAGGGCTCCGACGTGGCGGTCGTCGCTACCGGACTCACGCCGGTGGCCGCCGCCCTGGAGGCGGCCGACCTGCTTGCCGCCCAGGGGGTACGCGCGCGCGTGGTGGACATGCACACGATCAAGCCCCTCGACGAGGACCTGCTCCTGGAGTCGGCGGAGACCGCCGGGCTGCTGCTGACCGTGGAGGAGCACTCGCGGATCGGGGGCCTCGGCAGCGCGGTCGCCGAGGTGCTCTGCGAGCGCCGACCGACGCCGTTGCGAATCCTCGGCGTGCCGGACCAGTTCACATCCGATCTTTGTGACCACGATGGTCACCTGCGGCGCTGCGGACTCGACGCCGCCGGCATCGAGGCCTCGATCCTCGACGCGCTGAAGCGAGTCCACGCGATATGAGCGCGCCGCACGAGCCGACGCTCGGGATCCTGATGCTCGAGGGCAAGATGGCGACTGTGCCGGGCTGCATGGCCGCGGAGAACACCTTCCCCTACCGGACGGTCCGGCACGTCGTCGCGGGAGCGCGCACGCCGCGCACTCCCGACGACGCGATCGCGATGCTGCCGCTCTATCACGAGGCCGCAAGGCAGCTGCTCCATCAGGAGGTGGACGTCATCACGGCCAACTGCGGTCTCATCGCGCTGCTTCAGCAGGAGCTGGCCGAGGCGGTGGACGTGCCCGTCGTGACCTCGAGCCTCCTCTGCGTTCCCATGGTGGCGCGCCTGATCGGTCCGCGACGCCGCGTCGGGATCCTCACGTTCTTCCGCGACGCGGTCGGCGAGCGCAACTACGTCGCGTCGGGCTGGTCGAGCTCGACGATCGCGGTGAGCGTCGCCGGCGTCGACAGGAGCGAGGCCTGGCTCGAGTTCCTCGAGACCAAGGAGGTCTCGCCCCATCTTCGGCGTCAGCTCGGTGCCGATCTCTCCGCCGCGATCTACGAGCTCCTCGAGCGGGAGCCGACGATTGGGGCCCTGGTCAGTGAGTGCACCATGCTGCCCGTGGTCCTCGACGACATTCGCGAGCGCGTGCCCGTGCCGATCTTCGACCTTCCTACGACGCTCGACTGGGCCCTGAGCGGCTACCGGCGAACCCCCAGCGGTACGTGATAGGGCATGCCCGTACGCCCCCGCACCGCCCACTTCTTCCACCTGGCGCCGAAGATCCACTACGGACCGGGGGTGTCAGATCGGGCTGGGAGCGTGCTCTGGGGGCTCGGGGCGCGGCGTGTGCTGGTCATCACCGACCCGGGCGTGCTGGAGGCCGGATGCTGTGACCGGATCCTCGGCCAGCTCGAGCAGACGGGTCTGTCCTACAGCGTCCACTCCGACCTGGAGACCAACCCATCCGACGGGCACGTCAAGGCCGCGGTGGCGGAGTATCGTGCGCAGGGGGCCGACGCCATCCTCGGGGTCGGTGGCGGGAGCGCGATGGACGTGGCCAAGTCCGCTGCCCTCGTCGTCTCCAACGGCGGGTTGATCACCGACTACGAGCAGGGCGGCGAACTCGTGACGAGGGCCCCACCCCCACTGGTTCTCGTGCCGACGACGGCCGGTACGGGCAGCGAGCTGGTCGCCGGGGCGATCATCACCGACAGCGTCCGTCTGCTCAAGGTGCTCGTCGTTGCGGTCCCCGCCCACGTGGCGCTGTGCGACCCGCTGCTCACCCTCACGCTGCCCCCGTTGCCGACCGGCGCCGCGGCGCTGGACGCGCTGGCTCACGCCATCGGCGCGTACACCTCCGTGGAGCGGCAGCCGCTCGCCGACGCGATGGCGCTGTACGCCGTCTCCACGATCAGCCGGTGGCTGCCGGAGGTCATGCAGGACGGCTCCGACGAGCAGACACGTCATGAGATGATGGTGGGAAGCATGACCGCCGGCATTTCGATGAAGGGCGGCGGCGCGGCCGACCACGCTTTCGCCCACGCGGTCAACGCCATGTTTGGCGTCCTGCACGGCGTCGGCGTCGCGCTCTTCATGCCGGATGTGATGGAGTTCAACATGCCTCACATGAGCGATCGGCTGGCCGACATTGCGGTGGCGCTGGGGGTCCGCGAGACCGGTCTGAACCGCGAGGAGACCGCCACCGCGGGCATCGAGGTGGTCCGGTCCCTGATTGAGGCGTGTGAGATCCCCTCGCTGCAAGACCTCGACGTGCGTACGGAGAACGTGCCCGAGCTGACGCGGAAGGTCATGGCCGACCGCCTCCACCTCCGGCTGAATGCGGTGGCGATCACTGCCCCTCACGCCGAGCGCATCCTCACCGACGCGATCATCCGAGACCGGGCCGTGCGATGAGCCGCGACATGCTCGACGCAGCGGTCGGCCGGGACTTGGTCGACTGGTTCTCCGAGCACGGGCTGAGCGGCCGAGTCACCTGCCGGCAGGCTCAACTGGACTTGGCTCGCCGCGACGAGCGGATCTTCAGCCTGGAGGGCGACCTGGCGCTACCGGCGGTGCCCTTCGCCGACGAGCTTCCGGCCCAGTCCCGGCAGATCGGTATCGCCGAGGCGAACCTGATGGGGGTTGCCGCGGGCATGGCCATGCGCGGACTAAAGCCGTTCGTGAACACGTTCGCCACGTTCGCCTCCACGCGAGCGTGCGAGCAGATGCGGCTGGATATCGCCTACCACGCCAGCAACGTCAAGGTGGTCGGCTACTACGCTGGCATATCCGGTGGCTGGGCGGGGCCCACGCACCACTGCCTCGAGGACATCGCGATCATGCGCGTGCTGCCGAACATGACGATTCTGTCTCCCGCAGATGCCTTCGAGGCGTACCAGGCGACGCTCGCCGCCGCACGACACGAGGGCCCCGTCTACCTGCGGCTGGGCAGGAGTGACACCCCGCGTGTCCACGAGCAGGGGCGGCCGTTCGAGATCGGCCGCGCGATGCAGCTGCGCGACGGCCACGATGCGACCATCGTCGCGACCGGCGGACTGATGGTCGCCGAAGCGTTGCGCGCGGCGGAGCTGCTGGACCGCCACGACGTCGCGTGCCGCGTGCTGAACGTGCACACGCTCAAGCCACTCGACGCCGAGACGCTCACGGCCGCGGCGCGTGAGACCGGCGCCATCGTCACCCTCGAAGACCACAGCGTGGTCGGCGGCCTCGGCTCGGCGGTCGCTTCGGTGGTGGCCGAGCATAACCCGGTGACCGTGGATCGCTTCGGCATCCGCGACCGCTTCTGCGTCCGGTGCGACGACTACGAGGAGATGCTGTCGCTCCACGGCATAGCGGCGGAGGACGTGTGCGACGGCGTGCTTCGCCGCCTGCGATGAAGCCGCGCGCGTTGTCGGTCGTCCTGGTCGGCTTCCTGGTGATGTTCTTCTCCTCGGGGGTCAAGGGCATCTTCCAGGTGAACTTCGTGACGCTCGCCAAGTCGTTCGGCGTCACTCGAGGCGCACTGTCGATACCGGCCTCCCTGTTCATGCTCTGCGTCGGCGTCGGGTCGCTCATCGCCGGCTTCCTCTGCGATCGGATCGGCGCGAAGCGGACCCTCATGCTCGGTTCCTCGCTTGCCGGGGTGGCCTTGGTCAGCGTCGCTGCATCTCGCTCCTTTCCGGTGTTCGTCGGCATGTACGGCGGCGTCGCGGCACTGGCCTTCGCGGGCGTGCAGTGGGTCCCGCTGGGCGTGTTGATCGACCAGACGTTCACCAAGACAAAGGGGATCGCCTTCGCGGCGGTCAGCAACGGAACGGCGGTCGGCGTCGCCGTCCTGGGTCCGCTGTGGGTCTGGCTCAATGTCCACCAGGACTGGAGCTCGGTCTTCCTCTGGCTGGGCCTCTTCCTCCTGGTGCCGCTGACGGCCTTGATCGGCTTCGGCCTGCGTGGCCCCCGCCCCGCGACGACTGAGCCCTTCAGCGCGAGGGTGCCCACCGACTGGCGGAGCGTGCTCGCTGGCGCCGAGTTCTGGTTCCTGGCTCTCTCGTTCGCGGGGTGCGGAGTGAACATGGCCTTTATCGACGTGCACCTGGTGCCGCTGATGCAGGACCGCGGCACCGACCCCGCCGCGGTTGCTTCCACGCTGACGGCCCTGGGCATCTTCGAGGTCATCGGCGGGTTCGCTGTGGCCGCATTGGCCGTGCATACGCCCTTTCGCGTGCTGCTGAGCTTCCTGTACCTCGTCAGGGGACTCTCGGTCTTTATGCTCGCGGCCGCTGGCAGCGACTTCGCGTATGTGACCTTCGGTGCGATCTTTGGTCTCACTTACCTCGGCACGGTGATCGTCACGTCGCTGTACTGCCTGCGCTTCTACGGCAAGGAGGTCAAGGGCACCGTGTTCGGGGCGCTGTGGTTCGGGCACCAGCTCGGCGCCGTCGGCTGTGTGTCGCTGGGCGCATGGGTACACGACCTCCACGGCAACTATTACCCGGTCGTGCTGGCCACGGGCGGAATTTCGTTGGTCTCCGCGCTGCTCGCGCTGACGATGCCGACGAGGGCCGGCAGCGAGAGGCTGGTCGCGGTCGGTGAAGCGCGGTGATGTTGCGTTCGTGGGCCGCTCAAGCGAGCAGCGCGGTTCCTCCGTCGCCCCGGGGGTCGGAGGCTCCCTGTACGGTGCCGTCGTCGCCGATGAGCAGGGCCTGCACCATGGCGAAGTAGATGTCGTAGTTGTGGACGTGCCGGTTGACGCGGTAGCCGTCGCGCCGCAGCGCGTTGACGAGCGTGGAGGGGATGCGGCCCTCGGCGTGGACGTCGCCGCGGTCAACGTGAAGGCGCGGAGCGCTCACCGCCTCGACGACGCCATGGCCATGGTCGAGGAGGTTGACGAGCGTCTGGCCCACGCCCGTCAGAATCTTGTTCCCTCCGAGCGCCCCGATCACGACAGACAGTCGCCCGTCTTCCATCACGAGCGTGGGCGCCATCATCGTCACGCGCGTCTTTCCGGGCGCGAGTGAGTGGATGCTCCCAGGGCGAGGATCGAACGAATTGAGGTAGTTGTTGTAGCCGAACCCGAGACTGGGCGTGACGACCCCGCTCGAGGTACCCAGTGTGTGGGTCAGGGCGACGGCGTTGCCGTGCGCGTCGACCACACTCACGTTCGTGGTCGTCGGCGCGTCCGGAAGCATCCCGCCAGAGAGCAAGGGAGAGCGGCCGCCGTAGCGCGCCCTCGCCTCGGCGGCGCGGTCCTTGGAGAGCAGGTCGGCGACGGGGACGTCGAAGAAGGCAGGGTCGGCCAGGTGCTGCTCCTGCTCGGCGAAGACCCAGGCCATGGCCCGCGCTCTGAGCCGAGCCCCCTCCGCCGACGGCCAACCGATCGCCCCCAGGTCCTCACCCTCGAGGAAATTCAGGAATTGGATGAGCGCGGCCCCGCCGGCCGGAGGGCCCGGCGACACGACGGTGCGGCCACGGTAGCTGCCCCGCAAGGGCTCGGTGACGTGCACGCGGTAGCTGGCCAGGTCATCGGCGGTCAGGGATGCTCCGTTGACTCCGAGGTCGGCTGCCATCGCCTCGGCCACCTCGCCTCGATAGAACACCTCGGGACCGCCCGCGGCGATGCTGTCCAACGTGCCGGCGAGGTCGGGCTGCACCAGGATTTCGCCCGGGCTGTAGAGTTCCCCGCCCTTTGTGTAGACCCGGCGCGCCTCCGCGGTGGCCTGGAGGCGCTCAAAGTGCGGGACGACGTCCGGGCCGGTGTCGAACTCCCAGTCCTGGCGCATGTAGACGCTGACGGGAAAGCCATCCCGCGCCACCGCGACCGCAGGACCGATGGCATCCGCCCACGCGATAGTGCCGAAACGCGCAAGCGCCTCGTGCAGGCCGAGCACGGTGCCCGGAACGCCGATGCTCCCGTACCCGATGTCGTTCGAGGCGTCCTCGAGCACGTAGCCATGGCTGTGGGCCGCCTCGCGCACGAAGGCGCTCGCCCACTGATCCTCCCTCACCCGAGAGCCCGCTCGGGGAAGGAACTCGATCACGGTGTCGGTATCGCCGTCCGCGGGGTGCACGAGCATCACGCCGCCGCCGCCGATGCCGCACATTTGCGGATCGACGACGCCCTGGACGAACGCGGCGGTCACGACTGCGTCCACCGCGTTGCCGCCTCGACGAAGGACGTCCGCCCCTTTCTCGGCCGCGAGCACCTGCGGTGCGACGATCATCGCCGTCATCTCTGACCCTCGGTCCTAGTCCGGCCTCAACTGGAGGATGACGAACGCTGGGTCCACGACGTCGCGCACGCACTGCCCGCCGAAGAAGGCCTTCATCTCCTCAAGGTCCTCATCGGTCCACCACTTCGAGACGTAACCGGTGCGGCTGACGAAGAGACCCTTCTGGAAGTTCGTCCTATCAGGGTCAGCCTCCCCGATCATCTCACTCAGCTGCTCGTACATCTCCATGCCCCAGCCGCCGAGGGCACCCTGCCGGAACAGCGAGAGGACTACGTCCCCTCCGTTTAGCTCCGCGACCCGCTTCATCGCGCCGCGCACCCTCCGCTCGTCCCCCTCGATGGTGCCCAGCGTGTTCTGCAACAGTGCGACGACCGGCGAGACGATGTCGAGACCCTCGAGCAGGCTTGGTAGCTCCTGGACGTCACCGTCGATCACGGTCACGCGGGGATGTTGCTCGCCGCGCGCGCGCAGCTCGGCGAGCATGTCCTGGTTGAGTTCGACGCAGATCGCATTGCGAGCCACCTCGGCCAGCAGTGACATCGCCCTTCCGTGGCCGGCGCCGAGCTCGACGAAGGTCCTGGCAGAGGCATTCTCGACACTTGCGAGAAACTCCCGCTCGGCCTCCATGTAGGACTGCAGGCCCTCGTTCGTACTGTGCTCGACGAGCCGCTCGTAGCGCTCCGCCGTGTAGGAACGGATCCCGCCCTGGTTCCTGCCCGTGGTTTCGTCCGTGTCAGCCATGCGACCGCGCGGTGCCGGGGTGCTGGCGCTCTAGCTCACGGTGCAGGAGGTAGCATGGGTGCAAGTCGGGGCGGTGCTTGTCGTGGTGGAAGCCCCGGAGGTGATACCCGCGCCCCAGGTAAGTGCGGAACATCTCCCGCGTCTCGGCACGCCAAGCGCGCGCCAGCTCCACATCTGCCGTCTTCACCGCCCCGATGTCGCGTGGGATCTGGATTCGAAGCCACTCGTCTGTTCGCGTGAGGTCGTATTCACGGTTGATAGGGACGCCCCCTGGCGGATGAGACTCAAGCACGTTGACCGCGGTGAGCCGCCACTCGGGCGGCGGCGCCAGGTCGGCGCTCGCCGGATCGGTCTCGGAGAGCCACCACTCCACCAGCAGGCGATCTGTCTCCAGTCCGGCATTCAAGCCTTGACCGAGGCCGTAGACGTTCATGAGATAGGTCGACGACGAACAACGGAGCTTGGCAAGATTGAGATATGCGTTCGTGCTCACGAGTGGATCGAACGTCCACGTGATTAGCTCGAGTCCCTGCGTGAGCGCCGCATCCCGCTGTGCAAGCTTCAGACGCAGACCGACGTTGCGATTCTGGTAGTCAGGGTGAACCGCTAGGATCACTGAGCACTGCTTGAGCCCGCCCGTCGGGGCAAACCCGAGGAACGAGTAGACGAAGCCCACGAGCGCTCCGCCCGGCGCGAATGCGCCCAAGACGATTCCGCCGTTGTCCTGCGCGGTGACGAGGCCGAGGAGAGGGACTCCCACGATGTCATCGGAACCCCACACCGTCGTCTGAAGCTCTTCGCATTTACGGTAGTCGTCGATCGTCTCGATCGCCCGGATGGCTATCCGCTCTCGGGCGGGGGCCGTGCCTCGTGTGACTGTCTCGGTCGTCATATGCAAGCTGCGATCCGCTTCCCGACACTTCTCACATCTGCAGACTGGCCCGAGACGGCGGCCGCATCAATTGGTAGCGCTACGTAACTTTGCCGGGCTACTGAGTTTCCGCTCAGGCGAGCGACAGCAGCGCCGCGAACTCGTCGAGCATCTACCACGGTAACTATTTAGGTCGTGGTAGCCGGCTGGGCGGGGTCAGCCGGGGGCGGGTGCTGGCTTCCATGCCTGACCGGCGGCGAGGTAACTATTCACGTGTTCGGGGGCGGGTTGGGCGCGCGGCGTGCGCTCGTCAGCCTGGGGCGGCTGGCGCTGCGGGGACCCACGGGGTTCCGGCTGTCAGCTCGGTGAGCGTGCGCAGGGGCGAGTGGCCTTGCTTGCGCGCGGTAGAGATGTAGGAGCGGATCGCTAGGAACCGGGCGGCGCCGTGGCTGGTGCGCCAGCATCCGGAGATCTTCTGCTGACCTCGATCTTGCATTAAGGACCGCGCCCCGGCTTGGCCGGGGCGCGGAAACGTCCGCCTGAGCGGGGAGAATGCGGGGTGTTGATGCTCGCGTTCTCGACTCGGGAGGATCACCCAGATGGTGAAGCGTGACGGGCTGGTTGACAAGCTAGTTGTTACGGCGGACGGCAGCGGTCAGGTCGGGCATGCGGGTAGCTCGCTGTTGGCCGGGGT
>JAABUJ010001157.1_pt1 | contig 40815 bp, 44 predicted proteins | sample 5559131 | NCBI WGS metagenome assembly JAABUJ01 (sample SAMN10711875, study PRJNA513366) | rock metagenome | isolation source: Antarctica rocks | place: Antarctica: Victoria Land, Mt New Zealand nord | collected 2016-01-07 | reverse complement strand
AGCGTGGGAGCGGCGCGCCCCGGAGCGCCCGCCCCGTCGCCCGTCCGGAGCGACGCGGCCGCCTCCACGACTGCGTCGCGGAGCGCGTCGAGCGGCGTCACGGCGCGGCGGCGCGGGCGGCGGGCTCGAAGAGCGCCTCGAGACGGTCGAGCGTGCGCGACGTTCCGAGCGCGACGATCCGGTCGCCCGCCTCGAGCACGGCCTCGGCGGGCGGCTGCGGGCTCATGGTGCCGTCGGCCTTGCGCAGGACCACGATCACCGAGCCGCCGCGGATGTCGCCGATGGACTGCCCGACGCCCGGGCAGCCCTCGGTCACGCCGATCTCCTCCATACGGTACTCGGCGTCCACGTCGACCGCTCCCGCGACCTGGGGATGGAGCGCCAGGCGCGCCATCTCGGCTCCGCTCGCCTTGTAGGGGGAGATGACCCGGTCGGCCCCCGCGCGCAGAAGCTTCTTCTCGGAGTCCTCGACGCTCGCGCGGGCGACGATGAGCATGTCCGGGCGCAGCTCGCGGGCGGTGAGGGTGATGAAGATGTTCTCCGCGTCGGAGTCCACGCACGCGACGATCCCGCGTGCGCGCTCGATGCCCGCCAGATGCAGCACCTCGTCGTCGGCGGGCTCGCCCTCCACGAAGCGCACGCCGACCCCCTGGGCGAGCTCGCGGTTGGCCGGGTTCGAGTCGATCACCACGTAGCGGGCGTTCGCCGCGCGCAGGTCGCGCGCCACCTGGCGCCCGACGCGGCCGAAGCCGCAGATCAGGTAGTGGTCGGTGAGGGAGGCGATCATCTTCTGCATCCGGCGCTCGGCGAGCAGGCCACTGAGGTGCCCGGCGACGAAGAACTCCGTGAGGGTGACGAGCGCGTAGAAGAGCGTACCCACGCCCAGGACGATGAGCAGGGCCTTGAGGACGTGCGCCGAGGTGCGGTGCGGATCGTCGGCGATCGAGCCGAGCGTCGAGATGGTGTCGAGCGTCCAGAAGAACCCGTAGCCGAGGGACGTGTGCTCGGTGAGGGAGAAGGCCACCGTCCCCGCCGCGAGCAGCGCGAGGATGAGGCCACCGAGCCACGCCAGGCGGCGCAGGAACACCCGGAGCTCGTCCTGAGTGCGCAGCCCGGGTGAGAGCGGTGCCCGGCGGGACAGGCGGTCGATGCGGTCGGGGGGATCGGCCATCTTCAGTAGTGGTAGGGCTCGCCGGCGAGGATCTTGTGGCCGCGGTAGAGCTGCTCGAGGAGGACCACCCGCGCAAGCTGGTGCGGGAGCGTCATCGGCCCGAGCGAGAGCCGGTGCTCGACGTCGTCGAGCTCGAGTCCGTAGGGTCCGCCGACGACGAAGCAGATGTCGCGCCCGGCCTGCCGGCGCTCCTCGAGGAACCGCGCAAACGCGAGCGAGTCGCGGGTCTCGCCCTCCCGGTCGAGCAGGGAGACAAAGGATCGGTCGGGCACCCGCCGGGCGACCTGCTCGTCCTCGCGGACCTCGACCATCTCCACCCGCGCGTGGCGCGCGAGAAGCTGGCGGTAGTGCTCGACGTCGTCGGCGTAGGGCGGACGCAGGCGGCCCACGGCCAGGACGACGATCCGCACCGCTGCGATACTAGGGGCCACCTAGGATCCCCCATCCCGGAAGCCGAGTGCCCATGAGCGAGGAACCTCCCGAGCGCCACATCAACATCCACTTCTCGCCGGAGATCATGGCGGGCGTCTACGCGAACTTCGCGAACGTCTCGCACTCCGACTACGAGTTCACCGTCACCTTCGCGCGGGTGGACCACGAGGTGGAGGACGAGGAGATCCCCGGGGTCGTCGTCTCGCGCGTGAACCTGTCCGCGCGGTTCATGCGGGAGCTCATCGACGCCATGGAGGACAACTACTCCAAGTGGAACACGCGTGAGGGGATCAAGAACCTGCCGGAGTTCGGCGGGGGCAGCGACCCGTCCGCTCCTCCCCAGGCGCCCCCTCCCCCGCGCACCGGCCCGGACGCCTGACTCCGTGGCCCTTCCCTCCCCCGCACCGGACACGACCGTCCTCATCACCGGCGCCTCCGCCGGCATCGGCAGCGAGCTCGCCCGTCAGCTCGGCGTGCGCGGCCACGACCTCACGCTCGTCGCCCGCCGCGAGGACCGGCTCAGGGAACTCGCGGAGGAGATCGGCGCGCGGCGCGACGTGCACGTCGAGGTGGACCCCTGTGACCTCGGCGACGCCGAGGCCCGCGCCGCGCTGATCGGCCGCGTCAAGCGCCGCAAGCGGGTGGTGGTCGCCCTGTGCAACAACGCCGGCTTCGGCTCCTTCGGGCGCTTCTGGGAGCTCCCCGCCGAGCGCGAGGCCGAGGAGGTGCGCCTCAACGTGCAGGCGCTGCACGAGCTCACGGGCGCCTTTCTGCCCGACATGGTCAGGCGCGGCGCGGGGGCGATCCTCAACACCGGGTCGGTGGCCGGCTATCAGCCGACGCCGCTCAACGCCACCTACGCGGCCACGAAGGCCTTCGTCAACTCCTTCTCGGAGGCGCTGCACGCCGAGCTCGTCCGCACCGGGGTCTCGTGCACCGTCCTCGCGCCCGGCCCGGTGAAGACGGAGTTCGCCGAGCAGGCGGGCGTCGGGCAGTTCAACGGAGTGGGACCCGGCTTCCTGTGGGGGACGCCCGAGCAGGTGGCCGCCGCGGGGATCGACGGGATGGTTCGCGGGCGGCGCACCGTCGTCCCCCGCCCGGGCGACAAGCTGACCGCGGTCATGGGTCGCTTCACTCCCCGGACGGTCCTGCTGCCGATCGTGCAGCGGGTCGCCGACCGCAACCTGTAGCGAGGCGCCTTAAGAGGCCCCGGCAACTGGTCATTCGCTGTAGAAGTTTTGGCCGTGTTCGTGAGCCTTTCGCCCAGCTCAGTGCCGCGGCGGGCGCTTCTTGGCTCGTTTGCGACGGCGGGGCCGCGGCGTTACGGAGCGACTGTCGAGCGCATAGCCGACGCCTTCGTACGACAACCATTTAGGATCAGGGAGACCACTGGCGGCCAGGAAACGGTCTGGTCGAAGGTAGCGGTGAACTAGAGCCTCTCGATGCCCGTCCGAATCTCGATATTCCACAATTTGGCTTTGTGTGCCGGGTGCGAAGCCCAGTCGGGGACTCGCGTCGGCCGTCGTGATCACGAACTCGCGCAGTTCGCCGGTTGCGAGCCGTTGCTCGTAGTCGCCTCCGTTGAACATTTCTCGAAGCGCCTCTCGCGAGACGCGTGTGATTGGGGGTCGTGCCATGTTGGATGAAGACTTCCGCGAACAACTGGCCCGCTACTTGGCGGGCCGCATCCGTCGGGCGACTCTTGAGAATTGGATAGTCCCCGACGCTTGGACTATCGCCCATGAAGCCGACCCCGTGACGAGGGAGCGGATTTTCAGGACGATGCGACTGTTGGCTGAGCGGGCTAACGGCGATTGGACCGAGCCCGAGGTCAAAGCTCAGCTGTCGGCGCTACTCGATACCTACGTCTATGACGCGCACCCGCGCGTCGTGCGCACGGGGTCGTTCTCTCAGACAGTGACGAAGGGCCGGGCTGTCACCCACCCGGCCCCCCTTGTGGGTGCGGCTGGTAGATCACACGAAGCGGTATCCGCGTAATCCGCTCGTTCTGAAAGATCACGTCAAACCAGTAGAGCCCTTCTTGGTCGGCCTCAAAGAGCGTGTTGAGGATCATGTTCACCCCACGCTCCTCGCCTTCGAAGTGGACGGGCGCTTCGATGTGGGGCCCCTGCTCCCCCGAGGGCTTCTCAATTTGTAGACGGACCTTGTAGCGGCCGCGCGCGCTTCCGGCCTTGAGCCCAATGAAGATCGTCACGGGCTGTTGGAAAGATTGCAGCTCGTCGGGAACGTCTGGACCGCCGACGAGTTGGGTGAGCCTGTCGATGATGCGAATGGCGCTCACGACTCCATCGGCCTCTTGAAGTACGCGTTCGCACACGAACGCCGCTGCCAGGTAGGGACCGCTTGTGTCTGCCATCGGGCTAGCCTACGAGACCATGCCCGACGACGCGCCCAGGCCGAAGCAGAAAACCCGCCCGAAGAAGGGCCGGCCCGTGGAGATCCCGGTGCCGACTCGCGGCGAGTTCGATCAGTTCGTCAAGAAGGTTGCGGGGCGCCCAGAAGGTCGTAGACGCCCTGGCGTGAAAGACCGGCCTCCCGCGCAATCTGACTGATCGGAACGCCGGCTGCCTGCGCCTCGCGGGCGCGGGCTCGCAGCTCGATGGTCGCTTCGCGGCGGGCGCGCTCGGCGCGAGCGCGCCGCTTCGCGGCCCGCTGAATCGCCTTGATCGGGTCCGGCTCGCTCACGCTGTGGCCCGGTCCAGCAGCGTCTCGAACATTGAGCGTTGTGTGTTGCTGCGTTCGTTGTACCGGAAGCAGAACTCGTTGAGGTAGGACGGCAGCCACCTGCTCGATACCGAGTGGTAGGTTCCGCCGATGCCGCGCTTGACGTTCGAGAAGAACCCTTCGATCGTCTGCGTGTGGACGTTCCCGCTCACGTAGACCTTCTCGGAATGTCGGATGCGATGGTGGCCCTTGTAGGTGCGTGAGAGGCCGGTGTAGGAGGGCCACTCGTCGGTGAAGATCGTGGACGCGGGCAGCACGTACTTGACGACGTGCGGTTGCAGCGTCGCGGCCTTCCTGCTCGGCACCACGTCGGCGCGCACGCGGCCGCCGCGCTCGACCATCGCGAACACGGTCTTCTTCTTTCGCTGCCGCCAAGCGCCACCCGCAGAACTCAGATCGCGGCCCGGCTCCCCGGTGATCTCACCCAGGCGTGGCCTTCCGCCCCATGCGGTTTCGTCTACTTCGACCTCGCCGGAGAGCGGCGCGTCGTCCTGCGCCATGAGTTCGGTGCGGATCTTGTTGAGCATCCTCCACGCGGTTCGGTAGGACACGCCAAGCTCCCGCTCAAGGTGCTTCGCGGAGATCCCGCAGCGAGTGCTAGCCATGAGATACATCGCGTAGTACCAGAGGTGCAGCGAGGTCGAGGACTTCGCGAAGATCGTCCCGGCGGTCGGATGGAGATGGTGGCCGCAGAGTGCACGTCCAAGACTGCCGAGCCTGCGACGTCGCGTACCGCTTGAAGGATCGTTCCTGATCGCACTTCGGGCAGTGCGCGTGTTCGCCGTCCGGCGCGTAGCGCGTGCGCCAGAGGTGGTCGAGGCACGCGGCGTCGTCGGGGAACTGCCGCATGAACTCCATGAGCGAGAACTGCGAATCCGAGCAAGCTGTACGGACCGGATCGTGGCGATTGGCCGGAGGCATAGTGTCAACCTACTTGACACCAATTTGTTTGTCCAGTCCCTTTACAGCGTTTGGAGCGAAGCCATGCCGTACGAGCCGCCCGCAGCCCCGACGTGGGTCAAAGCCGAACTGCTCGGCACATGGGAATCAATGAGCCTCAAAGCTGATCCCGTCGAAGCTGACCCACTTCTCGTTCGGGTCCGCGAGGACATCCCCACCAGCCGTGACGGTCACGACGCTCCCACCACTCGCTGACTCCACTTGGAACTGCAATTCGGTGCCGGGCCTATGGCCAGCCGGGAGCGTGAACACCTTGAGATCCGTTCCGCGCCCGATCTTGCCGCGGAGCAAGACACGATCCCCGTCCTTCGCGAAACCTGCAGATGAATCTGCCACGGGGCGACCCTACTTCAAACCGCGCTTCTACAGCGAATGACCACTTGCCAAGAGGCCCCTACCGCGCGCCGCGCTCGTAGGCCACCGCCGCGCCGATCCGGGCGACGCTCGGAGGGTGGGTGCCGAGGACGAAGACGAGCCATCCGGGAGGGTCCGGGTCGGCGAGGTTGGTGCGCGCGATGCGCTGCTCGAACCCGATGAAGGGCCCCGGCTCGCCCGTCTTGACGAGGGCGAACGAGTCCGCCCGGGCCTCGACCCGGCGGGAGAGCCCGTTCGAGAGCCACGTCATCGGCATGGAGACGAGGGTGAGGGCGAGCATGAGCGCGGGCAGCGCTCCCGGGGTGCCGCGCTCGGAGCTCAGCCGCTCGGAGAGGCGCTGCACGGCCAGGGTGCCGAACGGAGCCACCAGGGCGAGGAACAGCAGCCCGCGCGGCACGTCGCGGTAGTGCACGTGGCCGAGTTCGTGGGCGACCACGAGCCGGACCTCGTCGCGCGAGAAGTAGTGCAGGAGGTTGTCGTAGAGGACGACGCGCTTGGCGGCGCCCAGGCCGGTGACGTAGGCGTTGGCCGCCGTGGTGCGGCGGCTCGCGTCGATCACGAGCACCCGGTCGACAGCGACGCCCGCGCGGCGGGCGACGGCGAGCACGTCGGAGCGCACCGGACCCGCCTTCAGCGGCGTGAAGGAGTTGAACAGCGGGTCGACGAGCAGCGGTCCGGCGAGGAGGAACGCCGCGCCGATCACTATCACGCCCCCCGCTCCGGGCAGCCACCAGCGCCGGGGAAAGCGGCGGATGAGCCCCAGCGCGAGCGCCGCTCCGCCGGCGGCGAGCACCGCCTCGATGCCGAGCCCCTTGGCCCGGTCGGCCGCCCAGCCCGTCCAGTCCTGGGTCGAGAGCCCGTAGCTGCGGGCGCGCTGCTCGGCCACCGCCCCGAGGGGGAGCGTCACCAGGGTGAGCGACACCGCGATCCCCGCGCCCACGGCGGCCCCCGTCCTCAGCGGATGGCCGAAGGGCCTGCGCAGAAGGCGCGGGGGGCGCGCGACCAGCAGGACGAGCAGGCCGGCCTGCAGCGCGAGCTGCCCGGCGTAGAGGGCGAGCTGCGGCCTGGCGTAGGCGCGCGCCCGCTCGATGTCGGCGGCGCTGAAGTAGGATCGCGGGCTCACCGGAGCGACGGGCAGCACCCCGCTGCGCGGCCGGAGGAGCAGGACCACGGCTTCGGTCGCGACGATCGCGGCCGCCAGCGCCACCGGCCAGCTCAGGCGTCGGATCCGCACGACCCGGACTCTGGCACACCCCATGCGCATCGCCGTCCTCTCCGACATCCACGGCAACCGGCAGGCGTTCGAGGCCGTGCTGGCCGAGGTCGAGGCGGCGGACGTGGAGGAGCTGTGGTGCCTCGGCGACGTGGTCGGCTACGGCGCCGACCCGGACGCCTGCATCTCCCTCGCGCGCGAGCACGCCTCCGTGTGCCTGGTGGGCAACCACGACCTCGCCGTACGCGGCGACCTCTCGCTCGACGAGTTCTCGCGCGGCGCCGAGCTCGCCGCACGCTGGACCCAGGAGAACATCGATCCGGACTGCCTCGCCTACCTGGACAGTCTCGAGCCCCAGCGCCTCGAGGAGGAGGTCGGTCTCTACCACGCGAGCCCACGTGACCCGGTGTGGGAGTACGTCCTCTCCCCCCTGCAGGCCGAGCTCTGCCTCGACGTGCAACGCCACCGGATCTGCCTGGTGGGGCACTCGCACGTGGCGCTCTCCTTTTCCCGTGCGCCGGGCGAGCCGGCGACGGGCGAGACGCGGTCGGACGGCGCCCACCTCGACCTGAGCGAGGGGGAGTGGCTCCTGAACCCCGGCAGCGTCGGCCAGCCCCGCGACGGGGACCCGCGCGCGGCGTGGCTCGCACTCGACACCGAGAACCTGAGCGCCGAGTACCGGCGCGTCGAGTACGACGTGGCGGGTGCCGCGCAGGCGATCCGCGCCGCCCGGCTGCCCGACTCGCTGGCCGAGCGCCTCGGGTACGGCCAGTAGCATCAGGCGGCGATGACCACGCTGCTCCGCTCCCTCCCGATCGGCGCGCTCGGCCTCGTCGCCGCGTTCCTCGTCGCCTGCGGCGAGTCGAACGGGCTGCTGCCTGCGGGGCAGGCCGCCGCGCTCGGCTCGAAGCTCGACGCCGTCTCCGCGGCGGTGAGCTCGGGGAAGTGCCCCCAGGGGCGCAGCGCCGCCGCGAAGCTCGCGGCCGAGGTCTCCTCGCTGCCGCCGAGCGTCGATCCGAAGCTCAGGCGCGTGCTGAGCGACGGAGCCCGGACCGTGCAGCGCCAAGCCAGCAAGGACTGCCGCGCACCGACGAGAACGACGCCGAGCACCACGAGCACGACGCCGAGCACCTCCACCCCTTCGACCACCGCGCCGACGACGTCGACCCCGACCTCCACCCCGACCACCCAGCCCAGCACGCCCTCGACGCCGACGCGGACGGATCCCCGATCGACTCCCACCCCTCCCTCCACTCCGACCTCCCCACCGAAGACGGGCACCCCGCCAAGCAACGGGGGCGCCGGGACGGGCAAGGGCAACTCGAACGGCGGCGGCGCCGGCGGACCGGGCAAGTGACGAGCGCGACCAGCATCGTCGGGCGCTACCGGCTCGAGCAACGCCTCGGGATCGGCGGGATGTCGACGGTGCATCTCGCCTTCGACGAGCGCCTCGAGCGCTACGTCGCGGTCAAGCTCCTCGCCGAGCATCTGGCCGAGGACCCGAGCTTCGTATCGCGCTTTCGCCGTGAGGCGCTCGCCGCGGCGCGGCTCGTGCACCCGAACATCGTGCAGGTGTTCGACTTCGGCTTCGACGAGCACGCCGGCCGGCATTTCATCGTGATGGAGCACGTCTCCGGCCAGTCGTGCGCCGAGTTGCTGCGCGACCGGGGCTACCTCGATGTGGAGGAGACCGTCAACATCGTGACCCAGGCGTGCCGCGGACTCGACTACGCCCATCGGGGCGGCGTGGTGCACCGCGACGTCAAGCCGGGCAACCTGCTGCGTGCCTCCGACGGAGGTGTGAAGCTCGCGGACTTCGGGATCGCCAAGGCCACGGAGCAGTCGAGCATCACCCAGGTCGGCTCCGTGCTCGGCACCGCCGCCTACCTCGCGCCCGAGCAGGCCCGGGGAGAGGAGGCCGGCCCCGCCGCCGACCTCTACTCCCTCGGAGTAGTGACCTACCAGCTCCTCACCGGCCGGCTCCCCTACGAGGCCACCTCCCTCTCGGAGCTGGCGCTCAAGCAGCAGCGCGAGGCGCCGATGCCGCTCGAGGCCCTCAACCCCGACGTGCCCCCGACGCTGGCGCGAGCGGTCTTCCTCGCGCTCTCGCTCGATCCGGCGGGGCGACCCGATGGCGCCCTCGCGCTCGAGGAGGCGTTCGTGGCCGGCGCGGCGGGTCAGGAGCCGAACGTCCCGACCGGCGCGACGACCATTCCGACGGCACGTGAGTTCGCCTCCGGCGAGCCTGACGCCGAGGCGACCGAGGCCACGCGCGTCGGGGGGGGCGAGCCCGTTCCCGTGCCCTCCCGCCGGCGCGAGCCGCGCCCCGCGCCCGAGCGGGGGCAGCGCGGTGAGCGCGTGCCCTACTCGATCCCGCCGCCGCGGCGCGCCCGGGGTCGCGCGGTGGCCCCGGCGCGCCGCCGTCCGGTCGCGCCCCCTCCCGGTGCGCGCCGGCGAGGCGGCGCGAGGCGAACGTTCCGACGGGCGCTCGTCCTGCTCGTGGTCCTCCTGCTCGCCGCGGTGGGGGTGGGAGTGGCGGTGCTGGCCTCGAGCACGCAGAAGAAGGTCGCGCACCTCGAGCGCGTCGCGGGCAACGACTTCAACTCGGTCTACGACCAGATGCGCCAGCTCATCCAGCAGAACACGAAGTAGGCTCGCGCGCCCGGCCAGCCCCGCGCGGGGAGTCGTCCAGTGGTTCGTCCCGTGAGTCCGTGCGCGCTTGGGCGAGGCCCGGGGGCCGCCAGGCAAGGACGCAGGAGCGAAGGAATACCGGCGGTATTTCGAGGTCCGAGGACGCAGCCTGGCCGTCATCCGGGACCGCCCAAGGGTGTGCGGATTTGCGGGACGGGCCACTAGAGCCCCAGCGGCACGGCTCCGGCCCGGAGCGCGGCCGACCGCTCGACCAGCGTGCCGGCCGCGATCGCGTCGCGCAGGTCGTCCATCAGGCGGGCGACGAAGTGGAGGTTGTGGAGGGTGACCAGCCGCAGGGCGGTCAGCTCGCGCAGCTTGAAGAGGTGGTGCAGGTAGGCGCGCGAGAACCCGGGCGCACACGCCGGGCAGGAACACCCCGGCAGGATCGGCTCATCCGACCGGCGCTGGGGCGCGGCGGTCAGGTCCAGGCGCCACCGGCGCACCGGGTCGGGCACCACCGCCATGCCGTGGCGCCCGAGGCGCGTGGGCATCGCGCAGTCGAAGGTGTCGATGCCGAGCTCGACTCCGGCGATCAGGTCGTCGACCTCGCCGATGCCGAGCAGGTGACGCGGGAGCTCGGGCGCGGCGCGCTCGAGCTCCTCGGTCGCCCAGCCCACCACCGCGTGCATCTGGGCCTTCTCCTGCCCCAGCGAGCCGCCCACCGCCACTCCCCGAGCGCCGCTGGCGGCGACTTCGAGGGCCGAGCCGCGTCGGCCGGCCTCCTCCACCCCGCCCTGCACGATGCCGTACACCACCTGGCCGTCGGGGCCGTGCTCGGCGTGCCAGCGCAGACAGCGCTCGAGCCAGCGGTGGGTGCGCTCCGTCGAGCGACGCGTGTAGTCCACCGGCACGTGGAACGGCGTGCACTCGTCGAAGGCGAGGGCAATGTCGGACCCGAGCGCGGCCTGGACCTCCATCGAGGTCTCGGGCGAGATGAAGCGCGTCGCGCCGTCGACGTAGGAGCGGAAGCGCACGCCCTCTTCCTCGATCGCGAGGATGGCGCCGGCGCGCGCCGGCCCCGACGGCGCCCGGCCCTTGACCTCGTCGGCCACCGTGCCGTGACCCATGGAGAAGACCTGAAAGCCGCCCGAGTCGGTGACGATCGGGCCGCTCCAGCGCATGAACTCGTGCAGGCCGCCGCGGGCGGCGACGGCCTCGTGACCGGGCTGGAGGAAGAGGTGGAAGGTGTTGCCCAGCACCATCTCGTAGCCGAGCGCCGCCACCTCCTGGGGGGTCAGACCGCGGACGACGCCCTGGGTGGCCAGCGGCACGAAGGCCGGGGTCTCCACGGTCCCGTGGGCCAGCGCCAGACGCCCCGCCCGGGCGCGCGAGCCCGGATCGCGGTGCAGGACGGTGAGCAGGTGCGCCACCGCCCGACCCTACAAAGCCGGGCGGGTGCCTCGCCGTTCAGGCTCTCGCGGCGCCGGGCACGACACGCTCCCAATACGAGGCGAGCTCGGCGAGCTCCTCCTCGGTGAAGCGCGAGAGGAAGCGACGGCGGACGCCGTCGAGGTGCGCGGGCCGAGCCGCGCGCAGCAGCGCCCGACCGCGGTCGGTGAGCACGGCGTAGGCGCCGCGGGCGTCAGACGGGCAGGCGGCGCGTACGATGAGCCCGTCCCGTTCGAGCCGGTCGACGAGCCGACTGAGGCCGCTGCGGCTCAGCAGCGCCGCTTCGGCCAGGTCGCGCATGCGCATGCGCTCCCCCGGTGCGCTCGCGAGGTTGATGAGCACCTCGTAGGAGGAGACCGGCAGCCGGTGCGCGGCTTCGAGCTCCGCGTCGAGGGCCTTGATGACCCCTGAGTGGACCCTCAGCAGCCCGCGCCAGGCGGCGAGCTCCACGGGACTGAGCGCCGTGCCGGAGGAGGTGCGTGTCGCGGTCGATCCCATCGGTCTGAGCATGCTTGCGCGCGCAACGAACATAGCAGCGAAACGCCGATGAACTGGCGCGCCGCCGCTCAGCCGGTGAGCAGCGAGCGCCCGGTCATCTCGGCTGGCTGCTCCACGCCGAGGAGCTCGAGGACGGTCGGCGCGACGTCCGCCAGGATCCCCTCCGGGCGCAGGCCGACGCCGGTCACCGTGACGATGAGCGGCACCGGGTTCAACGAGTGGGCGGTGTTCGGGCTGCCGTCGGGCTCGAGCATGTGGTCGGCGTTGCCGTGGTCGGCGGTGATCACGCAAGCGCCTCCCGACGCGTGGACGGCGCCGACCACGTCGCCGAGACACCCGTCGACGGTCTCGATCGCGCTCACCGCCGCGGGGATCACGCCCGTGTGGCCGACCATGTCCGGATTGGCGAAGTTGATGATCGCGAACCTCGGGTCGTCCGCCCGCCACGCCGCCACGAAGGCATCCGCCGCCTGGCGCGCGCTCATCTCCGGCTTGAGGTCATAGGTCGCGACGTCGCGGGGAGAGGGGACGAGCTCTCGCCGCTCGCCGCCGTAGGGAGACTCCTCTCCGCCGTTGAAGAAGTAGGTCACGTGCGGGTACTTCTCGGTCTCCGCGACGTGGAGCTGGCGCTCGCCGGCATCGGCCATCACCCGGGCGAGCGTGATCGCCGGGCGATGCGGCGGAAACGCCACCGGGTACGGCCAGCCCTCCTCGTACTCCGTCATCGTCGAGTAGCGCTCGAGCGGCTCGGCTCCGCGCCGGTCGAGCTCGGCGAAGCCCGGCTCGGCGAGCGCGCGCGTGAGCTCGCGCATGCGGTCGGGGCGGAAGTTGAAGGCGAGCACCGGATCGCCCGGCCGTATGCGGGCCTCCTCCCCCACCCGGATGGGGGAGACGAACTCGTCGGTCTCCTCGCGCGCGTAGGCGGCCCGGACGGCCGCGGGACCGGACTCGGCGCGGTGCTCGGCGCGTCCGTGGACGAGCAGGTCATAGGCGCGCTGGACCCGCGGCCAGCGCGAGTCGCGGTCCATCGCGAAGTAGCGCCCGACGACGCTGCCGATGCGCCCGCCGCCGGCCTCGCGCATCCACCCCTCGACGGTGGCCAGGAAGTCCGCCCCGGACCTCGGCGCGGTGTCGCGCCCGTCGGTGAAGGCGTGGAGCACGAGGTCCCGCACGCCGAGCTCCCCGGCGAGGGAGATGAGTGCCCGGAGGTGTCGCGGCCCGGAGTGGACACCGCCGTCGGAGGCGAGCCCGACGAGGTGGACGCGCTCCGCTCCGCCACCCAGGACGGCGCGCACCACCGCGTTTGCCGCGAGCTCTCCGTCCTCGGCCGCGGCGTCGATCCTGGCCAAGTCCTGGGGGACGACCGCGCCGGCGCCGAGGTTGAGATGCCCGACCTCCGAGTTGCCCATCTGGCCCGCGGGCAACCCGACGCTCGTGCCGCAGGCGATGAGCCGAGTGGTCGGGTAGCGGTCCCAGAGCGCGTCGAAGACCGGCGTGGAAGCGAGAGAGACGGCGTTGCCCGGACCGGGCGGCGCCAGCCCCCAGCCGTCGAGGATGACTAGGCACGCGCGCGGGACCGGGAGCTCCGCGGGCCCGAGCGCGAGGGCCATCAGCCGGTGGCGGCCGCGCTCGCGCCCGCGCTGACGATCGCGGCGAACGACTCGGCCTCGAGGCTCGCGCCGCCCACGAGGGCCCCGTCCACGTCGGGGAGCGCGAGCAGATCCTCGGCGTTCTCGGGCTTGACCGAGCCGCCGTAGAGCACTCGCGTTCGCTCGGCCTGCTCGCGGGAGCGGTCGCCGACGAGCGCCCGCACGAACGCGATCGCCTCCTGAGCCTGCTCCGGCGCAGCGGTCAGGCCGGTGCCGATCGCCCAGATCGGCTCGTAGGCGATCACCACCTCGGAGAGACGCTCCTCCGGCACCCGCGCGAGCGCCTCGCGCACCTGCGAGCGCAGCTTGCGCTGCGTGTCGCCCGCCTCGCGCTCCCCTTCGGTCTCCCCCACGCACAGGATGGGCGTCAGTCCCGCATCCAAAGCGGCGGGCACCTTGAGCTGGAGGGCGCGGTCGGTCTCGGCGAAGAGCTGGCGACGCTCGGAATGGCCGAGCACCACGCCGTGCACGTCCTGCTCGGAGAGCATCGCCGGGGAGACCTCGCCGGTGAACGCCCCCGCCGGCGCGTCGTGCATGGTCTGGGCGTAGACCTCGACCCGCGAGCCGCGAGTGGAGTCGACCATGGCCTGCAGCGCCAGGAAGGGCGGGCAGATCGCCACGTCGACCCCGTCGACGGAGGAGACGCGCGGCAGGAGCCCCTGGATGAACTCCTCGGCCTCAGCGACCGTCTTGTGCATCTTCCAGTTGCCCGCGACGAACGGTGTGCGCGCCGGGCTCAACCGAGCGCCACCACGCCCGGGAGGTCGCGACCTTCGAGCAGCTCGAGGGAGGCTCCGCCCCCCGTCGAGAGATGGGTCACCCGGTCGGCGAGGCCGAAGCGCTGCAGCGCGGCGGCGGAGTCGCCGCCACCCACCACGGTGGTGCCGGGTGCCTCGGCCACCGCCTCGGCCACTGCGCGGGTGCCGGCCGCGAAGGGCTCGAGCTCGAATGCGCCCATCGGGCCGTTCCAGAAGACGGTTCCCGCCCCGGCGATCTCTCGGGCGTAGCGGGCGGCGGTCCGGGCGCCGACGTCGAGGCCCATCCAGCCGTCGGGAACGTCGACGCCGTCGAGCTCCCGGCGCTCGGCCTCGGCGGCGAAGCGGTCGCCGAGCACGAGGTCGTCGGGCAGCTCGAGGCGCGCGCTGGCGCCCGAGGCCTCCGCAGCCTCGAGCGTGCGGCCGGCCGGCGGAATCCCCTCCTGCTCGCACAGGGAGGCTCCGACCGAGTGCCCGCTGGCGGCAAAGAACGGGAAGCACATCGCGCCGCCGATCAGCACCGCGTCGGCTACCTCGAGGAAGCGGTCGATCACTCCGATCTTGTCGGTGACCTTGGCGCCCCCGACGACGACGACCAGCGGGCGGGTGGGATCGGCCAGGATGTCGGTGAACGTGGCCACCTCGCGCTCGAGCAGGCGACCCGCCGCCACCTCGGAGATGTGGTGGGTGACGCCCTCGACGCTCGCGTGCGCGCGGTGGGCGGCGCCGAAGGCATCGTCGACGTAGAGGTCGGCGAGCTCGGCCAGGCCGCGGGCGAGCTCGGGATCGTTCTGCGTCTCCCCCGGCTCGTAGCGCAGGTTCTCGAGCATGAGCACCTCGCCGTCGTGGAGGTGCTCCGCGAGCGCCGTGACCTCCTCCCCGACCACGCCGGGCGCGAGGGTCACGTCGGCACCCGTCAGCTCGGCCAGGCGGTCGGCGGCCGGACGCAGCGAGAGCTCGGGCTCCCGGTCCTGCGGGCGACCGAGATGGGAGGCGAGCACGAGGCGAGCACCCCGGCCGCGCAGCTCCTCGATCGTGGGCAGGGCGGCCCGGATCCGGGTGTCGTCGGCGACCCGTCCCCCCTCGACCGGGACGTTGAAGTCGACCCGGACGAGGACGCGCCTTCCCTCGACGTCGAGCGAGTCGAGCGTCCTCACAGGACGCGCTGCACCACGTCGACCACGCGGTTGGAGTAGCCCCACTCGTTGTCGTACCAGGCCACGATCTTGACCATGGTCCCCTCCATCACCGCCGTGAGCTCGGCGTCGACGATGGACGAGTGCGGGTTCTTCACGATGTCGGAGGAGACGATCGGGTCCTCCGTGTAGGCGAGGATGCCCTTGAGCGGACCCTCGGCGGCGGCCTTCATCGCGCCGTTGACCTCCTCGACGCTCGTCTCGCGCTCCGCCTCGATCGTCAGGTCGACCACCGAGCCGGTCGGCACGGGCGCGCGCACCGCGAAGCCGTGGAGCTTGCCCTTGAGCTCGGGGATGACGAGGCCGATCGCCTTGGCCGCGCCAGTGGAGGCGGGGATGAGGTTGATCGCGGCGGCGCGGGCGCGACGCAGGTCCTTGTGTGGCAGGTCCTGGAGGCGTTGATCGGCCGTGTAGGCGTGGATCGTCGTCATGAGCCCGTGGCGGATGCCCACCGTGTCCTGGAGGACCTTGGCCACGGGCGCCAGGCAGTTGGTGGTGCACGAGGCGTTCGAGATGACCTCGTGCTTCTCGCGGTCGTACGCCTCGTCGAAGTTGACCCCGAGGGCCACGGTGACGTCGGGGTTGGTCGCCGGGGCGGAGATGATGACCTTCTTCGCGCCCGCCTCGAGGTGCTTGGCGGCGTTCTCGCGGTCGGTGAAGAGCCCGGTGGACTCGATCACGACCTCGGCGCCCAGGTCTCCCCACGGAAGCGCGGCGGGATCGCGCTCGGCGAGGACGCGGAGCTCCTTGCCGTCGACGGAGATCGTCCCTGCACGCCCCTCGGAGACCTCGCCGGGGAACGGCCCGAGGATGGAGTCGTACTTGAGCAGGTGCGCGAGCGTGCGGGCGTCGGTGAGGTCGTTGACCCCTACCCACTCGATGTCGGCGCCGGCCGCGTGGGCGGCGCGGAAGACGTTGCGACCGATGCGGCCGAAGCCGTTGATCCCCACCTTCACGGGCATGCGTCCGTCCTTTGGTTCGTGCCGACGTCGCAGCAGGGCGCCGGGCGACGGCGGCGTGGAGCCGGCGGCGGCGGAACCCTATCAGCGGTCGAGAGGGCGGCCCGCCGCCCGCTCAACCGCGCTGCGGGCGCTCGACGTCGCGGTGGGCGGCCTCCACCATGTAGTCCCCCGCTTCGCGGTAGCGGGCGGTGAGGTGCTCTGCGATCACGACCGAGCGGTGGCGACCGCCCGTGCACCCGATCCCGATGACCAGGTGCGACTTGCCCTCGTGCACGTACTGGGGCAGGAGGTAGTCGAGCAGGGGCTCGAGGTGCGCATAGAAGCGCTCGAGCTCGCCGCCGCGGTTGACGTACTCGACGATGGCCGGATCGTGGCCGGTGAGGGGGCGCAGGGAGGAGACGTAGTGCGGGTTGGGCAGGAAGCGCACATCGAAGAGGAGGTCGGCGTCGCGCATGGGCCCGTGCTTGAAGCCGAAGGAAGTGAAGGTGAGCGCAAGCTTGCCCGGCGTGCGACGCTCGAGCAGCTCGGTGGCGATCCGGCGCCGGAGCTGGCCGGGGCTCAACCCGCGGGTGTGGATGCAGATCTCGGCCCGCTCGCGCAGCGGTTCCAGTAGGGCGCGCTCCTCCGCGATCGCGGCCTCCACGCTTCCGGACGCGGCCAGCGGATGGCGCCGCCGGGTCTCCTTGAAGCGCGTGATGAGCGTCTCCTCGTCGGCGTCGAGGAACAGCACCCGCACCGAGACCTCCCCGCGGTCGAGCTCGTCGAGCACCGCCGCGAGCCGCTCGAAGTAGGCCCCGCCGCGCGCGTCGGTGACCACCGCCGCGCGCTCGACCTTCGAGCCCTCGTGGAGGAAGAGCTCCGCGAGCGAGCGGATCATCTCCGGGGGCAGGTTGTCCACGCAGAAGTAGCCCTCGTCCTCGAAGGCGGCCAGCGCGGTCGACTTGCCGGCCCCCGAGAAGCCGGTGATGACGACGAGGTCGCGGAGAGCCGGCGCGGGCGACGCGGCGCCACGGTGGCCGGCCCGGCGCGAGCGACGCAGTCGATCGCCGATCCGCGCGGAGCGCGACACGCCCATGGTGGGAGTGTGCCCGTTTCGTGCGGATGAGAGTGTGAAGAGCTGGTTGGGGCGTGGGAACCGGAGCGCCGCGCGCATCTCGACCTCTACGACGCGGCGCATGATCCGACGCCCGCTCCTCGCTCTCCTCGCCGTCGTCCCCTTCTCCGCCGCCGGCGTGGCGCTCGCCGATAAGGCGCCGGACGGGACCGTCAGGGCCGTGCCGAACATCGCCGGGCGCGCCTCGACGCTCGTCCTGGACGCCAGCGGCAGCACCGCCGCGCTGAAGAGCGACGAGACCCCGTCGAAGGTGACCCTCGCCCTCACCCGCGGTCTCGCGTTCGACGGCCGCTCGGTGGCCGGACGCTGCACGGACGGCCAGGCGAGCGGCAACTCCTGCCCGGCCAACAGCCGCGCCGGCCGGGGCTCGGCCGACTTTCGCGTCACCAACTCGACCGGTGTGACCGTGGCGAGCGGGAGGGCGGACATCGGCATGTTCCTCGCCCCCCGCGGCGCGGGCGACATCGGCGATGTCCAGGTCGTGGTCAGCGCCCAGGGCATGACCGGGTCGGCTCACGGCAAGCTCGTACGAGTCGCCCGAGGGCCGTTCGGCTCGGAGCTCCGCTTCCCCTTCCCCATGACCAAGGGCCTGCCGATGGGCTTCAAGGTCACCGTCGACCGCCTCACGCTGAGCACCGGCGCGCGCCGCACCGTGAACGTCAAGGTGCATCGTCGGGGGCACCGGGCGCGCACGGTCCGGCGCACCTACACCCTCATTCGCAATCCCTCGAAGTGCCCGTCGTCGCACCGCTGGCCGGTGCAGCTCCGCGCGAACTACTCCTCTGGAGAGGTCGTACGCGACGCCGACATCGTCTGCAAGCCGCGCTGAGCGACGCCGGGCGTCAGTGCCCGGTCTTGTGCAGGTGGGTGTAGAGCTCGCGGGCGAGCTTGCCCGGCAGGCCGGGGACGGCCTCGAGCGACTCGCGTGAGGCGTCGAGCACGGCCTCGGGCGAGCCGAAGTGGGTCAGAAGAGCCCGCTTGCGCGCCGGGCCGACGCCGGGAAGACCATCGAGGATCGACTCCGTCATCGCCCGGTCGCGGCGGATCCGGTGGTGGGCGACCGCGAAGCGATGGGCCTCGTCGCGCACGCGCTGCAGGAGTTGCAGCTCGGGCGTGTGGTGGTCGAGCACGAGCGGGGCCGCCCGGCCGGGGACGAAGACCTCCTCGATCCGCTTGGCCAGCGAGACCACCATCACACCGCGCTCGCGGAAGGGCTGGAGTGGCTCGAGCCCCGCGGAGAGCTGGCCCTTCCCGCCGTCGATGACCACGAGGCTCGGCAGCGCGGCGAAGCTTGGGTCGAAGTCCTTGTCGTGCGGCGAGCGGTCGGCCTGGCGCTCCCACTGGGCGAGCCGGCGCGAGAGTACCTCGGCCATCGCCGCGAAGTCGTCGGGCACTCCCTCCGAGGTCGAGCGGATCGTGAACCGGCGGAAGTCGGACTTCTTCGGCGCGCCGCCCTCGAAGACGACCATCGAGGCGACCGCGTGCGTGCCCATGATGTTCGAGATGTCGAAGCACTCGATCCGTAGGGGCACGGTGTCGAGGCCGAGCGCCCGCTGCAGGCCGTCGAGCGCCTCGACCCGCGACTGGCGCCGGCGCTCGGCCTTGATCTTCTCCATGTCGAGCGCGAGACGCGCGTTGCGCTCGGCGAGCTCGAGGATCCGGCGCTTGTCGCCGCGCTCGGCGGCGCGCAGCTCGACCGGACCTCCGCGGCGCCCCGCGAGCGCCTCGGCGAGCGCGCCCGTGCTCGCGGCCGTCCCGACCTCGCGCTGGACCACGACCTGGGCGGGGATCATCATCGCCGAGCCGTAGTACTGGAGCACGAAGGCTTCGGCCACCTCGGTCAGGTCGCCGCCGGCCTCGTTGTCGAGGTAGAAGCTCTGGCGGTCGGCGAGGACGCCGTCGCGCACCTGGAAGACCTGCGCGTTGGCCTCGATCCCGTCGACCGCGACGGCGATGGCGTCGAGCGTTCCCACCGCCTCGTTGGACACGCGCTGACGCTCGAGCAGGGAGCGCACGGCGCTCAGGCGGTTGCGCTCGCGGGCGGCGTCCTCGAAGCGATGCTCGGCGGCGGCCGCCCGCATGGCTCCCTGCAACACCCTCTCGATCGCCTTGTAGCGACCTGACAGGAAGTCCACCACTCCCTCGATCCCGCGCCGGTAGTCCTCCCGGGACACGTAGCCGACGCAGGGCGCCTCGCAGCGCTTGATGTAGTAGTCGAGGCACGGCGATCCGCTGCGGCGCCCGGGCTCGGCCCCATCGCAGGAGCGGAAGAGGAACACCTTGCCGAGCAGGTCGAGCGTCTCGCGAACGCGCTTGGCGTTCGAGTAGGGACCGAAGTACGCCCGATCCCGCCGGTGGCGCTCACGTGTGAAGTAGACGCGCGGAAAGTCCTCGTCGAGCGAGATCGCGATGTAGGGGTAGGACTTGTCGTCGCGCAGCTTGACGTTGAAGCGCGGCTTGTACTGCTTGATGAAGTTCTGCTCGGTGAGGAGCGCCTCCGCCTCCGTGCTCACCACGAGCGACTCGATCCGCTCGATCATCGGGAGCAGGTCGCGGCCGGCCTTGGTGCTCGGGTTGGAGAAGTGGGAGGCGACCCGCTTGCGGATCGACTTCGCCTTCCCGACGTAGACGACCCGCCCTTTGCCGTCGCGGAAGAGGTAGACGCCGGGCTGGTCGGGGAGGTTGCGCCGCTGCTCGGCGAGAAGTGTCGCGCGGGTCTCCGCCTCTTCCTCGTGCTCGGCGGTGGACGACATCACGCCGCCGAGGATAGGACCGTCCAGGCGCCTGTTCAGCTCAGCGCCGCGGCGAGCCGGTGGTGGCGTAGCTGTTCGGGCGGAGCGCCGTGGAGGACCCAGTGGCCGTTCTCGCGCCGACCGATCGCTCCGGCGCGCGTGAGGTCGCCGAGCGCGGTGGTGACCGAGGGGCGGTGCGCTCCGACGAGGTCGGCGAGCCGCTGGTGGGAGAGGGGAAGCGGGACGACGATCCCGTCGGGGTGCACGCGCCCCCAGCGCTCGGCCAGGTGCCAGAGGGTGAGAAGGACCCGGTCGTCGATGCGCTGCTGGTGGGCGATCGCCAGGGAGACGGCGAGCGCGTGGGCGCGGCGCGTGCCCCGGTTGAAGAGCTCGACCCCGAGCTGCGGCCAGGGGTTCATGCGCGTGACGAGGCGATGGTCGAGGACCGCTAGGCGAGTGGGCTCGAGGACGCTCCACCCGACCTCGGCCCGCACGTGGGAGCCCTCCGTGTCCCACTGCCAGGGGCGCATGACGTCGCCCGGGCCGAGCAGCTCCACGCAATGGCGGCCCATGACCTCGACCTCGCGGCTGAGGAGCCCGTCGACGACGAGAAACCCCCGGTGGTGGACGTCCGGCTCGACCGCGCTGGCGGCGTCCCATTCGCCCGGGGAGAGGCGGCGCACGCGCGTGACGGCCTCCCGGCGAGCACGCTCGAGCCCATCCTGACCCACCTGCTCGGCCAGGTCCGCGTCCGCGTCGACCACGCTGATGATCTGGCCCACGCCTCCCGCCATGGCCGGGTTCTAGCAGAGGCCACCGGCGACGTACGCGCGCGGACGTATGCGCCCATACGAGGCGGCGTGCACCCGGGCGCACCCCGACCTACCGTGCTCGAAGTCGTGTGGGCACTCGCCGACACGTCAACGTGAAAGGGGAAGCACATGCTCTGGCTCATCGTCGGAATCGTTCTGCTCGCCATCGCCATCGCGGGAGGCACCATCGTTCATCCCGTCCTGTTCGTGGTCGGCCTCCTCGCCCTGCTGGCCTTCTTCACCGGCTGGCGGGGGCGCACCCGCGGCGGCGTGCGCGGCGGCGCGCTCTGATCTGGTTCGAGGCTCGGCCGCGCGGCGACGCGTGGCCGGGCCTCCGGCGTCTTCGAGTCTCGACGACCTTCACCGCAGGAGCCTCACCTCCAACCCCGCATCGCCACCCGCGCCGATCTGTCCGGCGCCGTGCAGCAAGCCGAGGATGCGGGCGACGTAGCCCTGGGTCTCGGGGTAGGGCGGGATGCACCCGCAGCGCGCGACCGCCCCGGGGCCGGCGTTGTAGGCGGCGAGGGCGAGGGGCACCGAGCCGAACTGGCGCAGCAGGTCGCGCATGAGGTGGCCCTGAGCGTCGATGGAGCTGGCCGCGTCGAACGGGTTGCCGAGGCCGTAGGCCGAGGCGGTGCCCGGCTCGAACTGGGCGATGCCCTGAGCGCCCGTAGGTGAGACCGCGAACGGGTTGAAGTTCGACTCCGCGTAGATCTGGGCGGCGAGCAGAGCCGCGGAGACGTTCCAGCGCTGCGCTGCCGCGGCGATCGCCGGAGCGAAGCGAGCCGGGACGAAGCTCGGGATCGCGCCGTGCCCGTCACCACCGCCCCGGCGCCCGAAGCCGACGGAGTGCGAACCGGCGTTCAGCGTGTAGCCGAAGTGCCAGGGCTCCCACGGGTAGCGGCGGAGAAAGTGGAAGCGGCCGGCGTGGGCGAGGAGCCAACCGTACGCCGCCGGCGGCCCGACGTCGAGCTCGGTGCCCAGGCGATGGAGCGACTTGCCGGGCGGAGCCACCCAGCGCGGGTCGGGGTGCTGGGCGAAGAGCGCCGCCTGCTCGTGGGTCGAGCGCCACGCGCTGGCGATCACGAGCGGCAGCCCGGCCGCGCGCGCCGCCCGGTCCATCCGGTCGAACGCCGCGGCGACGTCGGGGCGCATGGGCTTGCCCTGCCGGTAGGCGAACGGACCGCCGTAGTCGCCCGCGCCCGGGTCGAGTCCCGCGTCCCCGCCGGGAGGAGACAGGGTGGCCTCGGCCGCCGCCGCCAGGGCGGCGGTGTGGGGCCGGCCGTCCACGTGAAGGGAGACCGGATCACGGACCGTGACGCGGACGCGCACCGGAGCGATGGAGCGAGCGTCCGGGAAGGAGATCTCCACGTCGCCCACCCCGTTCAGGCGGGCCGTGCGCAGCGCTGACGCGCGGCCGAGCGCGAGATACGCGGATCGCTCCAGATGCCGTGGGTTTCGCCGGCGCTCGACCCATGCCGGCTCGAAGAGTCGCTCGTACGCCGCCCGCATCGCGCGGGCGCCCGCGAGCGCCCCGAGGTCGGCGGCGCGCTGGTCTCGCCCCTCGGCTCCTACGCCGCGGGCCACGGCCCCGAGCGCCCACGCCCCGACGAGTACCGCGGCGAGAACGCCCATGAGGAGCACCAGCGCCTGGCCGCTCTGGTCGCGTAACCGGCTCATGCGAGCGCCTCGAGGGCAGGACCCAGGGTCGGGCGGCAGAGCGCCCCGCCCCCCAACCCGGCCAGGGCCAGTGCCCCGGCCAGCCGGCCCGGGGCGCTCGGGCAGACGACGATCGGGCGACCCAGCTCGGCCAGGCTATCGGCGACGAGCCGTGCCGTCGGGGCGTCATCGTCGCGACCGAGGACCACGAGGAGGTCCTGCTCGACCAGCACCCGGTCGAGCTCGTCGGTTCGCGGGCCGGCCGCCACGAGCACCGCGGGGGCTCTGGCCGCCGCCTCCGCGCGGGCGAGGGCAGCGGCCGCCTGAATGGGCTCCGCGGGCAGCTCGAGGTACACGAGTCGCCCACCGGCCGTGGCCTCGAGGCCGCGGCTCCGCAGCGCGGCCGCCGCCCGGGCCGCGCCCGCTCGCGCCGGGAGGCGAGCGCCCGGCGTTGGAGCTCCCCAGATGGCGAGTAGGGCGCAGCGGGCCCGGGCGGCGCGCGCCGCCACGAGGGCGAGCGCGGCTCCCGCCGGCATCACGCCGGCCGGGGCACCGAGCACGGCCATACGCTCCACCACGGGGGGAGCGGCCACCGCATGAGGCAACTCGCGCGAGACTGCCGGCGGCGCCTCGAGGAAGAGCGAGCGCACCCGAGCGAGCACGCCGCTCATGGTCGTGGCCCCGACCCGGCGTCGGCCTCCGCGGCCGAGGCGAGGAGCTCACCGACGGAGCGAAGGGGAGCGGGAGGCCTCAGCCGCACGCGCACCCGCGACCCGTGAACCGCGACCTCCACACCGTGGCGCGACCAACCGGGCAACGCCGCACGAGCCGCATGAGAGGGATCTCCTCCCTCGAGCACCGCGACGGCGCCCGCCTCCGCCGCATGGTGCGCGAGCTCGACCGACGCACCGGCCGCGATGAGCTGCAGGACGCCGAGGGCGGCGAGCACGAGCACGGGCAGCAGCGCGACGAGCTCGACGCTCGCCTGGCCGCTCTCGCGGTTGCTGCAGCGGCAGCGGCAGGAACGGCGAGTCACTCGCCTCATCGGTCCTGCGGCGCGAAGCGCGCCCGCTCGCTGAATGACGCCAGGGAGCCCGATCCGACGACGAGGGGGACCGCCACCGCCACGCGGACCGCGCCGTCGCCTTCGGGACGCACCCGCACGCCTCGAGCCAACGGGCCCGGGAGGACGCGCCGCGCGGCCGCCGCCGGGTCTCCCCCGACCGCTCCGGCGCGCGCCGCCGCCCGAGCCGCGGCGCCGGCGAGCCATGCCGCCTGGCCGGCCAGGGCGACCTGCCAGAGCGCCACGGCGAGCACCGCGACGAGCGGCAGCACCGCCACGAGCTCCACGGCCGCCTGCCCCCGCTCCCCTCGAATGCCCATGCCCGCGAGGCTCTCAACGCTCGCGTTACGGAGCTACGCGCAAACGTCAAGACTTCGCGCGGCAGGCGCGAAGGATCTACAGCGGTCTCAGTACTGCTGGTAGGAGCGGTAGACCGAGAAGACGCCCATCGCAGCGGCGCCGATGAGGGCGAACCAGACGAGCACTCCGACGGCACCGGAGTGCCATAGGCGAGAGGTCGCCGTGGCGGTCAACGCGGCCAGCCCGATCGAGCCGTAGAGCAGCAACCGGTTGCCTCCGCTCAGGGACATGATCGCAACCCGGTTCTGGCGGTAGGTGACCGCGGCGAACCAGGCGATCGCTCCGAGGAACAGGAGGGAGAGAACCCGGCTGATCACCGCGCCCGCGGCGCCCCCGCCGGGGACGAAGGCGAGCACCGCGGCGAGCAGCGCGACGATGAGGACGTTGCGCAGCGTCGAGCTCACGCGAGGACCGACGGGGCCGGCGAGCCGGTCCTCGCCGTCTCCTCGGGCGTCGAGGAGGCCGCAGGCTCCGCGCCGGCGCCGTGGACCGGCTCGGCGGCGAAGCGGTACCCCACTCCGAAGTGCGTGTGGATGTAGGCCCACCCAGGAGAGGCCCTCTCTAGCTTCTGGCGCAGCTTGCGCACGAAGACGTCCACCGAGCGGTCTCCGTGGGCCATCGTGTAGCCCCAGACGCGCTGGTAGATCTCCTCGCGGGGGAGCACCCGCGCCTCGGCGCCGGCCAGGAGGTGGATCAGCTCGAACTCGCGACGCGTGAGGTCCACGGAGCGCCCGCCCGCGAACGCCTGGAACTGGTCGGGGCGGATGCTCAGCTCCCCGGCGCCGAGCGGCTGTTGCTCACCTGGCCCCTCGGCTCTGCGCCGGCGACGCACCACGGCCTCCACGCGCGCGATCAGCTCCTCCGGATGGCAGGGCTTGCTAACCCAGTCATCGGCGCCGAGGCGAAGGCCGCGCACGCGCTGAGCGACGGTCGCGGGACCGGTACACACCACGACACCCAGGCCCGGCATCGCGGCGCAGAGCCGCTCGAGGTACGGCCAGCCCGGGGAGCCCAGCATCCCGAGGTCGATGACCAGCGCGTTCAGGCGCATGGCCACCAGATCGTCGATCGGAACTGGACTCGCGAGCGCGCGATGCTCCCAGCCCAGGGCGGCGAGCCGCTTGCCGAGGACCTGCAACAGCCCGCTGTCGTTGTCGATGACGGCCAGCCGGAGCGACGAGGGGGCGGCGCGGGCAGCGCGCGGCTCGTCGGGACCGCGGCCCTGCACCGCGAGGTTCGACGTGAACATCGAGTACGAGTCTAGAGCGCCGCGTGGACGAGGGAGCGACCCGCTCGGCCCGGGTCACCGCTCGTTCACACGCCTCGCCGCATCCTGCGGGCTTTTCGCGCGCTCTCCCCCGGCCGCTACGGTGATCCGGTGGTCAAGCGGATCGCCTTCCTCGCCTTCCCGGGGATCACGCTGCTCGACCTCGTGGGCGCTTACGACGCGCTGCGCCGCGTCGCGCTCATGGGGATCGACCGCGGGGTGAGCCACCGGATCGTGGGCACGAAGGCGGTGGTGGAGGACGAGACGGGCTTCGTCATCCATCCCGACGAGGTCTACGAGGACCTACGGAGCTTCGACCTCCTCGTCGTGCCGGGCGGCTTCGGCACCCGCCGGCTCGTGCACGACGAGCGCTTCATCGACTACCTCAAGTCCTACGGGGGCTCGCGGCCCGTGGCCAGCGTGTGCACCGGCTCGCTCCTGCTCGGTCGCGCCGGCTATCTCAAGGGCAGGCGCGCCACCACCCACCGCGGGGCCTTCGACGAGCTCGCGCCGTTCTGCCGCGAGGTGGTGCGCGATCGCCGGATCGTCGACGAGGGCATGGTGGTCACCGCCGGAGGGGTCTCCTCCTCGCTCGACCTCGGCCTCTACCTCGTCGAGAGCTACTGGGGCGCCGAGGCGCGCGAGCGCATCGCCGGGGTGATGGAGTACACGGGCTACCGGGCCCAGTAGCCGCCGGTCACGCGCCGTTCACCCGCCCTTGAGGTGAAGCTGGCACGGTGGAGGGATCACCGTTCCCGAAGCGAAGGAGGCGAGCTCCATGCCGCGAATCCTGGTGATGACAGAGCCATGCGTCCCCGCACCCGGGCGATGAGGCGGCTGGCGCGCCGCGCGGGCCGCTGGCGGCGGTCGCGGATCGGGTCGTGCGCCGCCTGCGGCGAGACCCTGCGCCAGGGGGATGGCGTCGTCCGCTACCGCGGAGAGCTCTGGCACGCACGGTCGTGCGCGCCGCATCGCGGCTAAGAACCGGTTTCGCAAAGCCGAACGCGCCGGATGCGGCCGCCTCATTGTGAAAACGGTTCTAGGGTCCCGGCGCCTCAGCCCGGCCGGTGGTGGGAAGCGTCCGCGAACTCGCGGAAGAGTCCTGTCACCACGAACGCCGTCTGCTCGCCGATGTCGACCGCGTTGTCGCCGATCCGCTCGAGGCTGCGGGCGACGAGGATCATGTGCATCGCCCACTCGCGCGTGTCGGCGTCGTCCCCGATCTCGATCGCACGGCGGAAGATCTCGCGGTTGAGGCCATTGATCTCGGCGTCCTGGCGCACGAGGTCCTCGGCCAGGGCGACGTCGCGCTCGGCGAAGGCGTGCTTGGCCTGGGCGACTTGCGAGCGCGCGCACATGCCCATGCGCTCGATGCGGGCGAGCACCACGTCGTCCACGGGCGCCTCGAAGCCGTCCAGCGGGATGAGCTTGGCGATGTTCACGCACTGGTCGCCCATGCGCTCGACGTGCTTGATGGAGTGGAGCAGGGCGGCGACCAGGCGCAGGTCGGTCGCCACCGGGGCCTGGAGGGCGAGCAGAGAGAGGATCCCCTGGTGCACCTCGAGGTAGCGGCCGTCGATCCGGTCGTCGTCGGCGACCACGATCGAGGCGAGCTCGACGTCGCGCTGGGCGAGCGCCTCGAGCACGCGATCCAGGGAGGAGGTGACGAGGTCGAGGCCGCCGAGCGCCTGCTCCTCGAGCCCGGCGAGCTGCTCCCGAAAGTGCTGGCGCGTCTGCGGCACGAGCCCGGCGCCTACCCGAACTTCCCGGTGACGTACTGCTCGGTGCGCTCGTCGCCCGGGTTGGTGAATATCTGCTGAGTGGGGCCGAACTCGACGAGGTCGCCCGAGAGCATGAACGCCGTGGAGTCGGCGACGCGCCCCGCCTGCTGCATGTTGTGGGTGACGATGACGATCGTGTAGCGGCTCTTGAGCTCCTCGATGAGCTCCTCCACCCGCAGGGTGGCCACCGGGTCCAGAGCGGAGCAGGGCTCGTCCATGAGGATCACCTCGGGCTCGACCGCGATCGTGCGGGCGATGCACAGCCGCTGCTGCTGGCCGCCGGAGAGTCCCATGCCGGGCCGGTCGAGGCGGTCCTTGACCTCGTCCCACAGCCCCGCGCCGCGCAGCGAGCGCTCCACGCGCTCCTTGACGTCGGCTCCCCGGACACCGCTCAGCTTCAGGCCCGCGGCCACGTTGTCGGCGATGGACATCGTCGGGAAGGGGTTCGGCTTCTGGAAGACCATTCCGATCACCCGGCGCACGGACACGACGTCGACTCCGTCCCCGTAGACGTCGGTGTCGTCGAGCGAGATCCGCCCGGTGGCGTAGGCGCCCGGGATCTCCTCGTGCATGCGGTTGATGCAGCGGACCAGGGTCGACTTGCCGCAGCCCGAGGGCCCGATGATCGCGGTCACCCGGTTGGGAGCGAACTCGAGGTCGACGCCCTTCACCGCGTGCTGCTCGCCGTAGTAGGCGTGGAGGTCGTCCAGGCGCACGGTGCGGCCCGTCGCCTCGCTGCGGGCGTCCCGGTCGCGGGGTGAGGGCTCCTCGGTGGCGGTCTTGCGCCGGAACCTCTGAGTGGACACGGGCGCCGACTCCTTTGACGACGTGGAGGAGGGCGGATTCATGCGAGGCGACTCCTTCGCGAGACGAAGCGGGCGGAGAGGTTGACGATCAGGATCATGAGCACGAGCGCGAGCGCCGCGCCCCACGCCCGCTCCTGGAAGCGGGGCTGGGCCTGCTGGACGTCGGAGAAGATCTGCAGGGGCAGCGAGTTCATCTGGCTCGAGAGGTTGAACGTCGTGCCCATCTGGGACTGCGCCGTGAAGAGGAGCGGTGCGGTCTCGCCCGCCGCCCGGGCGACGGCGAGCAGTGCCCCGGTCACGAGCCCGGGGATCGCCGCGGGCAGCACGATCCGCGCCACCACGCGCCAGCGCGGCGAGCCGAGCGCGAGTGCCGCCTCCCGCAGGGCGCCCGGGACGAGGAGCAGGACGACCTCGCCGGAGCGGATGACCACCGGCAGCATGAGCAGCGCGAGCGCGATCGACCCCTTCCAGCCGGCGGCGAAGTAGCCCCCGGTCTGGGTGATGACCAGGGCCAGGTAGATGAAGAGGCCGAAGACGATCGAGGGCACGCCGGTCATCACGTCGACGAAGTAGCGCACCAGGTCGGCGAAGCGCTTGCCCTGCCCGAACTCGGTCAGGTAGAGGGCAACGCCGATGCCGATCGGGATGGCGATCGCGCTCGCGAGCCCGACCATCTCGATCGTGCCGAAGATCGCGCTCTTCACACCGCCCGGGTTGCCCAGGAAGTTGCCGTTCGGGTCGGCGCCGAAGAACGTGCCGTTCCATGCCCCGAGCCCCTTCTTGAGCAGGTAGAAGACGACGAGCGCGAGGGGGATCACCGCCACGACGCAGCAGGCCCCCATGAGGCCGCGAGCGACGCGGTCGGTGCGCCGCCGGCCCGGCGAGATGGCGGCCAGGGCGCTCATCCCCCGGCCGCTCCCGCGGCCGCCGCCGCGCCGCCGCCCGCAGTCGCGCGGGCCGTGCGGTCAGCCCGGTTGACGAAGCGGCGGGCGAACCCGTTGACGAGCACGGTGAGCACGAAGAGCACGAGCCCGGCGGCGATCAGCGCCGAGCGGTGGATCGGCGTGGCCTCGCCGAACTCGTTGGCGATCACCGCCGCCAGCGTGGAGCCCTGGGCGAAGAGGTGGTGGCCGATCACCGTGGCGTTCCCGATCACCAGGGTGACCGCGATCGTCTCGCCGACTGCCCGCCCCAATCCGAGCATCGCGGCGCCCGTGATGCCGGCGCGCGAGTACGGAAGCACCGCCGTGCGGATCATCTCCCACCGCGTCGATCCCAGCGCGAGAGCGGCCTCCTTGTGGTCGACCGGCACCGTGGCCATCACCTCACGGGAGATGGCCGAGACGATCGGGATGATCATGATCGCGAGGATGAGCCCGGCGATGAAGTAGTTCGGCTGCACCACCTGGCCGCCGCCGAAGAACGGGATCCACGAGAACGTGGAGGCGAAGAACTTCTCGACGCCCTGGAGCTTCGGGGCCAGGAAGAGGATCCCCCACAGCCCGTAGACCACCGATGGCACCGCGGCCAACAGGTCGATGAGCACGGTCAGCGGCCCGCGCACGCGCCGCGGGCAGAGCTCGGTGACGTACAACGCGGTCCCAATGGCGACCGGCACCCCGATCAGCAGCGCGAGCGCTGCGGTGATGAGCGTGCCGACGAGCAGCGGCAGCGCGCCGTAGACCTCCTGGGGGACGTCCCAGTTGTTGGCGAAGGTGAACCCGAAGACGCCGAACTTCGAGAGGGCGGGGCTCGCCTCGGAGATGAGGCGGACGAAGAAGAAGGCGATGAGGAGGAGGATCCCCGCCGCGAGGAGGGTGAGCCCCCAGCGGAAGGCCGGATCGGCCAGCCGCGCGCGGGGCGAGCGCTCGAGAATCGAGCGCTCGCCGCCACGACGGGACAGTGCGCCGGCTTCCATGCCTCTCCGGCTAGCCCAGCGGGCTGCCGTTGCACTCCAGGCTCTTGACGTTGGCCTGCGCCTTGGAGAGCAGAGCCGCGGGCAGCGGAGCGTATTGGAGCTGCTGTGCGCTCTTCTGCCCCGCCGGGGAGAGGCCGTAGTTCAGGAACTTGGCCAGGGCCTTGGCCGCCGGCTGCTTGACGCCCGCCTTGCAGAGATCCTTATAGACGATGACGAACGTCTGCGAGGCGATGGGGTAGGCCTGCGCGCCCGGCGCGTTGATCGCGCTGTAGCGCAGGTCGCTCGGGATCTTCAGGCCCGCACCCGCCGCGGTGGTGCTCTGGAGGGTCCCCTCCACGTAGGAGCCCGACTTGTTCTTGACCGCCGCGCTCGTGAAGTTGTTCTGCAGCGCGTAGGCCTCCTCGACGTAACCTACCGCGCCGGGCTGCTGCTTGACCGCGGCGGCGACGCCCGCGTTGCCCTTGGCGCCGGTGCCCGCGGGCCACTTGACGGTGGTATCGGCCCCCACCTTGCTCTTCCACGTCGGCGAGTAGGCCGCCAAAAAGGTAGTGAAGCCCTTTGTGGTGCCCGACGAGTCCGAGCGGTGGACCACCGTGACGTTGGTGGCGGGGAGCTTCGCGCCCGGGTTCTGCTTCGCGATCTCCGGGTCGTTCCAGGTCTTCACCTTGCCGAGGAAGAGGTCCGCCGCGGTCTGGCCGTCGAGCTTGAGGCCCTTAGGGGCCCCCGGAAGGTTGTAGGAAATGTTGATCGCGCCGAGGACGGTGGGTACGTGCACGGGCTCGCCCTTGCTCTTGACGGCGGCAATCTGGGCGTCCTTAAGCGCCGGATCGGAGCCGGCGAAGTCGACCGCGCCCTGCATGAACTGCGTGACGCCCGCGCCCGAGCCGACCCCCTGGTAGTTGACGGTCACGCCCTGGCTCTTCAGGTCGTTGCCCCACTGCATGAGCACGGGCGCCTCGAAGGTGGAGCCGGCGCCGTTGATCGTGCCTCCGCCTCCTCCGCTGCTCGCGTTGCTGCCACCGCCGGAGCTGCTGCTCCCGCACGCCGACGCCCCGAGCGCGAGTGCGGCCGCCGCGCCGAGGGCCGTGATCTGTCGTGATCGCACGAAGTCCTCCCCTGTTCCTTTTCCTCAGGTCTCTGGTCGCGGCGGAGCGTCCCAGCGACGGAGCGCAAGTCTGTTACCGGGGCGTAGCGGCCTTGTGAACAGACGGTGAACGCTCGGCGGAGAATCGGTAGCCGAAGCCGAAGTGCGTGTGGATGTAGCGCCGGCCGGCCAGCGCCGCGGCGAGCTTCACCCGACCCCGGGAACCGCTGGTGAAGCGGCGGTGAACCGAGGGCGGCCTCGAACATCCGTCCAGGTGATGACTCTCGCCGGCACCCGTGGGGTAGAGGAGGCAAGCGGCGCGTTTGTGCGCTCGCGCGCGCGTTCTCGTGTCCATATGACTCCATCTCCTCCCACTGCTCGGCGGCAAACGGCGCGTTCTACGAGCCCTCGAGGTTTGGGAGCGGCCGTAGTCGTCGTCGTGGCGCTCGCCGCGACGAGCCTCCCGGAGGGTGCCGCCGCCGCGCCCATGGTGCGGTCGGCCGTCTCCGGCGCAGCGCCACCGGCACCCACCGCGCCGAAGACGGCCGCGCCCGGGACTCCCGCCGCACCCCCGACGGCCGCGCCCCGCGCACCCGTCGCCCCACCTACTCCCCCGGCGGTGCCGCCCACCGACGCTCCCCAGATCACGTCCCCCAAGCTCCATCGGCCGTCGCCTCCCGATCGGCCACCCGTGGCGTTGCCGCGCCTTCCCAAGGTCCCGCCGGTCATTCCCGAGGTACCGCGGGCCCACTTGCTTACCGAGCCGATTTCCTCGCGTCTGATCCTCCGCCCACCGCCCCTCCCGGACGCGGGCCACGCCCCGGCCGTCGAGTCAACTCGGCGCTCGTCCGTCACGCCATCGCCCGTCGCGCGCCCGTCGCGGAGATCGGAGTCGCGGCCCGGACCGGATCGAGCGCATCGCTCATCCGCCGCCGCGCGTCGCCTCGCCGCCAAGCGGGCTGCCGCGGCCAGCGGCGCAGCGGCAGCGGCACTCGCAGAGCGCTTCTTCGGGTCCACGGCGCCGAGTCGCCCGCCGCGCGCCGCCTCACCCGCGAACGCACCCGGGCCGGTGAGCCGTGAGCTCACGAAGCTCTTCCGGACGGCCTACCGGTTCATGGCGAGCGTGCCCGCCCCGCTCTTCGCGCTCGTTCTCGCTCTCCTTGTCGGGATGATGCTCATGTTCCGTCGTGAGCGACGACGGGCACGCATCGCCGAGCACGCCGCCCTGTCAGATCCCCTCACCGGGTTGCCGAACCGCCTCGCCCTCGAGCATCGTCTGGCGATCGAGTGGGAACGCGCCCGCCGTTACGCTCGGCCGCTCGGCGTCATCGCGCTCGACCTCGACGAGCTCAAGCTCGTCAACGACCGCCACGGTCACGCCGCCGGCGACCGGCTCCTGTGCCAAGCCGCCGACCTCCTCTCGCGGAGGGTGCGCCGCAGCGACTGCGCCGCCCGCCTCGGCGGCGACGAGTTCGTCGTCCTCGTCACCGAGACGCGCAGCCGCGACATCGCCGCGCTCGCCGACGCCATCAGGGACTCCCTCGGCGCAGCGGGCGTCTCCGCGAGCGTCGGGCGCGCCGAGCTCGCAGCGGGCGACAGCGACCCCGCCGACGTCCTCCGCCGAGCCGACGCCGACATGTACCGAGAAAAGCACGCAAGCCGCAAGCAGGGCCTCAGGCTCGCCGAGCCGGCAGCTACAGAGGGAGAGGTCGCCAGGGTCTAGCAGCCCCGACGCGAGAGTGCGCGAGCGGGCGTCGCGAACTTGAGGATCACGACCAGCTAGGTGAGCTGCCTACAGACGTTGTGAACGTCTGGACGTCCGGGCCTCTCCAGAGGCTGTGGGTCTGCGAGGACTCACGCCCAAGGAGGGCCCGGATGACGACGCACCCTAAGGCCAAGCTCGGCAAGGTCGAGCGCTTCCACCAGACCATGGCCAGAGAATGGGGCTACGGCCTCACCTACCGCACCCACCGCCACCGCAACCGAGCCCTGCCACACTGGATCCGCCACTACAACGAGCGCAGACCCCACAGCTCAATCGGAGGGCACCCCCGATCAGCCGCGTTCACAACCTCCGTGAGCAGGACAACTAGGTAGCCGTGGCCTCCCAACGCGAGTAGAGCTCCTCGACCGTGCGCTTGGCGGCTCCGTGGCGCTCGCCGGAGGATGCGGCGCGATCGGGATCGCCCCACGCCTCGGGCGCTCGCAGCTCGTCCTCGAGCGCACGGAGCGACGCCTCGGCCTGCTCGATCTCCCGCTCGAGCTCGCGCTGGGCGCGGCGGGCGTTCTTCGAAGGGCCGCCGGGCTTGGATCGCACGGGCTCGCGGGCGATCCGCGTGGGCGGCTCAGCCCGCGCCGCCCCGTTCGCCCTCCCGCCGTTCGCGGCCTTCCGCTCCTCCCGCACGCGCACGTACTCGGGCCACCCGCCGACGTAGGAGCGCAGCGCACCGTCCTCGAAGGCCACCGTCCGGCTGCCCACCGCGTCGAGCAGCGCGCGGTCGTGGGAGACGAGCAGGAGTGAGCCCTCGAAGCCCGCGAGCGCGGCCTCGAGCGCCTCCCGGCTCTCGAGGTCGAGGTGGTTCGTCGGCTCGTCGAGGATGAGCAGGTTCGCGCCCGAGAAGACGAGGATGGCCAGGGAGAGCCGCCGGCGCTCCCCGCCGGAGAGCCCGTCGAGCGGCTTCTCGGCCTCCTCGCCCGAGAAGAGGAATCGACCGAGCAGCGCACGCGCCTTGTTCGGCGTGAGCCCGGTGGCACGCTGGGCGGCCTCGAGCACCGTGCGCGCGCCCTTGGCGCCGAGCTCGTCCGCGTGCTGGGAGAGGAAGCCGAGCTTGACGTTGTGGCCCTGGCGCAGCTTGCCTCCGGCCAGGGGGCGCAGCCCGGCGAGCGTCTCGATCAGCGTGGTCTTGCCCGCGCCGTTGGGGCCGACGAGCGAGACGTGCTCGCCGCGCTCGAGCCAGATCTCCGCGCCGGCCAGCAGCTCCTTCTCGCCGGCCTGGAGGCGACCATCCTCGAGCTCGAAGACCACCCGGCCACTCCGCTCCGGCGGCTTGAAGGCGAAGGCCAGACCGGCGGCGTCGCGCCGGTCGGGACCGACCCGCTCCATCTTGTCGAGCTTCTTGGCCCGCGACTGGGCCTGCCGCGCCCGAGTGCCGGCTCGGAAGCGGGTCACGAAGTGCTCGAGCCGCTCGATCTCCGCCTGCTGGCGCTCGACCGCGCGCCCGAGGGCGAGCTCGCGCGCCGCCTTCTCGCGCCGCCAGGCGTGCCATGTGCCCCCGAAGAAGCGCGAGCGACCGCCCTCGAGCTCGAGCACGGCCGTGCCTACGGCCTCGAGGAACCAACGATCGTGAGCCACGAGCACGACCGCGGCGTCGAGGCTGGCGAGGTGCTGCTCGAGCCACTCGAGCGCGGCGATGTCGAGGTGGTTGGTGGGCTCGTCGAGCAGGAGCAGGTCGGGGTCGCCGGCCAGCGCGCGCGCCAGGGAGCCGCGCGTCAGCTCGCCGCCGGAGAAGGTGTCGAGGCGGCGGTCGAGGTCGGCCTCCGCGAACCCGAGACCGCGGAGCGTGGCCAGGGCCTCCTCACGCCAGCGGTAGCCCCCCGCGTGCTCCAGGCGCCCCTGGGCGGCGGCGTAGGCGTTCAGGATCCCCTCGTCGTAGGCGCCGTCGGCCATCGCCTGCTCGAGGCGGCCGAGCTCCTCCTCGATGCCGACGAGCTCCCGCGCACCCGAGAGGACGTAGTCGCGCAGGGTGATGCCGCGCTCCCGCGGCGGGCGCTGGTCGTGCAGGGCGATCTTGGCGCCCTTCTGGAAGACGAGCTCGCCGGCGTCGATCGAGGCCTGTCCCGCGAGCATGCGCAGCAGCGTGGTCTTGCCCGAGCCGTTGCGCCCCGAGAGCGTGAGGCGGTCGCGGCGCTCGAGCTTGAACGAGACGCCGCGGAGCAAGGGCTCTCCCGCCATGTCCTTGCCGAGGTCGGAGGCGATGAGGACGGCCATGCGCCCGATGGTAGAGCGGGCGCTCGAGGCTCAGCCGCGGCCGCCCTGCGGCAGCCCCGGCCCCTCGCGCTGCCAGTAGAGGAGGATCTCGTTCTCGCGGGCGACGCGCTCCTCCGTGCCCTCGAACCGGCGCAGCAGGCGCTTGGCCTGACGTGCGCCGGCGGTCGGATGGGCGGCGATCTCCCCCGCGAGCGCCAGCGCGGCGTCCTCGGCCTCCTCCGCCGAGGACGCCACCCGGTGCAGGAGCCCTAGCTCGTACGCCTCCGTCGCGCCGAGCACCCGGCCGGTGAGCAGCAACTCCTTGGCGCGCGAGAGCCCGACGAGCGGCACGAGTCGCGCCGCGCCGACCGGCACTCCCAGGCGGGTGCCCACCCAGCCCAGGCGGAGCGGATCACCGCCAACGCGGAGGTCGGCGCCGGCGGCGAGCTCCGCTCCCGCACCCAGCACGTCGCCGGCACAGACGCAGACGGTCGGGGCGGGGAAGGCCTCCCATGCCGCGTAGAGCCGTGCGAAGCCCTCCATCCGCGCGACGCCCTCCTCGGCGGAGAGGGACTCGGACACGTCGGCGCCGGCGCACAGCGCGCGTGGGCTCGTCGTGGAGAGGACAAGCGCGCGGAGCTGCTCCTCGCTGGCGAGCTCCTCGAGCGCCCCCACGAGCTCGAGGATGGTCGTCGAGTCGAGGGCGTTGCGGCGCTCGGGGCGGTCGAGCCGAAGCACCGCGATCCCCGGGTCGTGCCGGAGCCGGACGAGCGCCATGGGCGGCGAGGATAGTGCCCTTCCGATGGCCGGCGAGGCCGAGGTGACGGACGGCGCGTCCGCTACCCTTATCGAGTCGTGCGCCGTCTCCTCCCCGCCTCTTTCGTAGCGCTCGTCGGTCTCGTGGTCCTCGCGCCCGCCGCGCTAGCGCGCAACCCGGGAGGCCAGGGCTTCTACGGGGAGACCAACGACGTGGTGGTCACGAACGCCGGGTTCATCGTGATCGCGTTCTTCCCCCTGTTCATCCTCGCGATGAGCGTGCTCCAGTGGCGCCTCGACAAGCGCAAGCACGCGCGCATGGACGCCAAGAAGCGCCGTGCCGCCACGCCCGAGTGGCGCGGCGGCTGGTAGCGGGCTAACGCAGGCTCTTCCAGCGCGCCGTCCGGGCCGCGCCGGTATGGAAGCATGACCGGCATGGCCGAGCCCGTCTCCTACGCGCGCGCGGGCGCCGCCGCGGTGCTGACCATCGAGCGACCGGAGCGGCGCAACGCGGTCGACGGCGCGACCGCGGAGGCGCTCGGCGCCGGCTATCGCCGTTTCGTCGCCGACGAAGAGGCACGGGTGCTCGTGCTCACGGGCGCCGGCGGCGAGGCGTTCTGCGCCGGCGCGGACCTCAAGACGATCGAGACCTTCGGCCCACGGCTGGGTGCGCCGGAGGGGCCGCTCGGCTTCACCCGACTGCACTCCCCCAAGCCGACGATCGCGGCGATCTCGGGGTGGTGCGTGGCCGGCGGCCTCGAGCTCGCGCTGTGGTGCGACCTGCGGCTGGCCAAGCCCGGGGCGCGGCTCGGCTTCCCCGAGCGCCGCTGGGGCGTGGCGCTCATCGACGGGGGCACCCAGCGGCTGCCGCGGATCGTGGGAATGGGCCGCGCGATGGACCTCATCCTCACCGGTCGGATCATGGAGTCGGAGGAGGCGCACGCCTGGGGCCTCGTGAACGAGCTGGTGGAGGACCCGCTGGCGCGTGCCCTCGAATACGCCGACGCCCTGGCCGCCTTCCCTCAGGTAACCATGCTCGCCGACCGGCGCGCCGCGCTCGAGGGCTTCGGGCTGCCGCTCGACGCGGGTCTCGCCGTCGAGGCGCGCGCGGGGATGGAAACCTTCGCGACGGCGGTGCAGGGCGCGGCCCGCTTCGCCGGGGGAGAAGGACGCGGCGGCGCGGGTGCGGGAGTGCCGTGACCCTCGGGTAGGCTTGCCCGCCTCATCGTCTCCGTGGAGAGAGAAATGACCTACTTCGTGACGGGCGCGACCGGATTCATCGGTCGCCATCTGGTGGAGCGGCTGCTCGAGCGCGAGGGAGACATCCACGTGCTCGTCCGCGAGGGCTCGAAGGACAAGCTCCAGCGCCTGAACGAGGAGAAGTGGGGCGGCTCAGACCGGGTCAAGCCGGTCATCGGCGACCTCGGCGAGCGGGGGCTGGGCGTCTCCGACGAGCAGGTCGAGGAGCTCAAGGGAAACGTCGAGCACTTCTTCCACCTCGCGGCGATCTACGACATGACCGCCGACGAGGAGCGCAACGACAAGCTGAACGTGGGCGGCACCCGCCACGCGGTGGAGCTCGCCAACGCGCTCGAGCCGGGGCACTTCCACCACGTCTCCTCGATCGCCGCCGCGGGCAGCTACAAGGGACACTTTCGCGAGGACATGTTCGACGAGGGGCAGAAGCTTCCGAGCCCTTACCACCGCACGAAGTTCGAGTCCGAGAAGCTCGTGCGCGAGAAGGCCAAGGTCCCGTGGCGCGTCTACCGACCCGCGGTCGTCGTGGGCAACTCGCAGACGGGCGAGATGGACAAGATCGACGGTCCCTACTACTTCTTCAAGGCGATCCAGAAGGCGCGCCACTACCTGCCCGAGTGGTTCCCCCTCGTCGGTCCCGAGCTCGGCTACACGAACATCGTGCCGGTCGACTGGGTCGCTGCCGCGCTCGACCACATCGCCCACCAGCCCGACCTGGACGGGCAGGCCTTCCACCTGACCGCGCCCAAGTCGACGCGCTCGGGCGAGGTGATGAACGAGTTCGCCAAGGCGGCACATGCCCCGCAGCTCGCCATCCGCATCGACCAGAAGCTCACCCAGGCCCTGCCCAAGGGCACGCTCTCCATGCTCATGAAGCTCCCGCAGGCCAAGCAGCTACGCAAGACGGTGCTGGCCGACTTCGGCATCCCCGACGACATCATCGAGCACATCGGACTCACCCCCCAGTTCGACACCCGCGACACCGAGCGGGCGCTCAAGGGCTCGGGGATCGAGCTGCCTCCCCTGCCCGAGTACGCCGACAAGCTGTGGGACTACTGGGAGCGCAACCTCGATCCCGACCTCTTCAAGGACCGCTCGTTCGAGGGCGCGGTGAATGGCAAGGTGGTGCTCATCACCGGTGCCTCGAGCGGCATCGGGAAGGCGGCGGCGCACAAGATCGCGGCCGCAGGCGGCATCCCGCTGCTCGTCGCGCGCAACGCCGAGAAGCTGCAGGAGACCAAGGACGAGATCGAGGCCGAGGGCGGTACCGCCTACCTCTACTCCGCCGACCTCGCGGACCTTGACGCGATCGAGGAGCTCGTCGCGCAGGTGATGTCGGACCACCCGGCGGTCGACTACCTCGTCAACAACGCCGGGCGCTCGATCCGGCGCTCGGTGGCGCTCTCCTACGACCGCTTCCACGACTTCGAGCGCACGATGCAGCTCAACTACTTCGGGGCGATCAAGCTGATCGTCACGCTGCTTCCCCACTTCGCCGAGCAGGGTCGCGGCCACGTGGTGAACATCTCCTCGATCGGGGCGCAGACGAGCCCGCCGCGGTTCTCGGCCTACGTGGCCTCCAAGGCCGCGCTCGACGCGTGGACGCGCTGCGCGGCCTCCGAGGTGGTCGGCAACGGCGTGACGTTCACCACCATCCACATGCCGCTCGTGCGCACGCCGATGATCGGGCCGACGAAGATGTACGACGCCTTCCCGACGCTCAGCCCGGACGATGCCGCCGACCTCGTCTGCGAGGCGATCCGGGCCAAGCCCAAGGAGATCAACACGCGCCTGGGAACGTTCGGTCAGGTGGCCTACTCCCTGGCGCCCAAGGCGGTCGACCAGATCCTCCACATGGCCTATCGGGTGTTCCCCGACTCGGCGGCCGCGAAGGGCAAGCAGGACCCCGAGGAGAAGGCCTCCACGGAGCAGATCGCGCTCGCGCACCTGATGAAGGGCGTGCACTGGTAGCGCGCGAGGGCGGCGGGGCGCAGTGAGCTTCGCCGTCGACACCGCGGTGCAGGGGCGAGGCGACGGACGCTTCGGCGCGGTGGTCGCTCCGGGCTGGCGCGGGCCCGCAGGGCCGCACGGCGGGTACCTCGCGGCGATCATCCTGCGCGCGCTGATCGCCGGGCTGGACGATCCGGCCCGAGCACCGCGCTCGCTCACGGTCCACTACCCCGCGGCACCGGCGGACGGGCCCGTCGAGATCGAGGTGCGCGTGGAGCGCGCCGGGCGCTCGCTGGCCACCCTGTCCGCGCGCGTGGTCCAGGATGAGCGAACGGTGGCGCTCGCGCTCGCCGCCTTCTCGCCGGCGTGGCCGGCGGAGGAGTGGAGCGACGCGGTCGCGCCCGCCTCGCCCCCGCCCGAGGAGGTCGAGCCGCTGAGCCCAGGCCCGGGCGAGATGCCCGACTTCTTCGCGCGGGTGGAGACACGTCCGACGCTCGGCGGCCGGATCTTCGGCGGGAGCGAGGAGGCGGTGGCCGGGGGCTGGCTGCGCACGCGGCCGGCGGAGCCGGTCGACGCCCCGGTGGCCGCCTTTTTGCTCGACGCCTGGTGGCCCGCGGCGTTCTCCCGCCTGGACGCGCCGGCGGCCGTGCCCACGATCGACTTCACCGTCCACTTCCGCCGCCCCTTCCCCTGGGCTGGCTGCCCACCGGATGAGCCGGTGCTGGGCGCCTTCCGGTCGCGAGAGCTCCACGACGGCTTCCTCGAGGAGGACGGCGAGCTCTGGAGCCGCGACGGAGTGCTGCTCGCCCAGTCGCGCCAACTCGCGCTGCTGGTGGCGCCGCGGGCTTCGGCACCGCCGGGGAGCACGTTTGCCGCTCCGGAGCCCTGATCTTCACATCGCCAGGCAGTCCGCCCGCGGTAGGAAGCCGAGCCCGGGCAGGCGCTCGTAGACGCCGGTGAGGTCGAGCTGCTGGTCGGCGTGCGCGTAGCCGCCACCGGCTACTACGCCCAGCGCGACGCCGGCGTCGAGGCCTCCGTGACGGTCGCGCAGCGCGAAGGTGCGCAGCGTCGCGGTGCCGCGGTCGCGCACCCGCGTGAGCAGGCTCTCCACGCGCCGAGGCAGCTCGCCCGCGTGCCCGTGTGCGAGGGCCGCGAGCAGGGCGTGCGCCACCGCGCCGTTGCCGGGGTCCTCGAGGTCGAGCGCCATCTCCGCCTCCACGGCTCCTCCGCGCCCGCTGAACCCCGCCGGGCGCCTGGTCGACTCGACCAGCCCCCGCCCGGCGACGCGCACCACGAGCCGTTTGGCGCGTCCGGCGCCGTCGACGGTGTACTCGCCCAGCGCCGAGGCGCCGCCACCGGCGCCGACGCCGAGTCCGGCCGAGACGCGGGCGGCGACCTCGCCGTCGAGGCGGACGTACCACGTCGTCGCCCCACCGCGAGCGCGGCGACGCCCGAGCGCTCCGCTGAGCGCGCCCCGCACCTCCGCGCGAAGTCCCAGGCCCGCCGAGGCGCCGGCCTGCAACAGGCCACCTCCCTGGAGGTAGGTGGCGTCGGGCGCGGGCGGCTTGGCGGGCTCCCAGCCGACGAGGTGGCACACCGGGCAGGCCCGGCGCGCGTCGTTGCCGAGGCGACCGAGCAGCGTCTGGTCGGAGCCGAAGCGGTGCACGAACGCGTCGGCGGCGCCCGGGCTCCCGAAGCGCCAGGTGCGACCGGTGGTGAAGCCGACCCCGACCGCCGCGGCGGCCTGGGCGCCGACCTTGACGCGCCCTAGCTCGAAGTGGGCGCCGACACCCGCCGTGAGCGCCCCGCTGCCCGTGTCCGCGAAGGTTACGGCGACCGTGCCGTCGGAGAAGCGCTCCTGCAGGACCCCGAGACCGGCCCCGAGCTTGACGACGGTGAACCCGACGTGGAAGTCCTGGCTGCGGGAGGAGCGGTGAAGCGGACAGGGCGCGAGGTCGGCGACGTCGGACGGGGGCGGCGTGCACGGACCGCCGACGAGCGCGCAGAGCCCGCGCTCGATCCCGTGGAGGACTCGCCGCCCGATCCCGCCGGCGGTGAGGGCCGCCGCGCCGCCGAGGACGATGGCCACGAGCGTCCACAGGACCAGGTACTCGAGCGAGGCCTGGCCGCGGGCGGAGCGCATGACGGCGACCGTCGCGCACGGCCGGTCCTCGCGCAGCGTGCCGCGCGCCTCTCGTCACGCCCGCGCCGCGAAGTCGTGACGAACCGAGGTGGCGGGTCAGCCGCCCGCGG
>JAABUJ010001154.1_pt1 | contig 40956 bp, 36 predicted proteins | sample 5559131 | NCBI WGS metagenome assembly JAABUJ01 (sample SAMN10711875, study PRJNA513366) | rock metagenome | isolation source: Antarctica rocks | place: Antarctica: Victoria Land, Mt New Zealand nord | collected 2016-01-07 | reverse complement strand
GGTACCATCAGATGACGAGAGCCGACCAAATCTCCCCGGCATGACTTCACGACGGAGCAGATCCGGTGGGGTTTTGAGATTAAAGGCAGAGAGACTAGCCCACAGAGAGAATGGCAAGGAGAAGTTGTCCAACACACTCAAGAGGAACTGGAGCGAAATGGTTGCCACTTTGACTTCATCGCCTATGCCCAGCAATCCAGAGGTGGGAAGATGCGGAGAAAGATTCATCCCCATTTTGAAGACATGGCTTCAAGTCTGGTTGTTGACTACTTCAGTGTTCAATCACATGCATTTTCCACATATCTTGTCGCCACACAACCACTGTCTGCCTTGAAATAGATTTGTGACTGGATTGGGTTGTTGTTCAACAACTACCATTCGCACGAACCGGTCAAACAACCATTGTTCTTCATAAACCCTGAGACAAGGAGAAGAACATCTACAAAGGTGAACCATTGAAGGCAATCCCGCACAATTCCAAAACCGACGAGGAATTCGAAGCCCAATGCCGAAAGGGTGAGTCAAAATCCGTGTGATCTTGCAAGACAAGGCGCTGAAACATCAAACCAATGCACTAAGTGCTTTTCAGCGAACTTGGGACGATTTGAACCATGTGATCCGCGGTCTGAACTATACTCAGGCTCAGAGTAGAGACATGATCGAGATTTTTGAGGAACGCAATCATGGAGTGAATCTGATCTGTACCAGATCATGGTCTCATATATCAGGAAGAGAATGCAATGAGATCAAGTTCCTCGACACTTACGACAAACTTGCAGATGACTGGAATCTCAATCAAGATCAGCATCACACTCTCAGCTTGATTCAAGGCCCACTGGGTACAGGGAAGACCTGACATTGCGGCATTGGTCTGGCTTTCATTATCATCACAGGCAATCGTGTCTAAGCCTTAAAGCCTAGGGTTGGTTGGGGGCCGCGCTCGAGACGTTGCCGATATTGCGGTAAATTATAACCTGTGTGTCGATGGATCCGACTCTTTTTCAACACCATCACACATATGCTGCCGCGTCGCTACCGCCGCCGAAGCCCACCTTTGTAGAAATCTGGTGAATTCAATGCGAGAACTGGGTGTGAGGCAACGGGCCGTTTTCCGTGGTCGGGTCTTGATCCAAGGAACCTGCACCAACTGCCACTGGGGTGGCTAAGGGATTCGGCTTAGCCTTCGCGAATGTTCAGCTCCATGCCGGTGTGAAAGACTACCAAATATCGGTTGTTCCGAATTGCCTGGTTTCTGGTCCTCTGCGGATCCGATTACGCCCCATCGAGGTCGTTACCCTCCCTCCGACCATTCCCGCCGCTGCCGTCGCCGCCGATCCAGAAGCGAAAATCATCCGCGCTCTCACACAAAATCTGTGCGCTCCCCGGTGTATATTGCGAGGAGTCGAATGAGGAACTCTGCCCGGGAATCTGGAGTCGAGGCTGCGTTTACCAGGTGAATAAGACGATTGGCATCTCGTCTTCATTGACAACATATCCGCACGAAGTACCAATCCAGCAACAAGGAAGTAGTCCCCGAACAGCCATCACTACAGCACATGCTTTCCCGAATGGACGAGTAGACGTACCCAGGGCTTCTTGTGGAATCACGCCCTTCTCTATTTTGGACTTGCGTCCGGGTCGCATTTTGTGACCCGGCTCTGCTTCGCGATTCGCGTACGAGCAGCCACACGGGAGGGCAGGGTATTCGTTGCAGCCTTCCTCGGACTTTTCAAGCCGGAATATCTGACGAGCTTGGCTGGGGGTCTTCAAGTTCGAGGACCAATGCTGTTGGTGTGCAGCGGTTGAAGCAGAGAATGATACCCCCTCACGGAATTCGAAGACGTACCAAACGTGGGCGATTTCGATTGTTTCGCATGGAAAACGCGTCTTTTCTTAGAACTTTCCAGCAACGCAACATTTGCACGCGTAAAATTGAGCCGGCTATAGTCGGTGAGTGATTGTGAAGAGATGTCATCCTCTGATCTGCGTATCAGGCGGTCATCCTAGATGCGTGTTGTGGGCATGTTGGCTAATATGGTGGGTGTCAGATAACTAGGCACGAAGAAATGGCCGACACACCAGGTCATCGCCGCGCGCCAGATGGCCAACTGATTGCGGACTCGGATCTGTTCCCGCCCTTCAGGCGGAGTAGGTGGCCCACCTGGACCCCGGAAGTTGTCCGCCCAGGAGACGGCACTTCGTGACATGCCATTTCGCCGACCCTGCAGAGTGTCGGACCTATCAGCTCCCTGGGCCACCGCGCATCGTACCGAGAGGCTGTCCTGATAGTGGAACGAGGGCTAACGCGGGTCCCCATGTGTGTGGAGTGTGCGGAAGTCCGGCAGAACCCGCAGGGCGTTGTTCACTTCCTCGGGTGCTATACCGCGGGGGCTGGCCAGTGCGCCGAATGCCTGCGGCACTCTGGCTGGGCGGGCAGGTGGCCTTGTGGTTTGGGTGCGAATATCGTTGAAATCAAGTTTTGGATCAGGATGGCAAATTTCTTATCTCGTTGGAAAACCTCCGTCATGTCAGTAATTCTAACTTCTACAACCATCCACGTCACAACCATGGATCGTTTTTCCAACAATAATTCACTCGACACATGTCGGAACAGCCTCAGCAACACCCTAATACGTCTGGTCATTGTCGTGCGCTCTCTGCGAAAAATACGGTCCCGTTGGACTTCAGCCCCCTAATCTTACCCAGTAAGCTCATCTTCATCTCAGTTTCGGTTCCGCAAAGCAGCATACTGATACTAATCATGCATATAGCTCAAGAAGAGGGCCTTACTGCTCAGATGCGGCTCACATAAGTTGTCTTCCTTGAGCTCACTGTCATCAAAGACTATGAGATGCCACCAGAGCCCATGACTCTGAAATTTTGGTCATAGCACTAACTCGTGCTGTGTGCAAGAAAGCAAATGAGAAGGTGGTCGCTTGGGCACACCATGTGCCATGTTTCAAGGGGCCTGCAAGCCCATTGACAGAGTGCGGTAGAGGGACGGATCTTCGCCGGGGTGCTTGTGGAAATTGTGTCCATCCGGACTTTTCATGCCTTTTGTGAGCGTGATATGAATTGGGTTCATTCTAACTTCCGACCCGGGCTCTGCTGCAACAAATTCGTCGCATCCTGTCCCAATAACGTCTGCGATGTTGCAAAGAACGGCCTATGCGAATGCAAGCTTTACTGAGATGACCAAATAACTAGAACTAACAGACTCCACAAGCGCGATACAACTCCGAACCATTGATGGGTTCAGGGTGGCGAGGCCCTAGTCGTTGTATTGGAGCTGGTCATCACGGACTGGCTTGGGTTCGTTAGAGAGGCAAACCCGCTCAATGTTGCCTCTACTTGAGGGATGGGCTGATCTTGGTTATCAATGTCTGCATCGAAGAGACAAACTGAGGAAAGTACGAGAAATGGCTCATGAAAGTCATCAAAGGAGGACGACTTCCATACAACAAGCCACCTCCAATCAACCATTATTGGAGGGCTCGCTCACATAGCTGATCAATTAATGATAATTGGAAGAAATGTTATAGGTCTGAACAGACATGTGTTTATCTGATTAATTCAAAGATGTTACGCATCTTACAAGTCTACTACCGAAGGCGCAAGTGTTGAGGACAAGCGTTTCCTTCCGTCTCCCAGACTCTTTCGACCGACTCTGCCAGAAAGGGCTAATGGCTACCGCAAAGGCGTACGTGGCCCTTCCGCGAATTTGGCGGTTGTTCCAGATCAGACGAACAATGGCGTCTACCTTGGCCAAGGTATCCAGCGATACCGGCGGTTAGGTCTAGACTTCCATTCGAGCACTGAACGTTCCGGTATGGCGTGGCTCCCTGTTGACTTCGTCGACTGGAGCTCATTGACCAATATACGGCAACCACGGCGCGCCGCTTCACTTTTCACAATGGCCTACTGCCACCCTTTCAACTATCTGCCCGCATTCATGCACGACTCACAAACGACTGAACAGGGCCCGTACTCGAATTTCAGCCCCTACTGGGGAGTGATCTCGGCCTGTGCAGTGGATGCTTGGGCGGTTGGGTTCTCTCAGCCCCCGTCGACAACCACTAGGTTCATCCGCTTTCCGGGGACAAATGATGGAGGGAAGGGAGACTGGAGCTCACCTGTTGTTGCGGCAGGTTGGGTTTGTCTGTTCTGCGTGAGACGCACGACAAACTGGCTTCTTGTCCGAGGTTGCAGTACCGTGCAAACTCGGCGCATATACCTAACGCCAGGGATATATGAAGACAATTAGCTGGTTGTTGAACACAGCGCGCACAGACATCATAATGTCAGCCCTCACAACCTGACCAGTCCGACAGAGGAGAAAGTCAGACAAAATTCAACGCTCCAGATAATCCCTGTCTATGCGACCCGGATTGAGCTGCGCGCTCCCCTGGGCAGGGGAACCCATTCCGGACAAAGACTACAACCCTTTTGACAGCTTCTCGACATACTCTCAAAATGTTCTCACCGCCGCCTTGTGCTGGACCCTGCTGCTGTCAGAAGGATGTTGAGTTAAGTTGGCACCTCAGATGATGTCGACCTTGTGCAGTTTCGCGAAAAACTACCATCTATTACATTACAAATACTACTTCATCACATCTTTAAAACTAGAAAGTGACTGCCCTATGTTGACTGCCCCGAGTCATTCCGCTCTTTGCAAGAGTGGGAAAGTGAGAATCCTCGAAATTCAAAACAGGGAAACAAGACTCTAATCTTAAACCTGGACGACACAAAGCTACAACGAATGCAATCCAACAGTCGAGGCTCTACATCGTGTTTGTGCGTCAAGCACTATATGACTCTACATACATGCGGTCGAAGGCATCCAAGACCCTTATGACGAGTTCAACCAGCAACGCAAAGCCCAAGTGCTGTACACCCTCTCAATCCCCGGCATCCAGACCAACCTTGGAAGCACTTCATTCAGCTCGGAATTCTCCTAGACGCGTCCGATCGGTCAATGGCGTTAAAATCCCTCCACAAAGATCCTTTGAGGATTTTGAAGAATACACCACAGCCACTCCACTTCCTCACTTAGCTCAGACCAAAGAACCTTACGTCAAGTATGGCGGACAACGACTCCAACCGTGATGACGCGGACCACGATTCAGAGGTCGAGGGATTCATCAAACAGGAACCTGATTATAGGATCATTATATTCACTAACATCACAGGCCGAAATGAGAAGATGCTAGAATCATTGTTTGACATGGCTGCACCTAACTGCCGATCCCATCTCACTTTCATTTGCACAGAATACTGGCATTCGTATCTCCGAATACGCGTCCAAGTAAAAGTGGACGAGCAAGAGGAGTTCAAGATTGTAATTAAACTGAAGGTGCGAAGCATTTCTGAACTTCATCATCAAGCCGTAGCAACGGGTTATGCTGCCATTGGAGAATTTGACACAAATGTCATCAAGGCTAAAGAAATCGAGGATGAAGTGTTCCTGCTACGGATCATGGCCATACCTGGCCCCCAATATCGGTTCTGAGAGACGCTGTTTGGGAGTGTAACGACTGGTTTTGAGATAGAGGAGCTGTTGTGCCGAGCTAAGGATGATAAGGATTCGTTTCAGAAGGATGGAGTCGACTGGTTATGGCCAGGCACAGGGCTTGATCGCAGAATTCGCCACCGTCTTCTTAGGGCTGTTCGGTGTGTGCCCTTGATCCCGAGGTCAGCGAAGGGGATTAACATTTCCTAATCCTACTCGTGTTCCTTCGCTTCAAAGGACAAGCGTTGGTCGTGACCCCTACGAACATCACAGCGGATGAGATCGTACACAGGATAGTAGAACGCAACAACGAACAGCATATCGCACCGGATGCTATCATTATCAGGCGACACGTCATGACCACCGAGACCAAGATCATACAGACGCATGAGCCGTACCAGGTTCACATGGATATGGAGGAGCTCGAAGCCATCTCCGAGATGGACGCAGCTAAATACGTCCATGACTTCTATCTGGATGTGGAACGACGGCCCAGTATCGTCGCGGACACTAGAGTTCGGTTGATTGACCAGAGTCTTGGAGGATGGATGTTACGTGTGGCCAACATCATCACTCACTCCTTTCCTGCTCATCATCTTGTACATCAAGACTCCGCTAAGCACCTCTGCACTTTTATCTTTCATAAAACAAACCACACAACGCCCACCACCAAACAGTAATCAACGTGCCAAGAGACCTCAGTCTCATGGCTGCTGGCGAGGGCAGTGAACACCTCGCCGACTACCTGCTGGACTTCGCAGCAGGTCGTGAAGACTCCGACGTGATGGAAGACGATGCAGTGACCGCATCCTCGGAGATCGCATCGCCGACTCGTCCCAAGAGGCGATTCAGGCACAAGCCGGGCTCATGATTTGTTATTACCCAGCGGTTAAATACTTTCTCCGACCATGAGATGGTGGAGATTCGCCCAGCTGTTTCAGAGCTTGCCACCTTAGTCGAGCCACTCCCAACCTAGGAACAGGCATGCGACCACCGGGTTAGATCCCCAGTCCCTGGGTGTCAAACACAACAAGAAGATGATTCTGAAGCTATGGCAGGTAGTCAGGATATTATGGATGCTGCAGAGGAGGCCAAACTGATGGAGAGTGGGTTGGTCACAGATTACTGTGGATCCGACCCAGCAAGATCATCCTGATGCTTGAGCTGGTGGCACTAGCTTAAGATGGGGATTTAACTCCACCATCAGACCCTGTCTGACCATATCAGTAGTGCCTCTCATAGAACCCAGGAACAGTCACAACTTCATCAACGATGAAAAGAATGAGAATTCTTCTATTCATGTGTCAACAACACCTGGGAGACAACGATAAGTGTGGGTAGGAATTGGGGATGGACAGAGATCTACAACACACTGCTTTGACAAGCTGAACACGGAGAATTTGAGTCCCTGACTATAGTTGTTCTTACAACCTATCAAACATGGCAGGTCGTCGATTTCAGCAAAGCCACATTAACCCGGAGAATGTCGGTATCGATTACCTCAGTGCAGTGTCCAACATTGACCTGACGGAAAGAAAGCTGGATGGGATAATAATTTCACTGAAACCTCACCAAATCTCCTGTCTAGCCTGGATGATACGCCAGGAAGAGGAACACTTGGGCATGTGACACGTCCCACAAGATGGTTGGAAGAGACTCAGCAAAAAAAGAGAATTGAGGAGATACCATCAGTGGCTGCTACACAGGGAGGAATTCTAGGCGATGACCCGTGCCTAGGGAAGACCCTCGGAGCGCTCAGTAAATACAGCCAAAGACAACGACGTTGATGAGAAGCCCGTCACTTTCCTACGTTTTGTTGATTTGATACTTCCAATTGGTTCTGCGGAGAATGAGATCTACGATCTGGTCGGCAGTCTCCAGCGCATGTTCAAAATAGCCACAATGTTTTACTGTAGATATAACCACATGAACATATGGACTTCCGGCAGAGCACTCAGAGTGTAGCAACAATTGACCTGACCGTGCCAATGTATCGATATATTACTACGGATATCTAAAACCCCCATACTTATCAGCCCCCTGGGTATATCCCTATGTTACCTGCGTACGCCAGATGACACACCACAGCCATTTAGGAACGCCATGCCGTACGAGCCCGGAGTACCCATTGCAAACCCGTCATCGCTTCCTGCCCGCCTCCATATCCCTCCTTAGATGTCTGATAACCGCCCTATTCGTCTCCCGCTCAGCCTCTAGCGCCGCTACTCGAGCCTGCAGCTCCGCAATCGTGGCATCCTTCGCCTTGATCGCCAGTCTTGAGATATCTCGCCCTTTAGCAATCCCCTGAACCTTCAAAACATGCTTATTGAGCACAGCCTTGACCGCCGCCATCGCAGCCGAATCCATGCGCACAGCCGCATCGTGCAGCGTGTTAACAACATCCCTAACAAGCTCCGGCTCCTCCGCGCCCACACCTACGGCAGCATCCTTGAAACGGTGCGGCGTCGGTGTTTCCGCCGGCGACAACAGGCCTGCCGCGCTGGCAGTGGAGAATAAATTCATGCCGCGCATTCCCGTCGCTGAAGTTGTGAAGACGTCGTCAGTGGTGGGCGTCGGCCACGCACCGGCGCTGTTCTCCATCGCCTCATGCCTTCTCTTCCCCGGACTGCCGGATCGGTCTGTCTTCTGCGCTTTTCGAGGCGTCTCCGGCGTCGGCATCGTGGTCACCGCCGCCCGATCCGCAGCCTTGAATAGCTCATCCTCGTCGCTGGAAGGCCATTCGAAACTATCCTTCCCTGCGTCCGCTGTCGTACTCCGGCTCTTCCGTGCCGCCAGATCAAAGGCTTTGGAAGGCGTCCGAGGCGTCACAGGATTCGGAGTGGCCGTTCCCGACCGATTGCCCGAGCTATTCGATCGGCGTCTTGGGCCGGGAGCCTTTGTCGGTGTTTGAGGTGCGGGTCTAGGTTCTGAGCGGGCATTGCTCAGCACCACGGCTGCCTCTCTCGGTTTCGCTTCGTCGTCCCAAAGGAAGAAATTGCAACGCGTGTGCTGGGGCTTTTGGCAGGTGTAGAACCACCGCCCGTGATTCTTGCTGGCGGCGTTCTTGGTCTGGAAGTGCTCGGCCGGCTGACGAGGCTCGCAGTTGCAGTGCCAGACGCCGTCGATGAAACGACCTTTCAGTGGGACTTTCTGGATGTTATCAATGCCACCTCGTCCACGTCCGCGGCCTCTTCCGCGACCTCGAAACATTGCGTTGGTGGTTGCGTGTCCAAGGACTCTAGGGTCAGCTCATGTTATAAAGCAACCAAATCCTCATGGTTTGTTCTAGGCTTCTGGCGTATGTTCTGGCTTGGCCCGAACATGGCATACACCAAAAAGTGATAACTAGATGCACGTCATGGCTAAGTTAGTCCGATGTGACAAGAGTTCGATGACTCAGCACATCCGCTCGCAGCACATGGGCTGACTCAGCAGCGGAGAGCTATCACAAACAAATCAAAAACATACAGCAACGGGTATTCGCCGGTCATCACCGACCCGACTACTGGTCCGCCGATCTGTGGCTTGTGTATGGCAGAGCGGACGGGATGCCCAATTTTCCACAGGCTATGGCCGTATGTGGTTGATTTGCCTGTTAGGATGAGCTATGTGCCTTCGGCATCCATCCGCTGTTTGCGCACTCAGCCCCTGCAGTACTTTCAGCAATGCCTTTTTGTCATTATTATGGTTTCTATAGGGTTAGAGGACCTCCTGAAGCAGATTGAAATGAATGATGAGGTTTCATTTGAATAGGTTGTTAAACGTGCTCCATACGCAGAGGTCTGTATGACTGTGTGGATGCAGCAGTACGAAACAGGGAGATTTTCGCAAAGAACTCAGTTATAAATTCAAAAGATGTGCGGGCTTGAAGAATAATGTGTCCCCGGCAATTGCGGCCTTTGACTTGATACCCAGCAAAATCCTTCTCCCCTCCTTGGCATCATCGTTTCCATCTTCATCCCAAGTACAGTGCAACTTTGGGAGTTCCATCACGCTATCAGGACAAGAACCAATATCAGAACTCCTAGAGCTAGAGACGATGATTTGGTCCTTATCGCTGCCGGAGCGGCGGGCGAGGGCTTGTCTTGCGGACTCGCCAGACCAGTACCGCCAACACTTCCCGCGGTGCTTGATCCACTGCCGCTTCCGCCAACCACATCCCAGCTTGTGTACGTTGACGTCGGCACTGCGCCCTGCGCTGTGGAGTTCGTGTAACTTATGGCCAATACAAGACTCGTGGGCAGAGATTGACCGGAGGTAAAATCCGCGGTACTGATGATCACACCGGTGGCAGGTTTACTACTAGAAATAGTAGAGGTTTTCTCGTCGGTGGTTGGGACGTCGGAGGTGAGAGAGCTGTTGTAGTATTTGGCCGAGGATGAAGAGTGTGATGCGGTCACGGTCTCAGTTGCTAAGTACTGGGTGACCATAGAATTGTTGCTGACACTGGAAAGCGGAGTAGGTGCGGTGGAGGTCATTGAGGGTATTGCCCCTTGAGATTGGGCTGAGTGGGACAAAGACAGGTTGGATACTGGCGAAGCCAAGGAGGAGATCGGCATGGATTCGTACACAAGAGACATCGTAACTGATTATTGCCGGCGGTCGAGTTGAGTAGTATTAGGGCAACAAGAACTGGAATGTGAACAGTATGAAGTTGCGGGTAATCGCGAGGCGTCAGAGATAAGGAAGAAAAGAAACATATCAAGATGTTCAGCGCCAGTCTGAAAAGTAGACCTAACAAAGAACGGAGACCTGAGAGGATTGGCGTCACAGCTCGCCGTTTGCAGAAACCCTTTTCTACGTTGCCTTACACTCGCTTATGTAAATCTGGATCGCATCAGGAATGAGAAATCTCAGGTAGAGAAGGAAGAACATTGAACAACATGAGATCGACAGTCAGAAAAGGCCTAGGGAAGTTGGTCAAGATACGAGCAGCTCAACACTGGTCGCAAGTATAAGGCAGCTGAAAGTGGACTCTCAAAGACGAAAGCTGCACTCAGCTACATTCATACCACCATTGAGGCTTGAAGAGATGCTGAGGTTCTCTCCATGTAACGTTATGGCATTGATGTTCTCTTCATATCCAATTCTGAGACTGGTGATACCCTTCTGCTCGGGCAAGACTTGAAAAGGGAGATGACCTTTTATCAATCTACCTATCTACCTATACCAAACATCGTGGCGTGCGTACAGAAAGAGAGCTGAAGAATTCTAAGAGAATGGATCGGAGAAGTAAAAAGAAGCACGTCGACTCATCACAAGTGCACCAGACTAAAAGATACAGCGTGTTGAGAGAGACAAGGTACTTTATTATGTGCTCTACCTACCCCTCTACCTTACACCGAGGGCAGCTTAGTAATGACACTGCTTACCTAAGGCCAGGAACCTTACTTCGCAAAGCCGAGGCTGGACCGAGTCCCTAACGTTGCCCTAAGGTACTGTAAGGTAGAAAATGTTGAATATCAGCGACCAATCATAGTCGTTTGCTGCGCACGTGCGACAATCCATTCGACGACATTTTCCTTCAATTTAGGGTTTCTCTCTATCAAATCCACCACACTAGGTAATGTTGAGACTTTCCTTAAGCACGTTACGTTCAAGATGGCACGACCCACGTTCTTGCAGACCGCCACGTGCTCAATCCCACAATCCCACAATCCCTCCGCATTCAGCCCTCAAGCCTCACCTTGTCCTCACCAGCGAGATCTGTCCCTTGCTGTCGTATCGTATACGGGAGGGCCGGCGTGACCCGGCCAGCCACCAGTCTAGGATCTTGCAGATCTTCCAGCCGACAGTGCAGCCGCACCCTGCTCTCGCAGACCCAATCCAATCATCTCGCAGCGTTCGGCGCCCGTCGCAACTGCAGTAATACCTGGTAATATCGCATTTGTGAGTCGCTACGCGGATATCGGGCAAGGAACCTTAGGTAGCTTTAGCACCCTCAGTTGAGAAGAGAGCTAGGAGCCATTCATACAGCCGGAGCTTGAAACGTGCTGTTAGAATTCTCCGAGGATATTCACACCTAGATCTCGACGTCGTCTAATAGCTATAATGTCGAGAGTCCTTTTGAACAACACTCACTCTTCGCGAGACTGCTAAGGCTGTTCCAGCTAGAACGACTACTCTCTAACTTGTCGAGTATACAGCTCAAGTTCAGCGAAGATCATACGGTGCATTCGATCTTGGATTGAACCCTGGTGCGCATCAGCTTGGCTCGCTACTGGTCGAGAGTTCAAGACTATTCAGAGACTACATCAACCTACTCTGAATCAAACTTCTAGCTACCTTGTCGTTTACGAGCTTCTACCAATGGAGAAACCCTTGGCTACTGCTCCCGGCGTCGGTGGACCTAGCACTTATACTCCGCATCGTGAGATGAACCTCAACGAGAGGGAGATCTTTGACTACCTCGTTCATCCAGATGACAGTTACACCTCGGAAGGTGTATACTGGGCCGATCTACCCTTTGCGAAGCGTGTAGCATTCGTTAGCAGCTATGATGCGAAGGAAGCAGTGAGGGAGCTTAGGAACATCGGCAAAATGATAAAACGTGATCCTCTGAGCCCCGTTTCTTATTATTTCAAGAACATGGTCATTCCAGGTGCAGGGCTCGGTTTGGAAGGGTCTGTCTGATCCTCGAATATCAGGTTGCCTCGTTAACACTAACAGCCGGAGCACAGGTACGTGCTTTTCTCAATCGGAAACGTCAAGCCGCTCTTCCAAAAGGCTTTCCCCGCTTGTTGGGGAAGCAACCCCACGATCTGCAACCCCACCTGGATTGCTGCGGTGGACTACCTCGAGATTTGCGGCATCATCGTCGGTCAGATCCTTGTTGGTATAATCGGTGACTGGTATGTACCTTGACCCTAAATCAATTGAAATGTATTGGTCACTAAAGGTCGGCTCAGGCAAGGTCGTCGATTTGGTCTCATTCAGGATGCGATTATCATGTTCATCGGTCTTCTCATGCTGACAGCATCTTGGGGAACTACGCAAAGTGGCTTCGTTATCTGCTACTGTTGGTCTCTGTTCTTCTATGGGGTTGGCGTTGGAGGAGTAGGTGAAGACTCAAGCTACGCTACCTTCCGAGGCTAAGTCTTTCACTTAGGAGTATCCCATGACTGCGACCTCCGGGATGGAGAACGCCGTCGGATCTGGAAAGATCAGTACTAAGGAAGACCGACTTCATCGTGGGCGGAAAGTGACCTCTTCCTTCCTGATGCAAGGATGGGGTCAATTTTTCAACCAAGCCATCCTGATCATCCTGCTTCTTTGCTTTCACCACGGCAGTGGCAACGCGCCATATTCCACGGTCGCTGCTCAATGGACTTTTCGCGTATCTTTCGCCATCCCAGCCGTGGGGACTCTGTGGCTCGTTTACTACCGTACATACCAAATGAAGTCCGCCAGCAAGCAATTGGATGCGGCCAAGAAGAAGAGCAAGGTCACTGGGTACGATGTTGCGTCTCTTAGACTTACTATTACATATTTTGGTCCGCGCTTGCTGGCTACCGCCGGAGGATGGTTCGCCAACGACGTATTCTTCTATGGCAACAAGCTATTCCAGAGTGAATTCATCAGTGTCATCAGCCCTCAGACCACATCTATCATGCCTGGATGGCTGTACAACCTGCTCAACGTAGGAGTAAGCCTTCTAGGCTACTACATGGCCTGTAAGTTTGTCATCAATGCTAAGAAGTACGGCCAGGCTCCTTCGGCTTACCATCATGCAGCTTTCTTAATTGACAACAAACTCTACGGTCGGAAGAAAATGCAGATAATCGGCTTTTTGATGGACTTCATCCTCTTCGTTGTTCCAGCGTTTCATTACAAATATTATACCACCAAGGGGCACATCGGAGCCTTCCAAGCGATGTACTTCCTTTCGTCGTACTTCAACCAGTTCGGTCCAAACGCAGTTACGTTCCTTGTGGCAGCTGAGGTCTTTCCAACGCCCATCCGCGCGACCGCTCACGGTTTCTCTGCGGCTGTCGGGAAGCTCGGCGCCTTACTCGCTGCGGTCATGTACAACTACATCAGCACACAGCAGAAGTTCTACATCGTTCCTTGGTTCGGTCTGATGGGGATGCTCTTGACCTGGCTCTTCCTTCCTGACACGACCGGCCTGGATCTGAAAGAGCAGGAGCGCCGTTGGCAGTTTATTCGTGCAGGTAGGGAGCATGAGTATCATGGAACTGCGGTGCACCCCAAACATCTCTCGTTGTGGGAGAGATTCCGTGGTGTAGGGAAATACTTCGATCCTGAGTTGGATTACAAGCAGAAGATCGAGGAGATGAGGTTGGATTGGGAGTTAAACCAGGCCAGGAAACATGGAGAGGAGGGAGCACATGATCACGATGTCCATGATGATAGCGTCTGGTCTAGTGATGTCTCGACGTTCTTCGAGAGGACGAGTCGGAACCCTTTGGTTGAGGGCAAGGAAAAGTACGACTCTAGCTCTAGTCCAGAACGGGATGGAATCTGAGGCGCTGAGTGTTGTTGAGTAACTCCCTGTACGGGTTTCGGCTTGCTTTGCTTAGAGGGTTTCGGCATATCGGCTGGGTTTGGCGTGGATGTTTTGCACGTTATGCTGAGTAGCAATTTCATCAACCCACCTAATCAAGCTCTTGAATTATTTGTGAACTCCAGAGTCCGAGATGATTAGGGCTGATTACATAACTGAGCTAAGATACCTTATCCAGAGGGGATCCTAACTAGCATCTCTTCGCTTACAGTAACCTCGGCAGCGAAACGTCAGATCTTAATCCTCCCCGGACTTTTCCTGTTCCACCCAATCAAGCCGTACTATCCATCAACTTCATCAAACAGAAATGGGACCTCCTACAGGTGCTCAAATCATTGCGCGCTCTCTTCGTGATCTCGGTGTCACGGTCCTTTTCGGTATTGTTGGTATACCTGTGGTGGAGATTGCGGAGGAGGCTATCAATCTTGGGATTCGATTCATTGGATTCAGAAACGAGCAGGCGGCCAGCTATGCTGCGAGCGCGTATGGTTATCTGACGGGGAGACCGGGGGTCTGTCTTGTGGTCGGCGGGCCTGGTGTACTGCATGCAATGGCTGGTGTACGTTCACTCGGTTCTTACTGCGCATAGCATTGGTGACTTGCAGTCTGGCTCGTCTCGGACTGCAGCCGTCTGGTTCCCGACCACGTGGACTCACGCTTACGCTTGAAGCATATTTTATAGATTGGCAACTCTTCCGTGAATGCGTTCCCACTTCTTCTTCTCGCCGGATCGGCCGAAAACCACCTCGTCGGCAAAGGTGCCTTCCAAGAACTCGACGCCGTCTCCCTCCTCACGCCGCAAACGAAGCTTGCCATCCGCCCTCCCGCTCTCGAAGCCATCCCAGACGTCATACAGAGCGCTTACAGGTCATCATGGTATGGACGGCCTGGGACGGGATTCGTAGATCTGCCCGCGGATATAATACAAGGGGCGGTGGAAGACGCAGAGGACGTGCAGGACGCGAGCATAGTACCGGATGCGCCAAAAGGTGGTGCAGAAGAAGGGAAGCTGGTCAGGATCGCACAATTGTTAAAGAACGCGAAGGCACCGCTGGTTGTGATTGGGAAGGGGGCCGCATATGCGCAAGCCGAAGGTGTCATTAGGGAGCTTATCGATAAGACTCATATACCGTTCTTGCCGACTCCGATGGGCAAGGGGGTCGTTGCCGATTCCCATCCTGCCAACACAGGGAGTGCCAGATCTACGGCACTGAAGGAGGCCGACGTCGTGCTTGTACTTGGGGCCAGGTTGAACTGGATATTACATTTCGGCGATGCACCAAAGTGGAATCCGAAGGCGCGGTTCATACAGGTTGATATCTCGGCGGACGAGATTGGGAGAAATCGAGGAGATGCTGAACTGGGAATAATCGGCGATGTGGGAGTGGTCGTTCGACAACTCACACGGCAACTGGGGTCCTGGAGATACGATATCCGTCAGTCCGAGTTTGTCAAGAGACTCGAGTCTGCAAAGGCCAAGAACGAAGCCAACGCCGCGAAGAAGGCGAAGGAGGACAAGACACCGATGACCTATGCGCGCGTTTTCGACGTCATCAAATCGACCCTGCATCGTCTCAGCCCGCCCGAAGATGGCGGCGTCGTCTACGTCAGCGAGGGCGCAAACACGATGGACATCTCCCGGAGCGTCTTTACCGTCGAGCACCCGCGTCTGAGACTGGACGCCGGTACGCACGCAACGATGGGCGTCGGACTGGGCTACGCGATCGCCGCACACGCAGCGTACAACGGCGCGGGCGCCGAGGGTAGTGCGGGGCCGGCCAAGAGCAAGAAGATCGTTGCGTTGGAGGGCGATTCGGCGTTTGGGTTCAGCGCGATGGAGGTGGAGACGATGGCGCGGTACGGCATGGATGTACTCATCTACGTCATCAACAACGGCGGCGTCTACCACGGCGACTCCGACGACGCAGAGACGTGGCTCGCGATGCAGAAGAAGACGGGAGAGGGCAGGAGGGAAGGCGGGTTGAGGAGCACGAGTTTGGGCTGGGAAGTTGGGTATGAGAAGATCGCCGAGGCGTGCGGAGGGAAAGGGTTCCTGGTGCGCACGCCGGAAGAGCTGGAGAGGGCGACGGTGGAGGGCTACAGGAGCCCGAGCGTTTGCGTGGTGAATGTCATGATTGAGGCGGGGAGCGCCAAGAAATTGGAGTTTGGATGGCAGGCGAGCTCGAAGAAGGCCAAGAGGTCGAAACTGTAATCGAGGAGAGTAGCATTCCACGGCCGTTTGATGTGTGTCCTTCGGCGATCAATGTATATAGGCAAAGATATCAACCTTTCATGTTCATACTACCTAGTTGTTTTATCCGAATCCTCCACTTCTCTCAACGGTACGTCTTGCTCAACGACACCGAGTGATCGTAGATACAGACCGAACGCCGCATCCTCTCCCATCTGCCCTCGACACCGACCCAACTCAAACGTAGGACAACGATGCGCTTGCCGCTACGTTTATCGATAGGGCTGACCTCCCCGAGCCACGCTCGGACTTTCCTTAACTCCGACACCTAACGACGGGCCCAAACGGCAACTTTCGGCAATTTACCACGCAAGCGAACCGAACACCCCGTCAAAACTTGCCATAATGAAAACAGCCCCGAACCTTGGCTCAGCCATCGTCAGCTTCGTTGGTAAGCAGCCTTTAAAGAAGCGGGCCGGGCTGACCCATCATGGCTCTCTGTTCATGCACCGATGCACTGACTGAACTCGTTCTGAAGGGATGCTACGGTTGCGTTCGTGCTGACTTTGCTTACAGTACAGCCCTGTGAGTCAGTTTTAACGCCTGCGTTGCGGTAGCTTCAGGATCCGAGGGGGCCGGTGGGTGGGTACCTCGACCATACGAAACGGTGAACGGCGTTTGGGATGACGCCGAGGGAACGTGAAGCTTCAGGGTTTTTGCTCACTCTTTAAGGCCGGGATGCTGCGGATTTCAATCCGGCTGTGCTTACATTTGTGCTTACATATCAGATAAGCTCGAAACAATATACGAAGAGTGTTATATTCAGGTCTGCTCTACAGAGCTTTTTCTTGTTCTTTCGTTTCTCGTTTCTGTATATTGTCGTTTCGATATATATGGGCGTTTGACTCAAAGAGCTTGGGAGTACTGTGGAACCGAATCATGTCGGCCACGGTGATGGCTGCGCAGACGACGCATTACTATTTATGGACGGTCGCGATGAATGCGACGTCGTCGATCATCAACATCGACGAGACCCGACCGGCCCTGGCGCAGTTGGCGGATCAGTTCCCGTTGGCGATGGCGTCGCTGCTGGTACCGACGTTGCTACTATACTTGTCGATCTATGCGCGTGTCATTGGGCATTACACGGCGTACAAGGTCCTGACGTTCGGCTCCGTTGCCGCATACTTTACCTGTCCTTACGTCACGCCGGTACATTGCGGACCGGTAAGATGTCTGCAGAACTTCGCAAGTATGAAAGACGTTGCCGTTGTCGTCGTTGTAACCGGCGAAGCAAGCGAGTGCTGATTATGAGCGTCAGTTGCGATCGGAACGATGAAAGCGCTCGACATATTTGCCCGCCGACACACCTTGCCCGTCTACGCGTCTAACCCCCGGCCTCGGCCGTGGCTCTTCGCCCTGGTCGTCTTGACCGAACTGCGATACGAGTCGTTTACACCGAACCATATCCGTGTCGCCAAGGACGCCGAGAACTTCTCCGAACCCATGCAGCTAGCGATCCACACCGGGGTGTTTATGGCATTGCAATCTCTGCCTCAGATCTTCCCCACGGTTTTGGCGTTTGAGGTGCTCTTATCTATCTACATCCTGTGGACCAGCATGCACTTGGTGCTCCGCTACAAGAGTTCCCCAGCCCTCTTCGGCCCACTATATCTAGCCGACTCGCTGACTGGCTTCTGGAGTGAAACGTGGCACAACGCATTCGCTTCGCCATGCCAATCCCTCGCGTACAATCCCATCCGCATCACCCTTCCCAAGTACGGTGTCCCTGTCAGAATAGCACGCGCATTCGGGGTGATCGCCGCGTTTGGACTTATGGCCATCTTCCACATGTACGCTCTCGCTCCGATATTACCGAGAAGTAGCCTGATCCGGATTGGGCTATTCTTCCTGTTGAACGGGATAGGGACGGTGGCGGAGGGCTTGCTTTGGGGAAAGAGGAAGCATTGGGCGAAAGTCGTACTGGCCTGGACGTTTGAGACGCTCTTGGCGACATGGACGGCTCAGGCAGCCCACATACCCAACGGGCTCAGTAAAATTCCTTGGAGAGATATGTGTGGACCGCCGAGCGAGTGGTGAATGGACGACCGTCACGTCTGTTGTTTTCCTTGTAATCTGCATCACATCGGCATGGAGTTGAGCTCGGCATGACTAGATATACCTTGTGCGAATTAGCTCCCTTGAGTTATTGTTCACCTGTTCTGTTATATGTCATGCCTCCCAGTGAGAAGGGACGTGAGTAATCAGATCGACTCCAGGGTACATGAAGAAATCAGATTGTGCCGACCACACCGCGGCCGTTAAGCTGTAAGAAGAGAGATTTTGCGACTGGAGGCATGTAAAATGCCCTAGTTGTAAGAGGAAGGGCTCACGCGACCCATCTTACGAGGATAGAAAAAGGCCCAAGCAGCATGGTCGGCAGATGGGTCTTCAAGAGAGTCATAATGGTGCTCCTGCCCTACAGAACTGCTGCTGTATCAGTACCTTAGGTCCTCAAGTTCTGTAAGTGTCTTTGAGTGCACTGATGCGGTAGTTGTCAGACGCTCAAGATCTCTGTTAGTATCCCCTGGACCTTGACTTTGCGAAGCCGCAGTTACATGTTGATTTGATCTGTATCTTATGACTGCACAATGTCGGTATGAATCCATCCTTTGGGGTCCTTACAGGAACAGACCTTGTCCTGAATCTTGCCCAAGCTGCTCAGAACAGAGTCTGTTGTCGCGTCAAGTATACGACCAGTCTTTTCTCCGCACCCGAGTGCTGGACGATAAACGTTCGAGAGTACTTTGGATATCTACAGCTGTCTGTTCGAGGGTCACACTCCTCAGGTAGAAAGGTATCCGAGACCTAATTCTAGGCTTTTATTAACAGAAGACAATGAAATAAGGTTGTATATTTACTGTAAGTTACCTACAGTTAATCTTGCTTAAGGTATTTGAGCCTAGACCCTAGGTTTCACGTGATTTACGCGCTTGTTATTAGTAATCACGATTGGTCTCGGATTTAGAAATAGATTGGATTTAGAAATAGATTGCTCAATCCATTTCTAAATCCAAGACCTTTCAGGTAGTTGTGGTTATGTACCTAAGGTCTTGGCAAGCTACCTACCTACCTTAGGTACAGGACACTTCTTGTGGATGTTGTCATCTTCGTGATACCGTTTTAACTGGGATCAATCTCCCAAGACGTTGAAACAAGGCGCTTTGCAATTGCTTGAATCTGCTTCTGTCATGTCATTCCTTATCAAAGACCACTTCATCTTGTCAACATGGCCGCCGTCCTCTCACGACATGATACTTCAACATTCATTTCTCATCGCTGGCTGCAGCTACTTTCCTCTTCTCTATTCTTAATGCTCGATGTATGCTCCTCAAAGGGCTGCTACTCCTCCTAAAATAACACTATTGTCAATTTCCCAGACTATATTGATCCGTGCGGTATTGTCTCAACCATATCGACTGTCCTCAACTGCTGCGCCCTGCAGTCAAATAATAGCTGCCTCTCAGCTTCTCTCTGCTTTAACCCTAATCAAGTCGGAGGTGCCTACTATTTAAGCTTATGCACTGATCCGACGTACACAGCACCTGAGTGTCCCCAATACTGCAGTAAGTATTGTCTATTTTTATGTCCCCAGCACATATTGCATTCGATCTAGAGCGAACATGTTCTAACTGAGCGCAGGTAGGCGCGATAACCAGTTTGAGCTTGGCGTGGTGTACGATAGCGCAGGTCAAATTTGGCGCTGCTGCAGTACAAATTCCGATGGCTCAGCCAATTGCTCGAACCCAACGGGCGAGACGTTCTCGGCGCCTCCCCCTAGCAATCTTTCCACTATATATCCAGCCCTATCACCGTCCTTGATATCATCAATATCTACACCTGCATCGCGCTCATCTTTGTTGTCATCGCCCTTTTCGAATCCTACGACGCAGACTTCAACCCCAATCTCAACCTCGACAGCGGCCTCAACCTTGATAACGGTATTAACCTTGATAGCGGTATCAACCTCGACAGCAGCCTCAGCCTCGATAACGGCGTCAACATCGACAGCGGCATCAACCTCGACAGCAACCTCAACCTCAACCTTAATCCCCTCCTCTACAACCACGAAGAACACCCCCATCACCCTAGCCTCCATTTCCACGCCCACGACGTCTATCCAGCCGACCAACAACAACAACAACAACAATTACAACTACAAAGGATTAGCCACTAGTGACATCGTGGCTCTTAGCGTTGGTATACCCGGTGTAATTGCCACCGTTGTCGGAGCATACTTTACATACGTTGGGGTCAGAAACAAAATGCGTTAGAACCGGCTCGGGAGGAGTCAGAGGCTACATTATCGGATTTTGGAGAGGTCATCTGCCCTTGGTGTAGGGTTCATCATCTGTAGGCGCCTATCCCACCGTCAAAGCTATGAGTGTGGAAGGTGAGGGGTGAAGCGACAGGGAGCGGATGTGGGACGCGGAGAAGGATGGAGTACGTATCCATAGAGAGCCGCCTACTCCCGAAGATGGCTGGGAGCTAGGTTGGGGAGAGTCTTTGGACATGAGCGCTGAACAGAATCTGCAGGAGAGTAGGGGATGGTGAAGATATCTGCACTTAATTTGGTAGAACATCTGCAAAGAGCGTACAACGATGCAGCTCATAGGCTAGTGGATAATATTGTATGAGGTTCATCAAGTCTACCTATAATAAATCATCCATTGACGGTGAAATCGTCTATCGAGAATCTTTCGTAATGTGAAAACTTCCTTATGCAATTGCCAACAAGCCTTCTGGTCTATCCTCAGTTCTAGTCATTCCCTCGACCATCTCCAACCCCTCCGGGTGTTCCAGTGTCCTCTTGCACAGCTCACACTATCACAGTAAAGGTCTCCTTAGAGCCCACTTCACCGTCACAGTTATCAACTCCTTCGCAGCCTCTGCGGCACTGACAGTCACAGTTGCCACTTGCTCCGCCGCTTCCGTAGCAACCATCACCACGGCCGGTGCCACCACTGCCGTTGTTGACATCGGCTCGTCACCGCCAAGGATGGCTCTTGATGCCGCTCCATAGCATCCCATGTGGGGTCTGTTTTGACTGCCGAAAGCCATGCACGAACAAGAGTGGAAGGTGTCTGGCAAAGGTTGATAGATGAGGCAAAAGCCGGAAATTTTGTGAACGCCTGAGCCTACCTTAAGCCGCAGTGTCAACATGGAAATGATTGAGCCACAACCTTATGCAATCATATGTGATGTGACGGACAGGTCAGTTCCCATGACTCAAAAACATCTTGCTGTTCAAATAGGAACGGCGATTGCAATAGTCTAGACTGCCACAAGGCCGCATAGCTTCAAGAGTGTTAACAAAGCAGCATAGAGATTTACATGGCCATTATCAAGGTAAAGGCGATACGGAAGCCTGTCGCAGCAACAAAACACTCGATACTCGACACACGCTGTTGCCAGTAGGCGAAGCGACCTCGAAATGCGCTGATGCTTCTCGAACTTATCGTCTCTTTCAGACAAGCCAGCCTCCAGTGCCGAGTCGAAGGTTCAGTGCTATCGGTCTGGAACAGAGGTTTCAGCTGTTGATTCGCATTGTGTGTGCTTCGCCGGCTGATTTGTTGCATACCTAGGTAATCGACGTTTCTGCTCAATGCAAGCGGAAGGTCCAGGCGGCTGCAGATCTACAAATGCATGTTTTATCTTCGCCGTGATATAATCCAGAGAGAGGTGAGTAGAAGCCAATGTGGTGATTGAATGTTTATTCTTTGAGTCGGGGTAGCGCTTAGACCGATATTCGCGGACATTTCCATTCATGACAACTCCTCGTATTTGTACCTATAACTTACTCTGTACAGATGCTGTAGATGATTCCGTAAATGAACAGATGTAAGACCGTTAGAGGTGCGGCGAATAGGTGTTCGGCGGGTCTGACTGACCATACCAAGGATCACCCGGACTCGCGCGACAATAGAGCGGCGCTCCGCCGATATCTCGGAAGTGATTCTTGGCACTGACGCGACGGAAGCTACCGCGTAATTAATTTACTTGCAGATTGCTGTCCTTGACGTGTAACTCTGACAGCTTCCACTCGATATCAAAAGCGATCTCCAGACCCCGATAGTCTTCTTACCTGTTCCACAACGCTATAGATAATCACTTTGTAATCATGTATCTACCGGCCTGTGAAAATTTGGGCAATGACTTTGATTTCCGCTCATCTATACCTTCCTTCACCACAAAGGTCACCGCGACTACGACCATGACGTGGAGTCCACCAGCACCTATGTCAAAGAAGAGAAAGATCTTGCATAGCACGGACGAAAACTCGATCATCCCAAGGTAATCACAAGAGTCTCTCATAGCAACGTTGAACTAACGTCTGCTACAGCCCGTCATGGCGTTCGTACACCCCCATACAAACTTTCGAATCTGCATATTCAAGTCCTCAGACCCCCTCAACTTTCCCTTCGAACTCAATAGTTGATACAAATGCCCTTCCTCACCCGAAAACCCTGAAATCTTCGACCTATTTCCGGCCAGTTGGGCAAGCTCGCCTCAAAGTCCCCCGGCTCTCCAATTCCCCCAAATTCCACTCTATCGAGCCACCTCCACCGGGGCGGTCACTTGCCTCACCAAAGTCAAAGTCACAAGTCCTATCGCCCTGCCACATCTGTCACCGCCGCCCGACCACAACGCTCGTTCTGGACTCTTTCGCCGACTGCGCCAACTGTGGGTCACGGACCTGCTTCGTTTGTCTGCGACGATGCGAGGGACTGCTATGCGGCGAAATGAAAACGGTGTGCAGTCGGTGTTCGGTAGAGAGGGGCGAGGAAGGGGTAGTGTCATGTTTGGAGTGTCTGGAGTCCGAGTTCAGGGGGTCTGAAACGAATATCGAGCACTTGGAGGGGTTGGGGCTTGGAGAAGAAGGTGGAATGGGTCGGACGGTGGACTGGGTTATTCGACAGCAGGAATTGCGGGGACTCTGATATAAAGAAGGTACTGACTGAACGTGCCGAGCGAGAGCAGTGATACCCCCTTTTTGCAATTTGCTTGTCTTGCAGCAATGGACATATTTGCCAGATTAGCACATACCCATAACTATCTCTATGCTCTGAAGCCTGGTCAGGACTCTTGTTATCTCTGGATATGGCATCTCCCATTTGATCATGGACAAGAGAGAGCGCGCCCCCTGGCTTTCCCCTACTCAACCACACTCGCTTGAGGGCAGCTTCTGCGGATGGAAATATACTCTGGCTCATGTGTCAACGCCAAGCTCGCGGATGAGCACCCGCTATCGGAAGTGTGCTTTGCGGGAGGGCCTTCAGGCACTGGTACTGTCAGTTCGGATACATCAGGAGCAGTACATTACGATTCAACAACGAAACACGATCGTATGTACACGCGGGCATTCCATGGTCGAGATGCCATTGTACACCCGTTACCAGAAGGCTCGAAAACTGATAAGGCCTCCGTTCCATTGGGCCATGACAAGATGGTACGAGCAATAAACCGAGTAACGTTCCACTGTGAAATATCACGCCCTGAAAAGGATATTGTCGAAACCTCTAGTGGACATAAAACACCAATTGCACAAAGTTCTTCTTATACATAGAGGTCAGTCTAGCAAATGAGATACATTGCCATTGTGTTCCAGACCAACCCCGAATTGCTCTTCGCATCAAAGCTGGAAATGGTGCGAAGGTGCTAAAGAATATTGTTGGAGTGTTGTTGCTGGCAGAAGATTACCGATATCTTATGTAATCATGTCTATGTGCGATTCCGAGCTAGACTTAGTAAATAGCTAGCCTGAAAATTATGGAAGTTTCGATCTTAATTATTTCCTGCTCCCTACAAGAGAAGTCATAAGACACTACGATTCAATCGCTGTCATCAACCCACTCTATCTTGTCGCTATCACGAGTCTAGTGAAAGATGTAAGTAACAAAGCTGATGCAGTACTGGTTGCGCTGGCTGACTTGACCTGTCCAAGGTATTGCCTCCGCCGAACCGCGTTCCGCATCCTTTCCTCGTCACCCTTGTCGATAGCCTCCAAACCTCGCTCAATCGCTACCGTTCCTTCATCGGTTCTCCGCATTAGCCGTCAATCATTTGTCATAAGAACACATAAACGTTTCGCAAGCGACGATGTAAACACCGCCGAGCCAGAGGCCGAAGGTGCAACGCCAGCAGAAACCTCCTCTCACTCAATCGCTGCGTCATCGGATCCCGATCCCTCCACGACGACAGAAACAGATGTTCCCTCCTCTGCAGACCAAGAGGATAACTCAACCATCGCGGCTGCGATCAATTCTGTAAAAGAAACGGCCTCTGCCCAGGTCGCTAATACCACGGAAGCCATCATTGGATCCGCAGAATCCGCAAAACAAGCTGCTGCGGATGCCGCTGCTGCAGCCGGTTTACGTTTCGCACCGAAAGGCCAAGAGGAGACCGATACAAGCCAGTCAGACCGCGGCAGCCGCTTCGTTGGGAAATCCTCGGATCCATCAACGACCCTTTACGTTGGTAATCTGTATTTTGATGTCACTGAGGATGACCTGAGACGGGAGATGGAGAGGTATGGGACGGTGATGAGCGTTAAAATTATTTACGATGGAAGAGGCCTCAGCAAAGGGTAGGCAATCTGACTTCCTTGAGCCAACCAGATGCATTTCAAGGCTCATAATTATTCCTCTCAGATTTGGTTACATCGATTTTGCCAATGTCGAGCAGGCTGGCCAAGCGATCGAGGGCATGAATCAACAAGTCTACGAAGGTCGTAGGTTGACTGTGCAGTATTCGTTGAAAAAAGATCCGCAGCAGCCGAAACAGACCGGAGCTGTCAAGGCGGACCCTAGTAAAACACTGTTCATCGGCAACATGTCTTTCGAGATGTCCGATAAGGACCTCAACGAACTCTTTCGAGATGTCCATAACGTCATCGATGTTAGAGTCGCTATCGATCGGAAGTCCGGACAGCCGAGGGGGTTCGCTCACGCGGACTTCATCGATGTGAGGAGTGCGGAGAAGGCTTTTGAGCAATTGAAGGGTAAGGAAGTCTACGGGAGACGGCTGAGGGTCGATTACAGCGTCCCTTCGTCGCAGGTCAAAAGACCGAGTCAGGCACCAACGAGAGGAATGGGCTCTTAGAGGGAGAGCAATCCGGGGGTAGGCCGAGAATGTCATGGTTTGTTAGGCGTTCTCTCGTAGACATAGTCTGATTCCATCCGCATTTCCCTGGGGCACTTTTGTTTCAAGACTTTCGGCTTCTCTCGTGTCCTTATCCTCTTCCATAGCGTTTTTGTACGAGCTGTATCATAATATGGAGCAGATCTGGCCGCAAAGAACGCCCCTTTCCACTCTAAGGTCTCTTGGTACGATTTTGAACGTTTGGCACAGGATACACGTGATCTCGCGTAAACTTTTAGCAAACCTCGGAAGTTGGAAGCAGCAAGGGCCGAAAGTCACTTGGGGGCCGATGAAGGGCGAAGACTTACTGTAGAACTCCCACACAAGCACTCCTCACAAGCACCTCACACCTGATATTGCTCTAGCAACTTCTCAGCATGGGTTCTAGAACCTGAATAGTCTTGATTTAGTTATCCATAGACAGCACTCTGCTTCACCTTCCAGCGGCACAAGAGCGGCGATGTCCCTTCTCGGTGGCGCTGAGTGTTCGACGGCGGGCAATCCGTTGACACAGTTTACGAAGCACATACAAGATGACAAGTCATTACAAAGAGACCGACGGGTCGGCAGAGCCGCCGGAGGCATACAAGGAGGTTTAAGGAGTTCCGGCCTGGTGGGCGGGCAAGATAATGTGAGTATATCATCCAAGCCATATTGTTTCGAGTCTTGCTACCACGCTTGGCGTCAGATCTGTCTGGCGAGTAGCTGCTAATATCAGACTTTCAGGTCATGGACGGGTTTCTGCAACAAAATGGTCAACTCCCACATACGCCTCTGCAGCCATTCGCAATGGAGGAGATGCGCCGAGAGCTTGAGACATATCAGCCTGGGTCGCAGCGACCTGGATCAACCGGCTGGGCGGCAGAGTTTGATCCTTCAGAACAGGCGCGGATGGAGGCCGCATTTTATGCAAGCAAACAAGGGACATTTGCGCCCTCGGGTTTCATTCCACAGGAGTTTCAGCGCTTCCAGCAAATGGAGAGGAACGGGACACCGAGGACGGCTAGTCCAGTATCCAGTACACATAATACGATGAATGGGTACCAGCGACCGATGGGCATGGGATACGGTATTAACATGGGCATGGGCGGCATGGGGATGATGGGCTCCTACACTCCAATGAGCATGCAAAGACCGTCAGACCCGATGACAGAAACCAAGGGCAAAGGACGAATGGTGGAACTTGATGAACGCAATTGGGAAGAGCAATTCGCCGAGATTGACGCCGCGGGGCAACAGGACCTCGAAGCAGAAGCGAACGCTGCTATGGAGAGGGAGCTCAACGATATGGATAGGTCAGTCTTTTCTGAGACCAATGAATTTGGTGATCTGGAGGGTATATGGAAGGGCATAGAGGCTGAGATGAAGGCTGCTAGGCAAATGGTCGACGAGGACACCCACTTGCCCTTGAGCGATGGGATGCACATGGGAGACTTTGATCAATGGGATGGTTTCGATGGGCTTAATACGCACGGCGACTTCCGAGATCCGAAGCTTGGCCATTATCTGTTCGAAGAAGAGAACGTCTTCCGTGCTGTCGGTGATCCCTTCGGGGAAGGGCTCCGAATCATGGAAGAAGGCGGCAACCTCTCTCTCGCCGCTCTCGCCTTCGAAGCTGCCGTACAAAAGGACCCTCAGCACGTAGAAGCATGGACAATGCTCGGCTCAGCACAAGCACAGAACGAAAAAGAAGCACCCGCCATCCGTGCCCTCGAGCAAGCGCTCAAACTCGATCCCTCCAACCTCGACGCCCTCATGGGCTTGGCCGTCTCCTTCACCAACGAAGGCTACGACTCGACCGCCTACCGAACGCTAGAACAATGGCTCGCAACCAAATACCCCCAAATCATCGACCAATCCGCCCTCTCCTCCGCAACCGACATGGGCTTCACCGACCGCCACCAACTGCACGAAAAAGTCACCAACCTCTTCATCCAAGCCGCGCAGCTCTCGCCCGACGGCGAACACATGGACCCGGACGTGCAAGTCGGCCTGGGCGTGCTCTTCTACGGCGACGAGGAATACGCCAAGGCGGTCGACTGCTTCGAAGCCGCCCTGGCCTCGACCGAGTCCGGCAGCAGCAACCAGCGGCGGCAGGTCCACCTGCTCTGGAACCGCCTCGGCGCCACGCTCGCCAACTCCGGCCGCAGCGAGGAGGCCATCGCCGCGTACGAGAAGGCCCTCACCCTCAACCCCAACTTCGTGCGCGCGCGCTACAACCTCGGCGTGTCGTGCATCAACATCGGCTGCTACGAGGAGGCGGCGCAACATCTGCTCGGCGCCCTGGCCATGCATAAGGTCGTGGAGAAGGAGGGGCGTGAGCGGGCGAGGGAGGTCGTGGGTGAGGGGGTGGATGACGCGGAGTTGGAGAGGATGATGCAGCAGAATCAGAGTGCGAATTTGTATGAGACGCTGCGGAGGGTGTTTAGTCAGATGGGCCGCAGGGATCTGAGCGAGGCGGTGGTGGCGGGGATGGATGTTGATGTTTTTAGGAGCGAGTTTGAGTTTTGAGCGTCCCAGCTTTCCCTTAGGGAAGGGAAGGGATGGGAAGGGAACTCATGGGCTAGGCATAAGCGTTCGGGATTCCACCTTTGGCTTCAGAGCGCGTAGGTTGAAATTGGATGGACAAGATGTGGTGGCGCTGCATGTATATAGGGCTCGTCGATCTTATGCGAAGTAGCATACTGTTCGGATTATGTCCGTGGGGCCTGGAATACTACCCTACATCTGCTGATAGTTTCACTCGCTAGTCCCTGACACGATGCAGCGGCTCCAGTGTCCAGTTATACCTTAACCTCGACAGAAATTAGTAGCTCGTACGCATGCTACCGCATCATCTACCGTGCCTAGACACGCAACGCGAACATGCTTTTTGGGCAGTATATGACCGCTATCCCTGCACGTCGCCCGACGACCAAAGCCAAGGGCGAGGGTCTCCGCCAAAGTAGATAAAAGCATTGGTCCAGCATTGGAACCTGTTGATGTAGCCTACCTTTCTGATATTCTCCATCCAGTACTGGTGCCTGGTCTCGTGTGATATCGTACTCTTATGGCGCGCTCCGGGATCAGGGGATCGATACTTCGCCATACCAAAGACCTGCAAGGCCTCTGTCACGAAGGGGCGTGAGGAGGGATATTACAAGGCGGTTTGCTCCGGTAACTCGATTGAGTCTGATGGAGGGCTAAGTGGCAACCTGGTCGAGACGGTGGCAAGTAAGATAACGTGGGGTGAAGTGTCGAGCTCACTGAATCTCACGTGGAATTTTGAGGGAAGGATCTGAATTCAGCTTCAGGCAGGTAAGTAACATTGAGATGTGCATGACGCAAACCATAGGGCTAGATCAGAAGTTCAGATACTAAAGTCAGGTATGAAATAGTAATACACTTAATGATATGTAAAATAATGTGTGCTAGTAGTAAACTGGGTACTGGCATGAAAACTGGCCGTCACTCGCTCCAGGCCTCCGCATCCCCTCCGTCTCACCAATTCCTCGGACCGAAGAACTCACCATCAGGAACGGTCTTCTGCACAGCGGTATTCAGATAATCCATCGTCTGGGCAGGAGCATCGTTGCCCCACCAGCTCGGCGCGGCCGTATTGGTGAAATTCAGCGCCAAAATGATAACGATGGTCGCCAGCGCCAAGCCGACATCCAGGCCCGCAGACGTGAGGTAGTTAAACCGCATCCACCAGCCGCGATAGCGGTTCTTGATGAACTTGTTGAAGAACCAGCCGATGATGCCCCAGGACAGATAATTGAGCGGTGTCGCGGGCGGGATCTGGCCCGTGCCGCCGAAGATGATGGGAGCGGAGAGGAGGCGGATGTTGGACTTTGGGAACATGCGGGCGCCGATGTAGATGACGACGGGGGTGAGGGCGCCGACGAGCCAGAACCAGAGGAGGGAGGAGTAGATGCTGCCCGGCGAGAAGATGCGTTGGGCACCGATGACGCCCCAGATGATGGAGGCGTTGAAGAAGACGCGGCCGCCGGGACACGTGAAGTGGTTGGCTTGGTGCGGTTTGCAGACGTCTTTGATAGTTCCCAACGCCCATTCGAGAACGGCGATCTGGACGAAGCAGGACCAGATCGTTGCGACGACTTGGGCGCTGAACATCGTTCGAGGTGGCACTTTCATATAGTGGCCTAGTTTGAGGTCTTGGACGAAGAAGATTCCTTGTAGCATGGTGATGTAGCCGTATGTTTTGAAGAGCATCATAGACATCGGATTCCCCGGCTGCATGTAGCTGATGATGAACTCAGTGAATACGTTGAGACCGATTTGAATGTTGGTGGTAGCCTGGACGATGCCGATGGGAATCGTCCAGACCAGTGCGATGATGATAGCGACCAAGAACGCCCACCAAGCAAGGTGTGTTGGGTAAGCCAATATCGTTGTAAAGGAGATAGCGAGCATGACGAGTAGGAGTGCTCCATACCACCAGTCGGGAGCCTCGGGATATTTCCGCATCATCCTGGTATGAATATCTTCTTCGTCCGTCTTGGAGGCCCTAAGACGGGCATAAATATCCTCGCCATGGAAAATGGCGGTGTGAACCACAACGGCCGCGATGGTAGCGAAGGAAAGGCCATAGGTAAGAGAGAATGTGGTTGATAAAAACAAAGGCGAGTATGCCTTGTACTTGGCCAAGTCCAGCGTATATTGGTGTGTCAAGATCTTGCTGACGTTGTACACAGAGCCGGTGTTATCGTAGCTACTTGAGTCGCTAATCGGTAGGTAGTCCGCATACCAGTGTCCGCTGTAGTGAAGCCCTATTGTGGTCAACCACCAGAAAACAAAGATTCCAATCAGACTGTTTGCAATGGCGTGCCAAGGTGCCACTAAAGGGCTGAAGATATATCCGGTCACCTGCGTCCAGTCGAAAGTAATGGGGATGAGAGAGACGCCGGTCCACCCTCCGAACAGCTGGTTGATGACCACCGAGTTGGGCCTAATCCACGTAGCGAATGCGAATACGCTTAGGAATTGGGCCAAATATCCCGGGAACCAGTACCACACGAAAGAGCCTATCGCGACGTAGAAGAAAAATCGATACCTCGATATAGACCAACCGTTAGATTTCAACGGGTCCGTTTTGGAGTGGTCATGTAGCGCGTAGAAGACGGAAGTGCTGACAAGGTTTGAGGGCCATATCATGGCCGCTGTGATCTGTCAGCTATCTTGATTGCCATAGCCACATCGAGTGAACTGACCTGGCCGTACAAGGAACTTGCGCATCAATCCTGCAATGCCATAGCCCAGGCATTGGGTAGAGATGGTCAGCAATAATTCGAACCCCCATCCCCAGTTCTGACCGTAGAAGGCCCGCTCGGCAAGAATTGTATCCGTGGAGTACGCAACACCGCCGCCGAATGTGCAGTTCGCCATGACCACAATCACGGTATGCTCTTTCATGTTGAAAGGGCCCGGATTGACGCTGAACTCCTGACCCATTAGTTTGAAGCGTCGAGAAGGCATCACCTTGGCCCAGGCAACGCCGAGCGGGTAGGAGACCAGCTGGGCCACCAGCGAAGTGATGACGAGCCGAGGAGCACGCATTGAGAAGAGCATGTTCAACGCAGACCCTATCGTGGCCAGGAGTAGGCCCAAAGTCCAAGCACGGATAGTGTTGGCAGGGACATCCTCGTCGTACTATAATGGCTCATAAGCGTTGCAAGCAAAGATGGAGAAAGGAGGCACTGACGTTGCGAACAGCGGCTCGGACTTCTGGATAGGGAGAGTTCTCGACCAACTCATCGACCAGTTTCAGCTCTTGGTTCACATCGTGATGTGCAGTGGCATCATCAATGCCGTTGACCAACTCCCTTGGAAGATTAGGGTCCCATCTATGCTTCTTCTCCAGCTTCTTGAGCTGGATGTTGGCTTCTAATTCCGTCTCCGGCTTGACCTCGGCGCCAGTGGTCACGGCCACATTTTTCTCAATTGAGTCGTTCGAGTCAGACGTAGAGACCGGTGCAACCGCATCTAGAGCTGGTAGCTCTGAGCCAGTGTCTTTCCGGAAGAGTCTGAAACGCCTGGCCAGGTTGGACATTTTGACTTTGTTATCAGTCAAGAGTAAGGAGCTCAAGAGTGTCTCATCAGATCAGGTTCGGAGTCGAGGAAAGCGAGAGCATATGCTCTGGATAAATACCCCACAGGGTTTGACCGTGTTGCATCACCCTTACGTGCTGCCGATAGCCAACTCCGGATACAAGATAGAAGTGTGGGTGGTAGACCGTCTTATCAGCATGTCCAGACTTGTACTGGGGCAAGGTCGGCGTTCATTCACAGGCTCGTCATTCACAGCTCGTCGAGTTGCATCTGACCATCCTCCAGACCTGATCCCTTCGTGCTCAGCGGAACTCTTGATCCCTCCATCCATCATGGAATTCATGCACAAAGTACTGTACGATGTAGATAAGGATGTATAGCATCGCTGCATACCTTAGGCCACCGACTACAATGGCCCGTGCCTCCTGCCCTAACGAGGTTAGTACCCGGTCCAATGGCACGGCTGTCACGCTTCGCGTTATGCGCAAGGAGAGCAAATCCGATAAGCAGCGGCACGGTTAATTGGCGTAACCTGCAGCCTGCAGCTGTTGACATCTCCTCATTGCTCATGCGTGCACTTCGGCCAAGCTGGACCCAATAGGTCAAGTGCCCTGGACACCTGAGAATGCAGGCAGGAACTTGCGCAAGCATACCAGGTGAGGTCCCTAGTAACCTAAGGTAAGGTAAGGACTTTCCCCGCATCCATGCTCCTTCTGACGACGATGTTCATTCTTTACCAATCAATCAATCACAACATCGAGACCTCAATGCCGAGGGATCGAGGCAATCATCCCCAGCATTATGAGAGATAAAAAGAGTTCAACGACATGAGGAGGTCGACCAAAGCAGCTACCGTACTACTCGGATGCAAAATCATAACATCGTCGCAAGGCCCAAGGCGAGCGCGACATGGTGCAGCTGCGGGTACGTACGTACGTAAGCAATACGAAGTAAAGTACAGGTACCTGGTCGACAAGAAGGTGTCTTATCTGTACCAAGAGATAGGGATATCCTTCCTTTACAGACAGAACCTACTCCGTAAGGTACCTTAAGGTCAAACTTATCTCACGTAAGTGAAAGTGATCAACTGCATACCAGGCACGAAGTAAGGTAGGAGGTAAGGTAAAGAGGGTACAGCTAAGCTTACCCTACCCAGATGTAGAGCAACGCGCGACAGTTAAGGTCAACACCTGTGACTACCTGATACGCATGTTGGTAAATCCGTCTTGACAACGAGTAACGTAACCTTACCTTACTACTCCGTACCTTACGTTAGAGCGTTCAGCCACACCAAAACCAGGACGGAGGCTTCCCGCTCGGTTACCTTAATTAGGTAAGGTGGCGGAAGCAGCCGGCGCTAAAAGTCGACCGAGAAACGTGCTTGGGTTTCGACGTGACTCGAACCACGCACTTTTCGAACATTGAAAATCACGCACTCGATGGGCAGAAATAAAAAGCGCAAGCATGCGCAGTTTGTACTTGACTCGTCGTCCGACACTGGAACCACCAACAAGTTTGGTGTAGCTGCGACGCTCGCTCAGCTTCAACTGCCTGACCTGCCGGCCTTCAATCTTACGTCGACCAATCGCGGCTCCGAAAGCGACAAGAATGGCCAGAAATCAGAAGATTGGCAGACAGTCGATAGGCGATCCAAGAAGCAGCAAATTGCTTCTAGCGAAAAGCTTGAGGAGCTGAAATACCCACAGCTGACCTTCGCAAGTCACAGACTGCAAGCAAGTATCAAGATCAGTGACCTGCAAGCTCTGGTGCTTTACACTCTTGCGGATGGGATATCGCCCCAATGGATATCGGTCAGACAGCATCGTCGGATAAGGAAGGTCGTCGTGGTCATGGTACCTGGCTTAGAGAAGGGGATGTTTGACGGGAGGATATCTATCGACGAGGGAACACAAGATGGAGAAGTAGAGTCATCAAAGTCCAATGCATGTACTGGAGTAAATGAGAGTATTAAACACAGTATCACCAGCGGACTCAAAGGAACCCAAGTACAGAATGTCCAATCCACCGAGATATCACCAACGTCTCCCGATGACTACCTCCCAATGCCTTTGCTGCTTGATCAACTTCCCGGTCCTCTTAAGCCTATAGCGAAGATGTTCCCTCACATATGGCCCATAAAGTCTCCCGGAGACGACCGGCATCACAGGGTTCATTCACCCGTACATGCAATGCTAACCGCACCATTACCGAAATCCAAAGAGGAGGTCCAGGAGGAGAAAACTACCAAGGGACCGACCAAGACACGGGCGAGCAAGTACTGGGAAGACAAACGCACCCCTATTACCACATTCATCGCCTCTCCTGAGGAGTTGCTCGAGAACGAATACGTTTCACATCCCGTTCTATACCACACAGAAGAGGAGAAGCAACAGGAATTGCTCAGACGAGAGCAGAGCTACGAGACTGCAGACCATGGCTGGGCAGACAGTAAGATTGGCTCCTTAGGAGGTTGCGAAGTACCCGATAAAGACATTGAGAAAGGAAGCCTTACAGCAGGGAGAGAGATTTTCTCGATGGACTGCGAGATGTGCAAAACCGAAGGCGGTGGACTCGATCTAACAAGAGTCAGTCTTATTGGATGGGACGGTGATATCGTATTAGATGAGCTCGTCAAACCTGACAAGCCGATAATAGACTATCTGACACCGTGCGTCTCTCAAACTTCACAAACACTCTTTAAGACTTCCGCTAACTTGCTGAAAAGGTACTCTGGCATCACCGCCGTCAAGCTTGAACCAGTCACTACTACGCTCGGCGACGTTCAATCACGTATTCTTGGACTGCTTCACTCGCGTAGCATTCTAATTGGGCACTCCCTCAATTCCGATCTCAACGCCCTCAGGCTTACCCACCCCTTCATCGTCGATACCTCTATCATATACCAACATCCTCGCGGTCCTCCTCTGAAATCGAGCCTCAAGTGGTTGAGCCAAAAGTATTTAGGGAGAGAGATACAGAAGGGTCATGGAAGCCAGGGGCACGATTCAATCGAAGATGCGCGTGCATGTCTGGACCTGGTCAAGCAAAAGTGTGAGCGAGGCAGTACGTGGGGCACGAGCGAGGCTGTTGGTGAAAGCATCTTCAAGCGGCTTGCACGCTCTTCAACAGCTGCTAGCAATGGCTCTACTGGGATCGATGGCAAAACGGGAGCCATCATTGACTGGGGAAATCCGGAGAGGGGCTTTGGCGCCTTAGCAAGGGTGTGCATTGCTTGCGAGAATGACGAACGGGTCGTGGAAGGCGTCAGGAAAGCTGTCAATGGCGATGATGATGGCGAACTGGTGCCAGGGGGCGGTGTCGACTTCACCTGGGCCCGGCTTCGCGAGCTCGAATTACTGAGAGCGTGGAGCAATGGCGAAGGTAGAACCGCCTCTGCAAATCAAGATACCACGCCCACCTCTACAAAAATCGAAAACTCCAGCCCAGCAGGACTGACCGCCGTCGTATCGCGCACAGTCTCCCACCTGGCAGCGATCTATGCCGCCCTGCCTCCCTGCACACTCTTCGTCGTCTACTCTGGCACGGGTGACCCGAGGGAGATGGCTAGGCTGCAAGCCATGCAGCAAAAACTCAAGAAGGAGTTTCAAACGAAGAAATGGGATCAATTGAGTGTGAAGTGGACCGATGTAGAGGAACAGGCTCTGAAGAAGGCTTGTAAGGAAGCGAGGAAAGGATGCGGGTTTGTGACTATCAAATGAAAGGGCATCGCTGTCCGAAAGGCTATCCTTCATCAACAGAAGGTTGTTTGGGTTTACGGGGACCTTGGGGGGGTATTATTGTATGACTCAGATGTAACTGAATGGCCTACTCTGGCTGTGGATAGGGTGGCTCCCATAGAAGCTATACTAAGAATAGAAAATCATTTGATAGCCAAACTCCAAATCTGTCCACGGCAATTGATCATCGCAGTGTGTTTATTGATTGGATATTAGGTTTTAAAAGTTTACGTGGTATCCTGTACTTTTACCCCTTATTGTTCTTAATCATTGCCTACGATAAGGGAGCGAAACCATTACGTAAGAATATCAACACGGGTGGTCAACGCGCTGTGAGCACGCTAAGGTAAGTCGTAAAGTTCTATCAATATCTCGCGTTTATGTAGTTAAGGTACCTTAATTACTGGATCCATCTGATGCGTCGAACCCCAACACCGACAACTCAAAGATTTGTTGATTTGCACTACGGCACTAAGCTAAATCATATCGCTTCCTCCGAATCCCCAAACTAAAATCTTCCGACCCGACAACGCCTCGATGGCGACGGAAGTCCCAAAAAAGACAGCCAAGAAGCGGAAACTTCAACACAGAAGCCCAGAAGCTGGTGGAGGGCTGCCAGACACATCCTCGACGTCGCCTGTAGCCTTTCTGTCCGACACAAGGTAAGTCCAAGAGCTCTATGAATTTCAATCCCCGCTAACGCTCAGCTCAAGGGATCGAGTCAAGCTTCACTGCTACTGTTTCAAGTGTAAAAGTGATCTTGGATCTGCGGTAAACACCTGGTCGAAGATTTCCGCTACACACTACACACCGACCACGCAGTCACGTTGGGATCTCGATGGTCTGGAGACGGGCCCAAAGGCATCCAAGTCGCCTCAAGGCGGTAATTTGGGAGGCTGGTATGAGTCCCATACGATGTTGTTGCACAACGTCACTGCTTGCATTCATGGACGAAGATAGTGCTGGTCCACTTCTGGATGGATCAAACCACGGCCAAATGTGTCGAATCTGACTAATACTTTCACAATAGCGTCGTTCAACCGTGTTCCTGCAAGAGCTGTCGCGAGATCATTGGAGTCAAATGCAAGGAAGCGCCAGCGGGCAAATCACAGTACCTGTAAGTGGGTTGATTTCAAATTACAGTACGCATGAGGCAGCAAGAGCCTTGATCGGGATATGGGCCCATGACCACGATAAGAGTGTCTTCCTACTGCCCGAATGCGCAGACCAGAAGATCACAAGCTAAGCAATCATCCGAGTAGGGGTCGCATGTTCCTTAAGCTTCGCAAAATGACGCTTGACAAGTCTCCATCTGGCTCCGCGATCGAACCTCAATTCGAGGATACAGAGGATGAGTTTGAGAAAGGTCTGCACGAACCATCACCTTTGCCTAGTCGAACAAAGAAGGTGAGGGCTACCAATGAAACAGACGGGGACTGGTCACTCTCAGCGGACCTTGGGGAAGACGTTACTCGACTGAAGGCAGTCTCGGCAGAGACGTCCGTGGAGCTCGAAGCGCAAAGGAGAGATATTGACCGCGTATCCGCCGTCGTGAGACGGCTGGAGAGAGACATCAGCCAGATGAAAGATATCGTTGAGACTATTAGATCTGAAGCGATTACCAGGTCCACCGATTCCGCCCTGCCTCGGCAAGAGGGCATGGGGTATCCGGTTGAAGAACTCGAGCTTCTGACTGCTAACATTACCAGTCTTGGCTCTAAGGTCAACGGGATGGAGGGTCTGAAACTGGAATTTGAGATGATGAAACGTCGAATCAGGCGCATGGAAGATGCTAACAATGCAACGCAATCTACTTCTACTCTTGCCGCTTTCCCTCAGCAAAGCCTACAATCAACGCCTGTAGCACGAATTACAAGACCTACCGAGGAATCATCTCAGCGGAAGCGAACGGAGAGCATACCGCGTTTGGAAGAGTACGATGAGAGTAATGTTGATCCACCAAAAAGTGTGACTCCGGAAGATGGACCCGCAAATCGAAATTTCTCTGCAAGCAGATCAAGTGAAGGTCTGAGTGACCAGCAGCAGCGGCCGAGGTCCTCTACCTTAGACAAGCCAATATGGGATAAGAGCATACCGCGTTATGAAGAGTACAATGAGAGTAATGTTGATCCGCCAAAAAGTGCGACTCCGGAAGATGTACCTGCAGATGGGAATTTCTCTGCGAGCAGATCGAGTGAAGGTCTAAGAGATAACCAGGAGCGGCCGAGGTCCTCTACCTTAGACAAGCCAATATGGGATAAGCAACAACTCGATCTGGATGACGATAAAGCTTCTGGGTCAGGACACGGAGGCTCCGAGGCTCAGGGAGAGAATCAAAAGCTCAAGCACACAGTATCACCAATTTTTGTAACCCCAGCAAAACGTCGCGCCACAAAGGGGGCCGAACAGTTCTTCTCGTACGATGTCCCGATCATTGATAACTCACAAGATGACGATTACAAACCTCACTCTCGATCTACTGCTGTTCGAGGGGCATCGAATTCGCCCAGAGCACGTAAAGGATCACGAGGACGTGGACGTGGTGGAAGATCACGTACTGGTCTAACAAGACAGTATGGCACTCCTGAATGGGAGAAACCAGACTGGGTGGACGGGTCCAGCGAACATCAAAAAGACACCGGATCAACGTCTGCAAGCAAACGAGGCGGCGGAGTCTCACGTCGAGGTACGGGCGGTGGGTCATACTCTGAACCTCGGCGAGCTCCAGCCCAGGACAGTATGGACCGAACGTCGCCCCAAGAGGATCCAGAGGTGTATCGTCTGACTCCGAGAAGTACAGGTGGTGGCGGTTCAAAGTCCCGCCCTCGGGAGCAGCGTCAGAGAGACTCGGAAGGATACCTACTGACGGCGAAAGGCACTCGAGATGGACGAAGCCAGTTCTGGAAGGACGTTGGGGCAGGCTTGAAACCGAATCCTAACGTGTCGGAGGATAAGAGGGCCGCAAATCCTAGCCGACACGCCAAAATCATGCAACAGATCTTTCCCGACGGTGTGGAAGAGGGGAAGCGAAGATCGAACTTGGCACAGCAGTTGTTCTCAAGAGACAAAAGTAGTAACGGAGCGAATGGAGAGCTAGACATGGAAATTCAGAGAGGACCTGACGCTGTCAGCTAAGAGTTGATATTGCGAATTTTCAAAGGTAGCTCCGGGCACGGAGCACAGCGCATGGAAAAGTCACATTTACTTCAGTGACAATGCAAAATTGGATTGTGTTTCACTTCTAATTCATCAATCTTGACAATGCTTGGTGAACTTGTAAATGTTGATTTTTATCCTAACGTTACAGTAAGTCGTGATGAGGAAAGGGACATCCTCGGAGCGAATTGGTGCACAGACTGACCACGCCGGCGCACAACCTAACGGCCGCTAAACATTAAGCGCTTCTTCCACAGACACCAACACACCACCGCACAACACCGCAAACAGAACACATTGACTCTGACAGTAACGAATTCCAGAATGAAACGTAAAGCGCAAGAATCCGCAGAGACAAGAGTGATAGATGAAACGCCCTCGAAGAAGCGTGCGCTGTTGAAAAAGGATGCACATGCCGATTTTCGCAAAGGGCTGTTTGATAGCTCCGTGCGTAGTGATTACACTCAACAATATGCCAATTCGAAGCCGTACGCGAGTATCTCTATCTAACGTGTACCAAAACACCAATTGACCATTTTGAAAAGATACAAACATGGCGTGATTTGCGAATTGATCGATCCCGCCCTCCTCCGCGCAGTGCGGACGGAAATTCAACAAAACCTGTCCTTCACGCCCAAAGAAACGGACATCTACAAGATCCACCAGTCCGGTGATTTGGCCAACCTGGACGGGCTCGAGGATTCTTCGTTGAAACTTCTTCCTTCCCTCCTCCAATTGCGAGATGCGCTCTACTCCTCCGCTTTTCGGGAGTACCTCTCGGCCGTCACCGATTCAGGCCCTCTGTCGGGAAAGAAGACGGACATGGCGATCAATGTCTACACGCCAGGCTGCCACTTGCTCTGTCACGACGACGTCATCGGCAGCAGGAGGGTCAGCTACATCCTCTACCTGACAGATCCAGATCGGCCGTGGAAGCCAGAATGGGGTGGCGCCTTGCGTCTTTATCCGACGCAAACTTTCACGGGCGCCGATGGACAGCCGACCAAGACGCCGAGTCCGGACTTTAGCGTCTCTATACCGCCGGCTTTCAATCAATTGAGTTTCTTCGCTGTCCAGCCTGGCGAGAGCTTCCACGACGTTGAGGAAGTGTACGCCCGGTCGAAGGAGGAGAAGGAGGAAGACGATGGCGGTAGAGTGAGGATGGCCATCAGTGGGTGGTATCATATACCGCAGAAAGGTGAAGATGGATATGAAGAAGGGCTGGAAGAACGACTGGCGGAGAAGAGCAGCCTTGTACAGCTCCAGGGCAAAGCGGATCGATTCGATTTTCCGGAGCCAAGGGTGAGGTATTATCACGACGAGAGCACTGCTAAGAAAGGTCCAAGTAGCGCGGTCGGCAATGGCAAACAGCCACAGCAAGAAGCGGAAGAGGACGAAGAACCAACGGAGCAGGAACTGGACTTTTTGCTCAAATACCTGACTCCCACATATCTCACGCCCGACACACTCGGCGAACTGTCCGAACTCTTTGCCGACGAGTCATCCCTCCGCCTAGACAGCTTTCTCTCGAAAGAGTTCTGCGCCCTACTCCGGCAACACCTCGAAGAACAAGAATCCCAACTCCTCCCACCTTCCTCCACCGAGATCGAGCCGCGGACGGGCTGGAGCGTCGCAAGACCGCCACATAAACACCGCTTCCTTTACCAACAACCTCGAGATGTCGATCCCATCCATAATGCTAGCACGACCTCAGCCTCAGCCCCAGCCTCAACCTCAACTTCAAACGCAAGCGCACCCGCACCCTCCCCAGTGCAAGAGCTGACAGAGATCCTCCTCCCCTCACGCGCCTTCCGGAAATGGCTCGTCAAAGCAACCGGTCTGAAACTGACAAGCTACGACGTGATGGCGAGGAGGTTCCGCCGAGGCCTGGATTACACACTGGCGACGGGCTACGAGGAAGAGACGTCGCGATTGGAGCTCACACTAGGCATCACGCCGACGTCGGGCTGGGGCGACGACAACGACGACAATGCCGTGGACGAAGAGACACAGACTACTGAGCACAGCGGCGAGACGGCGGGCAAGGATCATAAGGGAGGCGCCAAAGCCGGCGCCGACGCCGACGCCGAAGCCGAAGCCGAAGTCGAAGCACAAGCACCGGGCATCAACAACACCAACACCACCCCTCCCATCCCCGTCGGCGGCTACGAAGTCTACATGGCCGGCGACGGCTCCGACTCCGACTCCGACTCCGACGCCGACGCCGACGGGGACTCTGACCACGGCGTCACCGTCCCCGCCTCCGCATCTAGACCTACCCCCAATCCCAATACCAAGACGAACAAGAAAAACAAGAATAAAAACAAAGCCGACCCAGCAATCTACAAATCTGGCAATGGCGACGACGAAGACGATGGGGTGCTGTTCAGCATGCCGGCGGGCTGGAACCGGCTGAGCGTCGTGCTGCGGGACCGGGGCGTGCTGCGGTTCGTCAAGTTTGTGAGTCGAGGGGCGCGTGGGGATCGGTGGGATGTGGTGGGTGGGTTTGGGGTTGAGGAAGGGGAGGAGGAAGAGGAGGTGGTGGTAGTGGGCGATGGGGATGGGGATGGGGAAGCGGGGCCTGGGG
>JAABUJ010001153.1_pt1 | contig 40960 bp, 35 predicted proteins | sample 5559131 | NCBI WGS metagenome assembly JAABUJ01 (sample SAMN10711875, study PRJNA513366) | rock metagenome | isolation source: Antarctica rocks | place: Antarctica: Victoria Land, Mt New Zealand nord | collected 2016-01-07 | reverse complement strand
GGAGGTGCTGATGGCGGAGCTGCAGGAGGAAGGAAGGATGCGCCCGGTGGCGGATATGAAGGTGGTGCGTAAGATGGAGAATGAGCGTAAGCGGACGTCGATGGCGGTGGTCCTCGATCCACATACATCGGCGCAATATACATTGGCTCGGGCATCACTCCACCGTGAAAGCTGAGCGGTCTGGCCATTCTGGTGGATTGCGCCGTGAGCGCTCGTGGTCGGGGTTGCACCGTGTGAATGACGGGGACTTCGTGCGCGTATATTGGTTGTAAGTGCCTCGCCGACAGAGGCGATGGCGGACCGTCATAACGGGAATGCTGTTGGTTGAAAGGGTAGTGGTCTAACGCCCAAGGGCTCTCCAACGGTGTTGTGGCTGAGCGTGCTCTCGCAGCGCAGTCCTTACATTGGCAATGCTCGTGTCGGACAGTGTCCTTCTTCCGTGACCTGGACTCACTTCGGTGCATAGATGTTTTACTCGGACTCCTCTGGATACTCTCGGACCTCTTGTCGAGATGGCTTGGCCGTTTCTTGATTGGCATGGTTGCTGTGTCCAGTTTCAGAGCTATCGGAGCGGCCTTCGCAGTCTGCACCATGTCACCACTTCCGGGCATCGCAGGCGTGTGGCTCGAGTATCCCGAATCGCTCGCAACATCATGACGAGGTTCGGACACTTTTGGCTTCGTCAAATCCGCTCTTGATCGCTTCGCAGCAACATTGGCGACTTTGCGAGTCTCAGGTACGATATTCTGTTCCTCTTCGTTGTAATCTTCGCAAAATGCAGCGCGTGGGATGGAATGTTTGTCGGACATGCTTCGATTTCGGGTTGTGAATGACAGCCAAAGGAGGTATGAGAGGTCTGAGCGCTGATAGGGCTGGTTGCCCCGACGTTACGCAGGCTGCTTGTGGAAGGCCAACGCCTATTTGGGGCCCGACCGTTGTAGATTGGGCCTAGGCGAGTTCTGACAAGGTAAGGTAAAGCAGAAGCAGGAGCAGAGCAAGGCAAGGCAAGGCAGATCAGAGCAAGGGGAGGTCAGGCCTGGAGAGGTCAAATCCGTTGATAGTATACCCGGTTGATACAAAAATAAAGACTGGATAATCGAGGCTCCCAATTATTCCTCTTGCGTCCTTCTTTTTCGCGTGACAGTCCAGATGGAAAAGAGCGACTCGGAGTTGGTTCTTCGTCCTGCGATTGATACTTTCAGATCACCTCCTCTGCTCCATGGGAACGTTTTGCTCGAGGTGAGTGTCATCGGCTCAGTAGGCGTAGGGTGTGAGAGTTGTCAAAAGGTGACGGCAGCGGGGTGCTGATGGATAGTGGGATGGTGAGATCTCGCATGAGTTATATCGGATGAAAAGTAACAATAGTAGGTAAACTCAAAAGGATATATATATGGCAAGAATAGATCTATCTTATCATATCATCCCCTTCGTTGCATCTCGGTGTTCTTATTTTCCTGGTTCTTGTCTCCCTGGTTCATGGTTTCCTGGGTTCCTGGTCTCTGCTTTTCGTGCTTTTGTCTGGAGCTACATGATGGGAAGTTAAGGTATCTGCTTTACATACTTTGAGCCGCGCTTGCTGGCTGTGATGACGGACGGGGGGGACTGGACTGCAGACACGAGAGAACATCGAAAGTCGAAAGTCCGACGCTTTCCAATATTAGTGATAATTAATGACGAGACGGGTAACTTTTACAGTCAAACATCAATATTGACGCACATCAGACTATACGGGGTATTCTATTTGTTATGCGACTTAGGCGACCTGCATTTCTGGGGAGGCCTCTCATTGTCAATATTTATTCTGTTGTTTAATTATCACCTATGGTTCCGTTGTCAGTGAGTAAAGATACGTTTGATGTGTGAGTCAGGAGAGTCTTGGAGACAGAATAATAGAAAAGTTATCATCGGCATAGCATCGGAGCAGGGTGCAGCAAGGCAAGCAGCAAGAGCAGTACTTCTTAGCAGCAGCAGCAGCAGCAGCAGCAGCAGCAGCACGGGGGGATATGGCTCAAGCGATGGGTGCAGGTGGTCTGGTGTCTGGCCCGATTGCCAAGGACGCAGGATTGACTGGCTGTTGGCTGCCCAACGCTTGACCCGTCAGGCCGCCTCCAATTGGCGACGCCCTATAGACTCGAATATTAAGTTATTAGGGGTGTTTATTGCTTGATACTTTATTCCATAGATGTGGCGATGCATTTCACAACAACTTCGGACGGCCCTCTACCCTATAACCGAAAGGGCTGCAAGTGAGTACCCTTCCCGTCAGTAGGTCAGAAGGGGAGGCTGGCTCAGTCGGCCTTCTCTGTTCAGGTCTACGAATGGATCGAGCGATACCACTCTGCAGCAGATTCGATGTTCGACCGTGGGGCTATTTACGCATGCCTGGAAGCGCCGCACACCAGTGGAGGACGGCGAGATACCACGACTTGCTCAAGCCAAGGGAGAGAGAGTCCACTGTTCGTCTGTGTCAAGAGTCGGATAACACCTGGGTTGTTCCTTCTAGCAAAGTACTATATGGGACCCTATATATATGTATGACTGGGTGGAGGATCACAGTGAACAGAGATAAGGCATCTCGTCCAGTTTCCTGTGCCGAAGCCGTGACCGTGCATATACCCCACACGCCGCGCTGCTACCGTGATAGGACGGCCTCGGGGGCAGAGAGTTGCTTGGATTGGACTCGGTTCTGGCCACGACCACTGCGCTCATGCCGGCTGGGAGAAGCCCGTAGAGAAGACTGGGCCATGCTAGTCAAGGTAGGACGAATGGGAGGATCATCCTTCGATCGTATGACTGCCCGGCTTCGGAGGAACGGGCTCTGCGCGATTGGTCATATAGGTATCGAATTCACTGACTGGTTGCCTGTGGGAGCTTACTGAAGCCGGGAGCACCCGCGATGCAGAACATAAGTTGATGCAGTACTTCCAGCTCAGTATGAGCCTTCACCGCTTCTCCAATGCAGTGATATGTGCGTTGGTCATAATCAGCGCCAGTCACCGGCACATTTTCTCTTGGTGTATCGTCAACTCCCCAGTGGTGACGGGTTCCTCTTAGGGGATGAAGGGATTACCAATCTGCGGTCCACGTTTATGTATGTGCTGACGACCACGAACGACGACCACGAATGACATATCGAAGGGACGTGATACATCTTGCCTCGCCGACGTGGCGCTCGTAGGCCACCGCTTGGACCTAAATATATCTTGAATCTTTCAAGTTAGCGCGGCCCGTTTGCACATGCATCTCTTCGTACGAATTCCGTGGATCAGGCGAATTCGATCATGTATCCAAGGATGCCCCAAGCAAGAAAAGATGGCTACCGCTCTTACTGATGGTCATCCCTTTCTTAGTACAGCTACTCCCTAGATTTCTAGCTTCAAGTCCATAAATTGAGTCTAGTCCCAACCCTGTATAATGACTCGATAATCTGAGAAATTTTGCAAGCTCGATACTAAGATCACATACTGTTCTTGCAATCAGCATCCGTTCCGATATCGACCGATAGCATGGAAAGAGGAGACTTACCGTTCGACCGGACTCAGACCGAGCAACTTCATCCCGTTGTTCAGCACCAGCCGCGCGCATTCGTACAACGCCATCCGAGCCCTCTTCAGTTCCGGTTCGCTGCCCACGACTCGAAGGTGATCGTAACTCGAGCTCAGCATATGCGTCATCTTAAACAAATATGAAAGGATCGTCACCGGCTCCAACGTCTTCAACGTGAATTGAACAACATCGGGCCATTGTGCTAGCAGCCTCACAAGATTGATGGCATGAGGTTCGACGAGAAGAGAGTAGTCTACATGGAGTAGGTCCTCCGGGGATAGTCCGGCCTTGCGAGTTATAGAGCTGACGCGGGCATGAGCATACTGGAGATAAGGTCCAGTGTCACCTTCATAGGATGTCATCCGGTCCAACGAGAAGTCATAATTGTTGACCCTGTGTCAACATTTAGAGATTGGCAAGACTAAGTTGGGATGTGGATGTGATGTACCTCTTCCCAGTCATATCTTGGACCATAATACTCGTTATAGCCAAGGTCTCCGCCACCTTGTCTGGGTTCTCCACTTGGTCGTACTTCGCCTTGTTCTTCTTCATCACAGCATGCTGGTAGTCCGCGACATCCTCGATAACGGTGTCAAGGAATTTGACGGTGCCTTTCCGGGTACTCATTCCATTGACCATACCGAAGTTCTCGTGTTGGCACTTGTCCGCAATGTCTTTCCGACCCATAAGCTCGGTGATCTTGAAGAGTTGGGCAAGATGAAGGTCTTGCTGTGATGCCACTACATATATCATCTTGTCGAAGTGGTACTCTTCGTAGCGCTCCATAATAGCACCAATATCTCGCGTCAAGTACAGCGGTGTGCCATCCTTCTTCTTGACAACAGCCTTCCCAAGCTTCTTCGCACCGTGCTTCGTGAAGTCCACAATGACCGCGCCTTCCGAGTCCTCTGTGATACCCTTGTCGGTCATGATCTTTTCAGCGGCCTCCATGCTCTCTCGCTTTATCTGCGACTCTCCAGAGTACACGTCGTACCGGATGTTCAGACGTGCATAGGTCTGTTTGTACTTGTTGATGCTGAGATCTCGAAACTTGCTCCACAAAGCCAATGCTTCTGGTTCTCCGTCCTCCATGCTCTTGAAGTATTTTCGAGCTTTCTCATCTTCACTCGCATCCACCTTTTGGGCAAGATCGGATTCCAGTTCTGTTACATCTTTGCCCATTACTTTCGCCGACTTGATTTCTGCCTTCAACTGCTCAATGTCCTTGTCTTCCGGCGTCTTAATCTCGTTGATTTTGACATACACGTCAAACAGGTGGTTAATTGGATTCTTTTCGAGCTCCTCTTCCTTTCCAAAGCGTTTGTAACCATTGGCTAACAACCCATACTGCTTGCCCCAGTCGCCTAGATAGTTGATCCTGACGACCTCCCAACCAAGTGCCTCGTACAGACTTGCAAAAAAGCCGCCAATGATAGTACTTCGAAGGTGGCCAGCATGGAAGGGTTTGGCAATGTTCGGAGAGGAGAATTCCACGATAATCTTCAACTTCCCTTTGGAAGGATCCGACGGATCCCGTAACCCCAGGTTCGGGTTACACCCATATGAAGCTTTGCGGTTCAAGATAAGAGGTAGCACAAGCTTCAAAAGAGCCTGTGTCTTGAAAAAGAATTGAAGGAAAGTACCCGTGACCATTGGTGCCTCGACAAGGTCGGATTTGGGAAACTAACATAAGTTCAGAACTCGTGGAAGAAAAAGATTATCGTATTGCTTACCTTCTCAGCCCACTCCGTTGCTAGCTCATTGGGCTTCTTCCCCTTGACCCGTAGGGCTGGGATGGGGAGCGTCAAGTCTCCTTTGTCCTGCGTTTGCGTCCATTGCAACTTTGTAAATATTTCTGAGGCTTCAATGCCAGTAATGGATGCCAGCTGCTCAGCTATGTGTTCCCGGTAGATATCCACCGGATTAAGGCTTGGATATGACTTTGGGTATCTGGATAACGTGCTATAACCATCGGACGACAAACCGTTACTACTAGTTGTTGGTGAAGAGTCTACTGGAAGCCCAGACACAGTTTTAGACTGGGTTCCTTTAGAACTGTCCATCTTATATTTGCTTGATGATTTATGATCGTGAAAGACGCGAAATGTAGAACGTGTAACTGCCCGTGATGGCTTGAAATGCAATGATGGCGGTGTCTGTGAGATCGATATTTTTCGAGATAGTCTTAGAGGTCGTGCAGGTAAATCTATAGCCCGGGAAATCCTCAAAGAAGGGCAGAACATGTAGCGCGGTGAAATGAGTCAATGGTGCCCTTGCTGAGTGAAGCTATTTTGTTCTGGGACTCCAGTTGGGGGTTGACCGCCTTCGTCCTTGACACTGCAGGAATGGCAGAATTGCAGTGCCGCTTAGGTAAGGTACCAAGTACTTTCCCGAGGACCCGGCGCACGGGTGGATGTATCACCGATCACCGACACGAACATGAGCCGATCGATCCAATGAGATTATCTACGAATTGAACTGAGCTCGAAGACCCTGTCATGATCTAGGCACTCTTCCAGTTAAACGTCTGCATAGCCTCAACTGGTGAGGGAAGCATTGCTTTGCAAGGCTTTCGCTTTCACATCTCAATCCACGACACGTACAGTACGGGAGTGGTTCGTGTCACCGTGTCAGTCGCCTCACGTCTCGTCAATTGGAGGCAGTTCGAGGCAGTGTTTGGGTGGCGCACAAGATCCCTCTACCCCAGTTTTACCAAGGTCGAAAGGTAAGCAACATGGACTCGTCACTAGGTACTCACAATGACTCTGACCTCGGCGGAAGTCATGTCATTTTCTTAAGATCTTGCGTTACTGACTAGTTAATCGCCGCAGTTGCTGCTGAGACTTGCGCAGCTCTTTCTGCCCCTCTCCCACATCGGCCATGAGCCATACGCAAATTAAAAACCACCATTGTATCCCCAACACGTCAACATCACATCAAGGCTATCCAATACCCGAAGAACCTATATCAGTGTCGGGTTATGACTCAACGCCAAGTGTGTCGAACAGATCACCGCAATCCTCCGTACAGTCCTTCGAATACTCCGACTCCTCCTCAGAGTCTGAGGCACCTGGAACACCTCAAACAGATTTTCAAGTAGACGAAACATCCGACCAGCTTAAGAAGGATGAGACGATAGCGGATCCTCTTACCCATCCTCGGAGGAGACGCGCTTCAACCAAGCTCATATCGCAGAACTCAGACGATGTGAAGAAGTTGCTTGGTGTTGCTGGCTCGGGAACAGAATTGATACAAAAGGAGTGCTGTGGTGGAGGATGTTACTTTTTGAACGTGTTGAAGGACGAGAGGTTTTCGGTCTCGTTCCGTCCGGTGCTCACACCTGACAATGATGCTTTTGAAAGCCTCCAGCTCAAGCTTGGTGCGCTCAGTCTTGAGACCAAGCTTACAGCCACTGTCGAGGTACCGCCGCAGAATATCTCAAAGTTATCCTCCAACCAAGGCTCTACTTCGACTACTGGCTGAATATGCGGAGGCGGAGAATGAGAGGAAGATCTTGATGTACCTTGCCTCCGCCCAAGGCCAGGCCAGTTTCTGCGATCTGCGGACCGGCCCACATATTACATTGGTACAATTACTGTACGCCTTTCCATCGTCGAAACCACCGCTGGCGCATGTATTATCTGTTCTTAACACCTTGATGCCTCGCTTCTACTCTCTTTCTCATGACCCTCAGCTATCATGTACTCGCGAAGGATCGAATTGTCGCCGACTCATCGAGGTAGCTGTTACGGTTCACGAAATGCCAAACTGGGATGGAAGGCCAAGGACAGGCGTCGGATCAGGCTACCTCGAGCGCCTCGCATTGCAGTTGATTGACGCGGAAAAGGCGGGTGTCCATCCACGTGATCTCGACCTACGTGTGCCAATGTTTCGCGGCCTTATGGCCAATCCCCTCGCAAAGGAGTTTGTATCGGACGGACCAATGCTTCTTATCGGTGCCGGCGTTGGCGTGGCACCTTTCCGGGGCTTCGTGCAGAGGCGCTTGAAAAACGCCAATTGTGCGAACAAGGTTTGGGTCTTACAGGGCGTCCGCGACTCCCTGCTGGACGAACTATACAGTGGTGAATGGGGCGTGGAGGAAGATAAGGTGAAGAAGGTTGTACAAAGTCGCCGAGGTGAAGGCAAATACGTGCAAGAGGAGGTTAGGAATCAGGCTGATCTGGTCTGGTTCGTCATCAATGCGCTGGATGGAAGAGTGTTTGTTTGCGGAAGCAGTAAAGGCATGGGTGAAGGTGTTGAGGCTGCCTTGGTTGATGTTGCCATGGACAAGGGTAATCTGAACAAAGAAGAGCCTGAAACATTCTGGCAACAGAAAAACGCAGGAGGGCAATATATTGCTGTAAGATCCAAAACTTGCGGACATAGTATCCTCGCTAATATCTGATAGGAGACATGGTGATGTACTCTTACTCCCTGCATTCGACCGTTTCAGATGGCGAAACGTGGTCTTCATAGTCGTCGCTTATATGGTCTATCCACCCTTGGGTGGCCTGTCTTTGTATAGATTTACTACAACTGAGCGTTGGCGTTGCATTTGCGCCTTGGGGCTGGGGTGGTTGTTTTGCTGAAAAGGATCAGAAAGGCCTTGGCATATCGTTAGACTTATTGTAGCGACTTCGAGTTCAGATTGCATCCCTAAAGGAATGGAATCTCGTACAGGAGCACGGGTACTTCTCATAGTCCGTCAGGTATTCATCATTCCTGATGTATCGTTTCCAGTAAAGTGCCACTCCATACCGTCTGGGAGACTGCGACCCTATGCCCCTTAGTAATACTGCAGACGATTGAAGATGCCGCCTACTAAATACATCACACCCTACTCCGTAACAACTGACAATACTGGCTGACCAAATCGAATCCTTTATTTCCCGACCCCGGGACCCGCATAACCTCCCTCGCCCCATCTATGCCCAACGTATCCCAAAACGCCCGAATAACCAGCTGTGCTGTATCGCCATCACTCTCCTCCTCCGAATCCTCATCCGCAGCGGCCAACCACTCCACCTCGACGACCGTCCCCTTGACGAGTCCAGTCTGCCCCTGCCTCATTTCCCCAACCTTAACACGAAAATCCTCCATCTCGAACGCGAGCCCGTTCCCGACAAGCAGCGTCTGTCGATGACTCCACAGCGGGCTCAGCTTCCCAACCACCAGCTGCAACATCTCCTCGCTCTGCAGTCCGGACGGAATGGCGATCACCGTTGCTGCCCCTTCGCTGCCTGCAGCATCACCGACCGACGAGGCGGGCGTGCCCGCTCGCGTCTGGGCTTGCGGCGCGGATATGGCGACGTAGCTTCGTCCCTGGCGGTGGGAGAGGGCCAGAAAATGCAGGTACCGTGATGTGGATGCTTTGTCGTCAGCGGTCGATAGGGTGGTGCGCGGTGTCTCTCGCATGAGGCGGTGTTCGAGCGTCCATCGTGGGAGAGGGGTGGGTTCGTACCGCGATGTGAGTCTTTCTGTGATGGTCCGGAGGGCGGATCGGTCTGAGTTGGGGGGGAGGAAGTAGAGACTGCCTCGAACGATTAATCACACTTCATGGATCTGTTATAAAGGTAAGGGCATCACCTTACCCGGTCACTGTCATTATTTGGACTCACATGTCGACAGCCACCGTGCCATTCTGTCATGTTGTCTTCGGGCACGACCGCATTAACTTTACGCCTAAATTGAGCGCCGGGTGCTAAAGCGGCCCCTATCAAGCTTCCCCTGTCGAGCTCCCCATTTCTCTCTATCGATAACAAGCTTGTCGAGCTTTGACTCAGGCCGGTTCCAATGGCGTCGAAAAGATCTACAAACTCTTCGGTACAGGTTGACCTATGGTTAGGTCACTCAAAAAGACAGACTCGGACCAGGTATAACCAGGTGGACGTCGAATATTGTACACATTCCAGGTTCTCCGACTGTCTAGAGGGGAGACTAGGTCGATGGAAGCCCCTTTCTGCAGTCATTCGTCATCGATTATTCCCTCAAAAAGGGTTCAAAGACTTACAAGCTCCAAGATCGGGAGAGGTCCATCAGAACAGGTCATTTTTCGTGCCGTCGAGCGGGGATCCGGAATATGTTGTTCATTCGCCGATGGATTCCCATCAGTTGCCTGGCCTCGTGCATGATCTTCACCTTTTGGTACCTTTCCCGCGCCAGAAGCCTGCAAATACCTCCCTCGACGGGTGGCGAGCCCATAACAGGAGGATCACCCTTCAATCGACACGGCAATGGGACATTCCACTGGACCAAGGCGGAAGAACACTATCCAGTAAAATCAATGATTCCCTTACCTTCTGGACTGCCCGTCAAGATTCCCCAGATTCAGCACGATTTCCCACGAGAAACACATCAAGCAAGATCGATCCGGGAGGAACGGCTTCATGCTGTACGTGCGAGCTTCCTGCACAGTTGGGAGGGCTACAAGCAGAATGCGTGGATGCACGATGAGGTAGCTCCGGTAACGGGAGGGTACCGGAATACGTTTGGTGGCTGGTCTGCAACATTGGTTGATACTTTGGATACGCTCTGGATTATGGGCCTCAAAGGCGAGTTTGAAATGGCGCTCAGGGATGTTGCAAACATCGACTTCACAACTACCGACGAAGGGACCCTCAACGTCTTTGAGACCAATATACGCTACTTGGGTGGGTTGCTCAGCGCATACGACGTCAGCGAGGGCAAGTACCCTATTCTACTCGAGAAAGCGAGCGGCCTGGGCGAGATGTTGTACGCTGCCTTCGACACGCCGAACAGGATGCCGATCACTCGGTGGGACTGGAGATCCTCAGCCATGGGCAAAGCTCAAGAAGCAGATGAAACTGTTCTCGTAGCCGAGATCGGATCGCTTACACTCGAATTCACCCGACTCTCCCAGCTCACAGGAAACTTGAGATACTATGACGCGGTGCAGCGTATCATGAACGAGTTCGAAAGATCCCAGCAGAAAACCAAGCTGCCCGGGATGTGGCCTCTAATCATCAATGCCCGGAAACTAATCTTCGACTTCTCGACCTTCACTCTCGGCGGCATGTCTGACTCATTATATGAATACCTACCCAAGGAGCACCTCCTTCTCGGCGGTCGCACCCAGCAATATCGCAAGCTATATGAAGCCTCCATCAACGTGATCAAGAAACACATCTTCTACCGGCCCCTAACGCAAAACAACCATGACATCCTCCTCTCCGGCAGCGCCCGCGTCAACATGATGGACAACGTCATCCCCGAACCGCAAGCACAGCACCTCGCCTGCTTCACCGGCGGCATGGTCGGCCTCGCGGCCAAGATCTTCGAGAGGCCCGACGACCTCGTCGTCGCCCGTAAGCTCGTCGACGGCTGCATCTGGGCCTACAACAACACCGCCACGGGAATCATGCCGGAAACCTTCCACACCGTCAGCTGCGACGACCCGACGGACTGCGAGTGGGACGAACGCAGATGGCACTCTGCCGTCGCGAGCCGGCAGACGCAGACCGAGGCCGCCGCCGGCACCTCCACCATGACGACCCTCACGGCCGATCAGCGCGTCGAACACAGCATCAAGTCGAAAAAGCTCTCTCCGGGTTTTACGGATATCGGCGATAGGCGCTACAGTCTCAGGTAAAGTGACCAACCGACCCTCAGCATCCATGAAACTTCCCCACAAAAAGGAGCCCGGAACCCCAACCCCCAAAGGCTAACACCACCCATCCCGGACCACCACAGGCCCGAAGCCATCGAATCCATCTTCATCCTCTACCGCCTCACGGGCGACGCCTCGCTCGCCGACCACGCCTGGCACATCTTCCAGCGCATCCAGCAGCACACGCGCACACCCATCGCCAACGCCGCCATCGACGACGTCACGAGCCCGCACCCGGCCCACGTCGATTCCATGGAGAGCTTCTGGACCGCCGAGACGCTGAAGTATTTCTACTTGGTCTTCAGTCCGCCGGGCCTCGTTAGTCTGGATGAGTTCGTGCTGTGAGTCCTTCCAGGGTTCCCTTTGGTGGTTTTTTGTCTTTGTTTGGGGGAGGGAAGGGGAAGGGGGTTTTGGTGCTGTGTTGGTTTCGGGTTCGAGTACAGGACAGAGAGAAGCTGACGGGTTGTGGACGCGACGGTAGGAATACGGAGGCGCATCCGTTGCGGAGACCGGTGTGATGGGAGGGTAGGCATGGGAGGGGATGGGGAGGGAAGGGAAGGCTCGGACGGAGGGTTCGTGGTCTGATGTATAAGCAGATTTCTGGGCGCGGGGCTGGCTTTCAGGTTTCGAATGGGATGGGCGGTTTAGATGGGTGTTACTCTTGGGGTATATGTATATTTGTATATGTGTGGGGAGGGCTGGATCTAGATGGAAAAGATCGAACGGTAGAACGGTAGTGGATATCGTAGGACTTAGACGGCCTTTATCGCAAACGGCTTTGGCTCTACTCGTTCATTCACCTGATCTGTTGTACTTGGACTAGGCTTGGCTATGGGGTAAGGATTGGTACGATGAGTTGTGCCACCCGGAGAAGGCCAACATAAAAGGATAGGAGCAAGAACCGGCATGGGGACGCGACAGCAACTAGGGGGCGGCTTCCGGATGTTTGTCCGAAGCCGACTGTTTACATCGCGAGCGGAAATGGAGATGTTTAGCTAAAAGAGTAGGGCAGGGCAGGGCAGGGTGCTTCAGGTTTGCAACGATCCAGACTGCTAAGCCGGTACACGCGCCGCGAGAGCGCAAAGGAAGCCGAACGGTTCCGCATGAGGGGGAAACTGGCGACTCAAGGAACGGATTGACGGAAGCGTTCTGGAGTGAGGTTACTTCCGAGAGATTGCGTGTTTGTAGACGGGAGCGTGAGGGACACGGCGGTATTGAGGCGTGGCGACGGGGAGGGATGGGAGACATTGTGACGGCTTAATGGATGGTCTGAGATTTCACGGTGTGTACTGATGCAGAAGTGATTTTGCTGGACTTTAAACTCCAAGGCGGATGATATGTTTGTTGAGGTATAGTATTGGTCGACTGTTTCGTTAGAAAGATGACGGTTAAAGAGAAGAGGACTATGGAAGTGATATGCTTTCTAGCAATGGGAATGAGATAACTGAAGGGGAGAAGGAGTGCGTGCTGAGGTCCACGAAGTAAAATGTCCTTAATGTAACGTTCACGAGGCCATGCGAGCCTCATGGCAGCACAGGTCATGAGGTCACCCCTTTGCAGTCATTCGGACGGATGAAGACAGGAGAGCAAGAACAAAAGCACAGGAAAGCGCTCCATCCTCAGACAGAGTAAGACCGCCTGTCATAATCCAATTGTGAAAATTGGAATTATTGTCAATCGCAGAATGAAAGAGGTACTGAATAGGGTCGGCAGATGTGAGGTAAACTGTTGTTCTATTTTGGGTCAATGAATAAGCGACGGAAAGAGGGAAATCTCGGGTGAGAGTGCTGCTTCTTCGAAGAGAAAAGACAGTCCCAGACATAGCTCTTAGTGCTGTAATTGCTGCAGTTGTTAGTCGAAAAGCAAGACTCTAGGTGACCAGAGGCATCAGGGGAGTCGAGATGTGAGGTTCGCTCCGTAGAGTCAATGATCAGCACAGGGAGCAGATGTTGGAGGACCATGATTCCGAGTCTCCATCCTCCGGCAGTATAAAAGCGGTGACCATGACTTTTGGGCGGTAAAGCATGGGGCTATCATGATAGAAAGCGGAAGACAGAGTCATGTATGCGGGTGAGAGTTATTAGATGTGCAGTTGCTCCGTCCTGGTAGAACGAGGTCGCTGGTCAAAGCGCGGGGTGGATCTGGAGCGGGCCATTGCAGTTGCCTAAAGTAGATGTCGTGTAAGAACCTGAGGTTCATCTGGCCTGACGGTCGATCATCCCGGATCTCGCATCCCGCACCCTGCCGAGGCCCACCCCACCATGCAGAAGCGGGTATTACTGGAATCCACAGGTTCGAGGGAAGGTCTGGAGAGTGTTCAATGTCTGCTGATAATATTTTGTTTTTGTCAATAAGTGAGGCGAGATAGAAGCCAGGGACATAGGATTCGCGGTGCATGAAGAAGGGTGATAAACATGTACGGAAAGTTGGGAAACGGTATCCGTCCCATGGTTCGAGTGAGACAGTCCCGGGGTCGACTGGGGTCAACTCTCTTGTGAACCGATTGGAACGAGATCGATGGTAAAGGATAGAAGATGTGCTCGTCCCATGTACCGGGACAGACATAGTGAAAAAGCGCTATAGCAGTCATGCAGATCAGACGATCAGTGGAAGACCCAGTTCCCTTCCTAGGTATGAAGATGCACTAGCAAATGAATGATGAACCCATCAATGCCAACGATGCAATTGGGCCGATAGACCAATGTATTACAGATGAGACTGGTAAAGAAGAACAGTTTCCTCTTTCGAAGAAATGAAAACATATGGACGCGTCCAAGCCCACCATGAGGTGACATGTGCAGAGGTGACAGGGGAGCACTCGAGTTTTACCAGGTTTCGACCATCAGCCTCCTGTTGTGCGTGGGTGCTTCTGGTCTGGGGGGCATTGTGTATGGTAGGCTTATAGGGCTGCTACATCACACCCGTTCGGGAAACACTTGCAGATTCTTGTACATTATTGCCGAATCGTGCTTACCGAATTCTTTTTGCCTTCGTGCTGTTGAACCGATACTGTATAAGGGTGAACACTCGGTGCAACGCGTGTGGGGTAGATTTTTGTAGGTTGTTGATGAAGCCTCCTAGGCGCTTGTACACCCATTCGATGTCGGCCATGGCCTGGTTCGCTCCATGTAAGGTCGCACCACGTATTCGGAATCATGGTGGTGTCTATGGATAAATCACGCAATGAAGCGCAATCAGCAGCCTATCATTTCAAAGTCCAGTGTCTGCGTGAACATCGAAGTGTTCTGTAAGGGCACGTTGTGGGGACACGTTCATGCTGAGTGCTCAGGGCCAGTGAACGATCCAGAAGGTCCTTCAGCAGACCACCCACGTTGGTCACCGGCGGTGGTCAGCAAGGCGTGTTTGTGCAACTCGGACCCCAGTAGGCCTTTTTGCATACAAGTCCGTTTTTGTCGCAACGATACATCATGATGTAGAGTACAAGAGTAGCGGCACCCTACGTGACACAGCATAAGCGGTAAGAAACATCAGTGCATAACAGTAGTCATGGAGATCCGAGGGTAGCTGATGTGTAACACTTACTTCGTATATCTGCAACCCCCATGTTCTTTCCATCCCACTGCGGCCCCCCCGCTGCATCCGATGAGCTAACTTAAGGCGCATAGAAACAGGAAATTATACAGACCAAACAATTCCGCTTTGACTCACCCATGGCAAGAAGCATCATTGGTGTGCAAGTGGACCGGGGTGTGACACCATAGTCTCGAACCAGATGCCCGGGACGCGGGAGCGCGCGGGAATGGGAGAAAAAGGTAAAAACAAACATGTGGAACGATGGGTCATTTCACCATGAGGTGGAAACTCGATGCCGCTGTAATGGAGCAAGATCGCGCCCCCTGTGAACTTACTTTGTATTTGATATAGTTGTCTTATTCTCGGCGACTAATTCTACCCTGTGTCAATAGTGAAAGCAGGGACTCCAAATACCGGCGAAAATATACGGAACCGAAGAGAAGAGACGAGTCTGAGCGTGCCGAATTCAAGAAGCAGCCCAAGTCTATTGCCATATGAACCGTCCGTAACGGCATGGAAAACCCGAAATGACTAGATGCACCTTCAGCCAAATTGATTAGCTTTTCAAGCGTTCTGCTATGCTGCCGCATCCTCTGTACGCCTCCATAATACAGTATAATGCCTCGTACCAAAGATTCGAGCAGAGGAGGCCACAACGGGATGAAATTAAACGAGCAGAAGACGTCTATAAGCCCGCCTGAAAAAAATGAAAACCCAAAGGGAAATCGTGGTGTCACGTAATGTTGCCAACTAACTCACACGCTCTGGGATTTCACAAATGGGGAATAGAGATCCGACTCGGAGAATTGGGTGTCAAAAAGGGAAAGGAGGTCCACGTCAACATAGGGATTGGCTCTGGACCTAAGCAAAGGATTGCCTCCAACGTAGAGCTGGCTGTCTTCGCTGGGGTTCTCCTCAACGTTATATCTCTCGATTGGTGGCGTCCATGACTTGAGATCCTGACGATGAAAATTCGCAGCGTAGATGCCGTCATTGTGGGCTGGATCTTCCGGCTGACTAACGGCGGCTTGGTCCCTTCTCCAGTACTCAAAAACTAGCCGTGCCCATGCCTCATTGTCCAGGTAGCGGTCACCGAAGGCCATCAAAATCGCCTTGTGGTGTGCACGTTCTACCGGGGAGTTGTTCAGGGTGTCCAGTATCCATCGGTTGATCCGTGCCCTTGTGCTCGCGAAATCATTGCGGAGGTTAGGGACCACCCCGTCGCTCTGGTGTTCGGTAAACAGTGCAGGTGACTCGTTGCACATCGATCGATGTTGGCGATCCCAATTGAGACTAGCATCCGCATTGAGACTAGACACTGCGGGCAATGACGGCTCTGGAACTAGGGAACCTTCTTCGAATGCCTTTTGTCGCAAGAGCTGTACATCTGTTAGAATATGGCTGAGCTCTTGTACAAGCTCCGTGCTATGTTTGTGGAAATCATTCAAGAAGGCTTGATCAGGGGGGCAGAGATCCAGGTTGACTCGATCACGAAGCCGCTCCTCCTCCAGGTACTGTTCACGCTCAAGACGGAGATCCTCAAGCCTTTCCTTGATGATATTCGCATCGCCGACACGGGATACATACTCCTCAAGCGCGGGCTTTCTGGGCTCACGGGTCGCCGCGAAACCGTCGTTGAGCGAATTGAGGGAGCTGAAAGATGATGGAACGCTTCCTCTGTCATCGGGGCTAGCGTTGCCAGCGGAGAAAGTTGCAGGGTAGAGGCTATAGAATCGCTTCTCTTGATCGTTCAAGTCAAATTCTGCCGCGTCGTTTGCATCCTCCTCCTGATTGTAGTCGTCCTCCATCGGCCCAAGTAGATCGCGTGCTGCTTGCACCTCCTGGTAAAGTCCGGCAAGAGCTCCTTTGTCGACAGTCTGATCGTGTTCCCAGAACTGGCGGATCGCCCTGATGAATTGCGCATCAAGATCGTTCGCGTGGGTCCGCTCCTCGCGCAATTCATGACGCTTTTCCTTCAGTCGGAGCCTGCTACTGACCACCTTTTCTCTCAACTCTGCGATCTTCCTATGTGCCTTCCTCAACCTCCGAGACCCAGTCCCGTTCCGAGGTCGTTCCGGCACGTCTGAGTGAGTTGCTGCGGTCAGGGACCGAGCTGGTGGTGACGGAAAGCTTAATGATAGCCCACGGAGCGCCAGACCTTTATGCTGCTCAACTTGTGACTCGAGCAAGCCTAGCCCTGCCTGATCGGTCATGAGATAGGATCGACTTCTCCCTGACCTGCTCGTTAGCCGTCAGGGACATGTCTGGATCCCTAGAGACCCCTCCGTTGGATGCTCGGTGCCTCCTAGACCGTGTCCCGCAGCGTGTTCAAACACGGTTTCGGGAGAATGTATGGACCTGTAAACTCCGAACTAGCTGCAACCATTGATTATTACGCTACTAAACGGTGAGATTGGGAAAAGCTCAAATAACTAGTAAGCAAAGGAACGGGACAAATGTGAAAAAGCTTTTGGGTAAACGACGCAACACAACAGCTTGCTTCTGGAGGAGTTGCAGATATGCGACATTCTCCCGGCCACGACGGCTCCATTAAGAAAGCTACGGACAGCTGTCCTATCCTGGGAGGAGGGGGAGCCCCCTTTCTCCGACGGCTTATGCGTTTGCAACTTTGAGTGGTTCGAACGATAGCTTGGATTGGCTCTCGGGGGGTATGTAGAGTACTGAAAGAATGTGAATGTGACGCAAGGCAAGGCAAGGCAAACCGCCGCAATCAATTTATCAAAAATAAAAATAATAATAAGATATAATAAAATAAAGGAAAATCCGTTATTTCTTTGTGCTCAGTCTTCCCGAAAGGCCGAGAGGGGATCCTCCATCGGTCATTCTTCACTTTCCAGGTTGTTGTATTCTCTGACCAGGAGTAACTTACGGCCAAGAAGGCATTGGGGGTTGGGGGTCGAGGCTCAGGCTTTGTCGAGGTCTGAGCGAGTGTAAGGCGGCAATGCAAAATGCAAGATGCAAGCGAGCCGAGACAGCATCAGCATAACATGCCACATTTACCTTCCTTACCTACTGTACCTATACCTACCAGGTACCTTCCTTACCCAACTTTACAGTACCATCCGGAGAGTACAAAAGCTCGAGGTCGCGTTGTTGTATCAAGGTTCAATTCCCATGTCCATTTCGAAGGCGGTGTGACAATTACCCGAGCAATAAAGATGTACTCTAGGGTATCATCGGGCTGAAGGGCGCCAAAGTCAGTACCATAGTAACACCAGGTTATTGGGAGAACTCCTTGGAAAGAAACAGAAAAAACAATCTCAGAACACCTACCAGGCGCAAAGGTGGTATCGTGGTTGGTGTGGGTGTTTATCCATCCTCAAATGAATGCGTGCCACCTTCACATTATTGAGTGATTTGCGGTCCTTGGAAAGCCAGTCATCTTTTACAGATTCTGTGGAAACATCCCCGCGCCACTCAGGGTGGTGTCAGGGTGTAGTGTGGTGGATATGATCCTTCGAAGCATAGATGACTTAGGCGCAAAGGTTTGCAGTTCGTTTTATTGCCTGAACGGCTCTGTTGTGTATTGTTGTGTCGGCCGCCTTTGATATGTACGAAGTACCAGGTATAAGCAGCAGTTGCTAAGGTGAGTAAGGTAGGTTTATGTTGGAGGGGTGTTCGCCAAAGCTATTCTTGGATTTCCCGCCTGGATGGAAGAAGGAGACAACTAAAACGGTCTCCTACGTGCTGATCCTATCCGTGACTGGCTGGGATAGCGGCCAGGGAGAACCTCCGGTACCAATTCAGGCCTGTGACAAGACTGTACTTGATCTTGACTTTCCACACCACCTTCTTCGGTTTCCCTCACAGTCGGCAGACGGAATAACACGTACTTCGTACGGCCCAGGAGGTCATTGCTTGCCATTGCAGCCCACTCGCTGTCCATTCCGTCCTCGAGTGCGTCGCTGCACTAAGCTTTGGCGAGTGTGGACCATTGCGCTTGTTCGTCTGCGGTGCGCCATGGCTGCATATGCATTGTATCATCACCGTGATGCCCTACCTGAACCTGAAGGTAGAGACTCACGAGTGATGGTATGCTTATGTTTTTGATATACTTCTGGCGTCCGCTGAGCCTCACAGACGTGGCATTTGCAACTACATAATGCCATGACTTCGGTCTACCATGGGAGGTGTTTGCAGCGTGATGCCGAGTGCGCTGGCCATGGTCTGAACCTGCCGTCACTATGTCAGGATCCCAAAATCCATGGTTGTGGAGCAACGAATACCAAGACCACTATCGTATCGCTGCGGACGCCTATGGTAGGCTATCAACTCTCTCCACTCTCTTCCTCAAGGTGGAGCTTCCTTTCGAGCACAAAACACGTCCTGACAGGGAGGTGTCCATCAAGGTCGACAACAGACGATATGGTATAAATCAGAAAGGTATGCGGTCCAACGATACCATGCTCAAAGTGCCGTCCATTCCGATAGGATGCCGTATGGCAACGATGCTCACAGGCCTTAGTAGTACCCCCAGGCAGGCTCCGATAGCGACTGGGGCGCAGTACCAGACACCATCGCCGTACATATATACGCAGGTGCAGTCCCCACAAAGCAGCACATTCGGGTTCGCAGATTCCAGCTATACCTATGGCCCATCGAGTAGGTGGCTTGACTCGTTATTCAAAAGCCATTCGCTGACCCCATTGTAGGCCGGGAGGGACAGGCTTTCGCGCCACCGCAGAGTGCGAATGGAGAGGGAGTCGGGGGCCCCTCAAACTATACGGAAGACGTCTTCTCAAATTCCACCAGAATAGAAGGTACAAATACATCAGGGGACGCAGAGTGCTTGGATCCGAGTAGGTGTCCAGAAGAGGAAACAGGACACTGAGATCTCATGTGCTACAGGTTATCAGCTGGTGAACGACAGAGATGGGTTCTTCAAAACTGGCAGGGTAAGGTCGATCTGCTGGCACTGTTGAACCACACTGAGGAATAAGGTCTTCTCCATGCTCTACATCGAGAACGCAGGAGCAACGGCTCCGCCAGGCTCTGCAGGTATTAGCGTGGTGCAATACGGCGAGAAGGCCTACGCTCAGATCCGTCGTTTCATCGTCGTCGAACCGAAAAAGCGACAGCACTGGTCCAAGTGCATGTACGTATCATTCTGGATCGATGTTGGAAGCCTAGCTGACAGCTATTAGTTGTATCACCACTTATGGTGGGCGAGCCACGACAAAGAAAGGCATAGACCCGAAGGAACACACCATCATCTACTCGGGAATCGGCCCTCCCCAAAAGTTGGAAGGAGAGAAAGGGCTACACAAAGAACCGCTTCGCGTTGAACTCGTGGATAACTCGCAAAAGCTGGACCCACGGAGTAGGGTTGATTTCGGGAGAACGTTCAACATTCAGCACAATGTCAAAGTCAAAGAGGTCGGAGTGCTCGCTCAGCAGGATATGCACAAATTGATCTTGTATTGGAAACAGCACCACTGACCAGACGCTTGGGATCACGTCGCGACACCGGATCCATAGGTACAAGGTCCTCTAAACCATATACGTCGAGCGATCAGGCTTTCCATGAATCAAGTTGATAGCCGACCTCTTCTGGGGTCGACATATGTCGGCAGTTGATATCGCCAGCTCTTTATTTACTTTTGGCTTCATTCCCTTCATTAAGTTTCCCAAGACTAGGCACGGAAGTTGCACTCCTGGCTAGAGATTCCCTTGGTTCTTGCATTTACGTTGTTCCTTCATGAATGAGCGCTTGGGCGAAGTCAAGGACTCCCCGCCGTGAGGGACGCCTTCTTAGAGCTCTCCCCTTGTTTCTAGGGTAGACGGGACCGAACTGTCTGTATTGCTACAATTCTCATCAGAGCTCTCTTTGAATCTGTTTGTACTCTTGCAGCCAGTTGGAATAATATAGAGAGCATATCAACGATAAGCTCGGACGATGCATTGATTGAATAGCTCAGCGCCGCAGTAACGTTGCTGCTCGTGATGGTCGTCGTACAAGGAGCTCGCGATTGCGCTAAACTAATCAGGCTAAAGTAAACCTAAAATGTGTCGTTGACAGCCTTAAGGTACCGCCTTGCGGCTCTGCCTCTGGCAAAAGTTAACAATACCGATTCGATGTACTGTCCTTTATACCTTACTCGACGAGTGTAAAAGAGAGAGACAATTATCTGAGTGTCTTCCTCGCACTTTTGCAGACCAAGACTCTTCCGGCACTTCAGAGGAACAAGATGAAACGGAAACTCAACGATGACGACGTCCCGATTGGCACCTCTTCTGAGCCGTCGAAGACCATGGAGCCCACTTTTGTGGACCTTGGGCTGGATGCGCGACTCTTACAAGCAATAGCGAAGCAGAACTTCTTGAAGCCTACCTTAGTGCAATCCAAAGCAATACCCCTGGCACTGGAAGGCAAAGATATCTTAGGTGAACTTCCGGCTTGCTTCAATGCGCTTAGGTCTTGTTTAACATAAGTATTACTGTAGCCCGGGCAAAGACTGGTTCTGGCAAGACTGCCGCATATGTTCTCCCTATCCTCCAGGGGATCCTGAAACAGAAAGCTGTAAGGTTACGACTGGATAACCCCGAGATCATACTGACAATGTGCTCCAGGCGTCGCATGCGGTCGCAAACGTCTCCGCACTCATTTTAGTACCAACAAGAGAACTCGCAGAACAAGTCTCCAAAGCGGTGGCTTCCTTCTCTACTTTTTGCGCCAAGGATATCCGGGTTGTCAACCTAACACACAAGGTGTCCGATGCTGTCCAACGCTCTCTCCTCGCCGAGTCTCCTGATATCGTCATTGCTACGCCGGCTCGTGCTTCGCTAAATATTAATACCTCCGCTCTGTCTCTCGAGAACTTGGCGTATCTGGTCATAGACGAGGCAGATTTGGTATTGTCCTACGGCTACGATGAGGACCTGCAAAGCGTCTCAAGATCAGTACCCAAGGGCGTCCAGGCTTTCCTTATGAGTGCCACCCTGACAACAGAGGTGGAGAAGATCAAGGGGCTTTTCTGCAGGAACCCGGCGGTGCTCCGGCTCGAAGAGCATGATGATGACGGGGGAGGCGTTAGTCAATATGTTGTGAGGTATAATCATCTCTCCAATCTTCTTTTGTCGGTAACTAAGACGTGGTAGATGCGCTGAGGACGAGAAGTTTCTGTTGATATATGTCATCTTCAAGCTAAAGCTGATCAAAGGCAAATGCATTGTTTTCGTTGCGGATATCGATCGATGTTATCGCTTGAAGCTGTTCCTGGAACAATTCGGTACCAGAAGCTGTGTCTTGAACTCGGAGCTACCAATAAATTCCCGCACACATGTCGTTGAAGAGTTCAACAAGAACGTCTACGACATTATCATCGCTACTGATGAGAATGAAATTCTTGGGGAGGAAGCACCTAGCCAAGGTTCCACTAGTGAGAAGAGCAGCGGTAGAAGCCCTCTGGAAGAGCCAGAATCAGAGCCAAGTAAGGCAACCGTAGTGGATGAAGACGTCAAAGACGTCAAAGTACAGTCTGGGGTGGACAAAGGTCACGACATAAACGAACCTGCCAGGAAGAAGTGGAAACAAGCGAAGAAGGACAAAGAGTACGGAATTTCGCGCGGCATAGATTTCCAGGACGTCTCGTGCGTTCTCAACTTCGATTTGTCCACAACGTCTAGATCGTACACTCATCGGATTGGAAGAACTGCACGAGCCGGAAAGACCGGAATGGCGCTTTCCTTCATCGTACCTACTGATTCATACCGCAAACATAAGCCAACTTCCTCCCCAACCGCAAAGCATGACGAAGCTGTCCTCGCAAAGATCATCAAAAATCAGGCCAAGAAGGGCAATGAAGTCAAACCATACGAGTTTGACATGAAGCAAGTGGATGCGTTCCGCTATCGCATGAGCGATGCATTACGCGCTGTGACGCGGACGGCCGTTCGAGAGGCACGTACGCGAGAGATAAGGCAGGAGCTACTCAAAAGTGAGAAGCTCAAACGTCATTTTGAAGAGAACCCTGATGATTTGCGCCACTTGAGGCATGATGTCGAGCTCAGAGCGGCAAGAGTCCAACCCCATCTAAAACATGTGCCGGACTATCTGTTGCCCGCGAATAAGAGCAAAGGGATTACGAATGGAGATGCTGGATTTGTGGGACTGCAAAGGGTCGCGGAGAATAGGATCAGGAAAGCAAGGATGAATAAGAAGATGAAAGGCAGAGGAAAATTGGCTGCAGGGAAGAAACAGGACCCTTTGAAGACCTTCAATGCGAGAGGGCGAAGATAAGCTTAGATGCGCCGCTGACTTAGCCGTGGCTTCATTTATCATTGACCATCAAGCTCACATATGTGCCTGTCCGTGGCATGATGCGGTGCCCTTCGCTGTGCTGACGATGCTAGGTTTGTTAACTGCAGAAAGATATGCTTATAATACACAGGTGAACCCCTGATCCTTAGACAGCTCTAGGTACTCATATCATCACCGGTGAACGGTTTGAGCTCTAGACTTAACTGTGAGTGCAAAAGAAGCTCTTTTTACGATTTCAGCAGGCCTTCTGCACTATTCTGTGTGTATTAGCTTGATCTGATTGCCACCAAATGAAACTAAAGAAGTAAGGAGGAAGTCATCCGATGAGCAGCAGGGAAAACCAAATCAATAGCCACGATCACAGCCCTAACAGTCTTCCCAACTACATAAGGTACCCATCGATCCTCGAGCCCCTTCCTTATCCCCACTGACGCTACAGGTTGTATCACCATGGTTGCTCCCTAATCACTAAATCATTCCACGGTGACCAATCGACAGATACTGATACGAAAGCCACGTTCTTGTCCCTTGCTACCCTCTCAACCCACCCTCAAATCGAACTCTTTTGGTACCAAAAGGACACAAAAAAGCCAGAGACTCGCAAGCTCCGCATCCACCGCTCTGTCACCGACCCTTTCTTCTTCTGCTCAAGCTGCAAACAAGCCATCTGCTCGTGCTACAGGTGCGTTAGCCTCCCCTGCTGCGACCTTGTCGAGTCCAGCGTTGCTAGCCGTTGAATTTTCATCAACAACGGGAAAGAACAAAAGTACACCCTTCGGTCACAGACCAAGGACACTTGATTCAGCTGGCAACATACAGTCACAGCCTTTCCATATTCTTGGAGCAATCCAGAGGACTGTAGTCGACGGCGAACGCGGAAGTAATACGGAGATCCATATCGAGCTTGACAAACCTCCGGCTCTTGACAGCGGGCGACTGCCCGCAATCAGCATGTCTGAAGCACCAACGGTTTTGCCGCTGCAGTCTAACTGTTACCGTATGGGATTTGAGGAGACAATCTACAAGTATGAAATCGTCTGCGAATCGTCCAGTGTTCTCGCAAAGGGCGAGAGAAAATTAGTGGAGAAGGCTTTCCTCGAAGAGCTTTGTATCAGACACCAGAGGGTAGCATAGCATTTATCGACGCACATACGTTCCTGACATCGAAGCTATATCACGGCCTGGAGAACTACACCTTCGTCGGTACAATCAACCGCCGGCTCGTGAAGTCTGATCCGTCCTTTAGGCCCATCTTCCTCAAACAAGATGATGGAGAAGCCGGAATTGTCACCAAGGTGTGGAGTGCCTTCGTTAAAGGCACCTGCGGGGGACGACGTACTGTTACATAAGAGCATGTCTTTCCAGAACGAAGGGGCCAATAACGGCTCTCAACTCATAGCGGTCCGCGCAGTTGCTGAAGTAGAAGAGTTTGATCCCGCAGTCCTTCGATCTCTCAGCAAGGCGAAAGATCAGTCGGAGATAGCCAGATTCACCAAGGCTTAAGGAAGCCTTACATCTATGGGTAAGGCAGACAAAAACACGCCTAATTTGTCCGACTCTCCACCGCTGGTCGTGCACGGCAGCAAAGTGTATGATTTCACGGCGGCTGGAGACTATCTGGGCTATGGTCTAGAGTTACGAAGTGGTGCCAACAACGCAATATGGACGACGCCCCAGAAACTCTTGCGTGCTGTATTACCTTGTCACCGGGTATTTTATAGTCCTATCACAGTCTCCAGATTCATTGAGGAACATCTTCCAGGTTCCATCTTCACGTCGACTGGAGTCATAGCTACCATCCAAGCTCTCCTGAGGGGCTTGAAAGTTCGAATCCAACGCTCGGACAGAGAGGCGAGGATTGCTACTATTTCGGGAATAGCGAACACTACGCCTGCGGAGACCTTCTTCGATTTGCGGAATGCTGATGGTTGTCGAGTCATCAGTGTATTGGAATACTTCACCAAAAGTCTGTCTCTTTCACTAGCATCGAACCGTGAGGCTGACATTCGATCTAGATAAAAGTATTCCGATGACACACCCCAACCACCCATGCTTGATCGTCGGGTCCGAAGAGAGACCGCAGTTCTTTCCAGCCTCCATCTGCGAGATCATTCAAGGACAGAGCTTTAGGCACCCGATACCGAATGAGGCGCTCGTGAAGGTTAATGAGTTCAAGAAGATCAGCACACATAAAGTCAACCCTTCTTCAAGGCTTAGTGGGGATCAAAATCTGGTTAATCTTATCAGTGAGGCGTCGTCACTCGGTGCGCTGTCACTGCACAGACATGGAGTCGGCGGCCTCTCTCTAAATCCGGAGCAAGTTAGGTGTCAGAAGGTTTTCAAAGCTGCGCCATATCCCCCTCTCACCTTGAGCGCCTTCTCCAGAACCAATTTCAGAGTCGTGTTCGTCGAAGTCGGCAATGCTCCAGCAATGTCAAAAGCGGTGGAAGCAAGCTGCGGGCTTTGAAACTCGGCGACTCACTATGGGACGGTAAATCTTGCACCGTGAAGAAGTCTGTTTCCATCGAGAGTTGGCAGAAAGACCTCGACGGCATTCTGAATTTACAAATCGGCCTAAAAACATGTGATGCTGTCTGCGGCGGATCCACCAATCTACCACAACCATTCATCATTGCCTTTATCGAGGATGGTCATGGAAACCAACAGACCCATAGTAAGATTAAGCATCTCTGCGACCTGAGACTTGGTGTTCAGAGCTGCTGCGTCAATCTAGCCACCTTAGAGAAGATACACCAACGGAACACCGACAATGGCATTGATCGCTATGCTTGCTCGCTGCTTCGCAAGATGTTTGCCAAACTAGAGAACGGAACTGATGATGCCGACCCTGAACATCCGATGGTGACTTCGATTCCGAACGCAACCTTGCTTGTGGGTGCACACGTGGCTGCGGTGTCCGTGAGCCCCATGGCGGCGACAGAGCAAGGTGTCATTGACGGCGGGCAGACATATTGTATCACACTCTCCCCCAAGCCGACTGGCTCTAAGGGCGCGTACAGGATTACCACTATGTTGAAGAGAGCTTACAGTCCAGTAAGTATCCACTCTGTCATACCAGTACACGAGCCCCTTGTAGTCGTGGCATACTAAATTCTGCATAGGAGACTCTAGGTCTGAGTATCTTCTTAAAGCGCATCTTGACGAGCATGAGAAGCATCGCGTACAATTTAGTACCCTCTCTCGGCTTGTGTTCTATCGCTCCGGAGTTATCAATCCGAGCAAAGACAGCACTTGTGCCAAGTCAGCTCCTGGTGTTGACTTCCGACCAGAAATACGGGTACCAAGATATGCCAACTCGGATAATCGGAACTCTAGCCTTACGCCAAGGGGTAGAGCTGGGTCTGTGATGACGGACTCCCAGGAACCCAACTCTAGAACTGAAGGCCAAAGCTCCATGAACAGTACCGAGAGGGACGACATAATTACTATCACTGCAGCTGATGGAAGCACTCGACGCTATGCAGAAGATAGATCTCAAGGACGAATCAGAATGAGGGACGTCATCAACGGACCGTTATCAGAAACCCCTAGTCTGCCCCGTTACGCAGAGACAGACCCTCCCGAACGGCACAACAGATTCTGTGAAACAGCGCTGCGCGAGAATCTCTTCCAAAAGGAAGCGGAACGGCTGGAGTCAGCCATCAGCTCCAGGTACCCGTGTGCCAGGCTCTTCTACGTCTCTGTCACTTCAAACACCAAACTGAGGCTTTACCGCACCATCGGCCAAGCTTTGGTGAAAAATCGTTCTGAATCTGACAAAGCGTTGAATAATGTCAGCTGGGTCGCCTCTGATGGCATCACCGATCCTAATGACAACGAATGGTTTATGTTGGGGAACTTCACTGGCACACAGATCCAGAAGCCTTTGCAACTGAAATGGCATAACATGGGGACTTCCCGTAAAGCGAGCAGCTCGGCGAATGATATCAGAAAGAACTACGACGATGTAAGTCGCTTCCTGACGAGACTCTCTCTCTCCGCGAGTTACCTGCGCTGATACTCGCTGGGACCGACAGGCATTCGATGCATCCTACGACTACCCACTCGGTCTGGCCCGGAGTAAGATGGTAGCACCAATTTACTTCGCACGCCTCGTAAGTCCATCCTCGTCGCGTTACTCCAAGACGTCCTTCGAGCACTAACCTTCCTTGTCCCGCTTCTACAGGCTACGAAACGTGCGTTGCTGCTGATGGATCGGGACGACTACACTTCGAATACGGCGCCGTTCAAGTTACGTCCTGTAAACCCGGCGTTGAGGGACACGCTTTATTACATCTGATTATTGTTACTTGCCTTCTGGATTGGCTCTAGCTCCACTTCGTTCTTGCTGGATCTCTTGATCTGACTTCTTTGTGGATGAGCTGATAGAGGGAGGGGTTTGCAATTCAGAAGTAGTTTGTTAACGTTTACTATTATTAGCAAAATGGATTTGTGGCGATGGCACTCACACATTATGAGTAATTGATTGTCTCGCGATGTAAAGAACAGTAGAACCGGAATAATCAAGAAGAACCTGGATCAGATCAATTTGAGTGAAGATCCCTTACAGTACCATACTTTCATGGCTCCTCAACTATATTTTGTTCAGTATGTCCTTGACATGACATCAACCGACTGACATCACTTTCGAGCTCTTCAAAACAAGCCAGCCAGCCCGTCAGCAGTAGAAGTCACAAAAGTCAAAGAGCATCGACCAACCCCGTCTATTCCACAATCATCTCGCCACCTCATTCTATGCCCAAGAAATTCCACAACCCCACCTTCAGCAAACCCGCCAGCTCAGCGCACCCCGCCCTAGCAACCTCGTCCTCGCCTTCCCGAGATGGCAATCCACGCCCGGACCCAGCGGGCTCACCTTCCGTCAACGACCTCCTCACCCACCTCCGCCGAAGCCAAGCCACCGGCAAAGGCGTCCGAGACGATGTTGTCCCCACCCGAACCGTCCACCCCTCGCTAAAAGCCATCCTCCAAGTCGCCGATACACCACCTCCGCGACCGAGACCGGGCATGCGGCCTGTAGGTGCTCGATACACCAGAGGGCCACCTGGACCGCCGCCGCCGAGGAGCTGGCTTACGTCGAGTACACATGCGCCGAAGCACCTGAGGGACCGCGCCAAGGCGGGGGGAGCTGCTGAGCGCGTCACGCCAGATCGACTGGACAGGTTACCCGGCGTGGAGTTTCCTGCGACGTCGTCGCTGCTACACCGCTGCCTGAAAGCGATCGCGGCGAACTGGAAATGGCACGTGCACTACGATCAGTACTACCTGGCGGGCGTGCCCGTGCGGATCAAGGCGCTGCTGCTCAGCTACATCGCCGTGTACGGCGAAGCCGGGAGTCTAGACATCGACGGTCTGCGACGCATCTTCCTAGACGAAAATGAGCTAGCCGGCGCGACGGGCAGCGAAGAGCTGACGTATCTCGACCTCTCGGGTGCCGTGGGCCAAGGCCTCACCTTCCGCCAACTCGACCACTACTTTTCCGACCCCGCCGCCGCCTCCGCAGTCCAACAACAACAACAACAACAACAACAACAACAACCCACAACACCCATCCCGTCACGACCCCTCGACTCCTGGGACTCGGAAGAACCCGACCCGGCAACCGGCATCCCCCCTCCCCTCCGAACAACCCGCTTCCCAAACCTGACCGCCCTCTCCCTCGCCCACCCCTCCACCACCGTCACCGCCTCCGCCTCCTGGCCGCGCCTCCTCCACTTCGCAACCGCCCACCTCGCCACCCTGACGCACCTCTCGCTCGCCTTCTGGCCGCCGCCCGCCCTCACGCCGCACGCCAACGCTAAAATCACCACGACCGCATCCCCCTACGCGCCCGTGCCCGTCTCCTACGGCTGCAGCGACTTCTACAGCGCGGCGTACGGCGCCGACGACGACTGGAGCGAGGCGGCCGGCGTGCTGATGCGGCTGAGTCGGGCGACGTATTGTCTGAAGAGTTTGGATCTGGAGGGGTGTGGGACTTGGTTGCCGGCGTTGAGGTGGGAGGGGGAAGGCGGTGGTGGTGGTGGGGGGGTGGAGTGGTGTGGTGGGTGGAGGGGGGTGGAGAGGGTTCGGGTGCAGGCGGGGTGGGTGCCGGGCGGGATGGAGGTTTTGAATGGTGGTGAGGAGGGAGGAGGTGCGCAGAAGGGAGATACGGGCGTGGTTGCGAAACGGGAATCGCAGATGGAGACGGAGTGGTGGGATGTTGAGGAGGAGAGGAGGAAGTATTATGCGCAAAAAGAAGTTCTGGCCTGGGACCAGGTGCGGATACAGGGAGAGGCGGTAGAGGCGTGGGTGAGGAAGAAGAGGAGGCTCGTCGGTGGTTTGCAGATCGAGTTTGAGACTGGTTGTGTGCGTCGGCGTTATGATAGGGAGTAGGTTAGATGAAAGGTTCTGTCAGGAGTCGGGTAGTGGTGTTCGACGTAATGGGGAGCTCTGCGATTTGTTTCATCGTCACATTACATCTTTACAGAGCTCTCCCTCAAGACTTCGGTGATAATACTAAGCATGCATTCTATCCATCGCCATCTATAAACTAGCGTCCAAAAGAACCCAAAAGAACCCAAAAGAACCAAACCGGGAGACCTCGAAGACCACATAGTCCTCCCAAATGAGCGACGAAAGAAAAGGAAAATACCAAAATAGAGCGACCCCTCCACTCTCAATCCTCCGAGGTCCTCCAAAACCACCCGCCCTCACAAAAGAAAGGTAAACCAAACCAAAAGGACCCCAGAGTCCAAAATCCTCCTAAACGAATGAAAGTAGGGAGACCCCCGAGGACAGACACGGAGTCCTCCGGAGAACCAAAAGAAAGAAAAAAGAAAACAAAGAAAAACTTCACCAATCAGAGCCGCTGAGAGAATGGTCTCTCATACTGCCCCTCTCGTAGGCGTCAGCATCCCACAGAGATTCACTACCGGAGGTAGCGTCGTCCTCTGCAGCCGGGCCATCGGCCTGGCCCTCAGCGGCCGAAGTTTCATGATCGGGGCCTACCTCCTCCTCCTCCTCCTCTTCCCCATCACCACCCACCACCCTCCTCTCCCCCTCCCTCACAACCCCAAGCACCTTCCCCACCCCCCTCCACACCTTCCCCCCCACACCATCGTGCCCAAGGCCATCATGCTTCCTAACCATACGCTCCAAGACATACGGTCTGCGCACCGCCTCCCACTCCCACATCTTCTCCGCGTACCCCTTGACCCCCGTGTAGTACGCGTTGACGCCCGCCGCCGTCGGCTCGAAGCCTTGCGGCGGCCGGCGCAGGATCCAGGCCGCGGTGTCGATGTCCGCTTCTGCGGGCTCGAGGGCGTCGGCTTCGAAGTAGGTTGTTGCGGGGCGGAGTAGGGTGGTAGGGTCGGATTCAGCGGGTGGGGAGGAGGGGTTGGGATTGGGATTGGGGTCGGGGTCCGGGAGCGAGAGCGAGAGGCGACGCGAGCAGGCGCGCAGGGCGTTCATGGCGGTGCGGAATTCGTCGAGGGTGTACTGGGTCTGTTGGGCTGTGTGGGCGTCTGGACTTGTGCCTGTGGCTGTGGTTGGGACTGGGCCCTGGGTGCGTCGGGCACCGGAGCGGGTGAGGGTGCGTTTTTGGGTCTCTGTCGCGCGGCTGACGACGTTGCCGGAGAGGCGGGAGTGAGTCAGTAAGGGCGCTTTCCACGATTCGGCGGGATTGTCTTCGGGGCCGCGGAAGCCGGGGGAGAGCTCGAAGCATAGCCAGGTTAGTTTGCGTTGGAGCGCGTCGAGGAAGTGTTGTTCTGGCAGGGAGAGGTGCCGGCGCGGGTGAGAGACTGACACTGAGTGGCGACCGTCAAGGAGGGTGGACGGGAGGCAGCTTTGGTTTATTGGGATCAAGGAGGATATGGACCGCTTTGGGCGTTGTGGGGTTGAGGGCGAATCGAAGGGTGAAGCCTCAATTGCTCGGTCGGGTTTTTGGTGCGAGATGTGTTTAACGACGAGTTCCTGGGGACGATCGACGGAGACTTGTCGGTACTTTTCGTACCATTTGGGGTTCGAGTTCGGGTCGGAGACTTGAAAATTCTCTCCATAGCCACAGATGGCCCTCTTCGAACCACTCATGTTGATGTTTTTGTGCCAGACCGGTTTAGAAGCGTCGTTACCATTGTGACTTGGTAGTCTGTCTGGATTGATGAGACCATGCTTCGGGAACGGAGCCCAGCTGTCGCTCAATGAAGACGAGGTCGACCCTGCGTAAGATAGCGAGCCTTCGGCCTCGTAGCCACGCATGTCTTCGAGATGTTCGTTGAGTCCTGCTCCGACGCTTACCCAACCCATCGCGGGACTACCTCTTCTGCCTGCCGTGCCACAATACTCAGGACCAGTGCTGGCAAAGGGGTTGACGTATAGAGGTTGTGCCCATGCCTGCAGCGACCGATCGAGGCTCCTCAAAAAGCGAGGATCATAGGAGTTGGCGCGAACACTTCCGAAACGTACCGTCATTTCGCCAGATTTCGGTGTGAAACCGCGCGGTGTCGGAACGTCTTCAGAGCTATTCGGTGCAGAAGGTCCGTCTATTGGCCGTGCTCGGTATAGTGTCTTTGAATGCTCTGGGAACGCGTGGCTCAATGTTGGTAACGAAGATGCTCGAGCTAGGTCCTTGACCGTGTTCGTCGAGGGCATGACTGGAAGGGACTGCGCACGGTGGACTAGCATCGAGACAGCTGTAGCGGTAGGAAGCTCAGTAGATCTGACCCCCATTGGTGGACCACCGAAGCATTGCTGTGTTTCGAAAACCTCGATCTCCATGCTGTCGATCATCCAGGCTTGCGATGCTCGTTGAACAGCCCTTCTTCTCAACGTCCCGGTGTTTTGCGCTTCAAGGTCGCCTCCACTCACCCATGGACTGAAGGTCGTGGTCATGGGTCGGTCCTGAAAGCCGTCATACTGTCCCGACCCTGAATGGGCCGAACCGTGTCTAGAACGGCGGGAGGCTTCGGTTGGGCAAGGCCCGTTGATCTCGGGCGTCAAAAAAGTAGATCGGGTCTGGTTGAGGCCCTGTTCGAGATCTTGCACCTTAAGCATCTCATCACCTCTTCTCCAAGCGACGCGTCCGAACTCCCAACTTCTCACCCAAGCTGGCAGCCACTTCGCCAAAGGCTGTTTCTTTTTCTCGAAGGCCTGTTTCCCCTCGCCGTTGGGGTCCCAGAAGATCCAACTATAGTCCGCTTTGGACGTCTTCCAGGCCAGCTTTCGATGCACCTTATTACGCGCTGCCTGTCTTCTGAGCATGCCGTGTTGATGGTGTTCAGCAGTCACCCAGCCGTGCCATGTCCGAATATAGTGCTGGCGACGATGAGAGTTGCGTGGAGCTCCGGGTTTCCACCAGCCCCAGGAGTTGATAGTATCCCAGAATTGCCAAATCAGGAACGGTCCAAGCATTAGGAACAGCGATATCGCGCCAAGTGTCCAGAACTGCTGCTCGTCCAGCCAATTGTTGGGATCACTTAGATCGAAAGGCCCTGACTTGGAAGGGAGAGCTGTAGTCCTAGGAAGGTATCCTTGTCTTGATGGAACCGGCATGTCGGCCTCGGCGAGTATCTCTTTGATATACTGTCTCTGTACAACCAGTAAGACAGACGGGGAATACACTGCAGTGACTGGAGAAGTGGAGCAATGCAAGAAGATTTTGAAATGATGTAAGTGCAATAAGAGGTTTAAACAGCTAGAGCAGAGTGTTTTAGATACAGTGGATAAGGGAGAAGATAGAGTGAGGGAAAATCGAGAGGGCACTATTTGTTTACGGGAAACTCCCCAGGGCTGTAGGAAAACAAAGCAATCGCGACTTCCCAAAGAGGCAATCCCGTATCGCGGCTCCCACAGCTATGACTTCAACTCTATATCTCAATACATGTTTTTATAAGTACAGTTAGGCTCTAGGTAATTCGGCCATGGTAGGTTCTTTCTCTATCGAAAGGAAAATGCGAGCAAGACTGCCACTTGCTAGTCGAAATATTAGCAGATACTGGAAGTTATCAACCATGCTCGTTGAAACATGGGAGCAACAACAATCCCGCCTAACCACTCCAGCATTGCAGGACAACGGGCTACCGGACCAAGAAATGCATGTGAACAACATGACATCTATAGATAGATCTGCATCAAACAGATATCGGCCTCCAAAAGCGCAAAACGAAAATGAGACAGCTTAACAGGGAAAGTTAGACAGTTAGTTTAAACCACAAACATAGTGATTGCGTCCATATCAATGAGCAAGAGCGCGCCGGTGGAGTGATTGATTTTGCCGCCATTACCGCGAATCTAGGAGAGTGGGAAAGATGCCGCAGGAATGGAGCGAAGAGATGTCCCAGCATCCTCTGTAAGAACCCCGGTTTCAGGGCTGGTGGCTGTCTATAATATGAGTATTATGACTTATTTTAATTATTGATGTTCGGACCCTCAGGCAGCAGTAGTACGCCTCACTGTCAAAAGGCATGGCGGAGGTCGAGACCGAAGCGGGAATCAAACGGAAAATGATATGTGTGTGAGTCTCTTTGCGATAAAGGAAACGGTGAAGTTGAAGCTGAAATGAAACTTAGTCGTCGACTGACTTGAGCATTGAAAGGCGAGTAAAGCTGATAGGACTGCGTGGCGGCAGCATGGTGGGGGTTCTAGACCGGGCGAAAGCTGCTCCATTTCCATCTGATCTATCCGCGTATCCCTTGTGCAGGATCTTGCATGCTCGTGAATGACCTGCAGGATGACGGAATGCAGTTGTGGAAAGTCTGCATCAGCCAATAACTCCCCGAGTGACATCTTCAGTGACCCCAACCGTACCATCAGTGGGCCCGTCAATGACGGAAAAGTGGGAGCATATTGTAGGTGAGTGCCTTGGTAAAAGGACAGGTCAAGCCACAGAGGGTTGTCGGGGGACACTCCCGGACCCGATGGCGGTATTAGTGGGTTGGAAAGGCGGGGTTACCAGATGCCTGAGTTCAGGCACACTAGATGTCCTCATGGCCTGCACGCAGCACTCACTTGTTATGTTTAACCATGGAACGTAGTGAAGCGAAAGGTGCCACAGATACCCGAGACTGACTTGGTGGGATGCAAGTCGGCATCGTGCGGCCTGTCATGTCCCAATCTGCGACATCATACGTTGACGATGATGACAAAAACCACGAGGTCCTTCAGTATTTATCAAGATCTTGCAGTCTCAGTCCCCTAATTTTCAGCTGACCCCATGCCTCTTGTGCCTCATTATTCGTCCCTCACCCCGTGAACCCCGGCTCTCACAAGGGTTCACTCACAGATTGGAGTTTGGCGGGATGCCAGAAAGGATCATAAGCCTTGGAGGTGGAGTGGAGGGGGATTATACGTTAAGGACAGACTCTGTGGTATATAGAGAAGGAGCCACAACAGCTATGGACGTGATATATCGATCAATCGAGTATCAAAGGCAGCGATCTTTTCCAAGTCCACCAATTATCAATTCCTCGATTTCGAGTCCCGGGTTTCGTTGCGAGCCCGGAATCTGGTTACTGGGACACTGCTGTAGCGGCGGGTGCCTTGCAGATGCAATGCGAGTTTAATATGCACCCAAGCTTTCTGTCTCTCAACTGCTAAGGTGATTATCATGCTACTCATCGGCGACAACGCTGTTTTCCAAATCATTTGTTTTTTTTCCCAGACTGTGCTGGGCAATGACGTTGCCAACCGTTCTCATTACAACGTTCGCAATGGGGCTGACCAGACGACCATTAGCGGTGCGCAAAGACCTATCCGCCAGCATTCAAATCAAGCCGAGGGCAAGGGCCGTCGACTACTCGCCGAGACGTCCTCTTTCCTGCAAGTCAATTGCCAGGGCGAACTTGCTTTCCTTCCTTCGTCGCCTTTCTCCATCATCTTATGCGAAGCCCCAGGATATCTATTTATCTTTGTGACCGCTGTCCGCAGCTAGATCTTTGTACTTGCCATTCCGAGAAGGTGTCCTCTTCTAATCATCAGATTCCGACGTTCGATGCACGCAGAAGCAGCAATTGTCAGGAGAACAGAACAGTAGGCATCGTCGATTGCCCCACTGCCGTGATCACCAACAGGTCAGTTCTTCCCAGTCCTCTCTACTTTCTCTTCTTGGTTCTTTCTTGTCATTGCTGCGTTTTAAGTTGAACATTGTCCGCCTATGGCTTTTAATATGCTCTCTGTTCTCTCCTCCATTTGCGAGTGTCAGTTCCGTTTGATCAGCCATGTCGATAATGCGGTAGCGGCAAACCCATTCACTGTCCGAGTCCATGTTAGGCAATACCTTTCGTTGTGATTCGCTGCGCACAAGGGATTTCGACGGTCGAAGAGCGGTATTCTGCTTCTTTTTGAAACCTGTAGTGTAAGCTGATTATAGCGATGAGTTTCCCTTTCAAGTTCCACCTTTGATCATACAATGTGCCGCTTCGCGAGTGTGATGAAGGGAACCATGCATTGGTCTTCCAACTGGCAGATACCAAGCTCAGATGTTTCATCGACCCGCTCAGCGCACACAGAAAGATGCAGACCTTTGAGAAAGGCTGCCTGCCTTTTTTGTCAGAACAGACCTAATACACAATGCTCGTCTTGCGGATGCTTTTTGTCCTTAGGATTCGTTCTCGAGCGTTGATTATTTTGTTATGTTGACCGGTCTGGAATGTCTTGGACACGGGACCTTGTTGGTATGTCCTCAAAATGGTCGTTTTGAGACAAGACTTATTCACCGAGCCTGCTTGGCTACTTTGTGTTATCGTTTCAATGGTGTTATGATCCTATGGGCAACGATGTAGTGCGAGGTCGATGAGTTAGTTCGAAGCTGACAGGTGTTTTAGGTTGTGTAGCATTTGACTGATGCCAAGAGCCAGAGGACGGCGGCGGGCATCAAGTCAGAGTAGTAGTCCAGGATTCAAATCGAGTTCTGTGCGAGGGCGGTCAGTCACAACAGCGGAATCAAGAGCTTCGGACGCCCCACGGAGACGTTTGTCACGTATCTCGCGGCTATCTGCCACTCGAGAGAATCCCAGCTCAGGAGAGTCTGCTGACCAAGGGTCTCAGAGCATTCCTCGACAGCGTAGTGGTCCTGGAAGAATTGCAAGGACCGGGAGAGCACAGCAACGAGGAAGCCAAGCAAGCAGAGCCGATTTAGTAGCAGACAGGACTGGCAGCCCTGTGCCAGAAGCTCAACAGCAGCAAACAATCTTGCAATATATGCAGAGCCCTCCTCAGGAGAGCCTACCTTTACCGCAGACAGACGGAGAGATCGATCAAGAACCCGGCCCGTACGAAATGGAGATAGTCGTTCAGCCACCAGCGGAGATCCAGCCTGGAGTAACGTTAGATCCTCCAATAATGGCGCGGCTGCGAGCGAGAGAAGGTGCCAGGGATGTTCCTAACATCAGTAGGATATGGGCGTCAGTTTTCCTCACCTCCGAGGATGGCATTGAGGTACTGGCACCACCAAGCAGAGACCTACTAGGGGGTGCGCTCGTGAACTCGGTGCAGCAAGTAGTCGACGAAGAAGGCGAGAAGGGATATGTGAGCTTCCCCGGCTTGACGATCTCGCAGCCGGGTACCTACAGACTCCGCATCTGCCTGATCAGGATGGAAACGAGGCAGAACGTTAGTAGCGTCCCGTACGAGAGTGGCATAAATTTCCAGACCGTCCACAGCCGAGTGGTACATGTTCAGGCTGCGGCGCCTCCCGACCGATGAGATATGTGAGTCACTTCGAGAGCAGATCATTGTATCTGAAGTGGAAGCTGAGCTCTTCCAGTTGATCAAAAACGCAACGCTACCGACACCAACAATAAGGGCGAAGTCCTCATTTTCATGTCATTGAAACAATTCTTGCCTCATACCATTCCTCGTTGAATCATATTCTGCACAAAGTCGATTTTCGCACTGGAAGAAGTTCTCAGGCAGGTTATAAGGATAGCAACGATCCAAGGGCTGGACATTGGTTTCTTACTGCCTCTCCTTCTTCAACGGTTTCCTAAGCACACAGTTTCCATGGTGCATTCTTGTGTTCGAGGTCTCCTCGATGACTAATCATACCCTTCTCTGGGCCGAGGTACAACCCTCTCAATACTTGTACTTGAACTCGTTACGTGATATCGCTACGATGTCGTACAGCTTGCCATGTCCCTCCCTCATCGCATCACCTATCCTCCCCCAGCATGCCCCTCCTAACCCTCCACCTGCTCTGCCTCACCCCCACCAAGACCGTCGCCGCCTTCCTCCAAGACCTCCACTCAAACCCGACCATCACCCTCATCCTCGCCTCTGAACCCCGCCACCTTGTGATCAAACCCAACCACCTCGACCTCTCCCCGCTCACAACCCCGAAATGGGATCTCCTAGTTCTCCTCCACAGTCCCTCGTCCGCGCTCCCAAGGGCCCTACAATCGTCCGTAACATCCGAGTACAAACTCACCGTTGGCGTCCCGAGCAAGCTCGTTAGCCGATACCCGGATCACAACGCGAAGCTGATTGCGGATGCGCCGAACGTCAAGCTCACGGGCGCGCTGGCCAAGGCACAGGAGATGGTCAAAGACGACGGGCAGAACCTAGAGCTGTCGCCGGAGTTGCTGGCGTTTATGGAGGAGTTGACGGAGACGTATGGCGACAAGCCGGTTACGATGCTGAATCTGCTGCAGTTCAACGACGGGGGGAAGCAGGATTACTACAAGTACGGGCAGGTATGTACAGGTACATCGATGGTCATGATACGTCATGCTGGCCCCAGAGTCCATGCGGGAGTGAAGGCGAAAGGGATTGGGAGGCACAGCTGAGAGGGATACAGGCGTTCATCGAAGTCGCCGGGCGGCGTGGCGGTGACGCCAAACTGGTCGGTAACGTTGTGTCTCCACCAAAGGGCACCGCTGACTCGCGCGGCGATTCGAAGCGCGCTGAGACCGAATGGTGGAATGAGATTAGCATCGTGCATTATCCGAGGTGAGGAGCTTCTGTCGTGTGTGATCTGAGTCGGACTAATGAGAGGCACATGTAGTATCAAAGCGTTTTGTGATATGCTTGCCGGCGAAGACTACCAGGATATCAACGCCAAGTATCGTCTGAATGTGAGTTTTCTTCCTACACGAGTGCGATCAGCATTGACGGGATGCAGGCGCTGAAGGATACATTGTTGCTGTGCACGACGGAGATCGGGCTAGATACCGCGAGGAGAAATGCTAAGCTGTAAGGCTCTTTGGGCTGCTACTGTATAGGTGATGGATGATTGCACGGATGAATGAAGACCTTCGGAACTGATGTGTATATATCTCAGATGTGGCATAGGGTTGTGTATTCGCGGGTGTTGTGCATAGTACAACATGTCCTATGTATCGAGCATCGAGGTTGGAAATAAATCGAAGCTGATAGTACGGGCTGCTCGTATCATGGCCCTGGAAACGGTGCAGATATGACATTCTTTAGGTATTGACGCTACCGAAATCGAACTTCGATCATTGTTCTCCTCTGCGTTTTCCCTTCATGCCTAACCTCAGACTAAGAAGCAGCGCCCCTATCGACCTGCTATAGCCACAGCACCCACCAGCCCAGTCGTGTGTGCTGCTGGGGCACTACTGACCTGCTTCGCCGAAGCATGCGTCCCGGTACGGCGCGATCCTCGAACACGGGCCTGTAATCGGACACCTTCATACGCGGGTGAAGGTCGATAGCTTCTCGCCTAGGGAGATCATTGTAGTGGTAAGGATCGTGAGTGTGGAGGCTGAGTGCTCAGGCTTCTTTAACGGTAAGCCTCCTCGTTCAAGCCTCCCTGATTCCATCCTTTCCTTCTGCTGAATACCATGTCACAGGGAGCAAATCCGTATGCAAGCGAGTGGGCTTCATCATCCGCGTTGTCAATGTATCCGGGCTTGAGGACTACCCAAGCTATAACACATAGGACGAGAGACGTGTGATATTGGGCACTTATATATGCCTTTAGTAGATGAATTGGCAGCAATTCATCTAGTGACCTTTTGTGGTACAGTGGGTTTTAGGCGACTAAAGGCACTGAAATCACAGTAGATGAATTGCTAAACAAGAATGAAAGATCTGAAGTTCAAGCTCTGTAGAAAGCAGTCAGACTTTTTACTCTCATCAAGATTAGCCCTTGAAAGTTAGTATATAAGGAAGAGTTGCAATATTACACATCAAGTTAAACAATTCTATCTTGGGGAGACCCAGAGACCTTATTAGCTTGTGTGGACACAAGACTTTAAATAGGGAAGGATGTGATATTGAGCACTTATATATGTCTTTAGTAGATGAATTGACAGCAATTCATCTAGTGACCTTTTGTGATACAGTGGGTTTTAGGCAACTAAAGGCGCTGAAATCACAGTGATGTGATATTGAGCACTTATATATGCCTTTAATAAATGAATTGACAGCAATTCATCTAGTGACCTTTTGTGATACAGTGAGTTTTAGATGACTAAAGACACTGAAATCACAATAGATAAATTGCTAAATGAGAATGAAAGATCTGAAGTTTAAGCTCTGTAGAAAGCAGTCAGACTTTCTATTCTCATCAAGATTAGTTCTTGAGAATTAGTATATAAGAAAGAGTTGCAATATTATATATTAAGTTAGACAGTTTTATCTTGAGAAGACTTAGAGATCTTATTAGCTTGTGTGGATGCAAGGCTTTAAGTAGAGAAGAATGTGATATTAAGTACTTATATATGTCTTTAGTAAATGAATTGACAGCAATTCATCTAGTGACCTTTTGTGATACAGTGGGTTTTAAGTAACTAAAGATGCTGAAATCACAGATAAGCAGTTTAAGAGACAATGATGAGTCAGCATTTTCTTAACTCTTGTACTGCTGAGACTTGCCTAACAGATTATAGTTAATTTACATGGCTCAGGCTTTCACCTGAGATCATATAGCTTATAATCTGAGATCTATGTGGCTAAGAGTTTATGCAAGGTGAAATTTCATAGTTAATGAGATCTATGCATATAATTGATTCAGATAAATTAAGTAAGATTCTAATTCAAATTAATTCAGATTGATTCTTAGTGTGAATATTAATTCACTGTAATGAAGAAAGTGATTAAAATTAATTCTTTTTGATTAAAATCATTATTCTTTCTATACATCATTAAAACTTCACAATTTTTTTTTAAAATTCATATTTAATTAATTTAGTTCAATCTTGTTTAATTATGTCTCTGAAGATGATAGTTTACAATGTATATATAAAGAAGTAAGTTTCTTCTTATTAAAATTGATTAAAATCAAATTAATTTATTTAGAAAATGTTAAAATATTAGTTATTATTAACTCTGACTGTGTAATAAATAAATAACAATATGTATATACAATACAGTGTGCAAGCAATATAAAGTATAATTAATATAATATAATTTTATTTTATTTAATTTTATTTAATTTTAATTAAATAAATGATCTATTAAGAAGCTGAAGGGCGTCCACCAGCTAGTTGAACCCCTTTTGCAGCGCACTGCAGTCAGGGTGCGACTCTCAGACACTCAAGGCAAATCATTCACAGAGCTTCTTGCCACAGTCAAGCCCCTAATTGCAGGCGCCTACACAGTGAAACAGCTACGAAGCGGCGACATTGAGGTGTCAGTTCCAGATCAGCACACTAAGGATTGGGTGCTCAACCAGCCACAGGTGGACAATCTTCAAATTCTTTGACAAGACTACCCTGTGGAACTCTGGGGTGTCCCTCTCTCCACATCAATTGACAGTGGAAAGAACGCGAACAACACCTCTCTCATGCAAGGCATATGCACCACATCCAGGGTCATAGTACCCACACTCAACATCAACAAGATTCGCTGGCTACATGCACCAAAACAGCATGAGTCCCGCCTACTAGCAGGCAAGATCAGAGGGACCATTGTGGTCAGCCTTCTCACACAGGCGCTGCAACACGAGGTTATTCAGAAAGGACTCGTCATTAACTCCCAGCTATATGATGCTCACCTTCATGATCATGGCACACAGG